>Ga0302320_10002996_pt1 | contig 39380 bp, 21 predicted proteins | sample Bog_T0_3_FD_202130 | JGI IMG/M metagenome (GOLD analysis project Ga0302320, IMG submission 202130) | Peat permafrost microbial communities from Stordalen Mire near Abisko, Sweden - Bog_T0_3 | ecosystem: Environmental > Terrestrial > Soil > Wetlands > Peat | place: Sweden: Abisko, Stordalen Mire... | reverse complement strand
CGGCCGGTGCTCGCGCTTTTTCCGGGCGAACAGGGTCGGCTTTGGATGGGCGCTTTCGGCGGTGGCCTGGCTTGCCTCGCCAATGGAGCCAGCCTGAATTGGAACACCAACAATGGCCTGCCCGACGAGACGATTGCCGGAATCGTGGAAGACGGCGCAAAAAATCTTTGGCTGGCGACCGGCGCAGGCATCTATCGCGTCAGCCACCGCGACGTGGGCAAGGCGCTGAGCGCTCCGCGAACTCCCCTGGCGTGCAAATTGGTGTCTTTGGCCAAAACCCTGCCAGAATCCGCCACGGTGTTTGGCGGCGTTCGCGCCATCCTTGCGCCAGATGATCATTTATGGTTTGCCACCTCCGAAGGGGTGTTGATCGTGGACACCCACCGGGCCGAAACCGACCCCCCGCCCTTCCCCGTCTATCTCGAAAGCGCGGCCATCAATGGCAAAATGCCCATGCCTCTGCTCCCCGGCGCGCTCTGGCCGCCAGCGGCCGCCACCACCTTCCTGGCTCCCGTGGTCTTGCGGTCCCTGGAGCTTCATTTTACCGCCTTGGATTTTGTTCTGCCCGAGGCCATCCAGTTTCGACACAAGCTGGAGGGTTTCGATGCGGATTGGGCGGATGATGGCGGTGTCCGGCTGGCCCGCTATGGACGGCTGACCCGGGGCCATTATCATTTCCGCGTGGCCGCCCGCCTCGCGGACGGGCCTTGGATCGAAGGGAACAACGGCTTTGACTTCACCGTTCCCACGCCACTTTATTTTCAGACCTGGGCCATTGGCTTGTATGTTATCCTGGCGATTTCGCTGGTGGCAGGGACCGTTCGCATCATCTCCCATCGGCGGCTGCGCCGCCGGCTGGCACGGCTGGAACAGGAGCAGTCCTTGGAACGTGAGCGCCTGCGCATTGCCCGCGACATGCATGATGAAATGGGCTCGAAACTGACCAAAATCTCCTTTTTAAGCGAGTATTTGCAGATGGACGGGATCGCCACCGGCTCCGCCTCCGATAAAATTCAATCCCTGGCCCAAACCTCCCGCGAATTGTTGCAAACGATGGATGAAATTGTCTGGGTGGTGAACCCGCACAACGACAACCTGGAAAACCTGGTCGCCTACCTCGGTCATTACGCCGTGGAATACTTTCAAAATACCAACGTCGAGTGCGAGTTGCGGCTGCCGCCGGAGATTCCCCACCACCCCTTGTCCTCCGAGACGCGCCACAATCTGTTCCTCACCTTTGAAGAAGCGCTGAATAATGTGCTCAAGCACGCCGCCGCTTCCAAGGTAAAAGTGGAAATGGTCGTCAATGCGCTGGAATTTGAGCTCCGGGTGGCCGACAATGGCAAAGGCTTTGCCGCGCCAGCCGCGGCGGCGGCGAATGCCCCTTCGCGCGGCGGCCGCGGCGGCAACGGATTGAAAAACATGCGCCAGCGGCTGGCGGCTGTCGGCGGTGAATGTGTGATCGTCAGCCAGCCCGCGGCGGGGACCACGGTCACCCTGCGCATTCCGCTGGCCCAAAAGATTGCCAGATGAATTATAAAAAACATTGCTGTTTTCCTCGAGTCGAGCCGTGCCGGAGACGGGCGCTCCGCTAGCCGGTGAACCATGAAAAAAATCATCACCGTATCCATCGTGGACGACGAAGCCGACCTGCGCAAACACATTGCCGGCTATTTGGCCGCCGCCGGAAATATCCGCTGCCAAAGCGCTTATGCCAGCGCCGAGGAAGCGCTGGAGCATCTGCCCCGGGATAAGCCGGATGTGATTCTGATGGACATCAACCTGGGCGAGATGGATGGCATTGAATGTGTCCGCCGTTTGACCGCGATCATGCCGGAGGCCCAGGTGCTCATGCTCACGGTGTTTGAAGACACGGACCAGATTTTTCGCGCGCTGGCCGCCGGCGCGAGCGGCTACCTGCTAAAACGGATGCCGCCCAAGAAATTGTTGGAGGCTATCGGGGAGGTCAGCGCCGGCGGTTCGCCCATGTCCGCGCCCATCGCGCGCAAGGTCGTCCATTCCTTCAAAACCTCGCCGGCGCCGGACAGCCAGACGGCGGAGCTTTCCCCGCGTGAAAAATCGGTGGTGGACGGGCTGGCCGGCGGGCTGGCCTACAAGCAAATCGCCGACCAGCTTGGCGTGAGCATCCACACGGTGCGGAACTATATCCGCCGCATTTATGAGAAACTTCACGTGCGCAGCCGCACCGAAGCCGTGGCAAAATTTTTGAGAAAATGAATCATAACCTGGCAATAAAGCCGGCGCGGCTGCGATCCCAACGGGATTGTGTCCGCCAGCCCAGCAACGGTTGCGAGGAACGAGCTTTCCCTGATGTGGAGCGCAGGAGCGCTTCCTCCCTCGCCTCGGGGGAGAGGGTTGGGGGGAGGGCGAACGTGATTCATTATCATTTCCCTCTTGGGGTTCATGGTGAGGGCGGGCGTTATTCATACTCATTTCCCCTTAAGGTTCATGGGGGTGAGGCTCGACCAACCATTCAGTTCGTTATGCCAAAGTTTTATTCCTTAGCTAAATGCCCTTCCCCCAACAGGGTTGTGTCGCGTACCATTCGCAACGTCACAATCCCATTGCGGTTGTCGGCTTCGGGCGCGTTTCTCCGGCGCGTGAGATTATTTTGCGGCATGATATTAGTCCTGGCGGCTTCCGTTTTCGTGCGGGCCAGCGAGCCGGTCGCCGGCCCGCCCGCCCCGGCGCCGCTGCTGACGCGCTGGGCGGCCGACGTCAGCCCGGCCAACGTGTTGCCGGAATATCCGCGCCCGCAACTTGTGCGGCCGGATTGGCTGAATTTGAACGGGCTTTGGGACTATGCCATCACGCCTGATTCCGTGAATCAATCGCCGCGGCCGGTCGGAAAAATTCTCGTTCCTTTTCCCGTGGAATCCGCTTTGTCGGGCGTGATGACCAATTTTGACGAACATAGCAAGCTCTGGTATCACCGCACATTTTCCGTGCCGGCGGCGTGGCGCGGACGCCGGGTGCGCCTGCATTTCGGCGCGGTGGACTGGCGGTGCGAAGTGCGCGTGAACGGACGCCTGATCGGCCGGCATCAGGGCGGATATGACGCCTTCACCTTCGACCTCACCGACGCCTTGCGCTGGCGGGGACCGGAGGAAATCACCGTTTGCGTGACCGATCCCACCGAAGGCGACCAGCCGCGCGGCAAGCAATCGCGCAAGCCCGAGGGAATTTTTTATACTTCCGCCTCCGGCATCTGGCAGACCGTCTGGCTGGAACCGGTGCCGGCGGTGGGTATCGACCGGCTGAAGATCACCCCGGATGTGGACGCCAAATCAGTGCGTGTCTGGGCTTCGGTCAACAGTCTTTCCGACCATCTGCGCGTGGAAGTGGTGGCCTCGGCCGGTGGCCGGGAAATCGCGCGCGTCAGCGGAATGCCCAACGCCGGCTTGGATTTGATCCTGCCCCAGCCGCATCTTTGGGCGCCAGACGACCCGTTCCTCTATGACTTGAAAGTAACCCTCAAGGAGGGCAGCCAGCCGCTCGATTCCGTCGGCGGCTATTTCGGCATGAGAAAAATTTCCCTGCGCAAGGACGACCAGGGGTTCATCCGGATCGCGCTCAACGACCAGTTCGTTTTTGAGCTCGGCACGCTGGATCAGGGGTACTGGCCGGACGGCATTTACACCGCGCCGACGGACGCCGCCCTGCGCTCGGACATCGAGTTCTTGAAAAATGCGGGTTTTAATTTTGCGCGCAAGCATGTGAAGGTGGAACCGGATCGCTGGTATTACTGGTGCGACAAACTGGGGCTGCTGGTCTGGCAGGACATGCCCAGCGGCAACAACGCCACGGTGGATGGCCGGCGCGATTTTGAAAATGAACTGCTCCGCATGGTGGACGGGCTGCGCAATCATCCCGCCATCGTGGTCTGGGTGTTGTTCAACGAAGGCTGGGGGCAGTATGACACGGAAGCCCTGGCCAAGTGGTTGAAGGATCTTGACCCGTCGCGGCTCGTGGATGACGCCAGCGGCTGGACGGACATGCAGGCGGGTGACCTGATGGACATGCATAGCTATCCCGGGGCGGACGCGCCGTCGCCCGAAGTGCGCCGGGCGGCGGTGCTGGGGGAATTTGGCGGCTTTGGGCTGGTCGAGAACGGCCACTCCTGGTCGGCGCGCCATTGGGGTTATGTGATGATGACGAATGCCCAGGAACTGACGGACCGGTACACCGAGGCGTTCAAGCAAGTCTGGGAGATGCACAACCTCCATGGCTTGAGCGCGGCGGTCTATACGCAGACCGCGGACGTGGAAACCGAATGCAACGGACTGCAAAGCTATGACCGGGCCGTGGCCAAAATTGATCCCGCCATCCTCCTGGCCGCCAACCGGGGCGGATCGTTTCATCCGCCGCGCAAAATTGTTCTGGCCGACGCCGTTTTCGGCCGGTCGGTTTGGAAATACACCACCGACAAACCCGGCTCGGATTGGCAAAATCCTGGGTTTGATGCCGCCGCCTGGCCGGAGGGCATCAGCGGCTTTGGCAGCCCCGGCACCCCCGGCATCTTTCGGAACACCATCTGGTCCACGTCCGACATCTGGCTGCGGCGTCAGTTTAATCTGACGGCGGAAGACATCCCGGATTTGCAGTTGCAGGTTTTTCATGATGAAGATGTTGAAATCTACCTGAACGGCGTGCTGGCTTTGCAGCTCCCCGGTTTCGTCACCGACTATGGCGATTATGAAATCCCCCCCGAGGTGAAATCACTGCTGCAGCCCGGCGGCAATTCCATCGCGGTTCACTGCCATCAGACCACCGGCGGACAAGGAGTGGACGTGGGTCTCATGGTGCCGGAAACATCCCGGCCACCCGCCAAATCGAAACCTTGATTCGTTAATCACCAATAAAAGCGTCAGGCCAGAATGGCCCTTGGTTAGGGTGTAACGGCCGATGAACTCCGCTCGGTTTGGTTTTGTTTTTCCGCTTTCGTTCCTGCTTCGCGCCCTTTGCTATCCCGCGGGATCTTGTTCGCCTGCGCAGATTTTCACGTCCTCGATTCTTAGATCTTCCGTCCTCCATCCTCTTTGGTTGCGGCGTCAGCCGCCCTGTCCGCGCCCATATGAGGGGCCCATCCCATAGGCCGCGTCCCCCGCGCATTTGCTCACCCATCTATCCATCAATCCACCCATCCTCCCCTCCCTACGCAGCCCACGGCGCCTGTGGCCACTTTATGCCACATGACAATTTTCCTGGTCCCGGTTTATAGTCAGATCATGTTTCACCTGTCAAAATGCTTAAGCCGAGCAGTCGAGTTCTTTTTCTACAGGCCGCTTTGACCCGGAGGAAATCAAGTAACCAACACAACCGAACGAAATGAAAACTCAACATAATCCAACAACCTCAAAAGGCAGCCGTAAAGCCTCAATGAAGATTTTGACGCTGTCAGCCATGCTGGCGGTGCCGGCGGCGGCAGCTTTCGGCCAAACCTCCTACTGGAGCGGCGGCACGAACGATTTCAATAATGCCTCATATTGGAGCGGACCTTACATTGGCGGTTCAAATCCCAATTGCTCCAACGACAGCGGCTCGAACAATGTCGTGCTCATCCAGCCGGGTGATCCCATCTGGCAGCATGGCGATACCCTGGCGGGCACCGGCGCCAACACCAGCGGATCTTATCTGCAAACCGGCTCCACGAACAATACCGGGGGCGGCAATTGGCTGCGCATGGCAGTCGGCGCTGGTTCATTTGGCAGTTATGTTTTGAGCAACGGGGTCGTGAATGTCGGCGGGCAAACCCACATCGGCGAACAAGGCGTGGGCTATTTGGAAGTTGATGGGGGCACCTTCAACGACTCGGCTGACCCCTTCGCCGTGGGTGACGGTGATTGGGGCCCCAGTCCGGTCGGCTATATGGTCGTCAATGGCGGCATCGTGAATGATGCCCAGGAATTGTGGATTGGTGAAGGCGACAGCGGCCAGGTTGGCACGGGCCATTTGACCATGAATGGGGGCATCCTCAACATCAGCAGTTGGTTTGACATCGGCCGGTGGGGCGGCATCGGCTATTTGAACCTGAACGGCGGCACGATCAACAAGATTGGCGGCGGCAACAGCCAATGGGCGGCGTATAACAATAACGTCCCTTCCTCGGCCACGATCAACATGACCGGCGGGGCCATCAACTTCCAAAACGGCGTGGTCCAGATCGCCGTTGGCGGCAACGGCACGGTGGGTACCACCTGTGTGTTCAATCAGAGCGGCGGCAAGGTGCATGCCTACGATCAGTATCAGATCGCCACCGATAACAACATGGCGACAGCCACCAACAGCGTCAGCGGCAACGCGGTGTTGATTTGTGACAGCTGGCTGGCCGTTGGCCGCAACGCCGGCATCGGCACGCTGAATATTTCGGGCAATGCGGAGGTCATCGAGACGGGCGTCGTGGGCGGCACCGCCCTCACCGTTGCGGGTGACAACGGTTCGACCCCGTCTGTGGGCATCCTCAATCAGACCGGTGGCACCCTCACCAATACGGCTGACCCGACTTGGATCGGCGAAACCGGAGTGGCCACCTGGAACATGAGTGGAGGCACGGCCATACTGGGAAACGTCGAGATGTGTGTCAATGCATCGGCGAGCGGCGTGCTGAATCTCAATGGCGGCGTTTTTCAATGCAGCGTCATCTATAGCGGCAGCCCGTCCGCCGTGAGTGAGTTGAATTTAAATGGCGGCACGCTCCAGGCGAATGTCAACAACACCAACTTCGTTTCGGGTTTGATTCAGGCCACAGTCGGTCCGGGATCGGTCATTGATTCGCAAGGTTACACCATCGCCATTCCCCAGGCGCTGCAAGACGGCGGTAACGGAACGCTCACCAAAATTGGCGCCGGAACGCTGACGCTCCTCGGGGCCAACAGCTATGCCGGCGCGACGACCGTCAGCGCGGGCAAACTGATAACGGGCACCAGTTCATCGGCTTCGGCTTCCACCGGCTATACCGTGGCCGACCATGCGGGTTTCGGGGTTACGGTCCAGTCTGGCAATGCGCAATTCATCACCACCAGCCTCGCGCTGGGGGTGTCCGCTGGCGCCTCGCTTGACTTCAACCTGGGTGGGTTTGGTAATCCCGCCAGTGCGCCGTTGAATCTGACCACCCTGACCGCGAATGGCACCATCACGGTCAACGTGGCGTCAACGCTTATTTCCACCGGACTCATTCCGCTGGCCACTTTTAGCACTTTGGTCGGCTCGCCAACTTATGCGCTGGGGAGCCTGCCGCCGGGCGTGATCGCCAATCTGGTGGGCACCTCGACCGGTCTTTGGCTCAATGTCACCAGTGCGGGCCTGCCCCGCTGGAATGGCAATGTCACCGGCATGTGGGATCTTGGCACCAATCAGGACTGGGTTGATTTGGCCACGTTTTTGCCGGAGACTTATTCGGATGGCAAACCGGTGGTGTTTGACGACTCTGCCACGGGGACCACGACGGTGGACTTGACCGCGACGGTCAGTCCCGCCTCCATCAATTTCAACAACAGCATCCTGCCTTACACCATCGTTGGTCCGGGCAAGATCGCCGGCACTACTGGACTGACCCTGAATGGCACCACGAATGTCTCCATCCTGAACACCGGCGGCAACAGTTTCACCGGTCCGGTGGTGATCAATGCCGGCGTCTTGGACGTTACCAACCTGGCCAATGGCGGTTTGCCCAGCGCCCTCGGCGCCTCTTCCGCCAGTCCCACCAATCTGGTGATCGCTGGCGGCACGCTGGAATACAATGGCGCCCCCGTGACGGTCAACCGCGGATTTACGATTGCCGCGACCAACAGCGCGATTGATGCGGAAAGCAATGTCACTTTGGGCGGTCCGGTGGTCGCCGGTTCGACGGCGGGTTTTGTGAAAATTGGCCCGGCCCAACTGGCATTGACCGCCCCGGGCTACAACCAGTTTGGCAACAATTACGACCCGGGCACAATGGTGCAGGAGGGCACGCTCCTGCTGAATGGCTCAGCGGGTGCCCAGACCAACCATAACTTCAACGAAATGTGGATCGGGTGCACGACGGCGTACGGCGGCGCGCTGATTCTGACCAACACCACCTTGAACGTGGATAATTGGATCGGTCTGGGTCGCATCAACGGCGGCATCAACAACACTTCCTCCATCACGCTCTACAACTCGGCGCTGACGTGTGGCAATCTCTCCCTCGGCTGGGATGGCGGGCTGCCGAATAACCTGTCCTCGCAGTTTATCACGTTGAACGGCAATTCCACGTTCACCAACTACGGCGCCGTCAACCTCCCGGAAGGCGCCAACGCGAGCATGACCTTCACGGTGAATGGCAGCTCCGTGTTCTGGGTGCAAAATCCTTTCTATATTTGCCTGGCCAACAATACGACCGGCAGTTTGGTTGTGGCCAACTCGGGCAAGGTGGTCCAAGCCAACGGCTGGTTTGACATCGGCAATGGCAACAATTGTGTTGCCTCCGTGCTGCTCGAGAACAATGCGACTCTGTCGCTGGACGGCGACTGCAATCTGGCGGACACGGCCGGCGGCGCCAACAGCACGCTCACGGTTCAGGACAATGCCACCGTGACGGCCAACAACCTCTTTGTCGGCAAGTCTTCCAGCAGCGTTTGCACGGTGAACATCGCCGGCTCCGCCACCGGCAACTTTGGCGATTTTATGAGATTGGCTGACGGCTCAAGTTCCACTGGCAATGTGAACATCTCGGGCGGCAGCCTGACTTTTGCCCAATACATGAACATGGCCGGCGGCTCCGGGTCCATCGCCAGCGTAAACATGTCAGGCGGCAGCCTGACCGGGGGCAATGACATGACAGTGGGTGATCAAGGCACGGCCACGGTGACCATGAATGGCGGCGTGCTTACCATTCCCAACACCCTGTATCTCTCCCGCGGCAACGCGGTGGCCGATGGCACCGTGAACCTCAATACCAATGGCACGATTGTCTGCGGCAATGTCAACAATGGTTGGGCCTACAATGAGGCAACCAACTCGCCGACATTCAACCCCAATGCCTTTAACTTCAACGGCGGCACTTTGAAGTCTTATGGCTCTTATTCTTACATCTTTCCGAATGTCAACATGGTGGTTCAAGCCGGCGGCGCCATCATCAACGATAATGGCTACACCGTCGAGTTTGGCGCCGCGCTGGTGAACGGCGGCGGCGGCGGCGGGCTGACCAAGCTCGGCAGCGGCACGCTCCGGTTTGACGGCACCAACACCTACGCCGGCGCCACGCTGGTGAGCGCCGGCACCTTGGAGGTGGCTCCGGGTGGTTCCATCGCCGGTCCGGTGACGGTGGCCTCGGGGGCCACGCTCGCGGGTGATATCGGCTCCATTGGGACGTACAACATCAGTAATTCATTGACGTTGCAGGCGGGGAGCACCACCACCATATCGCTCACCCCTTCGAGCAATGACCAGATTCAGGGATTGACCAGTGTGTCCTACGGCGGAGCATTGGTGGTCACCAATAGCAGCGGTTCTCCGCTGGTGGTTGGCCACACTTACACGTTGTTTAGCTCGGCGGCCGCTGGCACGGGCAATTTCAGCTCGGTTACGATCCTGCCGGCAGGCGCAGGCACCTTTAATCCGGCCACCGGCGTGTTGACCATCACCTCCGCCACCGCTTTCACCTTCAGTTCGCTGCGGGCTGTGGGCGGCAATTTGGTCGTGGTGGCCTCAGGCGGCACTCCAAGTTCAGGTTATACCCTGCTGAGTTCGACCAATTTGGCCACTCCGATCTCGGCCTGGATAACCAACTCCACGGGATCGCTGGATGCCTCCGGCAACCTGTCCAATACGATTCCGCTGAATCCGTCGCAGCCCGTCAAGTTCTTCCGAATCAGGCAGCCGTGATTTAGTCGCGGTTGGTTAAGTCCAGGGCGTCCCTTCCGGGACGCCCTTTTTGCTGGCCCGGAGCCAGGCTGGCAGCCCGCTTTGAAACGCCGAATCAGGACGAAAAGTCGTTCCCAAAGGCTCGTCTAGTGATGAATTGCGCGAAAACGGCGGTTGCAAATCCGGCGCTCCGGGGGATTTTGGGCTTCGCGCTGTGGCCACTTCATGCCACATGACAGTGCCCCCAATGGCGTGCCATAATTCCCGCCGCTCAGCAAATTGTACCCGGGAGGCGGTGTCCTCTGTGATCCCGGGGGCCGGTTTGATCTGGGACGAAATTAACCGCACCCAATAAATGAAAACGCCAAAGAATTCCATCACCCAAAAAATGGGCCGTTTTGCCCGCCTCAACCGTTTGACCCTGGCAAGCTTGATTGCCCTGCCGACGCTCGCCGCCACCGCGGCCAACCTCCACTGGAGCGGCGGCACGGCGGATTACACCAATGCCGCGGACTGGGTCGGCGGCGCCGTTCCGGGCGCGGCCGATGCCGCCATCAACGACAACACCACCAATAACGTGGTGCAAATCAACGCCGGGGATCCCGATTGGAGTGTCAGTGAAATTGTGGCGGGCGATGGCGCGGGGAGCGATGGCGCCTTCGTGCAGAACGGGCAGAATGTTTTCGTGAGCGGAACCAACTATAATGATTCCGTAGTTACTCCTTATTACGTTCCTTTCCGCCTGGGAGTCGCGGCTGGCTTTACCGGCGTCTATACTTTGAACGGCGGGACCCTCAATTACACCAACGCTGGATCCTTCAACATCGGGGAACTCGGAGCCGGCATTCTGAATATCAACGGAGGCAGCATTAACGGCAATGGCAATTTTGCCGATAACCTCGGGATCGCCGCCACCCCCACGGCGGTCACGGCAACGGTAGGCGGAAACGTGGGCGAGAGCGATTATACCTGGTATGAACAGGGATTCTCCGGCGCCAATCCCTCGTTGGGCCTGCCCGTACACAACTCGACGATCACCAGCATCTCGCTGCCGGACCACATCTACACGATGCCTCCCAGTTATGCGACCAATGACGCGGTGATGATCGCCAGCAATGTGCCCAATGCCACCATCACCCTGGCCTCGCCCATGGTGTGCTCCAATCTGTCCTTGCTGGGCAGTGCCGGCAACGGTCCGGTCGTGGTCAATTATACGGTCCATCACGCCGACAGCTCCACTGAGACCGGAAGTATTTCCGTGCCGGACTGGTTTGGCCCGGCGGCAAATACCAATATGGAGGTCTTGCCAGTTGGCGGCCGGGTGGACGCGCTCGGAGTCACCTTCCAGACTCCGGGGACGGCCAATGGATTAAACGGCAATGCGCCATTTTTGTTTTCACTGGATCTCGCCTTGACCAATTATGCCAGTGCGGTTGACAGCATTGATCTGGCGTATGTCAGCGCCGGCAACATTAATTCGGCCACATGCCTGTTGGGGATTAGCGGCCAGTCGCCCAGCGGCGGAGATTACGTTCCCCTGGCCATGACGGGTTACAATGAGGACATGGTCATCGGGGTGGGAGAGATTGTCCAGGTTGCCGGCACGGTCACGGACGTGGTCAATCAAACCAATGGCGCGGTGGCCGTCACCGGCGCCGGCCAAATGTTCGTGGGCAATTACGGGACGGGCATCTACAATTTAAGCGGCGGCAGTATTGACGTGCATAATTACATCGCCATAGGACGCAGCGGTGGTAACGGCACATTTAATATGACGGGGGGTGCTTTGAACCAGGATGGCGGCGGAAATCTGCTGGTGGGATCCGGCTTCAATGCGCCTTCGGGCGGCAGCGCCGTGGGCGTGCTGAATCAAAGCGGCGGCGCGATCACTTGCCAAGGGCTGTTCCTCTGTCCGGAAAGCTCGCCCAGCTCCGGCACTTACAACCTTGGCGGCACGGGAACCTTGACGGTAAACAACACCCTCGAGATTGGCACGGCTGGTGATGTGGGCATACTCAACCAGACCGGCGGCTCAATCACGAATCTAAGCGGTCAAACGTGGATTGGCCAGGGCGCGGGCGCCGTGGGCGCCTACAATTTGAGCGGCGGCACGTTTACCGCCTCAAGCTGGCTTGCGGTCGGACGCACCACCGGCAGCGGTACGATCAATCTCACCAATGGCGCAATTACTTATAACGGTCCTTCGAATCAGCATTTCGATGTTGGCGCCAGCGGCGCTGGCGTGCTGAACCAATATGGCGGCGCCATCACCAACACGACGAGCGATTTCTGGCTGGGTGAAACCTCCACCGCCACTTGGAACATGTACGGCGGTTCAGCCACGCTGGGGAATCTGGTTATTTGCGTGGACAGCAGCGCCGCCGGCACCTTGAATCTCAACGGCGGCCTGATTCAGGCTGCTGGCATCACCACGGGCAACAGCGTTGCCGTCAGCACGCTGAACTTTAATGGCGGGACGCTTCAAGCCAATGCCAACAATACCAGTTTCTTGTCCGGCTTGTTTCAGGCGCTGGTGGGCAACGGCGGAGCGGTCATTGATTCGCAAGGTTACAGCCTCACCATCGCCCAGCCTTTGCTGAACAACGGCAGTGGCGGCCTGACCAAATACGGCACGGGCACGCTGACCCTGACCGGCGCCAACACCTACGCCGGCAACACGCTGGTCAATGCCGGCACGGTGTTCACGGGCACCGGCTCCTCCGCTTCCGGTAATGTCACGGTCGCCGACAACGCGGGCTTTGGCGTCATTGTCCAAACGGCGGGCGCGCAATACACCGCCGCCAATGTCACGCTTGGAAGCTCCGCGGGCGCCGCGCTCAACTTCAACCTCGGCGCTTTTGGAAATCCATCCCTGGCGCAAGCGCCATTGTCTGTCAGCACCAGCCTCACCATCAACGGCACCATCACGGTCAATGTGGCTGACGCGCTCTCGCAACTGGGCGACATTCCGTTGGTTCAGTATCCGCCCGGGGGATTGGCTGGCGTCGGGAGCTTTGTGAAGGGCTCCCTGCCGGCCGGGGTGACAGCCACAATCGTCACCAATAGTGCGAACAATTCGATTGACTTGGTCATTACCGGCATCAATCAGCCGCGCTGGGATGGCGAAGCCGGCGGCACGTGGGACACGGGTTCGGACACCAATTGGGTCAACCTCGGCACCGGCCTGGCCACCACCTATACCGATCCCAGTCCCGTAGTGTTCAATGACAGCGCCCTGGGCACCACGAACGTCAATCTGACGACCACCGTGAATCCCAGTGGCATAACCGTGACCAACAATGTGCTGAATTATGCGATTCTCGGCGCCGGAACCATCAGCGGACCCACGGGTTTGGCCAAGTCAGGTTCCGGTTCCCTGGCCATTCTCAACCCGGGGGGCAACAATTTCACCGGCCCCGTTACTCTCTCCGGCGGCACGCTGAACGTAACCAACCTGGCCAACGGGGGTTCGCCCAGCGCGATTGGCGCCTCCTCGGCCAACCCCACGAACTTGGTTCTGGCGGGCGGCACTTTTAGCTACAGCGGCCCGGCCGTCTCCATCAACCGCGGCTATGCCTTGCGCGGCAGCAGTGTGCTCAATGTGCAGAGCAATTTGACCCTGACCGGACTGGCCCAGGCCACCAGCGGCACGTTATACAAAACGGGCGCCGGCACACAGACTTATGCCGGCGTCGGCACCAATGTGCTGTCCACGGCGAATGTCGGTGGTGCCTATCAGGTTTTGGCCGGCACGGTGGTTTTTAATGGCTCCGCCGGAGCGCAGACGAACTATGAGATCGGTCAAATGTTTGTGGGGTCGGCCACCAACAGCGCTGCCAACCTCATCCTGACCAACACCAGCCTTGGTTCCTCTGACTGGTTTGCCTTGGGTCGTGGCAATGGCAACAGCGGCTTCCTTTCCACAGCTTCGGTTTACAACTCCGTATTGAGTGTTTCCTATCTGGATCCTGGCACTGCCAGCAGTGGCGGTGGTGTAAGTCTGGGCTATGCCAACGGCCTGCCTAATGCCGCCTCCCAGGTGTTGAGCCTTTACGGCACTTCCTCCCTCATTAACTATGGCGGTAACTTCAACCTCGCGGAAAATGCCGGATCCAGCGCGGTTGTCAACGTGACGAATAGCGCGTTTATTGTCAGCGGCGGGTCCAGGAATTACATTGGCGATGCGGCCGGCAAGGCGGTATTGAATTTAAATTCCACCGCCACTTCGACCTTCTCGACCAATGGTGGACAGATTTTCCTTGGCGGCACGGGTGGCACGACCGATTCCGGCGCCGGGGCCCTCAACCTGTCCGCCGGCGCGTTGAAATTTGGAAATGGCACCGGGGTCTATATTATGTTGGGAGATAACGGCGGCACCGCCCCCACCTCCTATGGCTCCTTCGTCCAGTCCGGCGGTCTGCTGAACATGACTTCCGGCGATGGCATCCGCGTCGGTTATGGCGGCTGGGGCTCATTTGTCCAAAACGGTGGCACTTTGTTGTGCGGTCGGTATCTCTCGATCGGCGGCAACACGACCGGCGGCAACGGTGTGGTCACGTTTACCGGCGGCACGGCGGGCATTTTCAATACTGGCTATCGCATTCTCCTGCCTGATGCCGCCGCCACCGGGGTGTTCAACTTGGGCACGGAAGCCGGCGGCACCGCTATCTTCACCAACCTTTACAACAGCGGCGGATCCAGCCTGATCATGGTTAATACCGCCGGTGGTAACGGCACGTTAAACCTCAATAGTGGCACCCTCCAGCTTGGCGGTGCGGTGCATAAGCAGAATACCGGCACCGCCGTGGCTAACTTGAACGGCGGCGCCTTGCAGGCCGGAGCCAATAACCTCACGCTGCTGGACACGTCATTGAACAGCCTCAATGTTTTCAACGGCGGTCTCACGGTTGACACCATGGGAAATTCAGCCACCGTTTCCGGCAACCTGCTGGCGACGTTTGGCAACGGCATCTACCCCGCCGGCGGCATTTTGGTGGTCACGAATAATGGCGGAGCGGGTTACCTTGGCGCGCCGCTGGTGACCGTGAGCGGCGGTTCCGGCTCCGGCGCGCTGGCCATTGCCACGGTATCCGGTGGCGTGGTGACCAATGTGGTGCTTACCTGCCCGGGACAGAATTACGTGGCGGGTGATGTTCTGACCTTTGCTTTCAGCGGTGGCGGCGCAGTCACAGCGGCAGGCAGTTTCGTCCATACGCTTCAAGCGGGTGATCTGGCTGCCAACGGCAGCGGTGGCTTGACCAAAATCAGCAATGGCACGCTTTATCTTACCGGGACGAGCACCTATACGGGCGCCACCCTGGTCAATGCGGGTACTTTGTCCGGGGCCACCACCATCTACAGTCCGGTGACGGTTGCTTCGGGCGCCACCCTGGCGGTGGGTTCGTCGCCGACAACCATTGGCACTTTCACCATAAATAATACCGTGAGCATGGCGGCTGGCAGCACGAACTTCATGAAGATCAACCCGACCGGCGGCACGAAGGACCTGCTGACGGGCATGTCGCAGGTGACCTACGGCGGCACGCTGGTGATCTCCAATCAGGCCGGCGCGCTGGCGAATGGCAACAGCTTCAAACTGTATAACGCCACCTTTTACAACGGCGCTTTCAGCGCGATTGTGCCGGCCACGCCCGGAACCAACTTGATCTGGAATACCAATCAACTCACCGTGAGCGGCACGTTGCTGGTCGCCAGCGCGGTCACCAGCAGCCCCACCAACATCCAGGCCCGCGTGTCTGGCGGCAACTTGGTGGTGAGCGGGGGCAACGGCACGCCGGGCACCGGCTATACCGTGCTCACCACGACGAATTTGGCGACTCCGGTGATTAACTGGATCACCAACGTTCAAGGCACGATTGGCACGGATGGCACGTTTACCAACACGATTCCAATTGTCTCCACGAACCCGGCACAGTTCTTCCGCTTGCGCACGCCGTGAGGCGGCGGGATGGGCGATTAATCAAGGGCGTCCTTTCGGGGACGCCCTTTTTGCCGCCGGGGGGCGGTGGACGGACAAACAGCCTGTGGCCAGTTTATGCCACATGACAGAAGACGAGATTGGCAGTAGTTTACGTTTGACCCCGGAGAATGCGAGGGCTGCGATTGCAGATGGCGCCGCCCTTGTCTTTTCGCGACGGGTGCCAATGAATGATGAATATTTGCGTATGACAATGAAATTACATAAGAATGAGGCCGGTCTGGGCGTCAAGCCGGGTGGTACGTCTTTCCGGGCCTTCACCTTGATTGAACTCCTGGTCGTGATCGCCATCATCGCAATACTGGCCGCCATGCTGCTGCCGGCCCTGTCCAAGTCCAAACAAAAGGCCAAGCAGACCGGCTGCGTCAGCAACATGCGGGAGATCGGCATTGCGCTGACCATGTATCCCGGCGATTACGGGGTTTATCCCAGTTGCCTGTGGTCAGCCAATAATGGCGGAAATGACACTTATGTCTGGCAACCGCGGCTATTGAGTTTCATGGGCAAGAATCGCAATGCCTTTGATTGCCCGGCGGCCCTCTCTCAAAGTTACTGGGATACGAATTTGAATAGCACGCTGGCAGGCCCTTCAGGGCAACTCAAGCTGGGTGAAAACGGCCAGTTGGACAATTATGCCATTCTCACCGGCGGCGCGGGCACGGATGGCTCCCGTTTTTCCCTGGGCTACAATGATTGGGGCATTGATCGAACCGGACCGGTTCTGGGCATGGGCGCGGATGTTGGCACCACCCCAATCAAGGATACGAACATCAAAAGTCCCGTAAACATGATTGCCGTGGCGGATGTCCGATCCGACACCCCGAGCGGCCAGATTCAATTCAGTGCCAATACCACGCCACCAACGTCATGGACCACTTCACAAGACCCCACTTGGCATCCGCAAGTTCCGTGTAACCGTCATAACTATAACACCGACATCCTGTTCGTGGATGCTCACGTGGAAAGCCCCAGGCGAAGCGATGTCATTGATCCCAATAACGGTTTCTGGCGGGCGCGATGGGACAACGACAATGACCCACATCTGTCACAAACTTGGACGGTGCCGGCCAGTTATGGCCAACTTGAACAATAATTCCCTAATCGCAAGCTAATCGGGTCCGTTTTGAGGTAAAATCCATGAATAATGTCTCTTTCAGTTCCCGGGTGATCATTTCACTCGTGTCCGTTTGCTCGCTGGGCATCGCCGGCGCCATCCAGGCGGAAAACTTGCGCCCGCCGGCCGTCCCGCTGGTGACGTTTGATCCTTACTTGAGCATCTGGTCCGAGGCGGACAAACTCACGGACCGGAATACGCAGCACTGGACTCATCGCGAGCACTCGCTGGCGAGCCTGATTCGGATTGATGGCAAAAGCTACCGTCTAATGGGCGCCGAACCGAAAAATGTGCCGGCCTTTACCCAGCTTTCCGTGCAGGTGTTGCCGACGCGCAGCATCTACGAGTTTGAAGACGCGGGCGTTCATGTCAGGCTGACCTTTATGACCGCGGCGCTGCCGCACGATTTGGATGTGTTTTCGCGCCCTTTAAGTTACCTCACTTGGGACGCCCGGTCGGTGGATGGCGCCACGCATGACATTTCCCTTTACGACAGCACCAGTTCCGAACTCGCTGTGAACGAAAGAAATGAAGCGGTCGAGTGTTCACGGCTGGAGGCGGGCACTTTGACCGCCTTGCGCGCGGGCACACAGGAACAACCCGTGCTGGGCTCGGGCGGCGATGATCATCGCATCAACTGGGGATATGCCTATGCCGCCGCTTCGACCAAACAATCAACCGCCGCCATCGGCGCCAACGAGACCCTGCTCGGCAGCTTTGTGCAAAACGGCTCCTTGCCGGCCACCGATGATTCGCCAATGCCGCGCGCGGCGAATGACCGCACGCCCGTGCTGGCATTCACATTTGATCTGGGCCAGGTGGGCGGAAAAACCGTGGAACGGCAGGTCATCGTGGCGTATGACGAAATTTATGCCATCAAGTATTTTGGGCGCAATCTGCGCCCTTACTGGCGGCGCAACGGCATGGAACCGGCGGAGCTATTGCAGTTGGCTGCGAAGGATTATCCGTCACTGTTGAAACGTTGTGAAAAATTCGACCGGGATTTGGTGGCGGACATGACGGGCATAGGCGGCGCGCAGTATGCCCGGATTTGCGCGCTGGCTTATCGCGAATGCCTGGCGGCCTGCGGATTGGCGGCCGATGCCAACAAACAGCCGCTGTTCTTCACCAAGGAGAATACGAGCAACGGCGACATCGCCACCGTGGACGTCTTTTTCCCCATGGACCCGATTTGGATCTGCTTGAGCCCGGCTTTGGCCAAGGCGACCCTGGTGCCGATTCTTTCCTACGCCGCTTCCAGTCATTGGAAATTCCCCAATGCGCCGCATGATCTGGGCACCTATCCCATCGCGCGGGGCACGGACGACGGCGGCGAAGGCATGCCCGTCGAAGAAAGCGGGAACATGCTCATCCTGTGCGACGCCGTGGCGCAGGCGGAGGGCAAGGCCGACTTTGTAAAACCGTGGTGGCCGCAACTCACGCAGTGGGCAAAGTATCTCGAGAATTATGGCCTCGACCCCGAGGAACAGCTTTGCACGGATGATTTCATGGGTCACTTGGCGCATAATGCCAACCTGTCGGTAAAAGCCATTCTCGGATTGGCCGCGTATGGAGATCTTTGCAAAATGCGGGGCGACGAAGTGAATGCTGAACGCTACGCCCAACTGGCAAAGGCGGACGCCGCACATTGGGTGACGGTGGCCGCCGATGACGATCATTACCGGCTTGCGTTCGACAAGCCAAACACTTGGAGCCAAAAATATAATCTGGCCTGGGACCGCATTCTGGGGCTGAATGTTTTCCCGCCGTCGGTGGCGCAAAAAGAAGTCGCCCACTATAAGACCGTCATGCAGCGTTACGGGGTGCCGCTGGATTCGCGCACGCATCTGACCAAAACCGACTGGTCCATCTGGAGCGCGACGCTGGCGGACAACCAGGCTGACTTTGAGGCCATGGTGGCGCCGATTTATGATTACTTGGATCACACCACCACGCGCGATCCAATCTCGGATTCCTACCTCACCGACGACATTCACAGCGGCGGAATGCACGCGCGGCCGGTGGTGGGCGGATTTTTCATCAAAATGTTGAGCGACCGCGCGCTCTGGAATAAATGGGCCGCGGGCGACACCGTGAAGGCGGCCGGCTGGGCGCCCCTGCCTGAGCCGCCAAAAATGACCGTGGTCGTGCCGGCGGCGGACAAACAACCTGCGACCTGGAGCTATACCACCTCCAAACCCGCGCCGACCTGGATGGAGCAACCCTATGACACCTCGGACTGGAAGCAAGGCCGGAGCGGATTCGGCACCGTGGGCACACCGGGAGCGATCATCGGCACCACTTGGAAAACCGATGACATCTGGCTGCGGCGCGAGATTATCCTGCCGGCGGCTGACTACGATGAACTGCAAGCCTGGCTTCACCACGATGAGGACGCCGAGGTTTACATCAACGGCGTGCTCGCCCTCAAAGTCGGCGGTTTTATCACCGGCTACGACGTGTTCCCGTTGACTCCGCGAGGGCGGTCCGCGCTCAAGCCCGGCAAAAATCTGGTGGCCATTCACTGCCATCAAACTTTGGGAGGCCAGTATATTGACTTCGGCTTGGTGGACGTGCAAGCCAACTAGGTGGTGTGAGGATAACCGTCGAAATCAGGACTGCCGCCGTCTTGGCGGGATTCGTCATTTCTTCTCCCCGCGCACAGGGATTCCCCTCGGCGACCAACCTTCCGCCCACAGCCATTGTGATGAATCGCGGACCGTTGCTGGCGACGCCATTCACCGCGTTGCCGCTGGGCAGCGTCCGGCCGGGCGGTTGGCTGCGCACGCAATGCCAGTTGCAACGCGACGGTCTCACCGGCCATGCCGAAGCCGTTTATGCCAGCGACCTCGGCGCCAACAGCGGCTGGCTGGGCGGCACTGGCGACAATTGGGAGCGCAGCCCCTATTACTTTAAAGGCCTCATCCCGCTGGCCTATGTTTTGAATGACGCCGGCCTGAAACAGAAGGCGCAAAAGTGGATGGACTGGTTGCTGAACCATCAAGGCCCCGACGGTTTCCTCGGGCCGGCCTCAAATAAAGACTGGTGGCCGCGCATGTTGGCCACTTATGCGCTGCGCGATTATTACGAGGCCACCGCTGACGCGCGGGTTCCCACCGTGTTGAGCAATTATTTCCATTATATGCTCGGCAGCCTTCCCGGGCGGCCGCTGTCGGACTGGGGCAAGGCGCGCGCCGGCGATGAGATGGAGGTCGCTCTCTGGCTCTACAACCGGAATGGCGACACCAATCTGTTGACGCTCGTCAATCTGCTGCATCAGCAGGCCTATGACTGGACCGGCATTTTCACGAGCAATAATTTCGACCTGTACGGAACCGATTTCCAGCCCAAGCACAATGTGAATGTGGAACAAGCGCTCAAAATGCCGGAGGTTTACTATCAACTTTCGGCGCAGCCCGGCGACTTTAACGCGCTGGCGCTGGGATGGGACAACCTGATGCGCGAACACGGTTTGTCCTGCGGCATCAATAGCGGCACCGAGTTTCTGTCCGGCAACGCGAGCGTGCAGGGAGTGGAACTCTGTGCGATTGTCGAGGCCATGTTAAGTCTTGAGACGGACGTCCGCGCCACGGGCAACCCGGTCCTCGCGGACCGTCTGGAAACGATTTCCTTCAACGCGCTGCCGGCCGCGCTGGCCAACCAAATCAAGGGGATACAATACTACACCCTCCCGAATAATGTCATCGCCACTTACGGAGGGCATGGTTTTAATCAGGATTATGCCAACGGCACGCTGCCGGGACCGGACTCGGGCTTTCCCTGCTGCCGCTACAATTTTCACATGGGCTGGCCGAAATATGTTCAGAACTCGTGGGCGGCTGCGCCCGATGAAGGCCTGGCCTTGATCGCGTATGGCCCCACGGTCGTGAATGCCATGCGCGGCGGCCAGCAGGTGCAAATCACCGAGGACACCGGCTACCCGTTCGAGGAGCAGGTGCGGCTGAATTTGTCCGTCAGCAATGCGGTAGCTTTCCCGCTCCTATTGCGCATCCCCGGCTGGTGCTCCAACGCCACCGTCACCGTTAACGGTCAGCTGCAAAGCGGGGTGGAGCCCGCGTCTTTCTTCCGCCTTCAACGGACTTGGATCAATGGCGATCAGGTCGTGGTCAATCTGCCGATGCCCGTTCAGACTCTGGCCGGCCCAAGCCTGGCCGTGGCCATCAATCGCGGGCCCGTGGTTTATTCGTTGAAAATCGGCGAACAGTGGACCGTCCGCACGCCTGATCCGCTCAGGCTGGGCTTCGACGAATTTCAGGTGCAATCCACCACGCCTTGGGCTTACGCTTTGCAAATGAATCCCACCAATCCCTCCGCTTCGGTGACCTTCACCAATTACGGCACGCCGACGAATCCGTTCGATCCGGCGGAGCCTTCCGTCGCACTCACGGCCCAGGCGCGGCAATTGCCGGGCTGGACGATTGGGTGGCTCGGCACCCACGCGTTTGAACCGCCGGCCAGTCCGGTCACTTCAACGAATCCCCTGGAAACTGTCACGCTGGTGCCGTTTGGCTCCCAGCACCTGCGTCTCAGCTGGTTTCCCTATCTCGGCGTGCCGTCCCCTGTCACCGGTTCGTTCAGCGAAAGTTTCGATTCAACTTGGAGCCAGCGGTGGACGGTTTTTGGCGGCAATTGGTCCGCGCGCAACGGCGCCTTGAGCACGGTGCCCGCTTCCGCCAATGGCGCCAAGGCGCTGGCGATGGAAACCGCCTTCACAAATTTCACTTGCGAAGCCGATGTATCGGTCGGCTCCGTCGGCAATGCGGGTCTGGTTTTCCGGGCCAGCAAACCCGACCTCGGGGCCGACGCCTATTGTGGTTATTATGTCGGCATTGATGCCGCGGACTCCCTGCTGCAATTGGGTTGCGCCAACAACGGCTGGAGGGCGATAACCAATGTGCCGATGACGTTCGCCGCGAACACATTTTATCATCTCAAGGTGCAGGCCCGGGGTTCCCGGCTGCGCATCTTCGTCACCAACCCCAACCTGCCGGTGTTGGATTTGCGGGACAGCACCTTTGCCAGCGGCATGCTTGGCGTGCGGGATTACTGCAAGGATGGCAACCAGTCGCTTTCGAGCTTCGCGCATCTGGTCGCGATCGAGCTTCCGCCGGCGGCCGCCGGCGGCGCTCGGGCCTGGTATCCGTTCGACGGCAATGCGCTCGATGCCGGAGGCAACGGCAACGACGGCGCGATATTCGGCAATGCGTATGCCGCTGCTAATCCGGCTGCCGGTTCGGCAAACTGGACTTGGTTGCAGACGAGCAACCCGGCCACCCTTCCGTTCCAGTTTGTGGATTCGGCGGCGATCAATTCCGGCCAGGGGTTTTATCGCGCTGCGCCGGACCGTAAATGGAATCCCGCAGTTCCGCTTAGATATGGTTTATAAGCCTTTGACTGGATTTTTCTTCATTTGTATCCGGGGCTTGGCCCTGGCTTGCCTGTGCTGGGCTCCATTGGAATGTCCTGCCGCAGAGGTCAGGCCGCCGCCAAACATCGTGCTGATTTTGGCGGACGATCTCGGCTTCTCTGACCTCGGTTGTTTCGGCTCGGAGATCTCCACCCCCAATCTTGACCGCATGGCGTCCGAAGGCCTCCGCATGACTCAGTTTTACACGACTCCGCGCTGCTGCCCGTCACGGGCGGCTTTGCTCACCGGGCTTTATCCGCAGCAAGCTGGCATCGGCAACATGATGCAAGACCAGGGTTTGCCCGGTTATCGCGGCGAACTGAACCAGAGCTGCCTCACGCTTGCGGAAGAATTGCGCCTGGCTAATTACCGCACGGCCATGGTCGGGAAGTGGCATTTGTCGCATATCTTCTTCGACGGAAAAAAACAGCTGAACCACGAATCCAGCGTGCCGTTCTGGGACGATAAAAAAAGCTGGCCGCTGCAGCGCGGTTTCGAGGATTACTTTGGGACCATCCACGGCGTCGGCAGCTACTACGATCCGTTCTCGCTCGTTCGCGGCAATACACCCATCCGCGCGGACGGCACAAATTTCTATTACACGGATGTCATCACCGATCATGCCGTGGCTGACCTCAGCCGCCTGGCCGGCGGCGGCCAGCCGTTTTTTCTCTATGTGGCCTATACTGCGCCGCACTGGCCGCTGCAAGCGCCGGAGCCGGATATCGCCAGATACAGGCAGGCTTACCTCGCCGGCTGGGACGTGATCCGCGCCAATCGCTATCAGCATCAAATTGCCAGGGGGATCATTGACAAAAACTGGCCGCTATCGCCGCGCGATCCACGCGTGCCGCCCTGGACCAACGTGGCCGACCGGAAATGGGAGGCCAACCGGATGGCCACCTATGCCGCCATGGTCGAACATCTCGACCGCGGCGTCGGGAGAATTTTAGGCCAGCTCAAAGCAAAAGGGGTGGACAAAAACACGCTGGTGATCTTCTTTTCCGATAACGGCGCCTGTGCCGAGGTCATCCAGCGGGAATGGTATGATGTGCCCAGCCGGACGCGCGACGGCCGGAGCATTCAGGTCGGGAACAACCACCGGGCTTTTGCCGGGCCGGACGACGTGTGGCAAAGTTACGGTGTGCCCTGGGCCAATGTCAGTGACACGCCTTTCCTGCTTTACAAACATTTTACCCATGAAGGCGGCATTGCTTCTCCCTTCATCGCCCATTGGCCGGCGGTCATCCAAAAACCCGGCGCGGTCTCCGGCCAGTTTGGCCACGTCACGGACATCATGGCCACTTTGGTGCAGATTGCCGGAGCCAAACACCCGGACCATTTCGCAGGTCACTCCATCCTGCCCCTCGAGGGCAGGAGTCTCCTCCCGATCTTCGAGGGAAGAATTCGCCAGGAAACCACCCCTGTTTTTTGGGAGCATGAAGGCAATCGCGCCGTCCGGCAGGGCGAATGGAAGCTGGTGGCTGAACGCGGAGACAGTTGGGAGCTCTACGACGCCGGGGCGGATCGGACCGAACAAAACAATCTGGCCTCCACCCACCCCGAAAAAGTAAAAGAACTGTCAGACTTATATGACGCCTGGGCTAAACGTTGCAACGTCGTGCCCTTTGGCACGCTCCCCCCTGATCGTCCAGTTACTCCCGCGCCAGAAAGCGCCGCGCGAACCGCCGTTTCAGATGATTAAAGTGCGTGCGGAGCGCACCCGTGCCGGGCGCAGCAGCGCCAATTGCGTAGCGCAGACATTCCAGTCTGCGGGTTCTGGGGACTTTCCAGTCTCCAGTTCCGGAGCGCGGGTCTGTGATCCGCGGCAGCCTGGGCACTCAAGGTGTGCGCGAATACAGAGTTGGCCCGAGCCTACAGCGCCTTCGGCTGCGGGGCGGGCTTGGCCGCGGGCTTTGGCTTGATGTACTCCGGGTTTGTGTAAGCCCCGGGAGCAGTCGTTTTGAGATTCGGCGTCACGTCCCCCGCGGCGTCCCCGAGCGCCCACTTGATGCCGCCAACGAGGATGTCCTGAAAGACCGGATTCGTCCAAATGTCCTCGCGATGACCCATCGCGGTGTACCACACGCGGCCGTTGCCTTCCTTGCGCGCCCACGTGGTGGGATACGGCGGGCGCTGGTACATGGGGCCTTTCATATGCGGCGCATCAATCACGCTCAGCACGTGAATGTCCGGGGTGAAGTCCTTGAGCGAATACCACTCCTCATTGTATGCGTAGCTTGCGCCCGCTTTCTCAAAGCCGGGAAAGCTCGGGTCGGTCACCGTGTTCGTTGCCACCTGCTGCGCGCCATGAATGATAAACTCGCCGCCGATGAAGCGGACATACGGATCGGCCTTTTCGCCGTGGTTCACATAGCGATCCGGCCCCTTCTTGGATTCATTGTCCGTGTGAAAAGTGTCCTCCGCGGCATGGGTCCCGATGAAGCCTTTGCCGGACCGCACATAATCAAACAGCGCCTGTTTGCCCGCGGGCGTCATGGGCGGCTGCTTATCCGTGCCTTCGCTGCACAGGTCGCCGGTGGTGTAAAAGAACACGGCGTCAAACTGCGCGAGATACTCCGGGCTGAACTTCGAGCCATCCTTGGAAAAGGTGAACTCCCAGCCGTTCTTCTGGCCCAGGTCCAGCAGCACCTTCTCGGCGAAGCTGGGCTGACCGTTCTTCCATGAGATGACCGAGTGTTCGAAGCCGCTGGATTTGGTGAAGAATAGGATTTTCCTCGGGGCCGCCGAGGCGGTGAGCGCCGCTGCGAGCAGCAGCAGGCCGAGCAGGGTAAGCACCGGACGGAATTTGAATATTTTCATTTGCTTGCGTTAGCGGACGACTCATCGCCGCCAACGGTTACAAAAAACAGCCAGCGAATACGGTTTTTCCCGGGCGAGTCTGATTTCCAAGAACTCTAGACCCAACCTTCAACCTCAAATGTTCGCTGGCCTCCGGTTCACCCCCCGGTTGTAAGTTGCGCGTTGAATGTTGAATGTTCCTTCCGTTCAGGTGGGGGCTGCGGCCGGGACGGGCGCGATCTGGTTTTCCGGCGCGCGCTCCGCGTCCAGCAAGCCGTATTGTTTCAGCTTGTATTGCAAGGCGCGCCGGCTGATGCCCAGCGCCTTTGCCGCCGCCGCGCGATTCGTGGTGACATGCATCAGGGTCTGGCGGATCAGCAGCTTCTCCACCTCCGCCAGCGGCGTGCCGGGCCGCACCGTGAAAGTGATCAGATGCCGGTCGAATTCCCGCAAAAAATCCGGCAGCGACGGCACCTCCACGACCGTCGCGCGGCTGGTGATGACCAGACGCTCAATGGCATTGCGCAACTGCCGCACATTTCCCGGCCAGGGAAATCGCTGGCACAGCTGCATGGCTTCCGGTGAGAGCCGCTTGCGACCCCGCTTGTGTTTGGCGGCGAAGGTCTCGAAGAAAGCCTCGATCAGCAGGGGGATGTCGTCCGCCCGTTCGCGCAGCGGCGGCATGACAATGGGGACGACGTTGAGGCGGTAAAACAGATCTTCGCGAAACTTTCCCTCGGCCACCGACTGCGGCAGATTTTTATTGGAAGCGGCGATGATCCGCACGTTCACCCGAATGAGTTCGGAGCCGCCCACCATGCGGAAGGCGCCGTCTTCCAGCACCCGCAGCAAATCGCCCTGGCCCTTGGGAGACAAGTCGCCAATCTCGTCGAGAAACAGCGTGCCGCCGTCGGCCAGTTGAAAGCGTCCGGGCTTGTTCGCCGTGGCGCCGGTAAAGGCGCCTTTGACATGGCCAAACAATTCCGCTTCGAGCAACTGTTCCGCAAACGCCGCGCAATTGACGGAAATAAACGGCCGGGCGCACCGCTGGCTGTGGGTGTGGATCAGGCGGGCGGCGATTTCCTTGCCGGTGCCGCTTTCGCCTTCGATCAGCACGGTGACGTCGCTGTGCGCGACTTCTTCGATCAGCCGCGTCACCGCGCGCATGCTTTCGCTTTCCCCAATCAGCGGGGTCGCCGCGGTCCGTTTTTCCAGGCGCGAGCGCAGCTCATGGTTTTCCACCACTACCGCCTGATGTTCGAGCGCCTTCTGCACCAGCACGCGCAGCCGCTTGAGGTCAATCGGCTTGGGCAGATAATCATAGGCCCCCAGCCGCATGGCGGCGACGGCATTTTCCACGGTGCTGAAGGCGGTCATCAAAATAAACAGGGTGTCACGGTGGCGCTCGCGGATTTGCGCCAGCAACTCCAGCCCGGAAGCGCCGGGCAGCTTGACGTCCGAAACCACGAGGTTATATAGATTCCGCCCGGCCAGTTGCAACGCCGCGGCCGCGTCGTGGGCGGCGTCCACGAGGTAGCCCTCGCGCTGCAGCCCCTCTTGCAGTCCGGCGCACAGGCCCGGCTCATCATCCACCACGAGGATTTTAATCTTTGAGTTTTCCATGGTCAGTCCTTGCGCTTGAGCGGCAAAGTGAGCACGAACACCGCCCCGCCGCCGGGGGCGTTCTCCGCGTGCAAATCACCGCCATGCGCCACTGCAATCTGCTGCGCGATCCACAAGCCCAGGCCGTTGCCTTCAGGCTTGGTCGTGAAATAGGGATCAAATATCTCGCCCAGTTCGTTCGGCGGAATGCCGGGGCCGGTGTCCTGGATGCGCAGCCACAAATTGCCGCCGCCACCGGCCGCGCTGACGGTTACCTGGCCGCCGTCGCTGACCGCTTGAATGCCGTTGATAATGAGATTCATGAGCGCTTGCGTCAGCCGGACCGAATCCACGGTCACCGGCGGCAGGTCCGGTTCCACCACCGTGAGGATTCCGACGTTTCGGCGGGAAGCTTCCGGCCGCAGCAATTCGCAAACGTGCGTGACGATTTCCTGGATTTGGACGGAGGCCAATTCCAATGCCGATGGCCCGGCCAGCTTCAGAAAACGCTCGACGATGCTGTCCAAACGTTGCAGTTCGCCGCGGATGATGCCCAGCCGCGGCCCCAGCGGCGGGCGCGTCTCCGGCGCCAGCGCGCCCAGGTCTTCTTCGAGCAGTTGAAATTGCACATCGAGCGAACTCAGCGGATTGCGGATTTCGTGCGCGAGCCGCTTGAGCAGGCGCGCCAACAAATCGCGATTCTCCGGCGCCGGCGGCTGCGCCGCGTCCGGGCCGGCCGCCCAGGCAGGCGTATTCTCATTCATGTCCCATGAAACTTCTATGGCGCGCGCCCACGGGTCAACCGTTTTCTGCCCATGTTTTCTGCCCGTGGTCAGCCCCTTTTTAACCGCCCGCCTTTAAAAACTTTATTCGAGGTGCCACCCGGCGAGAGGAGCATACGTCCTGAGTTGATCTCGGAACGACGAGCCGGCGGCTTGGGCCAGGACCAGAGCGAAGGAAATTGAGGATGTTCAGAACAATTGAAGCAGCAGGCTCGGGGCGTTAGTGGGTGCGAAGTCAGCGCCTCAATTTTCATTGAGGCATAGGCAGGCTGCTTGCTGGCCAGTCCAGAAGAAGTGCTTGCAACCCTTTGGCGAGGGGAGAAAATCACGCAAACCCGATGGAAATTGTCAATTGCACCGGCTTTGCAGCCACGGCGCGCAGGGGCCAAATTGCCTTGCGATTGGCATGGCGTTTGCCATCCTTTCACAGGCGCATACAAACATGGCAGACGATGAAAAAACGGGCGTTACGGAGGCATGCCAGCCTTTGAACCCAGCCCACCCAGCACCGCAAAAGAAGGTCCTGGTGGTGGACGACAATGAAATTATCATCAGAACCATCACCTTGAAACTTCAAGGCGCGGGCTACAAGGCGATTCCCGCCAACGACGGGTCCCAGGCGGTGGCTCAGGTCCGCAAGGAAAGCCCCGACTTGATTCTGTTGGACATCGGCTTTCCGGCGGATGTCAGCGGCATGTGGGATGGTTTTCAGATCATGCAATGGCTCCACCGGCTGGGCACCAGGAAAATTCCCGTCATTGTCATCACCGGCAGCACGGAACCCGCGCTCAAGGAGCGCGCCACTGCTGCGGGCGCCGTTGCCGTTTTCCAGAAGCCGCTCGAATTCGAACACCTGCTCGAAGCCATCCGCGCAAACATCGGTTCGTGAGGTCTGGATTCATTGCGGAAGGGGTCAGGCCATAGTTTTGGGATGCTTTCAGCTTTACAAATTTAGGGAAGAGTGTGAATGAAATGGTCCGGCCTGGGAACTTGGTGTCTGGTTGTCAGTTGTTATTAATCAATTTCGGGTTCAAGCAACCTTGTCCAAAGCCAGGCTGCCGTTTACCTAGTTCCTAGGACCCTTTCAAAGTTTCGTTGGTTGGGGGTGGGGTGAAACGAAAAAGACCCGGTACTGGTTGAAGCGTTGGAGCTGAATTGGAGGGAAGATTGGCGTTGGATCAAGGCCTGCGCCGCCATCAATCTATCATCCCACTTTTAATGGGTATTGCGTGGGGAGGGGTGGCTCAGCCGTCTTTGTGAATCATAAAGCAAAACTGGTGGCTTGACAAGTCTCTGTCGCTCTGAAAAAAATATCAACCAGTCTATGAGAAACTTGGGGAAATGCAAAAGCTTTACCCGGAGCGTAAATGCTCGCGTCATTTGCGCCCCAAACCAGCCATTACGCATGGCTGCAGCGTGTTCTCCAATAACTGTTGCCAGCCGCCAGACCGCTGGTCATTTCAGAGCAGCAGAATGCAGATGACGGAATCAAATGAAAAACCACATGAAGACATTCATTAAAAAACTAATCCCAGTGCCCGCGCTCAGCAGCGTTCTTAGCGTGATGCTGACTGCATCCGCCCAGGCACAGTTTCAATGGGCCGAACGCATTGCCAGTGCCAGCGCTCTTCCCAGCGGCGAGCCGGACATGGGGCTGTGCTTGGACACAAATGGAAACTCTTATGTGACCGGATGGTTCGATGGCACGAACGATTTTGGGGGCCTTATCCTCACCAACCAAAGCGTTGGTGGATCGGATATCTTTGTTGCCGAATACAATTCGAGTGGCGCGCTTCAATGGGCGCGGCGCGCCGGCGGCACTTCCATGAGCTCTGGACGTGGGATCGGCTTGGATGCCAGCGGAAATGTTTACGTTGCGGGCGGCTTCTACGGGCCGGCAGACTTCGGCAGTTTTAATTTGACCGCCACGCAAAGTGAGGAATTCTTCCTCGCCAAATATAATAGCTTGGGCGCGGTTGAGTGGGTTCAGCAGTCGTTTGGAAATGTTGCTGGGGAAAATGGCGTTTATGCCACCGGCCTCGCTGTGGACGCTGCGGGAAACTGTTATGCCATTGGAGTGGCCAACAACGGCACGACCATCACTTTTGGGACAACGAACCTGGTCAACTCGAATAGCGGGGATTACAGCGCTTTCCTTGTTAAGTACGACAGCACCGGCGCTGTCCAGTGGGCGCAGTTGATAGGCGGGGCAGGGAATGTCTTCGCTTGCAAGGTCGCGGTCGATGCCAGCGGATATGTATATGCCTCCGGTTGCTTCAATCAAAGTATAACCATTGGAACGAGCAATTTGGTGATCAGCCCGTCAGGAGCAATAAAGGGCATGTTCCTCGCCAAGTTCGACAATACTGGCAGTTTGCAATGGGTTCAGCATCCGAGCGGAGGGGACTCCGATGGAGATGGTGGTCTGGTGGTTGACCCAGACGGGGACGTGTATGTTCCGAACTTCATTAGCACCCCGATAAACTTTGGCAGCGGCATCAGCCTGATCAACAATGCCACCTACGATGCCATTCTGGCCAAATACAACAGTGCCGGTGCAATCCAGTGGGCGCGCATGGCCGGCGGGGTGAAACCCGGCTTTTACAATGATTATTTCGACTGTGCTTTAGACGGTGCCGGCAACGTTTATGCCGGAGGGGGATTGAGTTCCACCACGGGTGGAAACAACGGTTCTCCAGTCGCGGTTATTAGCAAGTACAGCGCCACCGGAGCGCTTCAATGGTCATATTCAGCAGCCGGCCTTCCTGCGACTATGTTTTCTTCGGTTGTGTGCAGATGTGCGGTTGATTCATCGAATAATTGCCTGTTAGCTGGGCTGTATCGTGCCACGAACAGCTTTGGCACTAATGTCTTGAAACCGCAGGGAGCCTGGAATTTCTTCCTCGCGAAATTGACACCTCCTGGGGACACGAACAAACCGGCGCTCACTATCACGAATGTGGTTTCCGGCATGCGCATCAACCATGCGAACTACCTGGTGAAAGGGACGGCCACAGACAACGCGGCGGTGGCCAGCGTGTATTGCCAATTGAACGGCACGGGTTGGGATGGCGCAACGAGTTTCAGCGGCAGCAGCTGGAGTGAAGACGTGACGTTGAATGCCGGGACAAATCAGTTTCAAGCATTCGCGGTTGACACGAGCGGCAATTACTCGCAGACCAGCAGCGTAAGCCTGTTCTTGGTTGTGACGAATCAGCTGCAAATTCAAGCTGCCGGGCTGGGCACAATTTCTCCCAACTACAGCAATGCCTGGCTGGAAATCGGGCGGAGCTACAGCATCACCTCAAGTCCAGCCTCCGGTTTTATGGCTGCCAATTGGGTAATTTCCACGAACGGGCTGGGGGGTGTGGCCACCAACGGAAGGGTTGTGCATTTCATGATGCAGTCGAATCTGACCCTCCAAGTCAATTTTGTGTACACCAACGCACCGGCGCTGACATTCTTGTCGCCAGCCTCCGGCACCCACTTGTCCAACGGGCTGGTCACCGTCCAAGCAAAAGCGACTGACAATGTCGGGGTGGAAAATGTTGAGTTTTACCTGAACAGCCAGGATTTCGGTTCTGGAATTCCCGGAGGCTCCAACTTTTGGACCATGAACTTTGCCTTGGCGCCTGGCACCAACACGGTCCAAGTAGTGGCGAGCGATCTGGCTGGAAACGTCTGCGCCCCCAAAACCATCCTGTTGGTTTATGTGGATCGAGAAACCAATGCCAATGTGATCACTCTGGCAGAACAGGACCAGGAAACCGATCCACCCGGACCCCCTGGCCTCTATACCGGCCTCGTTCAAGACACGGGTTTGCTCAATGCCGCGCTCAAAGTTCCAGGCCTCCAGTCCCTCTCGGATGACACTTGGTCCAATCTGCTTCTGACAATATCCTTCGGACACTTTTCGTTCGCGGAATCTTTGCTGGACGCCGATGTGCTGACCACCAACCAAGCTGTGTTTTACCTCACCGATACTTTTGGCGATCCGGCTTATGTTGAGCAACTGACTTGCTCGCGATCTGGAAACCTCTTGCGGATTGCCGCGCGGGTTAGCAATCCCACCTATTTTACCGCTGAGGATCCTGATTCTTTTTATTCCTTTTATATCAATTACTGGAATTTTGATGGACCACCCCCGGCCTACGGGCCGATTGGAGACCAGCAACCATTCAATTTGAATCTTCAGGACGGAGACTCCCAGACCACTTACGCTAATTTTTCACAGCCAATTTATATTACCGGCACACAATCTATAACCTTGGCGCAGGTAACCGGTGCGGCAGATTTTAGTCCGCCGACGAATGCCATCGAGTCGCCCCTCTTTGGCCAAAAATGGAGCAATGCCGTGTTCGCCGTTGTCGGCGCTGCCCGGGATAATGAGCAGGTGTCGAACGTTTGGATCCAGGTCAACTCGACTGGTTGGCAACTGGCCGGCACGTCGAACAACTGGACGAACTGGACGGCGGTTGCGATGCTGTCACCCGGCATAAACACGGTTCAAGCATACGCTCTGGACAATAGTGGTAACTGTTCACTGACGAACTCCGTGAAAATTGTTTATGTGGCGAGCGCGGTGTTGAATGTGGCAGTCGTCGGTGAAGGCACGCTGACGCCTAATGACAACGGGGAGCTTCTGCCTATTGGCACCAGTTTTACCATGAAAGCCACGGCCACGAATGGGTTTGCCTTCTACTACTGGGGTGGAGGAGTGACGATGACCAGCAATCCGACGCTGACCTTCACCATGGCCTCCAATCTCACCATCACCGCCAATTTTGTGGATGTGACGAAACCAACGAATGGGTTTACATTTCCCACTCCGAACGAGAAGTGGACGAATTCAGTCATCAATGTAACGGGCAAAGCCAAAGATAATGTTGGAGTCGCGGAAGTTTGGTATGAGATCAACCATGCGGGTTGGACTTTGGCGCAGACCGGGAACGCCTTCACGAATTGGTCCGCCACGAATCTGCCCGTCATGTTCGGCACGAATATGATCCAGACCTATGCCATTGATGGGGCCGGAAATGTCTCTGGGACAAATGAAGTCAAATTCGGTGGGGCCATTGCTCCAGCGTCGCTTGCAGGTTTTCAAGCTGTTTTCAAACCTGCGAGCGGTCGGCAGGAGCTGATCATCAGTTGGGGGGACAACACTTGGGCGCAGCTCGGAAACAACAATGACACCAACGAGAACGATTATGCCGCCGGGGGTTACAGCCTCCTGCAAACTGGCATCAGCAGCCTCTTGCTAACCAACCTGGACCTCAGAATGATGAGCGCGCTGGACACCACCAATGTCACGACCATGGCCCTGCGGTTCACCAACGCCAGCATTGCCAGTGTCGCGTGGACCAACGGCGAAAGCACCGGGTCGGGAACGGCCATCTTTTCAGCGATCAACCCTCTCGTCCCTGCGACAATTGGGGGCAAAGTCGTGAGCTTGGTTGACCATGGCAACGGACCGATCCTCACGTTTAACGACGATGGAACCTTCGTTCGAACACAAAACGGCAAGAACGATTCTGGAAATTACAGCTTCACTCAATACAGCCCCACCGTAGGAGTGATCCAACAGAATTTCACCGATTCAAACGAGGGCGGCGCCCTTGGTTTCATCGAACTGGACTTCGCCACCACCAATTCGGGCTCCGTTTTTGGAGTCTATTATTCAAACCCGGTTTTCGGCAGCGACCCGGATTACATTGGAGCGGGGACTTTTACCATCAAGTGACCTTTGGCATCATCGTCGGGACGACGGTGCTGAGAAACCCCTGGTAACTATTTTGGGGAAAGTGGTCAGGCCTTGGTTTGGTGTGCCTTGTTGGCGTGCTGTCTTTCAGTCTTGGTTTCCAAGTTGGAGGTGTCTGGTTGAACCACGATTTACGCACATTTCCGCTGAATGTGTGAAGCCAAAAATACACCAAACCCAGGACCCTTCCACGGCGTGGGCCAAGGCCATAGCTGGAGCCAGGCAGCCAGCCAAGAGAAATATGCCGTAAACTTGAAAAAGAGTTTGACCCGTTGGTCCAATTGTATTTGAATTTGGTATCAGAAATTGCGATGATGACAACCACAAGAACCAAACTTCATTCGCTGTTCAGTGGGCTGGTGCTCATTGCTGGCGTTCAGTCCGCGTCCCCCCAAGTTACCAATCTGGGCATCGCCCCGGCGGGCGGGCAATCTGTGCTTTATTGGCCGATGGGGAGCCCGTCGAATAGCAATTGTATTTTGCAGAGCACCACCAATCTGGCTGCGCCCAATTGGATCACTGAAAAATATCCCATGCCGGTGACGGCCAGCACCGTCAGCAACACCACGCCCGCCAAATACTTTCGTTTGATTTACACCAACGCGCCGGCAGGGCTGGCGCTGATTCCGGCTGGCTCGTTTCTGATGGGAAATACCATCGGCGATAACGACATCACGACGGCCAATCCGACCAACGTGTACGTGTCGGCGTTTTACATGGACACGAACCTTGTCAGTTTCAGTTTATGGCAAACGGTTTTTAACGCCGCCAGCACCTTTTACGGGTACAGTTTTACGAATGCCGGCGAGGGAAAGGGGACGAATTATCCGGTCGAGAGTGTGGACTGGTATGACAGCGTGAAATGGTGCAATGCGCGGTCGCAACTGGCGGGATTAACGCCGGTGTATTACACAGATGCGGGATTGACACAGGTATATAAAACCGGGGAGGTGACGCCATATGTGGAGTGGTCGGCCAATGGATTTCGGCTGCCGACGGAAGCAGAGTGGGAGAAAGCGGCACGGGGGGGGGCTGAGCGGGTGCCGATTTCCCTGGGGTAACTTGATTTCCGAAAGTCAGGCCAACTACTGCGGCTACACCAATAGCTACAGTTATGACCGGGGGCCAAACGGATACAACTCCGTTGGCAGCACCGGGGGAACGGGTGGGGGGACGAGTCCGGTGGGGTCATTTGATGTGAACGGCTATGGCCTTTATGATATGGCGGGGAATGTGTTTGAATGGTGTTGGGATTGGTATGGGATACCGTATGGCCAGCCTGCTTCTTCCAATCCGACTGGACCAGCCTCTGGGAGCCACCGTTTGTTGCGCGGCGGCCATTGGCTTAACTACGCCGGCCTCGCGCGGTGCGCCAATCGCTCCTCTTCCGACCCGACCTACGGCGACGACTACTATGGGTTCCGTTGTGTGAGGGGGTTTTAGCCCTTTTGCATGAACGTGAAAGGGTCATGAAAGGGCCTAGGAACTTGGTGTCTGCTTGTCTGTTGTTGTTAATCAATCTCGGGTTCAAGCAACCTTGTCCAAAGCCAGGCTGCCGTTTACCAACTTCCTAGGCCAGACCCGAATGGCCATTAGTTAAGGTCTTGATATTTAGGGGGCCTGCCTTTCCAGTATCTACTGCGGTGAGAGATTTCCACGAACTTGCGGCGTGGTTGGTTGAGTAATGGATAAGGTTTGGGGCGGCGTTTGACGGCGCGCGGTTCCCGGCGGCCGGGTCGGAGCGGAACTAAGTCGCGTGCGCTCTTATTCCACACTGAGAATATTGGCCGCCTGGCTCGCGCCACCGAAATTAAGCAGCGGACGGTCGCCTTGTTGCTTGCCCAGCAGCTGTGCGCCCAGCGGCGAATGCGGGGTGATGACCAGGATTTCTTTCCTGTCGTGGACCACCTCGGTGCCGCCGGCGCGCGGGCCAAGGAAGTAAAACGAGCTTTCCCCGCCGTGCTCGAGTTCCACCAAGGCGCCCAAGCCGATGGCCTGGCCAGCCGCGAAGGGGCGCGCGTCGAGCTTTTCAAACTCGGTGATGGCGGCTTCCAGTTCCGCCGCTTGCCTGGACTGGCCGCGGGCCAGATAGGAGGCTTCGAGGCCGCGCGTGTCGTATTTGTGCTCGGCCTTGTTCTGCTCATGGGTGGCCTCCGCGCGGGCGAATTGCGCGGCGCGGAAATAGACTTCCAGTTCCCCGGCCAGTTTGGCGGTGATTTTTTTGATGATGGCGCGTTTGTTCACGATTGCGAAAGGCGGATTCTTCCCGAAACCGCGCGGTGAATTCAAGCTTTCTCCCGCCCGGCCAGCACGCGCTCGATGCGGCGATCCGGGACCAGCCACATCAGGGCCACAAAAATGTACAGGCCGATGGCGATCCATGCGCTCGCGAAGGCGAGCGGGATGGCGGCCAGATAACAGAGCGGAGAGATTTTGCCCTTCCAGTCGCGGCCAATGGCGGCCTTAAGCAGCGAGTCGCACCCCTGCTGGGCGATGATGGCGCGCTGCAATATATAATAGGCGAGGGCCGCCATCAACAGCACGAAGCCATAAACCGCGACGGGGGTGGGCGCCAGATGCGCGTGCCCGGCCCACGCGGTGGTAAACGGGAACAGCGACAGCCAGAACAACAGATGAAGGTTGGCCCACAGAATGCCGCCAGTGACCTGTTCGGTGGAGTGAAACATGTGGTGATGATTGTTCCAGTAAATGCCCACGTAAATAAAGCTCAACACGTAGCTGTAAAACACTGGCAGCATCGGGGTCAGGTCGGCGAGGGAAGCCGGAGTATGGTCCTGGGCCGGCGGCAGCTTCAACTCCAGCACCATGATGGTGATGATGATGGCGAGCACGCCATCGCTGAAGGCCTCCAGACGGTTTTTTTCCATGCCGCAAATACTAGCAAAGGAAGTGGGAAGTGTCTCGAAAATCCCGGCGGTTCCGAATCACCCGATTGGTCGGCGGCGCAGTACGGGAATTTCAACGCTTTCCGGTTTGCGCCAGGTTTTTTCCGCCGGGCTGGGAAGCCCGGCTCCAGAGCGCCTGAGAAGACAGCAAGACAGAGCGGTGTGAGTCCGCTTCCGTGTCTTGGGGTATCACTTCGAGCGCGGCATGAAATGGCCGCGCGCGAAGAGCCTACAGAAGTTCAAAGACCGCCTCCGGGAGAAAACCGCGCGGTTGGACGGACGCAGTTTGAAAGCCATCATCACGGACGTGAACCGCACCTTGCGTGGCTGGTTTGGATATTTCCCTTGTCCCCACCCCTATCGGCCGGCACGGATGCCTGACGCCACATTCCCCACTCCGCATTTCCCACCCCTGCGTGTTAGCGGCTAACACGAAATCGTTCAAAAACCGCATTTCGTGTTAGCGGCTAACACACGCCTTTTCGTAATCCGTGTCATGCTCGCTGCGTGATTGGAGCGACCACATGCTTCAGGGAACTTCGGACGGCGCTTGACGCCGGCTTCCGGCACCCGGCCAACAGCCTTGGGCTTCGGGTCGCTCGCAAACTTCACTGCGGGCGGGTGCCGATCTCTTTCTTTCCTCAACCATAACCACAAACCGCCTCGGTCTCCGGCTGCGGCTGCCAATCAAACAGCAAACCAAAATGAAAAACACAAAATCAAACCTCATCGGCGTCGCGGCGATTCTGCTGGCGACGATCACCCTCAACCTGAATGCGCAGACCACCAACAATGGGACGAATGGGAATAATGGGACGAATGCGGCGGCCCCGACGATCAGCGGTGGCCTGGCGGAAATATACAATGCGCTTTCCACCAGCGGCCTGGCCTCCGCCACCAACTACGCGGTGGAACCGTACCTGACGTATGCGCCCAGCGCGCCCAGCGGCAACCAGGTCGGCGGCGGGGCGCTGATCGTCTATAACGTGAGCCACTTCGTTGGGGCCGGACTGGGGCTGGATTACCTCGGCCAGTTCTCGCTGGTGTCGGCGAACCTCACGCTCCGGTTGCCGACGCATCCCTTCACCTTCACGGGCGTCGCGTGGGCCACGAACATCGCCGTCGTCCCCTTCGCTCTCGCCGGCGTGGGGACGCCGCTGAGCGGTGCCGGGAGCGGCGCGATTGCGGTCACGGATGCCGGGGCCTACGTCTCATTTGGGCATTTGTGGGGCGGCCAGTTCAACACCGGCGCGTGCTATGGCCGTTGGGACAACGCGGGCGCTTACACCGGGCCCAGATACCACTTCTTCGCCGGCTGGTCGAAAGGCTTCTGACTGCGCAGCGGCGTTCGGCCCGTCTCCCGTAGCCGCTGCTGCGGAGGGAGGATAGAGCGCCGCCACATAAAAACCCTTCGCCATGCAAGCCCGCTTCCAAAACCTCCCGTTCAAACTTTCCAGCCTGGACGGGCGCAACTTTGTGCTGCTGGCGGACGCCTTTTATGTGGCGAGGGATGGCGCCAGATATTGTCTGCCGGCTGGGGCCGCGTCGGACGGCGCCTCGACGCCCCCGGCGGTTTGGCCGCTGGTTCCACCCTTCGGTTCATATTGGCCGGCCGCTTATCTCCATGACACGGCCTATCGGAACACCTTGTTGGCGTTCAATGGGCGGATGTTCGCGCCGGCCAATTTGCCGAAGGAAAAATGCGACGCGCTGCTGTTGGAGGCGATGGAATCACTCGGCGTCAGCGCGGTTGAACGGCAACTGATTTACGACGGCGTCGTCCTCGGCGGGACGTCTTCATTTGACCAGGATCGGGCAAGCTCCGGAGCGCCGGTCTCCAGCTCTGGCTCGTTTCCAAAACCCTGCTTCAACGCGCCGGGTCAGGCGACCGGCGCTCCAACCACAGCATGAACCAAGACCAAATTGACTCGCTCGTCCGGACGGCACTCAAAATCTGCGGCGCCGTCCTCATCAAGCACGGCCTCAGCGATTACGCGGCCATCCTCAACACCCCGGATGTCGTCGGGTTGGGCGTCATGGCGGCCGGCCTGTGGCTGAGCCACCAGACGCATAAAAACGCGGACCGGGGCGCGGACATTTTGTCCGCAAGGTTGCCCCGATCGCTGGCGGACACGAATGGCCGCGCCCCCAGCGCCGCCCCGGCAGCCGGGACGGACTGCCCTGCTTTGCCCGCGCTGCCCACTCCGCAATCCGCCCCGGCCTCCATAGCCACCGGGGCGACGGAACCACTCCCAAATCCCCACTCCCCATGATCCTGGCCAACCTGACCGGCTTGGAAACCGCCGGGATCATCGGCGGCCTGGTGTTTGGCGGCGCGGGTTCGCTCGTGGCGGTGATCGCGCTGTTCAAGAAAACCGACACGCAGGTTTCCCCGCAGCCGCTCAACGTGGAAATCGTCAAGGCGCTGCACGATCAATTCGCCAGGAAGGAGGACTTCGAGGCGCACTTGGCCGGCGACACGGAACGGCACCGGCAGCTCCTCCGCAAACTCGAACTCGTGGAACGGGACGCGCGGATCGCCCTGGGCGGCGAAATCGCGAAGATCAACAGCGACCGCCAGCGCACGATGGAAAAACTGAACGAGCAATTCACCTTCATCCGGGAGTCGCTTTCCGCCATCAACACGGAACTGAAATTGAAACGGGAGGGAAAATGACTCGGGCCTGGCAAAGACCCTGTGATCAATGGCGCGGGCACGCTCGCTTTTTGTCATTGGTCATTGGTCCTTCGTCATTCCTTCGTCACCCACTTTATGACTGCACCAGAAACTAAAATTGCCAGACGCATCCTGGACGTCCTGCACGAACTTGACGGCGGCCAAGTCCATGCGCTGACCCTCCATGCCGGGATCGGCGGACTGAGCGCGTGTACGGCCTCCGAATTCGACGCCACGCTCGCTGAATTGGACCGGCGTCGATTCGTCATCGGCATCCGCACCAAATTCCGGGGCGTGATGTGGAACCTCAGCGACGCGGGCGAGGCCGCCCGGCTGGAGATGTGATGAAAACAACAGCAGAAAACCGAAAGTGGAAAGCAGAAACGGGGCGCGCGGCAGCTTTGGCTGGCAGAAAACTTCGTGGCGGAGGCGCTTCGGAACTCACGCGCCTGAAATCAATCTGGCTT
>Ga0302320_10002993_pt1 | contig 39392 bp, 38 predicted proteins | sample Bog_T0_3_FD_202130 | JGI IMG/M metagenome (GOLD analysis project Ga0302320, IMG submission 202130) | Peat permafrost microbial communities from Stordalen Mire near Abisko, Sweden - Bog_T0_3 | ecosystem: Environmental > Terrestrial > Soil > Wetlands > Peat | place: Sweden: Abisko, Stordalen Mire... | reverse complement strand
TTCCAGAGTAGCTCAATGGTAGAGCACGCGGCTGTTAACCGTGTGGTTGTAGGTTCGAGCCCTACCTCTGGAGCCATTCGACTCGGCCCTTCGCAGGCTCAGTGCCTCGCTCATGGCGGGCCAGTCAAATAGGTTAAAGCCAGTGAAATCGAAAAGGGCCGAGTCGAATGGCCTCGAGCAAGCGCAGCGCGTCGAGGGACCTTTCGACCAAGCTTATAGCAGTCAGAGGTAATTTTTCCCGACGTGGCTTTTTACACATATATCCTGCGACTCTCCAACGGCCAGCTTTATGTTGGGTCAACCGAAGATATTGCCCGCCTTTTCGCCCAGCACCAAGCCGGGTCTGGCTGCCGAACAACCGCGATCTTCCGGCCCTTGGAACTTGTTTATTCCGAACTTCATCCGGATCGTTCCTCAGCCTTCAAACGCGAACGACAGCTCAAGTGCTGGTCCAGGGCCAAGAAACTCGCCTTGATCACCGTTAATTCCGCAGAATTAAAGCGGTTGGCCCAATGCCACGCAGTCCGGCCACCCGCCCCTCCGCAATGCAACGCGAGCGCCAAATCAAGCGGATGAAATCCGCCCATTGGATTCGGGAAACTTTGTTTAATAATTGAGTCCCGACTTGTCGGGACTGTGGCTTCACTTTTCCCCCAAGGCTTTTCACTCCAAGATCTTGCGCCATGCGGCCATTTTTAACTTTGCTTTTCGGGTTAAATCCGGGAATGGCGGAATGAAAAGGGCGCAGTCCTAAAGAACTGCGCCTGACGAGAGAAAATGAGAATTATTTGCGGCGACGCAGAGTTGCAATCGAAAGCAGACTGCCAAGACCCGCGAAGGCGAAGGCTGACGGCTCAGGAACTGCGGCAAACGAACTCTGAAGGGTTAGGGCCAAACCGCTGGCATTGGCAGTCGTGCCAGATATGGACCAATCCACTGTGGTGGGTAAATAAGACGAGCTACCGCCGGTAATATTGGCTGTGCCCGTTCCAACAATGTCGAAAAAGGCGGTTCCGGCAAGAACGAGCTGTGAATCGGTTGTGACCGTATTGACCTGGAAGCTGTAGGTTTGCCCACCGGAAGAGAACGACCACAATCCAAACGACGTCAAGGTGGTGGAAGATTGAAAAGCGGCATAGTAAATTGCAAAATCAAACGGTTCTGAAAAATTTGCAACGGTGTTCCCCGCCACACCTGCATACGATCCGCTGGGAAGACCTCCGCCAGCTTGTACCACCGGGCCACCGGTGCCGGAAGGTCCATAAAACGTCTCGAACGTTGTTGCATTGGGGATTGCGCTGTCAACCGTAAGACCACCAGTAAAATCAATTGTCCCAGTTATGGGGGCCTGGGCTTGAGCGGAAATACAAGCGACGGTCAAAGAAACCGCCCCCACGATAAACGAAGTTTTAGCTTTCATTTTTGTTGAGTTTTTCTCCTCCAGCATACTGGCCTTTGGAGTTTTGTTTTTTAATTTGCACCAACCAAGACGGTATGAGACTGGCCGCCCTTTGCACTTGAATCCCCCACTTCTTTATTGATCAAGGGTTTATCTGGAGATTCGTCCTCATTGCTTTTAGTATTGTAGTAATACGGTATTAAATTTCGTTCAGGATGGCAAGACAATTCTCGCCAAGCAAAGCTTGGGTGATGAAGTTTAAGCGGTTATCCAAGGCAGCGAGGCAGTGCATTTGTTCGGGAATAACTCCCCTGACACCACCGGTTGGTTTTTTGGGTGTCACCGTTTCCACGACGGGTTCAAATAAAAATGCAGTGCAAAATGGTCTAGCCTGCGGCGGCACCCGAATGTACCCCGAAATTGAAACCCAATATCAAGTCGTCTCTTTGAACCAGATGCTTTTTACGAGCGTTTGCCAGCTGCCAGATGGAATCAATTTCAGTTTGTGAACTTGCATATATTTGTGGACCCGGATCCCCTGCGGCTGCGGAAAGGTGGTTAACATTGTGGTTGTAGGTTTGAGCCCTGCCTCCGGCAGCCAATTTCGACCTTATTTTTTGGGCGCATATTCTCCAAAATCCAGCCGGTAAATTTTAAATCAGCCAGAACGATGATCTCCCCGCCACATATGGAATTAATAGCTGTAAGGATGAAATAGGCAGTAATTTTACGATAAAAAACAGACGTTAGAGACTTGTTTGGTCGGAGTCGCCCGAGGCGTTCTGCAGAAATACAACCTGAGCGGCAAATCGAGCGGATGAAAGCCGCCCGTTTTTCTCAAACGCTCTTTTTTCGCAAGGGCGGCCCCGCCCGGTTCCTGAAGTTCCACTAGCCGTCTGCTTTGCGTGGAGACTGGGAACGGCAATCCTTACCCGGACAATGGTGCGGCGTCATCAATCGGACTTGTTGCCTGCCTCTTTCCTAATCGGCACAACCGGCGGTGAAGGAACCCTCCAATTATCAGGGGCTTACGACGCGGTAGTACCGTGAGGGGAATGAGGCCGCGGCGGGATCTGTGAAGTTAATCGCTCCGCCGGCGACCGGGTTGGTGAAAATCGTCATCCAGGAATTCGGATCCTGCAAATTGGTGGTGGCTTGAACCAGGGTAGTTTGGTAAGCCGACGGGGTGATGGTGAATCGAAAACCGCCGATGGTCGGGAGTGCGGCTGCGGATACCTTGGCTGGCGTGGGCAGGGGATTGATTGCCTGAAGCGTGTAAACCAACGGCGAAGAATAGCCCTGCGCATCGACACCAGCAATGTACCAGTAGTGCGTACTGCCCGGGGAGAGGCTGGTCACGGCGGCGTTGGTTGTGGTGATGTTGACGAGAACCGGAATGTTAGTGGTGGGGACTGAAGGGCTGGTGTGATCCATCACGGAATAACTGACGATGGGCGAGTAAAACGGATATTGCACCGGGCCGGGCGAAGGCGTCCAAGCCAGGCTGATCGTAGTTGAGGTTAACGCAGTGATCCACAGATTAGCCGGACCTTGCGGCCCGCTGGAAGTGGTCGTGAACCAGGTGGAATAACCGAAACCGACAGAGCCATTGGCCGAAGATACGCTCAAAGCGTACGTTGCGCTTGAGCTGGGTGCCAGTCCGGAAAACGTGAGTACATTGGTGGTGATGCCGGTGAGGATGACCTGGTAATTCACACCGCCACCACTTCCCTTGGGCGAATGGTAGGGGTGCGGAATGGCGATGCTATAAGTCACCGGCCCGACGCTCGGGTCTTGCGGGCTCCAACTTATGGTGGCCGAATTGTCATTAAAACTGATCTCTTGGATGTTGGTGGGAACACTTGGGGGTGGATTGGGCACGGAGATGTTGAAAGCATAGTTGGTGACGCCGGCGTAATTGGCAGCCGCAATCGTCACGGGAATCGACCCAATTTGGCTCAGCCCTTGCGGAGTCCAGCTGATGTTACCAGTGTAATAATCGACCGACATGCCGGCGGGCCCGCTAACCAGTTCGTAAACTGGCTGGGGGTTGCCGGTGGCGGCGAATGAGGAAATGTAAGGGGCATTGTAGGTGGCCGATGTGGCGGGTACTTGAGTCAACACGGGGGCCGCATCCGGCGATCCCAGCTGCTGGCTGCGCCAGACGTCCGCGGTGTCATAGCCATTGGTGTCCATACCGCCCATGACCAGGAGTCGTCCCAAGCTGTCCACGCCTACCACCGACGCGCTTAAGCTTTCAGGCAACGGGGTGGACACGACCCAAGAATTGGCAGCCGGATCATACACCTGAACCAAATCAGTCGCCACGCCACCGGACAAGCCGCCAACGACATAGAATCTCCCGTCTGCACCGAGTGTGGCGCAGCTACCCGCGACTGCCACCGGCAGCGGGGCCAGGTCGGTCCAAGTATTCTTGGAAATGGAGTAACGCATAACGCCGTCGATTTCGATATTGGATGTGGTGTTGGTATAGCCGCCAAAAATATAAATCAAGTTTGTCCCATCGAATACCGCGGGAAAATTGTAACGGGGTGTGGGCAGGCTGTCGATGGGCGTCCAGGCACCTGCTGAACCATCCGGATTGGTGAGCTTTTCCCCGGACGCCAAGGGCTGGCCATTGCCGTCCAGTCCGCCAATGGCGTAGGCATTGCCGCCGCGATCATCAGCGTAGCCCAGGTAAGAACGTGGCACGCTCATGGGGGTTAATGGCGTGGAAGTATCAGACGGGCTGTAGTCGACTGCGTTGCTCTGAGAACCGGTTCCGTCGGTGCCTCCGAAAAGAATGATTTGACCTCCGCTTGCCGCTGCGCCGGGCGCGATAAAGGTGCCCGGCAGCCCCATCGGCAGAGGCGTCCAGTCAATGTTCGTCGCGATTAAACCTTCGGCGAACGGTGAATAATCGCCGCCAATTACGACGTTGCCATAGCCGGACAAGACCACAGTTGCCGCGGCACTATCGGCGTAGTCAAGCGACGGTCCTGGAAACCAGGTCAACGGCGCGGCATGGAGTCCCGTCGTAATCAAAGCCGATAACAGAGCCAAGCCGGCTCGCCGGTTGCAGAATGCAAAAAAGTTTAAGTTCATAAGTTTTTCCGAGGTTAGGGCTGAGTTGATTATTGTTATCAAGAATTTTTAGTGGTTGGTGAATTAGACCGGTCCGCCATAAGTCAGGAAGTCGGTGCCCTTGCCGTGATCCACGAGCCCGCTGCAAGTTATTTGATGGATTTTTCATGGCCGACTTCGGGATTTGGTTATTTTAAGAGTCCCGCCTGCTTCTGTTTAAGCTTCATCGCCGCCTTAAGCACGGGCAATGCCATCGGCCTCGCGTCAAGTATGGGGTACTTTTCGGGGCTTTTTTGATGATGTTTTAAGGAATCCGTCGACGGACGCTTCGAAACCGGACCGTTCCACCGCGGGCATGGTCCGATATCGTTCCGCCCCCGGGTCGGTGGAAAACCAGGATTTATGATTTGAGAAAAGGACTTGCATCCCTTCAAACGCAGGTTCATTTTTACTACGTGATGCGTAGTAGTCGAAGGGTTAAAGCTGCGGAAACGGAAATGGCTTTGGGCCGTTTTTCGGATCCCGCATTGCTGGTATTGACCAGCTTGGCGGACGGCCCCAAGCACGGGCACGCCATGATTGCTGACATTGCTGAAATGAGCGGAACTCGGCTGGGGCCGGGCACTCTCTACGGCGCCATTGCGCGCCTGGAAGAACAGCGCTTGATCGAGCCGTTGCCGCCGGAGGATCGGCGATATCCTTACCGTTTGACGCCGAGAGGGGAACGTGTGCTCCGTGCAAAATTGAATACCCTACGGCAATTCACGCTGGCGGGATTGAGGAAGCTTGAAGCGTGATGAATCCGCGAGTGGTCAAATTATTGATTCGGCTTTATCCTTCCGGCTGGCGGGCAAGATATGGCGAAGAGTTCCGGACGCTTTTGGACGAGCAGCCAGCGACTCTTGGGGGATTAACCAACATTATAATCTGCTCCTTTTATGAGCGCGCACGCTTGTTAAAAGTTAACCTTGTGAAAGAAGTCAAAAGCTCCATAACACTAATATTATTCGCGGGAATGGCCACGCTGGCGGCAGGCGCAAACTTTTATTTCACCGTGGATGACGCTCCTTTAGCTGCCGCGATACAGGCTCATACTCCATTGGCAGCCTGCTGGTTGGTAATGGCGGCGGGATCGGTCCTGGCCATTGCGGGGTTGGCGGTAGCATGCGTGCCGGTCCTTTGGTCCATGGTCTGGTTCGCGTGGGTTAGCCGTCGTAGAGATATCGCGCTCCAGCTGTTTTTCGCACCGGGCGCGTTGTCGGCGGTGCTGCTTTGGATTGTTGGCGTCGTTGCGTGGACGCATTGGGCGCCCTTGCCGTGGGCGGTGACAGGTGACTGGCCTGCGCCCCTAAATTGGCCGCCACTGAGAGTTCGCTGGGAACTTTGCTGGGTGACGCTTGCGCTGTTTGCCTTTGGTGTCATCGGCAGCGCCATGAGCCTGAGGAGGACGGTGGCGCTGATTGAATCTGCGCGGCGGACAACTGCGCCAGCCGCATTGAAGTGGCCCTCACTGCAACGGGTGCGGTCGTTCGCGTTGGCCATCTCCGTCGCGACCATCTGCACTGCGGCAGGCGCGGCGGTATTTGGCATCCTGGCTGATGCCTATTCACCGGCCGCGTTCCAAGGGCGATTTGGATTCCTTGCCAGCACGGTGCTCGTTTCGTGGCTTGCCAGCATTGGCCTGCTTGTGGCCTCGGCGGCAGCAGCCTTGGCAGCTTTCAGTGCGCCGGCAGTTCGCGCACAGAACCAATTCAATGACTGATTCACCGGCCATTGAGACACGAGAACTGACGCGAAGATTCGGCTCGCGCACGGCGGTGCATTCGTTGGCATTGAGCGTTCCGCAGGGCTGCATCTACGGATTCCTTGGTCCGAATGGAGCGGGAAAGACCACGACCATAAGACTTCTCCTTGGTCTGCTGCAGCCGAATGAGGGGAATATTTTTCTATATGGCGAGCCGTTTACCTGGCAACGCCGCGACTTGTTGCGCGACGTGGGGGCGTTGGTTGAGACCCCATCCATTTATCCGCATCTTACGGGGCGGGAAAATCTGGACCTGACGCGCCGGATCCTTGGCCTGCCCGCCGCAAGAGTCGAGGAGTCGCTTGATCTCACGGGGCTATGCGCCGACGCAGGCCAGGTGGTGCGCACGTATTCGCTCGGGATGCGGCAGCGCCTGGGGCTGGCGCTGGCGTGGCTGGGTAAGCCGAGGCTGCTGATTCTCGACGAGCCAGCCAATGGCTTGGACCCAGCCGGGACACGAGAATTGCGCGCCTTGTTGCGGCAACTCGCCAGGGAGCATCAAGTGACGGTCTTTCTTTCGAGTCATCTGTTGAGCGAAATCGAACATATTGCCGACCACATTGGCGTGATTAATCGGGGCCAGATGGTTTTCCAGGGAGAAATAGGCAACCTCCGGCGCTGCCAGCCGCCATTGGTGGTCAGTGTGGACCGCCCGCAGGAAGCGGCGCATTTGCTCAAAGCAGGCGGCTGGCGCGCCGTTGAGGATTCGAACCATTCACTCTCGGTTCACGCTTTATCCGAGACAGATGCCGCTCAGGTGAATCGGGCGCTGGTCATGGGCGGGATACAGGTTTACGAGCTAAGCCGCCAGGAAGACACGCTGGAGGATCTTTTTCTCCGGCTGGTTGGCCAAGGAGATGCCGGAGGCACCACATGAACGGCTTTTTCCGTGTGGTTGCAGTCGAAGGGCTGAAGTTGCGGCGGACGCTGGCATTCCGGCTGGCGGTTCTCGCGCCGCTTTTTATCGTGATCCTGCAATTCACTATCGAGCTGGTGCGGGGGGGCGACGAATCAGGATCATCGCCGGGTCTGAATCCGCTCATGGGTTTCGCCCAGGGCATCCTCACTTTCTGGACGATCGTCCTATTGCCGTTCTGTGCGGCGCTCATTGCAGCGTTACTGGCCGCCTTGGAACATCAAGGTGACAACTGGAAACATATTCTTGCGCTGCCGGTGCCCCGGGCGTCCATCTTTGCCGCCAAATGGATGGCCGCGGTCGGCTTATTGGCGCTGAGTTCCGTCGTGCTGGTTGCGGCATACTGCTTGGCGGCGGCCATCCTACAGGCCGTGAAGCCGGGCTGGAGCGCGGCCTCGTGGCCGGTGACAACGATTGTCCAAAGGGCGTTTTTAGGACTGTGCGCCGCCGGCTTGCTTCTTTCCATCCAGATGTGGATCAGCCTTCGCTGGCGTAGTTTTATTCCGGGCCTCGCCGTTGGAGTCGTGGCACTCGTGGTCAACATCATTATCCTGCCAGCCGGGATGTTCGCCGCCAATTTATTTCCGTGGTGTCTACCCGCCGTCGCAATGGCGCCGCATAGCCCGCATCGGGCGCTAGGAGTGGCATGGGGACTTTTGGGCGGCGTCGCGCTAGGAATGATCGCGTGTCGGGATCTCTCCCGGAGGGAACACGATTAGCAAAGTCTGGTTCCGGTTTTCTGTCTGACAGGAAATTCCATTCCGATCATGAGGCCAAACAAAAAAAGCGTCACGAGGGTTCGATGCCCGAAGTCGCTATCCACCCGGACGAGATTCGGAATCCAGCTTGAGATTCAATCCGGATTTACGAAACAACATCAATCTTCGGCCGGATTATGGACTGCTGATGCGATAGAATGCGTGGGGGCTGTTCGGAACGGAGTCTGTGTACGAAAGGGGACTATTGAGTGTACCGCCGGAGGGATATCCGGTTGCCAGGGTTGACCAGTTAATCAGGTTTGTGCTCTTAAACACGGTGTAGGTATTTCCGTAAGGTGCGGTCCAACTCAAAGTCAAGCCGCCTCCGGCACTATTAACCGCTGAGACGGTTGGAAGGGATTTCTGGCCCACCAATTTGACGTTGTCCAGCCAAAAGTCTGCCACGGTGCCAGAGCCATAAGCCGTATAAGGAGTCTCGAAAACAATACCTGTAAAAGATACTTCGGGCTGCAGTGGGCTAATTGGCGCTGAAATATGCACCCAACCAATCGTTGCTGCGTTGGGGATTGGTATGGGGCGATAACCGATAGTCACCTCCCCATAGGCAGTTTCTGCTGCGATTGAAATGCCTGCGGACGCAGTGTTTGTGTTGAAGTAGGAGAGGGGAACCGTCGAGGAATTATCCCACTTGACATCGAAATCCAGTGAAACGTAGTTGCTGGTCTGCAAAATCGCATCGGAGTCACAGAAACAACAATCTATGTTAAGTGCGGACACCATAAAAAGTCCACTCTTTGAAAAATCAGTGCTGACGCGGCAGGAACCACCGCCGTTGCCAGTGTTGTCCTGTGACGGATCAAAGGTCAAAGTCGCGCCGGAGAGCCCGAGCCAACCGCAAATATTACTATCGAACGTTTGCAACAGCCAATCTCCGTTTGGCAAGGATTGCGCGCGCAACGTTTCAGGCAGGAACGACAACAGAGAGACTGCCAAGATTAAAGCGAAGAAGTTTTCATGGCGCAGTTTGGATAGCAGTTTCATAGGAAAACTTTCCGTGCGGGTAAATCTTAGTTGTCGGTCCAGGACAACTCCAACAGCTCTGTTTTATCCTATACTGATCTTAATATCATTCAAGCGAAAGTTATTCACCCATATTAGGTAATGACTTCGAGTCCGAGTTCGCCGCAGTCAACGGTAAATGGACGTTTGGCTATGGCGTGTTCAAGAGACCACGATAGAACATGTTTGACGTGTTGCTCGCGGTGACCTGCCAGGGAAAGGAATTGCTGGCAAGCATGTTTGTGCTGAGGGCGGTCCAGTTGATGAGGTCGGGGGAGGATTGAAGAATATAAGTCTGTCCTGCCAAGCCATTGAGCCAGATGGTCAACTGACCGGGCGGGTTGGCTTGCACCGCTTGCAGATTAAAAGTTGGTACGACGGGCAAAACGTAAAGGGTAATGCTTTGAGTCGGGACCGTATCGCTGAGCACGCCATTCGCGAGGGTGATGTTTGACAAGTGAGTGATCACATTGGCGGCGGTCAATTGCCACCGTTGGACGATGCCCGTGGCATTGAAGTTGGTGATGTAGGTGGTGATGGGGGTGGCGTTGTTGATGTCCTTGTTGATGACCATCAACGTCAGCGCGCCGTCGCTGGACCGCACGGCTGCGAAAGCGGAGAGGTCGTCGGGATTAGGGACAACGGTTTGAATGCTGGTGTTGCCGAAGGTGGATTTATTGCCGTCATAATTGCGATACATCTTCATCGCCAGATAGGTGGGGGTGTTGGTGGCGGGTGTCGTCCAGCGGGTGGCCAGATCCAGACCATGCCTGCCAAAAATACCGAGGATGTCGGCCTGGGCAGTCGCGCCGTTGATGTAAGATTCTGCTCCCCAGTTATATTCGGTCACCCCGATTTTGGTGCCGGGATAATAGGTGGCGACCCAGTTCTGCAACCGGGGAATGAGCATGATGATGCTGTTGATCCAACTGGGATCGACGTAATTTGTGTCCCAGAACACGCGGGTGGATTGGTTGCGCAAGAGCTCGGTCGCGGAGTCCACCGCATTGCCACTCACGCTGCCTTCCTGGGGATAACAGTGAACGGTAAGATAATCCAACAAACGCTGGTGATTGGTGATGGAGTATTGATTGAACTGGGTCAGGAGCCAGGGAATGTAATCCACGCCGCCGTTGGCGGTGCGATCCGGATAGTCGGCCGGATTGTAGTCGTTGTGTTGACCAGACCATTGCTGGTCGTAACCGCTGTACAGATAGCCGGGCCAGCCCCATTCCTCCGGGCCGATGACCAGTGCGTTGGGGTCATTTGATTTTACCATGCTGGCGTAGGTCATCATGTCCGTCCAGATTTCCTGCATCTTGGGTCCCACGGGATGAATATCCTGATGGGTCGAGGACCAGAGGCTGTGTTCGTTATCCATGATGTAAAAACCCACCCCGCCGTTCGTTGAGGAACCCCACTGATTGATCAGATGTTGCACGTAACCTTGTTGAAAATTGACGTTGGTGGGAAAATAAGCATCGAGGGGATTGTTCCAGGTGATCGGGGTGTTGTTCGTGACGCTGATTCCATTGCCGGCGTCGGTTAAATAGGGGTCGGTGGACGTCTGCGGACCATATTTCGCGACGGAATAACTATGGAGGATGCTTCGATTAGCGCCAAGTTTGGGCGACCAGCCGATCATGGGAATGGTTATCAACGGCTGCGCTCCGCCGTTCTTGCTGGTGGCCACAAAGGCATCGGCCGTGGCGCCCGGGGGTGTCGCGGTGGCGTCGGGATAACTTTCAAAGTAATAATCGGCATCGAGGTTGTGGGCATTGGTCAGCCAGTTGTAGCAGGTCTCGTTGTTCCCGCCGGAGCGGTTCATGGTGAAATTCAAATCGGATAGTTGATTCGAGTAGGCGAAGGCCACGCCGTAGATCATGGGGCTGATGGGGCTCCGGTTGGCCTGGGCATTCACGGTGATGGTGACCGGCGCGTTGGTCGCTGCCGTCACGATGTTGGTGACCAGAGAAATGTCATCTAGGTAAAAGGTGGGTTGCGCGGCTCCTGTGATATCTTGAATAACGAAGCCGGTGAAATTGGGTACGCCGGCCACACCCAAGGTGGAGAGGGGTACGTTAAAATGTTCCCAGCTATTGGTCGGCAATGGCGGGAGATCATAGTATTTACCCTGACCGTCGTTGAGAGAACCATTAGCATCAAGCAACCCGTAGACGTGTAATTTTTGGCCGCCGCTGGCGCCACCATTCAACCAGAAACTGATGTTGGTGAAGAGCACGGAATCTTGGTCGGTATGATACAATTGAATTGCCTGGTATCCATTGGTTATAGTGACACTGATGGAATCATTGCCCGAATGGACTGGCGAGGTGTTGGCGTAATTCAGGCTGGCCCAACCCCAGTTTTGCCAGTTATTTTCCAAGGCATCGTCATAAATGATCTGGTCCGCCCGCGCCGTTAATTGACAGGTCAACGCCAGTCCCAGCCAGCAAATCAATTGACCACGCGGGGAAAAGCTAAAATCGGGGACTTTCATAATGTAATCTCCATTCATACACCATAAAACATGCCAGCGCATTTTATCCTTTGTCATCAATTATGTGGACACGGGGAAGGGCTCGCAAATGCTTGCAGTGCAGGGTCTGCGCGAAAACTGCGAGAGGTGATTTGGCCTGGGTTTTAGCTTTGGCCAGGACGCCAAACGGTTATATTATGAGTTGCGTCACTTAATGCAGGCGAAATGAAAACGAACAAGATAGTTCATGGTGGCGGCTGGATTCTGCGGCGGTCCGTGGCGAAACCAAAGGCGCGGTTGTTCACCATGCTTTCATTGGTATGGGTTGCGATTTTGTCAATGGGTTCGGTCCCGTTTTGGCTGGATCGCTGGCCGCCTTCATTTTCCGCCGCGGAATGGTTGGGTATTTTGCTGGTGATTCCGCAGCTGGTTTTTATTGTGTTGGCAATCGTCTTTGCACTGAATGAGCCGCCACGAACCATGACGAAGCGGCTTCCGAATCCAGACTATGATATTCGGAAGTTGTATTGACGGCCTGATCCTTGAGGCCAAGCTGGTTTGACTTTTTGGAGGCCCCGCCCAGCGCAATACGCCCCACTTTTAACTCCCGGGCCATGATTTCAGTTCAGCCCGGAACTGGTGGTGCCGCCAGGGCCGCGAATCCCAAGCCGGCCGCTCATGCGGCCGCCGCCGGCGTCGATGATGGTGAGGAAGCGTTTATCATCAGGGCCCGGTTTCTTTTGGAACCAGTCGGATGATTCGCATTTAGCTCCTGGAGCAACCGGCGGTTGAAAGACCGTCACTGGCATCGGCTGGTTGAGGGCCTGGTATTGGAACCGGAAGCTCTGGCGACCAAACGTGCCGCGATTAACCACCTGGCTCGGCAGATAGGTTCCGACGTCGATCCACCATTCGCGCTGGGAGGCCGAGACGCCGGACGGTTCATTCTGGGATTGCTCAACGTCCCAGCTTTCCACCCGATAACAAGGGTGTCCGCCCAATTGCGCCTGGCCAGCGTAAATCAAACGATCCCCGGCGATGGCGGCATCGGGCGTGCGGTCGGCCAGGTCGAAGGGATCGGCGACGCTGGTATACACCTCGCCCATCTCCTTGTTTGGGGCACTGTCGAGTCGGAGTGCGTGGTGTTCATTCTCAGAATACAGCCAGCAGTTCTCTCCATCGGTTCCCAGGATAAACGCCTTGGTCATACCCATGACATCCGAAATGTCGCCATAAACCTGGTTGGTCCCCTGCCATTTGAAAGTGGCCAATTGAGAAGTGATTTGGCTGGCGAGTGATTTGCCTTGGCCGAATACGAAGACCGATTGCACCGTTTCAACGCCGGAAGTCAACCGGGCGCGAGCCGCTTTCATGGCAGACAGCAGTTGCTCCAGTCGGGGGTCTTTGGCGGCGGCGGCGATCCGGGCGCTTTGTTCTGAGGAGAAATTGTTCGTTCCGATCTGGCAGGAAATGACCACTGGTTCGGCGGGTACGCCGTCCGCGCTTTTGAAACCTTCCAGCGTCAGTTTGGCTTCGTTGTCCGGCGGCAGCAGTACCGGCAGAGTGAAGGTGTTTGACGCTGCGTCATAATCAAAATCGGGAATGAGCGAGGGCAAGCCCCAGCCACCCCAACCGACAGTCCGCAGAAAGGGCGGACTTTGGTCAGGCGGCAGCATGGGCTGGTCAAAGGTGATTTTAAACAGCGTTAACACGGGCAGTGTTTCACCGCTTGGCGGCGAAACGGCGGTGACCTTTGGCTGAACTGCAGCCGTCGCAGCCGGGGACGATTGGGTAATGAACTGCCACCGGTAGGTCTGCGCGAGAACGGAATTCGCGCCGTGAAAACCCCCGAAACTACCGTTACCGAAATTGGCCTCAAGTTCATTTGTTCGCCCTGCCGCCAACCAGACCGGCAGGATGAATTCGTTTCGAACGGAATCGTAATGCGGCCAGCCATCGGGCAGGAAGCCGCCTTGGACCCACTGGAGTGACAGGTCGCCGGGATCCATGGGCTGGTCGAAGCGGAGGTGAATTTCCTGTCTTAAAGCGACGTTGGTCGACCCATCCGCCGGCGAGACAAAGATTACTTTCGGACGATTCGCATTGGTATCGTCTGAACCAGCGATTTCTGTCGAGGAAGCCTGGGCAGCAGATAGGGCAGAGGAGGACGGGGCGTTGGTGATCCACGAAGCTTGGCTTTCTTCAAAAGCCTCGGATCTGGTACCAAAATAGAGCGAGGCGAAAGGTTGACCGCCATCATACATGGAAACGTGCGGCAAACCAGACATGGGAGGCAAATGATAGAGGCTGAAATCGCCGTTTCCCTTGGAGATGAATTGCGCTTCACCAACGCCTTCATGGCTGCCTTGATTGGTCGCCGTCAAGAAAAGGGCCAGTCGCGCGCCATCGTGGCTGACCAGGTGGTAGCGGCCTTTGACGGTCATCCGGTTTTTGTTTCGATCCACGGAAGTGATTTCGATCGAATCCGCCAAGGGAAACCACGTCTGGCCAAGGTAAAAATTAGTTTCTGTGTTCGCGGTTTGCTGCAAAACAAAATAGCGCGGCTGCGCGTGGAAGAGGATGTAATCGGCATTTTTCCATTCGACAAAGAGATAATTAGTTCCTTCGAAGTCTCGAATTTCGTATTTGCCGGCCGTTTTCTCACCAGGATTGACAAAGGCATCCTTGGTCCAGGAGAGCCAGTGGTAACTCGTCCTGCCGCCGGGATACACATAGAAGTTTTGAAAGACCACAAGGTTTCCCGGCCAGCAGCGCACGCCTGGCTTGAAATCTTCGGGTTCACCAACGAAATCGACACTATTCCAATTGCCGATGACTTGTGGGTCATCGGCAAAGGGTTGGTTGACATTGTCCACATTTCGGCAGGCCACGAGCAAGACGGCGGCGGTCGAGATAATCAGGCCCGATGTCAGGAGGCCGGCGGCAAGGGATTGAGTAACGATGCCTGGCCGGTGAGGTTGCGCTGAATCGCCTTTCCCGGGTGGTTGGCTCAGCCAACGCCAGAGGCGACGGGCAATTAAAAAATCCGCGGCGGCGGCAACGATGATCAAAAGCGAAATTCCAAACGCGAAATCCCACAGGTTTGCAAATAATGAACCGTCGAGGCCCCGCCAATGCGCCATGGACTTGGCCAAAATGAGCCAGCCGAGGGAAATCAGCACATCCAATCCCAGCAGTGGAAAGAGCAAGCCATCGAACAACGCCAGCGCCAGGCCGGGAAGATTGCCGCCGGAACGGCGGATTTGGACGACGGCGAGCCAGCCAAAAATCGTCGTGACCAGGGGGGCAGCCAGCGCCAAAAAGAGCAACACCCGGGAAAAGCCGCCGTAAGCCCGGGGGAATTGTTCCTGACCCAGGGTTATGCAGAGGATTGCCGCCACAAAAAAAGGTGTCCAAGCCGCGCCCGCAATGGCCAGTAGAGACAGCGGGGGCGTGATTTTTGGGGTTCCACTTTGACTTGGGATCTCGGGCGAGCTGGCAATGGTCTCCACTTCGGTCCTGAGAGCGCTGGCTTGCTGATAGCGGCGCTCCGGTTCCCGCTCCAGCGCGTGCAGGACCACTTCGTCCAAGCGTACATCAATTTGAACTTTCTTTGATGGCGGTTCGATGCGCTTGGCCGGCAGTTCGCCGGTCAGCATTTCGTAAAAGACCACGCCCAGGGAATAAATGTCCGCCCGGTGATCGACTTCGCCCGGCCGTTCAGACTGTTCCGGCGCCATGTATTTTGGGGTGCCCAGGACGCTTTCTGCCGTCATGCCGGGGACGGCGGGCGGCGCTGCCGGGGTTCCGGCTTTTTCCGCCGTGGGGTCTGCGAGAATACGCGCAATCCCAAAGTCGGCGATTTTCACCTTGCCTTCCTTGTCGAGCAAGATGTTCTCCGGTTTGATGTCGCGATGGACGATGCCCCGGTCATGGGCGTACTGAAGCGCCTCGCAGATGGCGGGTACGATGGCGAGCGCCTCTTTCGGCGAGAGCCGGCCGCCATGCAGCAGTTCGCGCAGGTTCACACCGTCCACATATTCCATGAGGAGATAAAAATGGCCATCGGCCTGGCCGAAGTCGTGAACCGTGACAATGTTGGGATGGTTTAATTTGGCTAGGGTCTTGGCTTCGCGCAGAAAACGTTCGGCAAAGCGGGCGTCGGTGAGGCGTTCCGGCGCGAGAATCTTCAGTGCTACAATCCGGTCCAGCCGGGGCTGCCGAGCCTTGTAAACCACACCCATGCCACCGCGGCCGAGGCATTCCAAAATTTCGAGCTGAGGGAAATGCGGCGCGAGCTCGGCCGGAGTGGGAGGAGTCTTGGCCGTGACGGGTTCATCGGTGAAAACGGTTTCGGTCTTGAGGTTCAGCCGCACCAGGCAGCGCGGGCAAAGGCCGCCCGGCGCGTTTTCCGGGAGGGGGGCGCCGCACTGGGGGCAATTTTGCGTTGTGCTCATACCTAATTAATTACCGCTCGCGGAACGGTTGTTACACGCGCAGTCTATTTGCCTTCGCAGGCGAGGGCAGCCGCCAAGTGACGCAGCTCACCTTCCAAATCGGAGCGGTCCGCGAGCGTCCGGGAGATCTCCTCGCGAAATAGTTGGCGGAAGCGTTTGCGCAGGCGATGGACCGCGACGCGCGCGGCCCCAGCGTTGAGGCCGAGATCCTGGGCAATGGCGGCATAATCAATGGCCCCGTGTTCAGCCATCAGGCAATTTTTGAGTTTGGCGTAGTCTGAGGAACGGCCCGTGGCAGCAAATTCCGACTGCAACTTATTGAGGGTGAGGTCCAGCAGGACGAGCGACCATTGCCGGTCGAACACTTCATCCGGCGACAATTGAGAATCCGTGGCACACTGTTTTTCGGCCAACTCGGTGTCCAAGGGCACCAGGAAATGATGGCCACCGCGTTTTTGGGCGGAAGTACGACGCCACTCGTTGGCCATGAAATGTTTCAGCGCCAGAACCAGAAAGGTGCGCAAGCGCCCCTTTTCGCGGTCAGCGTCCGCGAGCCATTGTTTTTCCAGCAGGCGCTGAAAAAATGACTGAGTTAAGTCCTGAGCATCATGGGGCGACTGGCCGCAACGGCGGGCATAGGCGTAGAGGGGATGCCAATAGGCGTGGCAAAGAGCCTCGAGTGCCCTGGCAGACTCGGGCGAACCGGGTTGCGTAGCGGCCAGCACCACCGACCAGCGGGTGTGGGGGAACACTCTGGCTGAATCGTTGGAGGAAGCCACGGTGTCCATGCAGATATTCTATAACAGTTAATTACCTGAAACCAAATTGTTGTTACCGGATTTGTTTGGGCAATGATCGAGTGAGCGTCCTCAAGGGTCTCGGTGGAGAAGACTTCACCGTTAACCGACCCTCGACAGGCGGAGTTTCGGGCGCTAAAGTTATGTCAGCCGGCGGATTAAATAAAAGGAAAAGCAGGAGAGAATACGGAACGACCGCAACATTTAGCGCAGGTTTTGATAGGATGTATGCCGTCGCGAATCATTATGTTGACCGTCATAAACTCAATTGTTGGTTGCATTTTGCTTTTTACCGGACTGATTGCCTGGATCTACTGGCAGATCAGATTTCTGGTTGTAGCTTATCGATGCGTCCCCTGGTGGTTTTTTGGTTGTTTATTTCTGCCGATGGTGGACTTGGCATTCTTGGTATTTAATTTCAAGGTGGCCCGCAAACCTTATGGCCTGTCTTTGCTTGGATTTATTTTGGCTGCCTTGGGCATTTGGATGGGTGGAGTTGTGCGGCAAGAATAAAAGAGCATAAAATGTGGCGATCATTCTTTTTAAGCGAAGTTCGCAAACGCTGAACATGAAGCTTTCCCTACAACTAGTGTTCGCGTTGGTGCCCTTGCTATCGGGGTATTCTGCTTCGGTTCAAATCATCGGGAATCACCCGGCGGTTTATGACGCGGGTGGAATGCTGCAATCGTGGACGCCGTGGAGCGATGCTATCGATCGGGAGGTTAACTGGTATTTGAGGTGTCCCGTCGAGCATGGTTATCCCCGATTTATTTATACGACGTTCATGGACGGCAACTATCAGGCGATAACCAACAGCACCTCACTCATCCCGGCAATGCAGGATGGCATGGGAATCATCTCCTATTTGGAATATTATGCTTACAAAGGGAAGAAAGATGCCCGGGTGCTCCAAATGGCTCGTTACATGGGCGATTATCTAGTCCAAGAAGCGACGACACCGGATACGGGGAAGTATCCGCGCTTCAGTCGTTCAACCGGTTGGACGGGAGATTTTCCACAACCGCCTGACTGTGGTTCGCAAGGGGATAATCCCTACGATATTCAGCCCGACAAAGGGGGGATAGCCGGTTACGCGCTCGTTTTGCTTTTTGAGGAGACGCAGGACGGTAAATATCTTGAACAAGCCTTGCAAAATGCGCGTTTGCTGGCGGCCAATATGCGCGAAGGCACCGCCACGAGGTCGCCCTGGCCGTTTCGCGCGGATTATCGGACGGGTGAATCCAGGGGCGAAGTTTCCGGCGATATGTCTTTCATTCTCCGACTGTTCGACAGGCTCATTGAGCATGGTCATCCAGAATTCAAATCTACCCGCGAAAAACTATGGAGATGGATCGATGATTATCAGATCCCCGATCTGGCGCAGGGGGGAGAACTTTGGGAGCAGTTCTTTGAGGATCATGCTGAAGCGGATAATCGCACCGCGTGGTCACCACTCAATCTGGCCCGCTATCTGATTGAAAGAAAAGAGGCTTTGGATCCGGATTGGAAGGACCATGCCCGGGCGCTGATCGAATTTGTCAACCGGCGTTTTATTACTGTTCGCGACGGCGTGGCGGTTTGCGGCGAGCAAACCAACGACTTGGATCCTTGGGGCGGTATTTTATCCACCTACGGAGCTGTGCTGGCCATGTACAGCAAGGCCACGGGATCGAGCGAATACAAGGCAGTGGCTCGTCAGGCGTTGAATTTTTGTCTTTACGCGGTGAATGACGACGGCTGTCCCGGTGACTTGGCAACGCGGAGTGGCCGCGGCGGCTGGCAGGAAGACGCCCACACCGACAAACTCCACAACATTCTCGACGCGATCTCAGCCTTTCCAGAATGGGCCAAATGAACCACGGCGCGACCGTGGAATTGAACGAAACAATTCTACGGTTTGACTCAGGTTACCGGCGTGATTGTAACTGACACCGTCATTTTGCGTTCCCGCGTGCCGCGGTAATTGCCGCTGATGGGTGGCACGTCAGAGTAATCTCGGCCTTGGCCGATTTTCACATACGTTCCGCCGACCTGGCGGTTGTGCGTGGGATCGAGTCCGCGCCAGCCGTGGCCGGGGATGAACACTTCCATCCATGCGTGCGTCGCACTGGCCTTTTCGGTGGCCAGATAGCCGCTGACATAGCGCGCAGGAATCTTCAGCGCGCGGCAGAGACCGATGAGCAGATGGGCAAAGTCCTGGCACACGCCGCGACGGTCTTTCATCACCTCGGTCATGTGGGTATGGACATGGGTGGAAAAAGGCTCGTATTTCAGAAAACCGAAAATAAATTCCATCAGCGCCAGCGAGGCGAGCCAGGCGTCATCCAGTCCGTGAGTAGCATCCAAAGCCAGCTTCCAGGCTTCGGGCGAAAGGCTCACAAACCGGCTCGCCTGCAAATAATCACGCCAATTCTCCATGTTCGGCACTTTCTGGATTTCTTCAAATGAGCAACAGAGCTGTCCCGCCGGCAGCGACGGCAGCGGATGGGTCTCGACCCGCGATTGAGCCTCGATCAACAGGTAGGTATGGGGTTCGGTGATTTCAAAACGGCTGATCCGGTTGGAAAATAAATCGTGGGAATGCGTGAGCCGGGATGCCGGGAGGACTTTGAGGATAAATGATTCAACCGTCTGCTCCGGGACGGGCATCGGCTGGAGGCAGATGCTGTTTACGCTATCGCGCACTGCCGAGAAATATTCGTAACGGGTGCTGTGGAAGATATCCCACTTCATAATCTTGCTTCATGAGGCCCGAGGTTCGGAAGCCGGATCGCTCAATTCGAACCACGCCAAGCCCATGTTTAAAGGCAACCCATTTGTGGGGCCGTGCTTTTTCCGCTTTATACCTTTGGTTTCACTTCAATAGTGGAGGTGACGTCGCGGACACCGTCGGTGTCGAGGACGATGGCTACCGCCCGACCGATATCATCGGGGGATGCGACCGTGCCGGAAAGGGTCGCGTGACCTTGAGTGCATCCTGGCGTCAGGTCCAAAGCGGAAAGGGTTATATCCGCGGCAAACTTGGCTTTGATCGCAGCAACGGCATGCGCATCCGTATAAGCATTAACCGCCTGATCGCCGATATCCTGCGCATTGCGCCGGAAGATTTTCCCGTTCCGCGTGAGTTCATCGGTGATCTGGTCGGAGCGCAAGTCGAGCGTGTCGAGCTTGGCGCGCAGGGCGTCGGAGAAATTTCCCGCCGCCTGGCTTGTTCTGGTGCCCAATTGCGCGGCGGACTGCTCGTAGCGCGCCTGCGCCTCGGGATGTTCACTGGCCTTTATTTGAACATACCAGAAACCAACCGCACCTAAAATGATACCGAGCAGCAATCCACTTGAAAAACCTCGCATAATAACTTTTTCCAGTTTGGTTGTTAAATGTTGACAGTACGTGCGGTAAAGGATGCCCGGCTAATGTTTCGTTTTTGACGGCACTTTATTTGCCATCAGTTCCAATAACCTTCAGTGAACTTATAAGCATTGCCCTGCTGTTCGCAGCGCGGGGCGACCCACACGGAACTGGAATTTGGCGGCAATTGCCAGTTGCCGGCCACCCATTGATAGCTCTCGTTGTGCCAGGTCCAATAACCAGGCACCCAGACATAGTTGGGAGCGGGCTGAGCCAGCACGACTTCAGATTGCAGTGCCGGCGGGGCCACGGTCACGATGGTGGTGTTGATGGCAGGCGCAGCCGAGGTAACCACCATATTGCCGGGACTGCCGACGACGATTGCCGGCATTGTGTCCGGGGTGGTCGTAGTGGTGGTGGTCGTGACCGAGCGAACTGGCGCGGGCGGCGGCGAGTCCGAAACGACATGCGATTCCGGTTCGGTCGCACAACCGGCCAGAAGACCGAGTGCGCTGCTAGTGACCAGGATGGTGGTGATCCGCGCCACCGCGCGGCATGGGGCAAGACCAGGGAGAAACGCGATATTCTTTATTTTCATTTTTTCAGAATACGGTTGAATCCCTCCCGGAACCATGGGGTGTTATACTGAGGGGTTGTTGGCTAATCCCGATGAGTGTTGTTATCGATCAAATGGCTGGCCGGCAGGGTGCGACAAGGAAGAATGTTTTTTGCATTTTTCAGGTCCTCCGCGCGGAATAGATTTTATCAGCGCGCTGGCGATTCACCAACTTTACATGCATGGTTGGCCAGACTGGTTGGAAAGACGAAGGGAACGAAAGTTTAAATCCTTGAGAAACCTGCGGGCATTCAAATATTGGCCTGATTAGCGGTTGTCCGGTGTTTGCGGGCCTGTGAATAACTCTTGCTTGCGATAACCGATTTATACGCCAGATTCATGAGCATGGCTCGAAAGTCATTAAAGTCGCTTACTGGAGACAAGCCGGAGCGGCCAGTGAATAGCCCGAAAATTCATTTGACGCTGAAGCAAGGTCTTCAGGGCCAGGTTGTGGTCGGGGTGAGCATCAGTGAATTCATTGCGTATTCGCAAAACAGCGGTTTCACGCGATTAAATTTGACGGGCGGCAAAGTGCTGGAGGTGCAGGAGACGACTGACCAAATTGATCGTCTGGTCCGGGCGGCTTCGAGTCAGTCTAACGTTTTGGCCCACGAACCAACCTTGGATTTTGATCAAACTTTTGATAATACGCCAGCCTCCGCCTTGTCAGATGTCGAAACGATCGCGTTGTCAGACCAACCCGAATTTCCCGGTTTGGTGGAGCCGCCAAAAACCACCTTTAATCCCGCGCCGGGGCATGGTTTATGAGCCCATTATTCAATTGAAACCCACAAACCTTGAGGTATAATATGCATATGCTGGAAAATGATTTCTCAACTGTCACATCCCCGGCCAAGGAATTTCTCCCGTTGCTGGAGGAGAAGCTGGGTAAATTAATTGAGCAAAGGGAGCAGATTTCCCATGAGATCGAAGCAACCTCCAAAATGATTGATGAGTTCAAAGTCAAGCTGGCCGGCGGCGAGTTGCCCCTGCCGATTGGTGAAAGCATTGTCGATGACCCGGAGGAGGAATTCGCGGAGCAAGATTCCTCCCACTTTTCAGCACTTCAGTGTTCTCGAGGCGGTTTTTCCATTTCAAGATAGAGCCAATTCTGGGGTTGAGCCTCTTTGGCTAAAATTTCCGAAGCGCCAGCTTAAACGCTCCGTTTTTGAACCCAATTGCCTTAAAATGGGGCAGTGCAAATGGTTTATCCAATAGTGGTATCAAAATAATGGGCGTTTCTTCGTTTCAACCCTCGAAAATAGTTTTTTTCGCTGTCAAATGGGCATGGCACTGGAAAGATCAAGCTTTTTAAACGTGTCCTGTTTATGTGCACTATTGAGGTGTCAGCTAAGCATGTAATATTTGTTATTACGAGTTGCGGGATCAGCTACGAACATTGCTTAAAAATGATTAGGTGGACGGGTCTTAATGATGGGCAAAACCACCTTGTTTCCAAAATCTTAACCGTGATTTTGGCTGGCACAAACTAAGCTAATTCCGCTCGAAATATAATTGCGGTGTTGTAAGGCAATTGATCGAACTAAAACGTCACTATGGATCAATCGCCTGCCGCATTGTCCAATAATACCACGGAACAGGTACATCAATACCACGGAAAGAGGTAACAAATGAAAGTGCTCATCAAATATCGCAAATCGGGCTTCACACTGGTTGAAATCATGATTGTTGTGGCCATCATCGGCTTGTTGGCGGCAATCGCAATTCCTAACTTTGTGCGTGCCCGGCAAACGTCCCAGACGAATGCCTGCATCAATAATCTACGGATTATTGACGCGGCGAAGCAGCAATGGGGTTTGGAACAGGGGCAGCAAACCACGGCCACTCCGGCTTCGACGGACATCGTTCCTTATCTTGGCCGCGCCGGTAGTGCGATGCCGGGTGAACCGCTTGGTGGTTCTTATACGATCAATGCACTATCGGTGGTGCCCTATTGCAGCATCGCTGGCGCTCCTGGCTCGACGAACTTGACTCACGGGGCTTTTCTGACCCAATAATTCAAAGATTTGGAAGTTTCACGGAGTCCGGGGTAATCCGGACTTCAATTTCATTTTATTCCCGATTTCTGTCCTCCCGGCAGCGCTTCTGGCCGGGGGATGTGAGGATTTGATGCCTGACGATTCAGCGTCAATCCTCCGCATAGCTTTTTTGCCGGCACTTCGATTTCTGCTCCACCGCACAAACGAACAAAAGGCGCAAAACTTTTTTAGTTTTGAGGTTTTTAAGGTAAAGGGTAGAATACTTAAGCATGAGGATTCTGATTGCTTCATGGATTTTGCGTTGTTTACTTAAGTGGATATTTAGTTTGCGGTGAAATTAAATGCCTGTGTTTCGCCGAAGCGCTGGCGATCAAACAGTCAAAAAATATGAAAATGCTCATTAAAAACCATCGGGCCGGCTTCACGCTGGTTGAAATCATGATTGTCGTGGCCATCATCGGCTTGCTGGCGGCTATCGCGATTCCCAATTTTGTTCGCGCCCGGCAAACCGCGCAAACGAATGCGTGCATCAACAACCTCCGCATCATTGACTCAGCCAAGCAGCAATGGGCTCTGGAACGGGGTCAGCAAACTTCCGCGACGCCAGCTTCGTCGGATCTTGTTCCGTACCTCGGCCGTGCAGGGACTGCCATGCCGGCGGAGCCGCTGGGTGGTTCTTATACGATCAACTCGCTGTCGGTCGTACCATATTGCAGTATCGCCGGGGCGCCGGGTACCACCAATGCGACCCATGCCGCGTATCTGACTCAATAAGTTTCTGGATCAGGGTTCATTTAATCGAGTCCGGAGCAATCCGGACTCTTTTTTTGTAAGCCGGGATTGGACGATTGCCATTTGAGCGGATAAATGGCTGAGAAGAGGACTTCGATGCCAAGGGCTTAGGGCGCAGCAAGAAAAACAGTAGCCTTGCGGAGCGGGGATATTTGATTTTCGGCTGGTCTTGAATAACGGTTTAAATACCCGCCCTCAACCGAGCCTCCTCACCCGGGAGAAGGAGAAACATTCACAGCGGTTGGGATGCCACCCATTGAGGGATTGGTGAATGGGTTAACGAAAATCTGGAAGCAGGATAAGTATGAAACTTTCTTGATTGAACAGCGGGATGGGGCGAGGACGGCCAAATACCATCGGGGAGGGCCGAGCAGCGAAGTCCAAACCTAGACGGACTTCCCTGTCCCAACCGCGTGGCTACAGTATTGCTTGAAGCGCCCTAGGGTGTCTGCAAATTGGGGCAGGGGAGGTAATTCTTAATATTTTCAGATTCATGAAAGGTTCTGCTGGTCTCCACGAGAATGGCATCCCAAGTGCTAAATTCTGCGCATCGCGGTTGCAGCAGGTAATAAAGAGAACAAGTATGTGAGGAACATATCAAACCATCTGCTGCGTTGTTCTGCCGCATAATTGAATAAATACCTAAACATGAAGACACTGAAAACAAATCGTAATGCCGGCTTCACGCTGGTTGAAATCATGATTGTCGTGGCCATCATCGGCTTGCTGGCTGCCATCGCGATTCCCAACTTTGTGCGCGCCCGTCAAACCTCCCAGACCAATGCCTGTATCAACAACCTCCGCATCATTGATGCGGCGAAACAGCAATGGGGTCTGGAAAAAGGACAGCAAACCACTGCCACGCCGGGCTCCTCGGACATCGTTCCTTATCTTGGGCGTGCTGGCACGGCGATGCCTGGTGAACCGCTCGGTGGTTCTTACACAATCAACGCCCTGTCGGTGGTGCCTTACTGCAGCATCGCTGGCGCTCCTGGCTCGACCAACTTGACCCACGGCGCGTTCTTGACCCAATAATATAAAGATTGGGATCAGTTTCACGGAGTCCGGAGCAATCCGGACTCTTTTTTTGTTCTGCTTGGGTGCTTGAATCATCGTTTCGCCCTAGCGCGGTAAAACAGAGTGAGCTGGGACGAAGAAGTGTTCTATATGTCTAAGCTGAACGAGGTTGGCATGGCTCAAGCTAAACATATTGGCGGCGCACCTGTTGCCCTTGATTGTGTGCGCGTCTGAACGAGCCTTGCAGGTTGTCCCATTATTGGGACACTATTTTGGACAGTGTCTATATTTGGGGCGGATTTGGCTTGAAAATGGATATAAATAACGGGAATTAGGCCTCAATGTCTCGAAAATGAGGGTCAAAACTGCAATTCATCAGGCTTAGCAAGGATGGCATCTGCCCTGCTTAGGTAACGACAACGCGGTTGCAGCAGGCAATCAATTGAACAAATATGTCATCATATTATAACCCGCCTGCCGCATTGTTCAGCCGCATAACGGAAGATAAGTAACATGAAAACGCTCAAAACAAATCGTAACGCCGGCTTCACGCTGGTTGAAATCATGATCGTCGTGGCCATCATCGGCTTGCTGGCTGCCATCGCGATTCCCAACTTCGTGCGCGCCCGTCAAACCTCCCAGACCAATGCCTGTATCAACAACCTCCGCATCATTGACGCGGCGAAACAGCAATGGGGTCTGGAAAAAGGTCAGCAGACCACTGCCACTCCGGCCTCTTCGGACATCGTTCCGTATCTTGGCCGCGCTGGCACGGCGATGCCTGGTGAACCGCTCGGTGGATCTTATACGATCAACGCCCTGTCGATTGTGCCCTATTGCAGCATCGCTGGCGCTCCTGGCTCCACCAATTTGACCCACGGCGCGTTCTTGACCCAATAATTTGAGGATTAGGATCAGTTTCACGGAGTCCGGAGCAATCCGGACTCCTTTTTTTGTTCCGGTTTGGAACCTGGCTCAAAGTGTGTCGCTGGCCCGAGACGGGGAAACCGTGAGATCAGGAGCCGAACAGAAAAATAAATGGCCGCGATTAAATGAGGTTGGCATTGCGCCAGGTGACTCATCTGAGAATGCACCTTTTTCCCTTTGCTTGTGTGCACACCTAAACATCCTTTCAGTTTGTCCCAGATTTGGCTCGCGACGGTGGACGGTGTCTATTTTTGGGGGCGCATCGGAATAAAAATAGATAAGCGCGTCAGAAGGTTTTTTGAGGGTTGATTTGGAAGTTGAGGAGGGGAGCAGCCCTTGCGCAAGATCTTTCAGGATTAAAAAGAATGGCATTACAGCTGCTAAAATAGAATTGAAGCGGTTGCCGCAGGCAATCAATTGAACAAAGATGTTGTCATGTTTAACCCGCCTGCCGCATTGTTCAGCCGCATTAAAGAAAAAAACAAAATGAGAACACTAAAAACCAATCGTAAATCCGGTTTTACACTGGTTGAAATCATGATTGTCGTGGCCATCATCGGCTTGCTGGCTGCCATCGCGATCCCCAACTTCGTACGCGCCCGTCAGACCTCGCAGACCAATGCCTGCATCAACAATCTCCGCATCATTGATGCCGCGAAACAGGAATGGGCCCTGGAAAAAGGCCAGCAAACCACCGCCACGCCGGCTTCTTCAGACATTGTTCCGTACCTTGGCCGTGCTGGTAGTGCGATGCCAGGGGAACCGCTCGGTGGATCTTACACGATCAACGCCGTCTCGGTGGTGCCCTATTGCAGCATTGCTGGTGCGCCTGGCTCCACCAACTTGACCCACGGAGCCTTCTTGACTCAATAATTTTAGGATTAGTTAGACACGGAGTCCGGAGCGATCCGGACTCCTTTTTTTGTGCCCATTTTTGGCCTTTGGCTGTGCTTCATTCTTGGCATACCCGCTGCTTACATAAAGGTTGCGGTCGCCGGCGGCAATCCAGCGAACAAAATTGTAATCATATATACGTAAATCCGCCGCCGGCTTTGTTCCACCGCGACAAAGAAAGCAAAAAGCAAATGTATGAATGGTATAAATCATCGTACCAGGGCGGGTTTTACCCTGGTGGAAATCATGATAGTCGTGGCCATCATTGGTCTGTTAGCGGCAATTGGGATTCCCAACTTTGTTCGTGCCCGGCAAACGTCCCAGACCAATGCCTGCATCAATAACCTTCGGATCATTGACCAGGCCAAACAGCAGTGGGGTCTGGAATACGGACAGTTGGCCACTGCCTCGCCGCAGAGCACGGATATTATTCCTTATTTCGGCCGTACGGGCACCCACATGCCGAGCGAACCTTTGGGGGGGTCGTATAACATCAATCCCTTGAGCACCGCGCCAACGTGTTCTGCAGCTCTGGTTAACTCAAATTTGCACAATGCTGTTTTGCCATTTTGAGCCCGTTCAAAATGGCTTAGATGGCGCCAAATACGCCAAACAAAAAACAAAAAACTCGAACAAAATTACATTTTGCTTTAAATCCCAGCAAACTCTGTTATCCCAAGCGACATGATGCGGCCCCGTCCGTTCGGACTCCTCTTGTTGTTGGTCACATTGCTGGTTTTTCTGCAGACGACGTTTTTTCAATTCATCAATTACGACGACGAGATTTACGTCCTCAACAATCCTTTTGTCAACCAGGGGCTGAGCTGGCTGGGTTTTAAATGGGCTTTTGCCGCGGCGCACGCGTCGAATTGGCATCCGCTCACCTGGCTGTCGCACATGTTGGATTGCAACTTGTTCCGCCTGAATCCGGCGGGACCTCACCTGGTTAACAGTTTGTTTCACGCGGCCAACGCGGCCTTGGTTTTTGCGCTCGTGCTGCGGCTGACCAATCCGCCGGCCGGGCACGTTCCCGGTCGCAATCCCGAGAATTTCTGGCCGGCGGCGTTGGTGGCGGCCTTGTTTGCCTGGCATCCATTGCATGTGGAATCGGTGGCCTGGGTGGCGGAGCGCAAGGATGTATTAAGCACCTTCTTCTCGTTGTTAACGCTCTTAAGCTACGCAAAATATGCCTACAGTCGCTCTCTTCCCGATCCCGGCGGGGATGGCAAAACGGCAAGCAAAACTGGCCGTGATTATTTCCTCACCCTGATCTGGTTCGTCCTGGCACTTTTATCCAAACCGATGCCGGTGACATTGCCGGTCCTCATGCTGATATTGGATTTCTGGCCATTGAACCGAATGGCTACGGGAAAAGACTGGTTTCGAAGCATCCGGGATTTGCTGGTGGAAAAGCTTCCCTTTTTTCTACTTTCGGGGGCCTTGTGTGTGATCACGGTTTTGGCACAGCACCGTGCGGAATCCACCTTTGCGAGTATTTCGCTGCAGATTCGACTGGAAAATGCGCTGACGGCCTATATTGGCTATTTGGGCAAGATGATGTGGCCGTTGCATCTGACGATTTTGTATCCCTATAGTGTTTCGATATCGCAAACGTTAATCGTGGAGTCGGCATTGTTGGTGGCTGGAATTTCCGCACTCGCATGGTTGGAGCGCCGGGCGAACCCCTACTTGTTGTCGGGTTGGCTTTGGTTTTTGGTCACGCTGCTGCCGGTCATAGGCCTGATCCAGGTCGGCTCCCAATCCATGGCGGACCGTTATACCTACTTTCCGTTGATCGGGATTTTTCTGGCCGCAAGTTTTTCGCTACAGACTCTGGCAAAGCGGTTCGCCTTTCTCACCAGTTGGCTGGTGGTGACGGTGGTTGCCAGTTTGGTTGCCTGTGTGATTTTGACGGAGCGTCAATTAAGTTATTGGCACGATAGTGAAACGCTTTTCCGGCATGCCATTGCGGTGGAAGACAGCGAGGTGGCCCGGCTCAATCTTGGGGCGGCGCTGCAAGATAAGAACGAAATTCCCGAGGCGATGACCCAATTTCTAGTGGCGTGGCGCTGGCATCCCGATTCGGTTTTGGCAAACTTTAATGTGGCTGGAATTCTTGCGAGCCAGGGAAATCTTGAGCTATCAGCCGCTTTTTACGGGAGGGCCGCCCGTGGGAATACTTGGAACGTGGCCGTGTTTGAAAATTACGGAAGGGATCTGGTCAGTCTCAAGCGATACAGCGATGCGGAAAAAGCCTTTGCGCAAGCCACGAAGATCGATCCGCTGGCGGCGCGGCCGCATTTTTTAATGGCGCGTCTTTTTTTAAAGCAGGGCCGTGATCCCGAGGCGGTTGTTGAATTGGACAAGGCAATTGCTTTGGAGCCGCAAAACCTGGAAATGATACTTTTTGCCGTCAGCGTTTTGGCCTCATCCGACAATCCCCAAACCCGGGACGGAAAGAAAGCGAACGCCTTGGCTGGTCATGCGGTTGAGGTGACCCATGGACAGCAGGCGGCGGCGCTCGACAGCCTGGCAATGAGTTGTGCGGAATTGGGACGGTTTTCTGACGCTGTCCAAATTGAGGAACAGGCCATCAGTATGGCCAAAGCTGCCAAACAGCAGGATGGCATTGATTTATTGAAAAAACGCCTTGGATATTACCAAAAAAACCAACCCTGGAGGGAATCATTCAAGTCAAATTGAGTTTCAACCCATGCTTGGTTCCATTTTTGCTTCATTTTGGGTGAAACTGAGGGCAATTTGCCCCCAGAATATCAGTCGTGAGCTAGATGGCACCGATACTTAAAACGGAAGATTTACGGGTTGAATATCGCAGCCGCGAAATGCGGCGTGCGACCAAGGTTGCTTTGCGGGGTTTGAACCTGGAGGTCAACGCCGGGGAAGTTTTTGGTTTCCTCGGACCGAACGGAGCGGGCAAGACAACGACGATGAACGTGCTGCTTGGGTTCGTCCAACCATCCGGTGGTTCGGCCAGTCTGTTTGGCATTGACGTCCGCCAACCCATCGCCCGCCAACGGATTGGTTACCTGCCGGAGCTGACTTATTATTATAAATTTCTCACGGCTGAGGAGTTACTCCGTTTCTATGCCACGATCTTTGGGCTTAGTCGCAGCGAAACCGATCTGCGCATTGACCGGCTGATGAAACTGGTTGAGCTTGAGCACGCCCGGAAAAGGCCAATCCGGACTTATTCCAAGGGCATGCAACAGCGGGTGGGTCTGGCCCAGGCGCTGATTAACAATCCCGACCTGCTGATCCTGGATGAACCAACCAGCGGTCTTGATCCACTGGGCCGCATGAAGGTCCGGGAAATCATCCAGCGTCTTAAACATGAGGGCAAAACAGTTTTCTTTTCCTCGCACGAGTTGGGCGAGGTTGAGACGGTTTGCGACCGTGTCGCGATCATCAACCAGGGTGAACTGAAAGTGGTCGGGCGCGTGGACGAAATCAAAAAGCCCGAACATGCGAACCTTGAACAGGCTTTCCTGGAGATCATTGGTTTTCAACCGGAGGTGGTAGCATGAGGAATATCGTCGCCGTGGCCGGGGTTGTCATCAAGGAACTATATCGTCGCAAGGATTTTTATGTGCTCTTCATCGTGACCATCCTGATTTGCCTCGTCATGGCCTCGGTGAACATTTTCAACGACGATAAAATTGTCCGTTATTTGAAGGAGCTTTGTCTCTTGCTCGTCTGGGTTTCCTCCCTGGTGATCGCCATCACGACCGCAGCCCGCCAAATCCCGGCGGAACGTGAAAACCGCACACTGTTGCCCCTGCTGGCCAAACCCCTGTCGCGCGTTCAATTGCTGCTCGGAAAATTTTTCGGTTGCTGGATCGCCTGCGGGCTGACGTTGCTTTGTTTCTATGCTTTCTTCGGGGCGCTGGCCTCCAGTCGCGAGCATCATTGGCCCCTGCTGAATTATTTTCAGGCGGCGGCGCTGCACTGGTTCATGCTCGGCATCATTGTGGCGATGGCGCTGCTGGGGTCGCTGATATTCGCCGCACCATCCTCCAATTCAACCATTTGTTTTGTGGTCATCGGCGGCATTCTCCTGGTGGGCCGTCATCTGGACAAATTCGCGCTGCCCATGCCGGAACCGGCCCGCAGTGTGGTCCTCTCCATTTACTACGCGCTGCCACACCTCGAGTTTTTTGACACCCGCGATCTGATCATTCATGACTGGCCATTGATACATTGGAAATACTTTGGTTACGCGATTATTTACGCCCTGTCTTACATCGCCGTGTTCCTGACCGGAGCAAGCCTGGCGTTTCGGCGTCAGGCGGTGAATTAAACATGATGCCGCTGCGGACATACGGTTTGCTGCTGACCGCCCTGCTGGTGCTTAGTTTCGGGGTGGCAGCGGAGCTGCAGCCGCAGTTCACGAGCTGGCGCGGCAGCCGTGCCGATGGCGACGTGTTCAAGGTATTGCTTGGGGACAGTCGCAAGCTGTTTGCGAACGAGTTTTTCGTCAAGGCAGATTCGTATTATCACAGCGGGTTTTATCCCTCTATATTTGATAACAACGAAGCTTTCAAGACAGCGCACATGGCCGAGGATACCGGCGCCGTGAACAGCCGCAATCACGGGGAAGAGGAAAGTTTCATGGGACCGCCCCGCAATTGGATCGATGCCTTCGGACGCCATTTTTTGCCTGACCGCCACACGCATTTGGATACCGGAGGTGCCAGCGATGATTTAAGCAGCAGCGATGAGGTCCGTGAAATCCTGCCGTGGTTGAAGTTATCCACCGACCTGGATCCGCAGAATGTGCAGAACTACACGGTGACGGCGTATTGGCTGCGCGAGCGCATGCACAAGACCGAGGCGGCTCATGAAGTCTTGCTGGAGGGTTTGCAGGAGAATCCGGGCAGTTGCGACATTTTATTTGAATTGGGCCGTCTCTACGCGGAAAGCGAACACGACACCAACCGCGCGATAAACGTATGGAACGCCGCCATCCGGAATTGGCGACCCGTGGAAGGCAGCGAGGACACAGTGGCCGCTAATAATTTCATCTACGAGAAAATCGCCACCGAACTGGGCGATACCGAGTGCAACGCGGGCAACTGGCAACAGGGTGTTGATTGGTTCGAAAAGGCCAAATCGGTTTCCCGCACGCCGGAAGCATTGACCGAGTTAATTAACGAAGCTCGCCAGCATTTGCCAGCCTTGGCCTCCGCGCCAGCGGGTTCGGCGCAGTAAACGCACGGCAAATCCGCTTTGTCTTTCATCCTTTAGTCTGATTTAATGGGGCTTTATGAAAGCCCGGTTAGCAACCATTTCACGCCGCACCCAGGAAACCAAGATTGCCCTCCATCTGAACCTGGACGGCAAGGGAAATTCCAGGATCAAAACGGGGATTCCGTTTTTTGATCACATGCTCACGCTCTTCGCGAAGCACGCGACCCTCGATTTGAAGCTCGTTTGCAAGGGCGACCTGGAAGTGGACGCGCATCACACGGTCGAAGATTGCGGCCTGGCGCTTGGACAGGCTTTCAAGCTTGCCCTTGGCGAAAAGCTCGGTATCCGCCGTTACGGTCACGGTTTTGACCCGAAGGATCCCACGGTTGCGTCGCTGGCAAAATTGCGGGGTGAAGCCTATGTGCCCATGGACGAATGCCTGGCGCGATGCGTGGTGGATTTCAGCGGCCGGCCCCAACTGGTGTGGCGGGGTTTGGACCGGTTTTCACAAAAGAAGATTTCCGAGGCAGAGAAGAATCAGGATGTTTCCAGCGCTTTTCGCTTTGGCCTGGCGCGCGAGTTTTTTCAAGGGTTCACGAACGAGGCGCGCTGCAATTTGCATCTGGAGCTCCTGTACGGTGACGAACCCCACCACATAGTCGAGGCCCTCTTCAAGGCGTTTGCGCGTGCGGTGGATGCCGCCCGGCAGCATGATCCGCGGATCAGCGGTTTGCTGCCCAGCACCAAGGGAAAATTGTGACCGGTCAGGGGACAGACCGCGAAAATGAAATTGATTTTCGGTCCGGGTTTCGGAATTTTCCCCGTTGGAAGATGAAACGTGTTTCCCTGTTCATCCTGGTTTTGACCGGTCTGGCGACCGGAGGCTGCGGCCTTCTCGGCGGGCACAACGCCTCGCCTGCGGCTGGCGCAACTGGCGCGAAGGCAATTGTCACCACGGACTCCTCGCTGACGGCCACCGTTGTGGCGGTCAACCAAGTCGGCCGGTTTGTCGTCTTGGGTTTTTCCGGCGGCCAAATGCCTCAGATGGGCCAGTCGTTTTTTCTTTACCGCGCGGGATTGAAAGAGGCGGAAGTTAGAATTTCCGGACCACGACAGGATAACAACATTGTGGCGGATTTGATTTCCGGCGAAGCGCAGGTGGGGGATGCGGTGCGAGACGAGTAGGGAGTTGATGCGCGGGCAAGCCCAAGTCGCGCCGCGACTTGGAGGTGAAACGGAAACCGTAACAGAATGAGACTCCTCACTTCGTCTCCTACTTAGATTGGTTGATCTTACTTCGTGAGACACTTACCGTTCACAAAGCCGATTCTGAATCGTTTGACGGGACGATAAATCTTATGGTGTCGGATACCGGCAGATTGGAAGGGCGGGCGATTGACGAAGGCACCAGCGGGGCGGGAGGGGGAAATCGGAATTTGCGCGTCGATAAAAAACTATTCGCTGGGGGAGGGAGATTTTTCCACGAGGGGCTTGACGGTTTTTGGGAGGGAATCTTTTTTGTAAGGAGAATGGAGATTAAAGTAAATTCCGCAGAGCGGACGCGCGTCGTCGCTTTGGCTCAAGATGATGGTGATTTCCTTGTCCAACGCGATACCGTGGCGCAAACCTGCGCTGCGCTGCTCGTAAGCCTTGATGGCCTTTTGCATCAAGGAGTTAAGGGCGGCTGCAAACTCCTCCGGCGTCTTTTGCAAACAGATGACGTAATGATCAAAATTCTTTACGGCCTCTTTGATTTCACGCTCGAATGTTTCGACGGTCATCAGCAAATCTTAATAAATGCCTGAATAAATACCATACAAATCAGTTGGCAGGGACAACTTTTTGGCGCCGGCCTATCCGGTTTTCGAGAACGCTGTCCGGCGTTCGCCAAAAAGCGCGGTGCCGATCCGGACAATGGTTGCGCCCTCCTCGATGGCCACCTCGAAGTCACCGGACATGCCCATGCTCAAATGGGGCAGGGGATAGCCGAGAATGTTTTCCGTCTCCGCTTTCAATCCTCGCAGCCGCTGAAAATAAGGCCGGGATTGTTCCGGTAAGGGGGAAAAAGGGGGAATGGCCATGAGGCCGCGGACCTCGAGTCGCGGCAGCGCGCCCAGTTCAGTGATCTCCGCCAATAGTTTGGCAGGTTCATAACCGAATTTGCTGGCTTCGCCGGCGACGTTCACTTCGATCAAAATTGGCATAGTTTTGGCCGCCTGATCCGCCCGCTTGGAGATTTCGCGCGCCAGGTTCAAACTGTCTACGCCTTGAATCATTTCAAACAGTTCGACGGCATCGCGGACTTTATTTGATTGCAAATGGCCGATGAACTGCCAGCGGGCCTTGCCGGGACAGAGCGGAATTTTTGCCCTGGCCTCCTGCACTTTATTCTCGCCGAAGTGAACCAAGCCGCAGCGTAGCGCCTCGGCGATGGTCTCGGGCGGATGGGTTTTCGATACCGCGAGCAACGTGACGGAGCCGGGAGCGCGGCCTGCCCGGGCGCACGCGGTGTCAATCCGTTGTTGAATGACCAGCAGGTTGTCAGGCAAACTCACCATTGTTCGTTGATCGTAAATCGTAACACCTCAATCGTAAATCGAATCCATGAATTATTGGCTCGTCAAATCGGAACCCGAAGCTTACGCGTGGAAGCAGTTGGTCGCCGACCGGCGGACGACGTGGACGGGGGTACGCAATTTTCAGGCGCGCAATAACTTGCGGGCCATGAAATCGGGTGACCTGGTCCTTTTCTACCATAGTGTCAGCGACAAGCAAATCGTCGGCCTAGCCAAGGTGGTCAAAGAGGCGTATCCCGACCCTACCGCGGAAGAGGGAGATTGGTCGTGCGCGGATTTGGCCGCGGTCAAAGTATTGGAAAAGCCGGTCACGCTTGAGAGCATCAAGGCCGATAAACTGCTTAAAGAAATGGCCTTGGTCAAGAATTCGCGCCTGTCGGTGACTCCGGTAACCCCGGTGCAATTTGCCCGTTTATTGGAGCTGGCGCAAACAACGCACCCTCTCTAGCGCCGAGCAGACTTGCCGGATTGATTTTAAAATGCTCGCCAAAGAGGCGGTTTTTGCTATGTTAGCCAGTCTAATTTAAAATCATGTTCACTGGCACCTATACTGCAATCGTTACGCCGTTTCGCGGCGGTCAACTGGATGAAGCCGCGCTTGAAAGACTGGTCAAGTTTCAGATCAAGGGGGGGGTCGACGGCATTGTGCCGGTCGGGACGACGGGCGAATCGCCCACGGTGAATTACGAGGAGCACATCAAGATCGTGGCGCTCTCCGTCAAATTTGCGGCCGGCAAAATCAAAGTGCTCGCCGGCACGGGGGGCAATGCCACCAGCGAGGCAATTTATCTCACCCAAGAGGCAGAGAAAGCCGGAGCGGACGGTTCGCTTCAGGTGGCTCCCTATTACAACAAGCCCACGCAGGAGGGGTTGTACCAACATTTCAAGGCCATCGCCAAGGCTACCAAATTACCGATCATTTTGTACAGTGTCCCCAGCCGTTGCGGGGTGGAGATCGCGGTGGAAACGGTGAAGCGGCTCGCCGCTGATTGCAAAAGCATTATCGGGATCAAAGAGTCCGGCGGGAGTTGCGATCGCGTTTCGCAACTGCGCGCCGCCACGGGTTCGAAATTTGAGATTCTCTCCGGTGACGATTCCCTGACCCTGCCGTTCATGTCGGTGGGGGCCAATGGCGTGATTAGCGTGGCTTCCAATGTCATCCCCAAGGAAGTCTCGCAAATGGTGCGGGCTTTCGAACGCGGCGATGCCAAGCGTGCTTACGCGCTGCATGTCCGTTATTATCCCCTGTTCAAGGATTTGTTCATCGAAACCAATCCGACGCCGGTGAAGGCGGCGCTGGCGATGATGAAATTGATCGAGGAAGAATATCGGCTGCCGCTGGTGCCAATGAATCCGAAGAATTGGGATGTGTTGCGCACCACGCTCAAGCGTTGCGACGTGTTGGAGTGAGCCATGACCAGAGTCATCATTACCGGTGCTAAGGGTCGCATGGGGCAGGCGCTCATTGCGTGCGCTAAAAACCTTGCCTCCCTGGAGCTGGTGGCCGCCCTGGGACGGAACGATTCGCTCGCAGGGGTCATTGACCGTTGTGATGTGGTCATTGATTTCAGTTCTCCGCACGCCACCGAGGAGTTTCTGGCGCTTTGCCGGAAACATCGCAAAGCGATTGTGGTTGGCACCACCGGCCACTCAGCGGTGGAAAGAGCCGCCATCGTTGAGGCTGCTACGGCCATCCCCGTGGTGCTGGCGTCAAATTTCTCCACCGGCGTCAATACCTTGTTCTGGCTCACGCGCAAAGCGGCGGAGATTCTGGGAACCGATTTCGATCTGGAAGTGGTGGAAATGCATCATCGCCTCAAGAAGGATGCGCCGAGTGGCACCGCAAAGTCATTGGCCGAAATCCTGGCCAGCGTGCGTGACCAGCAACTTGACCAGGTAGCCCGGCATGGCCGCGTGGGCCTGGTTGGCGAGCGTCAGTCCTCAGAAATCGGCATCCATTCCATGCGCGGCGGCGATGTCGTGGGGGATCATACGGTGGTTTTTGCCAACGTCGGTGAACGCCTTGAGTTGACGCACAAGGCCTCGAGTCGCGACACTTTTGCCAGTGGAGCCCTGCGGGCGGCGCAATGGTTGGCGAGTCAAAAGCCGGGCCTTTATGACATGCAGGATGTCTTGGGCTTGAAATGAACCGTGAATCCCGATTTGGGAATTCATAACTCCGAATCCAGAATCCCGGATCTGGACTTAGTCGATTTATCACCTTTTGAACGGGAGGGCTTCCAAGTAATTGCTCCAGCTGTTAGTGGAGAGGAATGCGAAGTGCTGGCTTCAGAATTATCCTCACTGTTTGATAAGCAAAAAGAAGCATCGACCAACCGAGTTGCAGGTGTCAGAAATCTGCTGCGGTTAAATGCAAGCGTGGCTGAATTTGCACGTTCGCAACGAGTTTTAAGGCTTCTTGAGAGAGCCGCTTCGGCAAAGCCCTTCCCGGTTCGGGCAATATTTTTTGACAAAAATCCTGGCGCCAACTGGCTAGTGCCTTGGCACCAAGATCTGGCCATCCCAGTCGTCGAAAAAATTGAAACCCCGGGCTTTACCGGCTGGTCGATCAAGGATGGTGTTCAGCATGTGCATCCACCGCAGTCGATACTGGAAAGCATGATCACGCTGCGCCTGCACCTTGATGACTGCAGCTTAGAAAATGGTGCTTTGAAAGTTATTCCCGGTTCCCATAGCCATGGAAAAATTGCGCTTTCGGAAATTCCTAAAATGGCAAAGTTTGATGAGGTGATCTGCGAGGTTCCTAATGGAGGCGTCTTACTAATGCGTCCATTGATTTTGCACGGGTCGCTGCCCGCGCATAGCCCATTACATCGCCGCATTTTGCACATAGAATACGCGACGCAACCCCTGCCGAACGGATTGCAATGGAAAGAGAACTAATGACATCCTCAGAGTGTCATTCGACGAATCCCTTGGTGGTGGTTGCGTTGGGATCGAACCTTGGTGACTCGCCACGAATTATTTCAGATGCCATCGTCAAGTTGCGGGCTTTTTCCGACTCGCCGATTTTAGCGTCTTCTGTCTGGCAGACTTCGCCAGTGGACTGTCCGCCTGATTCGCCGGTGTTCTTGAACGCCGTTGTAGGTTTTATGGCGCGGGCTAATGAGACGCCCGAATCATTGCTGAAAAAATTGCAGGATTTGGAGAGGGAATTTGGGCGCAAGCCAAAAACGGTTATGAATGAGCCCCGGCCTCTGGATTTGGATTTGATCGTGTTCGGCGGTCAAGTCCGGCGGACGGAGGGATTGGCGTTGCCACATCCGCGGGCGCACCTGCGCAAGTTTGTCCTGTGCCCGCTAAATGAAATTGCGCCAGAGTTGGTTATACCGGGGCAGGGGAACGCGGTGGTTCAATTGCTGGCGGAGCTCCGAAGTGATGAAAAGATTGAGCGACTGGCTTAGACCTTGACGGAATTGGATATCAGATCGCGTCCTTGCGGAGAATCAGTTTATTGGTCGAACCCGTATCGATGATCATTTCGCGGGCATTTACCATAATGATTTTCGTTGCGGTGATCTGCGGCAATTGAGCGTTTTTCCGGTAAGACTTGGTCAATGTATTGATCAAGAATTCATTTTTGACCTGAAAGGCGCCTTCGTTGGTGACAATCCCGCTGTCCGGGGACACCGTAAATTGGAAAACATAACTGCCAGCCGGTTGAATCGTTAATGAACCGAAACTCATTGTCCATTTGCCTGCCAAATTCTGGTAAATCCTGCCGTCGCGTGAGTGTTCGAAGTGCCTCCGCGACAAAAATATGACCAGAGTCAACAGGGTAACTATTGCCAGGAGGAGAATGGATTTTTTCATAGGATAGGTGATTTTGCCAAAAGGATTTTATACGCAAACCGGCTCCAGAGTTGAGATCAAAAGTCCACAGCCTGCAAAATGCAAGCCATTCAACCGGAATGCATGGGCGGGGTCCTGCCCGATTGAGAGTCAGATACCGGCTATCGCCTAAAGCTAAGTATGTTGGGGGGATAGGAGGAGAAGCGCCGGCTTTTGGTGAAATCATCATTAACCATTTTATCCGGCAATCTTAGGCCCAGCTAGTCATCTCACGAGTTGTATTTAGGTCATTTGAAATAAGCAGCTTACTTATACATCGAAGGCGACTTATACGCTGAATATTGGAACGGGTCACGCCGGGTGCCACTGGTTGGCTCCGGCAAGGATTCAATTTGTGCCGCCTGGGTGCTTTGTTGGGTTTGTTCTTGACTTATCATTAATTATTATGATTAGATCAAAAGCTGCAACCTGCTAATGCATGGAGTGTTGGCTGGGCTAATCCTCGGAAGTAAATTTATGAAATCTGTGTGGCTTTGTGCTGCCTCAAGGGGGCGGCAAATCTTCTGGCTTTTAACCACTTATCTTGCTCTCCAAGCTGGTCCTGCCCGGGCGACCGTGTTTGTCTGGACCAACAGCGCCAGCGGCAATTGGAGCAATCCCGCCAACTGGTCGCCCAATGGTGTGCCCGGCAGTTCTGACAATGCAATCATTACCAATTCCGGCACTTATACCGTGACGCTGGATGTTAGCCCGACGGTTGGCAGTCTTAACCTCGGCGGCGGCATCGGACAACAGACCTTTGCGATGACGGGAAATAACCTGACCCTCAATAGCATCAGTGCGATCAATACCGACGGGGTATTGGTCTTAAATGGAGGTGCCTTGTACGACCAGGGAGGACTAAATGTTAGCGGGCAGATCACCTGGACCAGTGGGCAGCTCGGCTCGGCCAACGTCGAGCTTAACATCGCCACGAACGGTGTTCTCGTGCTGGCTGGCGCTACTGGCACCAGTTATAATCTTGGCCAGCCGCTGAGTAGTGCCGGAACCGTACAGTTGCAGAGCGGTAACTTGCAAATCGACTACGCCGCGTGGGGAAGTTTTGTCAATCTACCAGGAGGTGTGGTGGAGCTTACTTCGGATGTTTCGATCGTCCAGTATGGCGGCGGCCCGGGTTTCAGCAATGAGGGTGTGCTCGTCAAATCGGGTGGGACTGGTACTAGTGCGATCACAGCTAGTCCGTTTAGCAACAGCGGCACCATCGAGGCCAACACGGGTATCATCAGCCTCAGCAGTGGCACAACAACCCTGACCACCGGCACCCTTTTCGTTGGCGCCGGCCTGACCGAACTAGCCGGGGGGAATATCACTTTGAACGGGAGCATGGTCAGTTCCAATCTCGTGCTGACCGGGGCATACTTTCAAGGCAACGGAACCCTCTACGGATCATTGGTTTGGACCGGTGGCCAGCTTGGCACCAGCAGTGG
>Ga0302320_10002992_pt1 | contig 39411 bp, 46 predicted proteins | sample Bog_T0_3_FD_202130 | JGI IMG/M metagenome (GOLD analysis project Ga0302320, IMG submission 202130) | Peat permafrost microbial communities from Stordalen Mire near Abisko, Sweden - Bog_T0_3 | ecosystem: Environmental > Terrestrial > Soil > Wetlands > Peat | place: Sweden: Abisko, Stordalen Mire... | reverse complement strand
CCACTTTGGCCTTGAAGGCCGCACTCTGTCGTTTCCGTTTTGCTTTCATAAGTCTGTCCTTTCTTATCTACAGCAAACCGGCAAAAATCGAAATTAACCCGTGGTCTAATTTTAGGGGTCCACCTCAGATTTGGATGCCTGTCACCGAAGACTATCGTCCCCTTCCCGTCTTCTATCAGCTGTCGCAAGAGGCTTCGCAACTCATCTTGAGAAAGTCCATTCAGGTTGCTGATCTCATAAGCCGAGTACCCATTAAAATCCCCTGATGCGAGGTAGAATTCAGTCGCGGCATGTAGAAGTTCCTTTGCTGTCATGTGAGCATCCTGTGCCGAGCATCTGCTGATTATTGGTACTGTCATCCTTAACTGCTCCCACCTGGAACGTGAGGCGATTCAACGGGTTCGGTCGCATCCTCTTTTTCCTCGCTGATGACGGGGGCGATGGCTTTTAGTTTGTCGGCGGATTCGAGTTCGATGAGTTTGACGCCCTGGGTGTTGCGGCCGGCTTCGCGGATGTCGGCCAGGGCTGGGGACGCGGATTTGGGGTTGTTCGTCATGGCCATCAGCCATCCGGGGGCGGCTTTGAGGATGTCAAAGGCAGTTCCTTGGTCAGTCCACATAAACAGGGGCGGCAGTTTGGAGGATGTGCCGGCGTTTGATCCAGTTGTCCATGCGCTCAATGCGGGCGCGCTCGATCAAATCCACCTGGCGGCCGAGGAAGGTGGCCAACTCCTCCTTCATGTAGTTGTGCATCCAGGGGCCGTAAACTTTCTCCCGCTGGAAATCCGGGCCGGGCGTGAACAGGAAATCCACGTCGCTTTCCGGGCGGAAATCGTCGCGGAGCGCGGAGCCGAAGATTTCGAGGCGGGCGATGCCCCAGCGGCGGCAGAAATCGGCAATCTGCTCCAGCGGCAGTTCCAATTTGAGGTTGGGCGGCGCGGCAATCATGACTTGTTCTTCAATGCTCCCAAACAGTATGCGCGACCTCCCGAGGGTCGTCAATCTCCAGGGTCAATCCCTGATCCTCGCCTAAAGGGCACATCTCTCGCTCTGGGGAGCACACGCGCCCCCGCGTGTGGCAGTCGGCGCCATCGCCGACTGCTTCCGTTCATTCCTTATGAAGAGGATAGGATGCCAACATGTATATTTACCCGGCAGCAAGTCAACGGGGTCACTCCTAAACATTCTGCTTTTACGCCGAGAACATATTCAAATGTAGAATGTTTAGATGTGACCCCATTCCTTCCTTTTTAACGACATTGACTAACCCCGCACCTTGGTGCCCCATTCAAAGTGTAAAGTTATGGTTTGACCCCTCACACTTGAAAACAGAAAGGACCGCATGAGAAACCACAACTGTCATTTTTCCAGGACCCTTTCACTGATCCTTTCAGGAAAAGCTCATGACTAAAGCAAATCCAAAGCACAGTGCGCCGAGTAGGATCATGAGAAGAGCTATTCTGTGGATTCGATAGTAGACTTCGATCATCCCTACCCCGGCAGAAGGATTGGGCAAGGCGGAAGTTCTCTTAAGCAATTCCGAAATGCTTAATCGTCTTTCGAATATTGTAAATGTATCTCTTACTGTGGTTCCTGGCGGAGTCCAAATGGGGCCAACTGGTTTCCCAATCGCGTCCCAAATATGCGGCGCCGAAAAGTAAAGCCTCCGAACCAGCACCTCGGTAACGATCATATCCAAAATGCCGAACGTGGCAATATCCAACAGACCAACACCGGCAAGTATGGTTTCCAGGGTCACTTTGAGATCCATTCGATCAGGTCTGTTTTCGAGGCAACATCCATAACTCAGTCAATAGTATAGTCATATTGCACACGCTTGTCTTATGCCGATATGTCTGCCACATCTCCAAGAGTACATTCTCGCTCCGGGTTCCATCCAGAGCAGCATGCCGAAGCGGGACCTCCGTGTCAAGTGCCGGATTGTAGTGGTCAACCGGAATCAGGTGGAAGACCGGAAGGGTATGTGAAATTCCTCTCCCCGCCCTCCCCTCCACATGGATTTCGAGTTGAGAATTCGGCGAACGCCAGTTCGCCGCTACGTCGGCTCACCCCTCCATAAGTGTGTGGAGGGGAGGGAAAGGATGCGCCAGGCGGTTAGGGGGCGCACCTCAAGAGCGTTCGGCGGGACGGCGAACGCGGCGGTCGGGACCACCGCGCTCCCCACAGGCATTCGGATTTCGGCGGCTTGGTGGCGCAGGGATAACAGGCAAGAAGATGGCCGGCGGGGGCGCCGGCCATTACATGCGAGGGCGCATGTGCTCCCCGGGAATTGGACGGGGGCGAGTTCGATGAGGGGCGTTTTTTGCGAAAAATGGGTTTCGGGCTATATTGTTTCATGCAGGACCAAGCTCAGAAGTACCGGCCGGCAGCCCCGGGCAGCGGGGGCGGCGGCGACGGACCCAGTACACCAAAAGTCGAGAAGCCGAACGTTGAGGAGTTGCTCAAACGGATGCGGAAGGTTGATCCCGACCAGGCCAAACGTTACCGCCAACGCACGGGTCAATGAGCGAGACGAAAATCGCCAGCGGCTGTTTTCTCCGTGCGAACATCGGCGCGGAGCGACGACGCTACATCCCGGCAGGATCATCGGCGCAGAGCGCCGACGCTACATTCGCTACATTATGAGCGACTCTAAAATTGCGGGGGACTTTATTTCGCTTTTGGCGGAACGGCATCTTTTGCCGGCGGATGGGGCGCAGGCGCGCGGCGGGCCGGTGGAAACGCAGGCCACGACGGTGTTCGCTTTTCATTTCGCGGACGGCGTGCTGATGGCGGGGGACCGACGCGCAACGGCGGGGAATGTGATCGTCACGGACCGGGTGGAGAAGATCATCGAGGTGGACTCGACTTCGCTTTTGGCGGTGGCGGGAGTGCCGGCAACGGCTTTTGAAATGGCGCGGGTGTTGCAAACTTCGTTCGAGTATTACCGTCGAAGCCAGTTGCAGCCATTGAGTTTGCCGGCGCGGGTGCGGGCGCTGGCGCGGCTGTTGCGGGATAATCTGCCGATGACGTTGCAGGGGATTGGGGTGGTGGTGCCGCTTTTTGCGGGAGTGGATCACGGGGTTTCGCCGCCGCAGGCGCGCATTTATTTTTATGATCCGCTGGGGGCGCAGTTTCAGGCGGTGGGGTACGCGGCGTCGGGTTCGGGGGCGGGGACGATTCGCAGTGTGTTGAGTTTTCAGGAGCGGCACGGGGACGTTAAGCCGTCGGGGATGAATTTGCGGGAGGCGACGCGGTTCGCGCTGGCGCTGCTGAATACGGCGTCGGAATTTGACTCGGCAACGGGCGGGGTGAACCCGGCCTCGGAGAATTACGCGACGATCAAAGTGCTTAAACCGACCGGAGTGGAAGATGTGACCGGACGGCAGCAAGAGGAGTATTTGCATGACTGAGGAACCTTATCGGTGGCTGGAGGCGATGGGCAACCGGCGAGAGTATGTACGCGAACAGCTCAAGGGCGGGTCGCCGGTTTTTGGGGTGAGTTTGCCGGATGGGATTTTGCTGCTCGGCGTGGGAAGCGGGCAGTCGAAGGTGTTTGAGTTGTTTGACCGGCACGCGCTGGCGGGGCTGGGGCATCCGGCGGACATTGAGAAGGTGCGGCAGGCGGCAATTGACGCGGCGCATCTGGAGGCCTTTACGCGCGCGGCGGAGGATGTGAGTCTGCGGCGGCTGGTGAGTTTCGGGTTAAGCCCGCAGTTGAAGGCGCAGTTTGACCAGATTTTCAGCGCGCCGTTTTTGGTGGAGTTGCTGCTGGCTGAGTTGGGGACGGAGCCGGGAAAGGACGTGCTGTTTCGTTTGCACTTCGACGGGGCTTTTCAGGTTCAGTGCGGCGGGGCGGTGATGGCGGCGAGCCAGCCGGAAGCGGAATCCGCCGGGCAAAGCTGGTTGAACGAGGCGTTGCGGGGGAAGACAGGCCGGGCGGAAGTCGCGGACTTGCTGTTGCAGGCATGGTGGTGCCAGACGCAAAACAAATGGCTGGCAGAATCGGTGCCTCCCGCGGAGCAACGGCAGGCGGGCTGGCGGGAGGCGGTACGGGGGAAGACGGTGGAGATTGGGTGGCTGGCGCGGGAGGGGGTGCGGCCCGCACGGTATGAGGCGTTGACGCTGCCGGGGCTGGGTTTGTGAGCGCGGCACTTGTCAAGTGCATTATTTGAACAGGAGAAAACAGAGGAAACCGAGAAAACACAGATGAACAAGTTTCTTCATCTTCGAAGCGGGGCGGAACTGCCGCTGTGGCTTGGATTCTTGGGTGGCGCAGCAGCACCGCCCTACCGATTTATCAACAGCCATTGACATGAACCGCATCGTTGGACTGGAAACGGAGTATGGCTGCCTGTCGGCGGACGAGCCGGGAGTGGCGGCGGCCATCGCGAGGGTGCGGGACTGGATTTTCAACGGGCAACGGTACGGGTTGATTGACGTGCATCAGCGGGATTGGGACGAGCCTGCCGGGAACGGTGGATTTCTGTTTAACGGCGGGCGATGTTATCTTGACATGGGGCACCTGGAGTATTGCACGCCGGAGTGTCTGAGCCTTGCGGATGTGCTGCGATACGACCGGGCGGGCGACGCCATGCTGCAGGAGGCGCTGCGGGCGCTGGGGCTGGAGGAGAAGGTGAGTTTCATCCGCAACAACGTGGACCATTATTCGGGGGCGACATTCGGCTGCCATGAAAATTACCTTCTCCGCCGCGCCGCGCCGCTGACGGAAACGAACCTGCGGTCGTTGCTGGCCTTCTTGACGCTGCGGATGCTCTACACCAGCGCGGGGCGTGTGGGAGCGACGCAGGGAAGCGAGGCGCGCGGGGAGTTTTCGCGGCCCGGCGCCGGCCCGGGGTTCCAGATCAGCCAGCGGGCCGACTACATCAACAACGATTTGTTTGAGTGGGTGCAGTTCAACCGGGCCATCATCAACACGCGGGACGAACCGCTGGCGGACGGCCGCAAGTACCGCCGCCTCCACCTGCTGCACGGAGATACGAACGTGCTGCCGTGCGGCCTGATGCTCAAAATCGGGACGACGGCGCTGGCGCTGGATTTGCTTGAGATGAACTGCCTTCCGAAAGTTATGATTGACGATGCGGTTGGGGTTTTTCGCAGGCTTTCGCGGGAGCCGGACGGGCCGTGGCTGGTGCGGCAGGCAGACGGGCGCTGCGTGGAGGCCGTGGCCCTGCTGCAGCAGTTTGAGCGGGCGGCGCGCAGGGAGTTGGGCGGGCGCGACCCGGAAACGGACCAACTGCTGGCGGTGTGGCAGGAAACGCTGGAGGCGCTGGCGGAGAATCCGGCGTCGCTGGTGGGCCGCGTGGATTGGATAACCAAGCGGTGGCTGCTGCAGGAGTTTTGCGACCGGGAAAAAGTTTCGTGGGGCGATCCGTGGCTTAAGTCGCAGGACCTGGAATATCACCAAGTTGATCCGGCGCGCAGCCTGGGGCTGGCGGCGGCCCGGACGCCGCCGGTGTGGGAAATTCCTCCCGAGGATGCGGCGCAAGCGGCATTGCAGGCCCCGGCTAACACCCGCGCCAGCGCGCGCGCGCACGTCATGCGGTTGCTTCAGGACGAACCTTGCTCGTACTACATTGACTGGGAGATTATAGGGGTCGAGGGCAACCATGCCCTGCTGCTGCCCAATCCGTTCGACCCGAATCCAAAGGATGTGGAAAGGTGGATGCAGTTTTTGAGGTAGTTTCGAGCGACGGTCAAAGACCGCCGCTACAGGGGGATACAGTTTTTACTGGTTTCGCCGGCGTGACCGGATAGGATGGCAAAGACCGATGAGTGAAAGACGATTGGAAAAGCACCGAAAACTGCCATGTCACTGAGACTACAGAGAGTCCGGGAACTGCTGAAGCGGGAGGTCGGCGAGATCATTCGCCGGGAGCTGCCCGTTGAGGAGGCCGGTTTGATCAACGTGAACGACGTGGAAGTGGCGCCGAACTTGAAGAACGCCACGGTGTATGTCGGCATTTTGGGCGGCAAGACGCAAAAGGAGAAAGGGATGGAACTGCTCGAACTGAAGCGGGTGCGCATCCAGGGCCTGATCGCCAGGGGGGTGGTGCTGAAATACACGCCCCGGCTGAGATTTGTGCTGGATGAGTCGGTCGAGCGCGGCAACCGCGTGCTCAAAATTCTGGAGGAATTGGAGGCTTCCGGGCCTCTGAATGAACCGGAACGGGATTGAGATTAAGATTAGGATGAAGACTGGAGCAATTGGAGGCTTGCGGGCCTCTGCATGAAACCCCATCCGAAGATCATTGACCGGATTCTGGAGAAGATCCGCGAGAGCCGAACCGTGTGCGTCGGCGGCCACATCCGTCCCGACGGGGACTGCATCGGCTCCCAACTGGCGCTGGCGCTGGCGCTGCGGCGGCAGGGCAAGGAAGCGGCTTGCTGGAACGAGGATCCCCTGCCCCAAAAATACGCGTTCCTCGACCCCGGCCATGTGGTGGAAAAACCCAAAGCCGGCGGGGATTTTGACTTGGTCATCGCGCTGGATTGCGCCAGTTTTGAGCGTCTGGGTTCCATTGGCCCCGCCGTCGAGCACCGCCGGTTTCTGATCAATATTGACCATCACCAGAGCAACACGCGTTATGGGGATTTGAATTGGATAGCCGCCCGCGAGGCATCCACGGGCGAACTGGTCTTTCGCCTTCTTCGCGCGGCTGGCTGGCCCATTACGCCTCCGATGGCCGACTGCCTCTTCACAGCGGTGTCCACCGACACGGGGAGCTTTCAATATCCGACCACGCGGCCGGCCACGTATCACACGGCCGGGGAGTTGGTGAAACTGGGAGCGAACCTGGATACGGTGTGCCACGAAGTCTATCAGTCCTTTTCGCTCTCGCGCGTGCGGCTGCTCAAACACTTGTATGACCATTTTCATCTTACGGCTGACAACCACATCGCCTATCTGTGGCTCAAGAGCCGGGATTTCGCGCGAACGGGAGCGGAGCGCAACGATACGGAGGGGCTGATTGACCACCTGCGGGCGATTGAGCCAGTGGTTGTAGCGTGCATTTTGGAAGAGGTGGAACCGGGATTGACGCGCATCAGTTTGCGCTCCAAATCCGACGCGGTGAACGTCAACGACATCGCCGCCCAATTCGGCGGCGGCGGCCACGCGGCGGCGGCCGGGGCACGAATCGCCGGCAGGCCGCTGTCGGTCCAGCGGCGCGTGGTGGCAGCCATAAAGAAGGCGCTTCCGGCAGGGTGATTTATCATGCGCCAGACAGATTTATTGAAGGCGGGCAGAGCCGGAGACTCGACGCTACAATTGTATGAGCGGGTGTGACAACCCGCGACACGGCAGACTTGGAAGTCTGCGCTACGCCAAACAGTTACCCGGCTTGACGCTACGACTATATAATCATGCACGAGTTTGATAAATTGGACGGGGCTATTTTGATTGACAAGCCGGCAGGCCCCACCTCGCACGACGTGGTGGACGCGGTTCGCCGCAATTTCAGCCTTAAGAAGGTCGGCCATTGCGGCACGCTCGATCCCGGAGCGACCGGCCTTCTGATTCTTGTTTTGGGCCGCGGCACCAAGCTGTCGGAGAAATTGATGAGCGACGACAAGGTTTATGAAGGCTGCGCCAAGTTCGGCGAAAGCACGGACAGTTACGACGCCGACGGCGAAATGGTGGCTTCCCTTCCTGTGCCGCCGATGACGCTGGAAGAAATCAACGAAGCGGCGACGACGTTTCAGGGTGACCAAATGCAGATGCCGCCGATGGTATCCGCCGTGAAGATCAAAGGGGTGCCGCTTTACAAGATGGCGCGGAAGGGCGTGGAAGTGGAGCGCAAGCCGCGGCTCATCCATGTGTACAGCTTTCGTTTCACCCGCTATGACGAGCCGCTGGGCTGGTTCCGAGTGGCCTGCACCAAGGGAACCTACGTGCGCTCGCTGGTGCATGAATTGGGCGCGAAGACTGGCCCGGGGGCGCATCTCGCTTCCCTGCGACGCGTCATTTCCGGCAAATTCGATGTGAAGGACGCGATACCATTTGAGGACGTTCTGAAGCTGACACCCGGCGAATTGGAAAAGCGCGTGCTGCCATTTTTGCAATTGACCCATGCAACTCCGTAGCGTTGAAGCCATAGTCACGGTCCTGAATGAGGCGCAAGTGCAGTACTTGATCGTCGGCGGGCTGGCTGTGAACGCACACGGTTACGAGCGATTGACCCGGGACGTGGACGTGGTAATCGGGCTGCAACCCGAGAATATCATGCGCGGAGTACGGGCCTTGCGAAGCATCGGTTACGAGACGGTCGTTCCGGTGACGGCGGAACAATTTGCGGACCGCGCGACGCGTGAAATGTGGCGCCGTGAAAAAAACATGATTGTCCTCCAGTTCTGGAGTGAGAAGCATGAGCGAACACCCGTGGATGTTTTTGTTTATGAGCCTTTCGATTTCGCGCTCGAATATAGCCGCGCCCGGTGGGAATACGTCACGGACAAAGCCCGGGCCGCGGTTGTCGGATACGAAGCCCTGATCGCCATGAAGCAGGCCGCGGGCCGCGAGCGGGATTTGAGTGACATCCAGGCACTTCGCAAACTGGACCCGCACCGATGACCAAGGAAGAACTTTACGCGCACCCTGGCTGGCGCTGGTGCAGTTCCGAGGGCGCGGAACTGCACACCCTGCTTCTCGGCTTGAAAACCACATTTCGGGAAAAACTTGAATGGCTGGAGGAAGCCGAAACACTCACGCTGCTGCTGCGCGCCCAGCGCGAATCCAAACGGAAAGCGGAAAGCACCCCAACGCCGAAAAATGAACCTTCTTCACGCGACCGCTGAATTGCAGGCCGGATCGCGGCCGGTCTGCCTGGCAATCGGGGTGTTCGATGGCGTCCATCTGGGGCACCAGCGGGTAATCCGCAAAGCTGTCGAGGACGCCACCCGGCATGGCGGGGTATCGGTGGTGATCACCTTTGACCGGCATCCCGCGGCTGTGCTGGCGCCCGCGCGCGTGCCGCCGCTGATCTATCCGCTGGGCAGGAGGCTGCGCGCCATTGAGTCGCTGGGGCCGGACGCGGTGTGCGTCATTCATTTTGACAAGAAATTCAGCGAGACAGGCGGTGAGGAGTTTATTCGCGGGCTGGCGCGGGATTGCGGCATGATCAAGAGTTTGTCGGTGGGCCGGGGCTTTGCCTTTGGGCGCGGACGCTCGGGCAACGTCGCTCTGCTCAAGGCGCTGGGGAAGGAATTCCATTTTGCCGTCCATGCCCTGGCGGAAGTTTCGCTGGATGGCCGGCCTGTCAGCAGCACGCGGGTGCGCGAGGCGGTGGGCGCGGGGCGTTTCGAGGAGGCGGGTCGAATGCTGGGGCGTCCGTATGCTCTTTGTGGAAGCGTGGTGAAGGGAAACGGCGTAGGGCGGCAAATGGGCGTTCCGACGGCCAACCTGGACGCGACCGGGCTGGTGCTGCCGCCGCCGGGGGTTTATGCGGCGCGCGCGTTGGCGCGGGGGAGGAGTTATGCAGCGGCTGTCAATATTGGCTGCCGGCCGACCCTGGCGTCGGGGATTGGGGATTTGGTTGCGCCCCAAGTCCAGGTCGAGGCGCATCTGCTGGATTTTGATGGCGATATTTATGGGGAGGAGATGGAATTGGCGTTCCTGAAGAGGCTGAGGGAGGAACGGAAGTTCGACGGGCTTTCGGCGCTGCGTGCACAGATCGCATGGGACATCGCGCAGGCGCGGGAACTGGCCGGGGATGCGCAGGCGGGACTACACGGTAGCGCCGCGTCGGACTGATTGGTCGGATCGGACTGATTTGGCTGAGGCCGGCGATTCTGGGCTGGGGTCGGCAAATCAATCAGCGGCTCTCACAGAGCCCCGCTACAAGGCTTACCGGCGTCCGCCACCGACACTACGTCCAGCGCCGACACTACGTCCGCCGACACGACCGAGTCCACCGACACGACCGAATCCGCCAACGTGCCCGAATCTGCCTCCATAATAGCCAATGCCAAAATCAATTCCGACCGGGGCAAAGAAGGGATCCCAACCCCAGGAGTAGGCATAAGGATCGTAGTCGTAGTAGACGGGCGCGGGCGCGGTATAAACCGGGGGCGCATAAATGTAGGCGTTTGCGGCGCGGGTTTGCAGCGCGGCATTGAAACTAGCCGAAGCCGCCGCATCCGCCGCCGGCGATGAGTAGGAATAATACGTTGGCGCCGGGGCCTGAGACGGCACCTGCACCGACATTTGGGCAGGCGCGACCGACGTCATACCCCCTTGCCGCTGCATTTCACCGGAGCGAAGGATCATCGCCGTCAGGACTTCCGGTTGCACACCCTGCTGCTTCAATGCGATGATGTTGTCCGCGCTGAGATGAAACGTCAGCGTCGAATTCTTGATGTAGCTGACCATGATGTCAGCCGAGATGCCGCCTTTGAAGAGCTTCAATACTTCGTTCACGCCGGAAGGATAGCCAAGCGTGGCGGACGGGGGCACGACCGCGCCACTTGCGTCCATGGGGGCGGGCTGGAGCACAGCGCGGGTGGCTGCGGGCGGAGGCGCGGGGGCCGCCGCAGCCGGCGTAGTGGTGTCAATGTCCGCGGCGTACGCGGGCGCGGTTAAAACAAGGGCCGTCCCCAGGACGGTCACCGCAAGCATCCCAAAAATCATTGTTTGTGTTCTCATGGTCTTCTCCTTTGGTCATTTTTCAGTGCCGGCATCATGGCTGACTTAACTTACGCCAGGTTCCGCCCTTTGCAATCCCGCCTCGCGATCCGTTGCCGCTTCCGTTTTCGCGTGACGTGCAACAGGCTCGTGTGATAACATTCCACAATTGGAGATGCATACTTTGATTTCATTCTGCCGTCAAGATATTGGACTGCCAACTCGTCGGCTCCATTCAATGAATTTTATCCGAATGACGCCGGCCCGCCCGGCCCGCTCGCACGGCCGGTTCGCCGGCATTGGCTGGCTCCTGCTTTCGCTGTTCCTGCTCCTTCCGCTCAAGGCGGACGCGGGTGGCGGCGTTCCGGTTGTGTTCAGCTTCACCAACGCCACCCTCATCACCAACACGGACATCTATTCCTATGCCACCCCGTATCCATCCACCATCCAGGTGCCGCCGCTTCCCGGCGTTTTGCAGAGTGTGAGCATCACTCTTTATGGATTGACCGACCCGGACACGAGCGGGATCGAGATGCTGCTCGCCGGCCCCGAAGGCACCAACGGCATCACCGTGGATTTGATGTGCGACGCGGGGAGCGGGCCGGCCAGCGGCATAACCCTCACGCTGACGGATACCGGCGATCCATTTCCCACGAGCACACCGCTGGTTTCCGGCACTTACCTGCCGAGCGGCGATACCAACAGCGAGAACTCCTTCCCGTTTTACTTTTCGGGGTTCAGTCCTTTTGCCATGGCGGGAGAGGGCACAAGCCAACTGTCTGACTTTGCCGGAACGGCCGTCAATGTGACCAATACTTGGAGCTTGTACGAATATTATGACAGCTTTGGCAACGGCCCCGGCGGGATCAGCGGCGGGTGGAGCGTGCAATTGACGATGCTGCCGACCGCGCCCTCGGTTATCACCCAGCCTGCAACGGGCATCACCAACACCAATGCCACGTTGAATGGCACCGTGAACCCCAGTCTCAGCGCTACGACGGTCTATTTCCAATACGGTCTCACAACTAATTATGGCAGCTTCAGCGCCACCAACATCCTGGCGTCCGACCTGGTGGATGCGCAGGTGGTCGCGCTGGCAGTGACCGGATTGGCGCCCGGCACGACCATTCACTTCCAGGCCGTGGCTCAAAACAGCGTCGGAACAAACTTGGGCGGCGATTTGACTTTCTCCACGACCGCCCCGCCCGTTACCGCGCCGGGGATCGCCGCGAGTTTGACGAACGGGACGAATTTAATCCTGACCCTGAGCGGTAACCCCGGCTCGAACTATAACGTGTTGTCCACCACCAACCTTTCGCCGCCGATCACCTGGAGCCTGTTCACCAACCTCACGCTGACCAGCGCCGTGCAAGTCATCAACCTCGGTCCGTTGACCAACCGGATGCGGTTCTTTCAAGTGCAGACATCCGTCGCGCCTCCGCCCGCGCCAGTGCTGGCGGTCTCCCTCACCAACGGCCCCAGTCTTGTCCTGACGCTCTCCGGCAACTCCGGCTCCAGCTACGCGATCCTGCGGGCCACCAATCTTTCGCCGCCAGTGATCTGGACAACTTTCACCAACCTGACGCTGACCAACGCCGTCCAAACCATCAACGCCGGCCCGCTGACCAACGTGATGGGAGTCTTCTGCGCGCTTCAGCAGTGAGCGCCCGGCGTCGGAAGAATGCGGAAACCGGCGCAGGAGCGGTGCGCGGGTCAATTATTGGATGGCGGTGATTAGCTGAATGCTCATGGGCTTTCCTTACAACATTTTTGCGCTGGCACTGCTGGGCGCCAGCCTGACGACGGCGGTTTCGGCGCCGTTCTGGCGGAATTGGTGCCGGCGGGCGGGCCTCATGGATGACCCTGGAGAGCGGAAACTGCAATCCGCGCCCGTGCCGCTGGCGGGAGGGTTGGCGGTGATGACCGGGATTCTGGCGCCGGTGCTGGCGGGGGCGCTGCTGACGGCGGCACGGTCCGGCCCGGCGCGCCTGCTGCTCAATTCCAGCATCGCCGGCGCCTTCGGGCATGGCTTTGACAAGGAGGCGGTCCAGTTGGCCGCAATTATTGCCGGCGCATTCGGAATGCTGCTGATCGGATTGCTGGACGACAGGTTTGAATTGCGACCGGCGGTGAAAATCAGCGGGCAGTTTCTGATGGCGCTGCTGGTGGCAGCGGGCGGGTTGCGCGTCACCTTGTTTGTGCCCAGCCTGTGGTTTCATTACGGTATCACCATTTTGTGGATTCTGACTGTGGTCAACGCCTTCAATTTCATGGACAACATGGACGGGCTTTGCACGGGGCTGGGAGTGATCGGCGCGTGGTGCTTCGGGATCATTTCCGCCAGTCAGGGCCAGTTTCTTGTGGCGGCGGCCTGCTTTCTTATCACGGGCGCGCTGGCGGGATTTCTTCCGTATAATTTCCCGCGTGCGGGCGCGTTCCTGGGCGACGCGGGAAGCCACTTGACCGGCTACCTGATGGCGGTGCTGGCGATCCTGCCGCACTTTTACACGGTGAAACATCCGCAAAAGTGGGCGGTGTTGACGCCGTTGCTGGTGCTGGCGCTGCCGCTGGGGGACATGGCACGGGTGGTCTTGCTGCGCTGGAAAATGGGCAAGCCGTTTTATGTGGGCGACACCAACCACTTGTCCCATTGGCTGACACGCCGGGGGTTGAGTCGGACGCAGGCGGTGATGGTCATCTGGCTGGGGGCGGCGATGCTGGGGACGGGGGCGTGCTTTTTGCAGTGACCTCGGGAGGGGCGGTCATGGTGGCGCGGGCGGAAATGGCTTCGGAGAGGACGGCCAGGCCCTCGGCGCGGGGCATGGAGCCGAGGAGGATGCAGTCCTCGAAATTATTGACGACAGGGATGTTGCGCAGTTCACTGGCGAGCAGCACCGGAAGTGAGTCAAGCAGTTTCTGGCCTGGGCGCAGCAGGGGCGGCGGCGGACGCATGACATCGGCGGCGATGACGGCGCTGAGTTCGCGGCCGGCGCCCAGGTATTCCTTCAAATCCTGCAAGGCGACGATGCCCAGCAGCCGGCCTTGGGCGTCCACGACCGGGAGAAAATTATTGGGGCTGCCCAGGAACCGCTCGGCGATCTCCGGCAGCGTGGCATTCTCACGCACGGGCGGAATCGGGGTGCGCATCAAGTCTCCGATGGTCCGCTCGGTGGCCGCGCCCAAGCGAGGGCTTTCGACCTCGAGGCTGCGCAGGCGCAGCGGCTCGGTATAAATGGAATGGGGATGGAGCCGGCGGGAGACGAGGATGGAAACGGCACATCCGAGCATGAGGGCGGGCATGAGGGAATAATTGAGCGAAATTTCCAGGATCATCACCATCGCCAGCAGCGCCGAGCGGGTCGTCGCGGCAAAGACGCTGCCCATCCCCACAAGCGCAAAAATCGCCACGGGCAAATCGGCGGGTGCCAGTCCAAAGTGCTGCAACGCAATGCCAAAGATGCTGCCCAGGCCGGCGCCCAGAAACAGGGTCGGAGTAATAACCCCGCCCACCGCGCCGGACCCGACGGTGATAACGGTGGCCAGGAGTTTTGCGAAGAATATGCCGATCAGGACTTTTTCCGCCGGCGGATGCTGAATCATGTCACTGGCGAATGTGTAGCCGTTGCCCCAAACCTGCGGAAAGGCCAGGGCCATCACCCCGACCAGCATGCCTCCCGCCGCCATGCGGACAGGCAAACGCTTGATTATTTTGGAAAACTCGCCACCCGCGCGCAGCAGTCTGAGAAACAACGCCCCCAGCACGCCCGAAGCAATGCCGAGGACTACAAACCAGGGCAATTGCGCGATGCTGGTGAATTCGTAGGTGGGCGCGGGATACCAGAGGCGCAATCCAAAGAAACTCCTTGACAGCATCGCCGCCACCACCGAGGAACAGAGCAGCGGAGCGAAAAGGTTCATCGAAAAATTGCCCAGCACAATTTGCGCGGCGAATATCGCCCCGGTGATCGGCGCGTTGTAAGCGGCGGACATCCCCGCCGCCGCGCCGCAGGCAACCAGGAGACGCAGGCGATAGGGCTGCCAGCCGGCCAGTTGGCCGCACTTCGACGCCGCGGTGGCGGAAAGCTGTGTGATGCCCCCTTCCCGTCCGATGGACGCCCCGGTGCTGATGCTGATCAGGGAAGAAATGGTCCGTATGACGCCGACCCGGAAAGGCAGCCGGCCATCGCCGGCGACGACGACTTCGAGCAAATTGGTTGAGCGGTATTTGCCGGCGAAATGGAATCCCCAGAAAAGAACCAGTCCCGCTCCCAGTCCGCCGAGCGTTGGCAACAGGACGCGCGGGAGACCGTCGCGGAAGGTCAGGGCGATGGTGGGATCGGCGCTCAAATGGCTGGCATAGAGGCGTTGCGCGCCTTCCACGGCCCAGAAGAAGACCAGGTTGACCAAACCGCCAAGAACCCCTATTCCACCGGCCATGATGAAGTGGAAGGCATCTTCGCTGATAGCCAGCTTCTCCCGGACCCGCAACGCGCCGTGCCAGTGGCGGCGCATGTAGGCCCGCACCGCGGCGAGGAGATTTTCCAATGTTTTCGGCCACAAAGCCATAAGCGTTGTTTGATTGACCCAGTGATAATTTACATGGGATTGGGGCATTTTCACACCAAAAAGGATGAATGCGGGGCCACGAGGAATATATAAGGGACGAATGGGACGAATCGGGCCAATGGTGAATGAAGGAGGCGGTTTGGGATGAATTCGTGGGCGGCGTGGGAGCCCCACCTAAAAGGAGGCTCCGCGGGAGCGTGGCCCTATCGGGTCGTGAAAAGTGGGCCGCCTAAGCTGGAATTGAGCCTTGAATCACAAGAAATGTTGAGAATTTGACATCTTTTGTGTTGTTGCTTTGCGGCGCTGTGCGGCACATTGAGGCTGTATTGTTGCAGGATGTTGTTATGGACGATGCTTTTGCAGGTGATCTGATTTATGTGGCGGCCTTCGGGCTGGCCGGGCTTGTGTTTGCGCTGGGACCGATTGTCGTGGCGCGGCTGCTGGCCCGTCGCGGAACGCGGAACGTGTCGGACAAGACCGGGCAATACATCGAGTGCGGCATGGAACCGATCGGCGACGCGTGGATCCGCTACAGCGCGGTGTACTATCTGTACGCCATCGTATTTGTGGCGTTCGCGGTGGATGTGCTGTTTTTAATTCCCGTGGCGGTGGTGTATAACCGGGAAAATCCGGCGCTGGCGTTCGATTTTGTGGAGTTGCTGCTTTTCGTGGGCATGCTGTCGCTGGTGATCGTATATGCGTGGAAGAAAGGAGTGTTCGAGTGGAATCGAAAGACGACCCCCAAATCCTGAAGGACTGCGCGCCCTACGTGAAGTTCGCCAAGCTGGACGAACTGCTGGCGCTTGGCCGGGCCAATTCGCTTTGGCCGCTGACCTTCGGGCTGGCCTGCTGCGCCATCGAGATGATGGCGGCGGGCGCTTCGCGGTTCGATCTGGCGCGATTTGGAGCGGAAGTGTTCCGGCCCTCTCCACGACAGGCGGATTTGATGATTGTGGCGGGAACGGTCAACAAGAAGATGGCCCCGGCGATCAAGACTCTTTACGACCAGATGGCCGAGCCGAAGTGGGTGATAGCGATGGGCAACTGCGCGATTTCCGGCGGGCCGTTCGTCTATCCGGGCCAATACGCGGTGGTGGAAGGGGTGGACAAGCTGTTTCCAGTGGATGTGTACATTCCGGGCTGTCCGCCGCGACCGGAGGCGCTGATTGAGGGGTTGTTGAAACTGGAAGAGAAACTGACCGGCAAGCGCCGCTGGCCGGTGGTCACGCCGAAATGAACGCGAAGCTCGCTGCCTCGATTCCGTTTCAGCCGGTGGATTACACGGCGAAGGGGTATCACTTTGACGCTGCCATCGCGCCGGAGAAGGTGGTTGAGGCGGCGGCTTTGCTCGACGCGGCGGGGTTCGCGCTGGACACGATTACAGGGGTGGATTGGATGGCAGAAGGCCAGATGGAAGTGGTGTATGATTTTTTCCGGTTCGATGAAGGGTTGCGGGTGGCGGTGCGAACGCGCATTCCTCGGGACAACCCGGAAGTTGCGACCATTTCGGGCATTTATCCCGGCGCCAATTGGCACGAGCGCGAGACCCATGATTTCTTTGGAATCAACTTCGTGGGACACCCGGACATGACGCCGTTTTTGCTGCCGGAGGATGCGACGTATCATCCGTTGAGGAAGGATTTTGTCGCGTGACCGCCACCGAAGCCAGAGCAGCACAGGCGGGGCGAGAGACGTTTGTCTTGAATCTCGGGCCGCAGCATCCGGCGACGCACGGAGTGCTGCGCGTCAAGTTGACGATGGACGGGGAGTATGTCATGCGCGCGGAACCGGTGTGCGGCTACATCCACCGGATGCAGGAAAAGATGGGGGAGAACCGGACGTACGCGCAGTTTTTGCCGAACACGAGCCGGATTGATTATTTGTCGGCAATGACTTACACGCACGCGTTTGTGGGGGCGATAGAGCGGGCGGCGAAGCTGGCGGTGCCGCCGCGGGCGGAGTATATCCGGGTGATCACATCGGAACTGAACCGCATATCGAGCCATTTGGTGTGGTGGGGGGCGTTCTTGCTGGATTTGGGCGGGTTCACTCCCCTGCTCTACGCTTTTGACGACCGGGAGAAGATTCTGGATTTGCTGGAAGGCATCACCGGCTCGCGCCTGACCTATTCTTACTTTCGCATCGGCGGCGTTTGCGACGATGTGGATGAGGCGTTTCTGAAGGGGACACGCGAGTTTGTGGCAGGGATGCGGTCGCGGCTGAAGATGTACAGGGCGCTGGTGACGGAGAACATAATTTTGCGCAAGCGGCTGATCGGGATAGGACCGATTAGTGCGGAGATGTGCCGGAAGTACGGGGCGACCGGGCCGGTGGTCCGGGGATCGGGCTTGGCGTACGACGTGCGGAAGGTCGAGCCGTATTCCGCCTATTCTGAATTTGATTTTATTGCGCCGACATTTCCCGAAGGCGATTCGATGGCGCGCTATCTGGTTAGGATGGAGGAAATTGAGCAAAGCCTGCGGATCATCGAGCAGGGTCTGGACAAATTGCCGGCGGGGCCGGTGATGGCGGAGAAGGTGCCGCGCGTGCTAAAGCTGCCGCCCGGGGATTACTGCTACGCCGTCGAAGCGGCGCGAGGGCGGTTCGCGGTGCGGATTGTGAGCGACGGAAAGGAAATTCCCTATCGGGTGAAGCTGCGGAGTCCATCGCTTTCGAATCTGAGCCTGTTCGAGGAGGCGAGCCGGGGGATGCTGCTGCCCGACGCGCTGGCGCTGATGGGAAGTTTGGATTTGGTGATACCGGATATAGATCGATGAAAATGCTGAAATGCTGAAATAATTAGTGACACGATTGAATGACACACCTGTTCAACATTTTATCCGCTGACCCGGTTCGTCTGGCGCTGGCATTGATCTTGATCATGTCCTTTGTCGGAGTGAACGCGGCGTATCTGGTGTGGGTGGAGCGCAAGGGAGCGGGCCGGTTTCAGAGGCGGCCAGGGCCGACGGAAGTGGGATGGGCCGGGCTGATCCAGCCGATTGCGGACGCGGCCAAGCTGCTATCCAAGCAACTCCTGCTGCCTGACGGGGTGGATGCGACGCTGTTCCGGGTTGCGCCGTTGATGGTGATGGCGCCCGCCTTAATTGGTTTGGCGGTGGTTCCTTTCAGCGAGAAGCTCCTGGGCCGCAATATCAACTTGGGGCTGTTGCTGATTTTCGCGCTGGGGTCCATTAACGTGATGGCGCTCATGCTGGGCGGGTGGTCGTCGCGAAACAAGTACGCGATCATTTCGGCAGCGCGGGTGGTGTCGCAGAACGTGGCTTATGAAATCCCGACGCTGCTGGTGGTGATCACAATGATCCTGGTTACAGGGACGATGGATTTGAACGAGATCGTGCAGCAGCAGGCGGGCTGGTTCTGGCACTGGAACCTGTTTCGTTTGGATATCAACCCGCTTGCGCCAGTGACGTTTCTGGTTTTTTACATCTGCATGCTGGCGGAGACCAATCGCGCGCCGTTCGACATGGCGGAGGCGGAAAGCGAACTGGTGGCGGGGGCTTACACGGAGTATTCGGGGATGGGCTTCGGGGTGTTTTTCATGGCGGAATATTCGAACATCCTGCTGGGTTGCAGCGTGGCGACGGCGCTGTTTCTGGGCGGCTGGCAAAGCCCGGTGGGGGTCTTGTCCGGCGTTTGGTGGTTCCTGGCGAAGATGTACTTCCTGATTTTTTCCGTGATCTGGATTCGGTGGACGTTCCCCCGGACGCAGTTTTACGGGCTGCTAAATTTGTCGTGGAAGATACTGATTCCGGTGTCGCTGCTGACGCTGATCCTGACCGGCGCGATGATAAAGATTTTTTGAGTATGTATAAAAGGTTGAAAGAGATTGTCAGCGGATTCTACAGCCTGGTAACGGGCATGAGAATCACAATGGGCCAGTTCTTCAAGCCGACGGTGACGGTCCGGTATCCGTATGAAACGCTGCCGATTCCGGCGCGATTCCGGGGGCACATCGAGCTGGTGCGCGACGCGGAGACGGGCAAGGCGATCTGCTTTGCGTGCAAACTTTGCGAGCGCGCGTGTCCCAGCGATTGCATCACGGTGGATGGCGCAAAGCTCGACGGGGCGAAGAAGAAGTCGGTGACATTGTACAAACTGGACTTTACCAAGTGCAGCCTGTGTGGGTCGTGCGTGGAAGCGTGCCGGGATGGCGCGATCCGGTATTCGCGGGACTACAACCTGGCGGGGTTCAGCAAGGAGGAGTACGTCATGGACTTGTTCGCAAAATTGCAGGCGGAGGCGGAAGCGGCGGGGGTGACGCCCGCGGCGGAAGCGGGGCAGAAACCGGCTCAGCAGGAGCTTCGCGCTGCCTGTGCTGCGCAAGTACAGGGGCCCGCGAAAATGGAACCGGTAACGCCCGCTTCGCCACAATCTGCGGCGTCAGAGTCAATCGGCGGCGCTCATAGAGCGCCGCTACAGGATGCGCAAACGCAGGCGCCGACCGGGGCGGCTAAAGCGGAGACTGTGAAGGTGAATGCGCCATGAAACAGTTTTTTAGCACAACCACGATACTCAACGCGATTTTCCTTATTTCGCTTGTCACGACGTTTGCCGGGGCGATGATCGCGGTGTTTAGCGCAAGGTTGATTCGGAGCGTTTGCGGCCTGGCGATCTGCTGCCTGGGGCTGTCGGGGCTTTATTATTTTCTGCACAGCCCGTTTTTGGCGCTGATGGAAATCCTGATTTATATCGGCGCGGTGTGCGTGACAATTGTGTTTGCGGTGATGCTGGCCGGGCCGGACGAGCCGGAGAATGAAGAGAAGGGAGCATCGGCACTGGAATGGGGAGGGGCGATGGTGGTCTTGAGCACGGGGCTGTTCTGGGCGCTGTCGCTCTTGATCCAAAAAGCGGCCTGGCCCAGCGCGGGAGTGGCGATGGAGCCGGGCGGCGGAATCCCCGCGATAGGCATTCATTTGCTGACGACTTACAGCATGGCCTTCGAACTGATTTCGCTGGCGCTGCTGGTGGCGATCATAGGCGCGCTGGCAATTGCGCGATCGGGGAGGACCAAGCCATGATCGTGCCGCTTTACGACAATTTGCGGGTGTACCTGCTGATGGCGGCGTTTCTCCTGGTCATCGGCATTTATGGTTTGGTGCGGCGGCGGACGCTGATTGGGATGCTGATTTCGGGTGAGCTGATTTTTTCGGCGGCGTCGCTGAACTTGATGGCGTTCAACCGGTTCACGGTGAAGGACCCGGCGGTCGGGCAGATATTCGTGCTGTTCATCATGGCGCTGTCGGCGGCGGAGGTAGCCATAGGGCTGAGCGTGATCGTCGCCGTCTATCGCAATTACCGATCTGTCAACACGAAGGAGTTGGCGGACCTCAATGGATGACCCGATAAACTTGCGGCGCTTACAGAGCGCCGCTACAACCCAAAAAAACCAGCCGATTTGAGCGGATAAACAAATGCCCCTACAACCACAGGAAAACATTCGACTTTTACTGGCAGTCCTAGCGCCGCTGATCGGAGCGGGGCTTGTGATGGCCACCGGCAAACGGCCGAACGTGCGGGAGACGTGCTCGTTCGTGGCCGCGGCGCTTATGTTTGGCATCGTCGCTTCGCTGGTTCCGGCCATTTATGCGGGGCACACACTGCATTTTACGGTGTTCGAGTTGTTGCCGGGCTTGAGCGTGTCGCTGCGGGCGGACGCGCTTTCGATGGTGTTCGCGCTTTCGGCTTCGTTTCTTTGGGTCGTCACGGTGATTTATTCCGCCGGTTATATGCGCGGGCTGGAGGAGCACCAGCAGACGCGCTTCAACACCTGCTTCGCGCTGGCGCTGTTCGGCGCGACCGGGTGCGCGTTTTCGGACAATCTGCTGACGCTGTACCTTTTTTACGAGATCGTGAGCGTTTGCACGTATCCGCTGGTGGCGCATCACCAGGACGAGGAGAGCTACGAGGGGGCGCGAAAATACCTGACCTACCTGACGGCGACGGCCAAGGGGCTGGTGCTGCCCGCGATGGTGCTGATCTACGTGGAATCCGGCACGCTGGATTTTGCCAACAATATCCACACCGGAATCCTGCCGCCGGGAATGCACAACGGCGTGGTAACTGCGCTGTATTTCTGCTGCATTCTCGGGTTTGCCAAGAACGGCGTGATGCCGTTCCACAACTGGCTGCCGAGCGCGATGGTCGCGCCGACGCCCGTCAGCGCGCTGCTTCACGCGGTCGCGGTGGTCAAGGTGGGTGTTTTTTCCACGGTGCGCGTGATGCTGTTCGTGTTTGGGGTGGACAAAATGGACGCGCTGAACCTGGGCATCCCGACGGCTTATTTTGTGTCCATCACGATTCTGCTCGGCTCGATAATAGCGCTGAGCAAGGACAACTTGAAGGCGCGGCTGGCGTATTCGACCGTGAGCCAGCTTTCGTATATTATACTGGGAGTGGCGCTGCTGAAACCGGCGGGGATCGAAGGCGGGTTGGTCCATATCGCCAATCATGCCTTTTCCAAGATCACCCTGTTTTTCTGCGCGGGCGCGATTTATGTGGCGACGCACAAGAAAAATATTTCCGAGATGAGCGGGCTGGGGCGGGTGATGCCGTGGACGTTTGGCGCGTTCGCGCTGGCGTCGCTGAGCATGATAGGCGCGCCGCCGGTGGCAGGGTTTGTGACGAAATGGTATTTGCTGAACGGCGCGTTTGACGCCGGCTCGATTGGAATCATTGTCGTGCTGCTGGCGAGCACGCTGCTCAACGCGGCGTATTTCGCGCCGGTGGTTTATCAGGCGTTCTTCGGAAAAACGTCGCAGGCGGACCTGGATCGCCATTACCGGGAGGCGCACCCGGCGCTGGTGATTCCTTTGGCGGTGACGGCGGTGATCTCGGTCGTGATCGGAATGTGCCCCGGATTTTTTATGCGCTTTGTCCATCTGATCTTATGAAGCTTGTCAAAATAATTGAATGGCTCCGGAGCCGGTTGAAGGCGGTGACGTGGATTGCCTGTGTCGCGCTGGCCGTGCTGGTCGTGCTTGATGCGATTCCCGGTGTGGTTGACAAGGAGCACGCGCATACAAAAGCGGAGCATATTCCCGGCTTTTGGGCGGCGTTCGGTTTCGTCGGTTGCGTGGTGATCATCCTTGTGTCGAAGTGGTTTGGGCACGCCGGGATTATGAAGCGCGAAGATTACTACGATGAATAACTGGCTCCATCCATCGCTGATCTTGATCGTCGGCGCGCTGCTGCTGCCGGCGGTGCCGGCGCGATTGAAGAAGGGGTACCTGCTTCTGGTGCCGGTTCTGCTGTTTGCGCGCATCGTGATGATGCCGCACGGGACTTTCGGCGAGGTGCATGTTCAGGACTGGGTGCTGGTGTTCGGGCGGGTGGACGCGCTGAGTTCGGTTTTTGGCTATATCATGGGGCTGATGTGCATCCTGGGGACGCTTTACGGGCTGCATGTCAAGGACAACGCCCAGCATATCGCGGCATGGCTTTACGTGGCAGGCTCGATAGGCGCGATTTATGCCGGCGATTTCATCACGCTGTTTCTGTTCTGGGAAATGATGGCGTTTTCGTCGGTGTTCCTGATTTGGTTCCGGCGGCGGAAGGAATCGCTTGGGGCGGGGTATCGCTATTTGCTGGTGCATGTCGCCGGGGGATTGGCGCTGCTGGCCGGGATGGTGTTGCATTATGGCGGCACGAATGGGATTTGGGCCTTTGGCCAACTTGATGTGTTGCATCCAACCGCGGGGATTTACCTCATCATGGCCGGATTTCTTTTGAACGCGGCGGTGCCGCCGCTGCACGCGTGGCTGCCGGACGCTTATAGCGAGGCGACCTTCAACGGGTCGGTTTTCCTGTGCGCGTTCACGACCAAGACGGCGGTGTATGCGTTGTGCCGCAGCATGGCGGGGATGGAAATCCTGGTGCCGCTGGGGGTGATCATGGCGCTTTACGGCGTGGTCTATGCAGTGCTGGAAAACGACTGCCGCAAGTTGCTGGCCTACCATATCATCAGCCAGGTCGGCTACATGGTGGCGGCGGTGGGTTTGGGAACGCAAATGGCGATCAACGGGGCCTGCGCGCACGCCTTTGCGCATATACTTTACAAGGGGCTTCTGTTCATGGGCTGCGGCTCGGTGCTGCACATGACGGGCCAAAGCAAGTTCACCGAACTGGGCGGGCTGTGGAAGAAGATGCCGTGGACGTTTCTTTTCACTCTGATTGGCGGCCTTTCGATTTCGGCGTTTCCGCTCTTCAGCGGGTTTGTCAGCAAGTCCATGATTGTGCAGGCGGGGTTTGAGGAGAAAAAGTTCTGGGTCGGCTTTCTGCTGCTGCTTGCCTCGGCCGGCACGTTTTTGCACACCGGGCTGAAGGTCCCGTATTTCATCTGGTTCGGGAAGAATCAGCCCCAGAAAGAGACACTGGACCGTGCCGCCGAGCCGCCCGGCAACATGATCGCGGCGATGGCGGTGGCGTCGTTTCTGTGCATCTTCATCGGGTGCTACACGCCCTGGCTCTACAAAATGCTTCCGTATCCCGAGGAGGCGATGAAGTACTTGCCATACACCTCATACCACATTTCGGAAACGCTGCAGATTCTGCTGTTCACCGGCGTGGGCTTTTTCCTGCTGATCAAGAAGCTCACGCCCGAAGCGAAGATCAGCCTGGACATGGATTGGTTTTATCGCATGGGCGGCCGCGCTTTTTACTGGGTGGCGCGCAAGCCCATACAAGCGGCGGATACGTTTGTGGGCGAGCTTTACCGTCTGGCCGGGCTGGTGCCGCTGATGATTACGGCGCGGGTGGCCGGGTTGTTTGACAACAAAATAATTGACGGCGCGGTGGACGGGCTGGCGGAAAGCGTCCGCGGCATTGGCCGGCGGCTGCGTTTTGTCCAGCGCAGCCAGATGCAGCAGAACCTGGCGATCTCGTTCGCCGTGGGTGCCGTGCTGATCGTCGTCTTTGTCATTTATGTAATCCGCCGATGAGCGCCAATTTTCCCATATTGACGATTTTGATCTTCAGCCCACTGCTGGCGGCGGCGGTGGCGGCTTTCATCAAGAGCGAGAAGCTGCTGCGTTGGTGGACGCTGGCATTCACATCGGCGGCGGCCATTTTCTCGCTGGCGCTCTGGCGGGAGTTTGACGTTTCCACATCCAAGTTCCAATTCGTCAAGGATGTCGAATGGATTGGCGCGCTGAAAATCCATTACGCTGTCGGGATTGACGGGATCAGCCTGCTGCTGGTGCTGCTGACGACGCTGATCATGCCGCTGTGCGTGATGGCATCGTGGCGCTATATCCAGTCGCGGGTGAAGGAGTTCATGATCTGCCTGCTGATCATCGAGACGGCGATGGTCGGCGTGTTTTGCGCGCTGGATTTTATTCTGTTCTTTGTGTTTTGGGAGGCGATGCTGATTCCGATGGCGCTGCTGATCGGCATCTGGGGCGGGCCGCGTAAAATTTACGCCGCGCTGAAGTTCTTTGTTTATACGATGGCTGGGTCAGTGATGCTGCTGGTGGCGGGGATTGCGCTGCGAGTGCAAGTGGGCAGTTTCAGCATTCCCGATATGATGGGGCATCCATTTTCGCCGGCCTTCCAATGCTGGGTTTTCGCGGCGTTTTTTATTTCGTTCGCGATCAAGGTGCCGATGTTCCCGTTTCACACCTGGCTGCCGGCGGCGCACGTGGAGGCGCCCACCGCGGGCAGCGTGCTGCTCGCAAGCGTGTTGCTGAAAATGGGCGCTTACGGCTTTCTGCGCTTCTCGCTGCCGATCACGCCCTACGCAACGCAAGTCTTCACTCCCTGGGTTCTGGCGCTTTCGGTTGTCGCGATCATTTACGGCGGGCTGACGGCGCTGGCGCAAACGGATCTCAAGAAGCTGGTGGCCTATTCGAGCGTCGCCCACATGGGGTTTGCGACGCTTGGGATTTTCGCGCTGAACACGAGGGGCGTTGAAGGGGCGCTGCTGGTGATGATCAACCACGGCGTAACCACCGGCGCATTGTTCATCGTTGTGGGAATCATCTATGAGCGCCTGCACAGCCGCGAGCTTGGTGCGGCGGCGGGAATGGGCAAGGCGATGCCGGTGTTCGCGATGTTTGCAGGCGTCTTTGCGCTCTCGTCGCTGGCTTTCCCCGGCACGAACAGTTTCATTGGCGAATTTCTGGTGATGTGCGGCGGGTTCGCGGTTTCGAAGACGATGATGATCTGCGTGGTGCCCGGCGTGGTGCTGGCGGCGGCATACATGCTGCGGATGTTGCAAAAGGTCGCCTACGGCGGCACGAAAAACCCGGATCACTCCCTGCTTCGCGACCTGGGGTTGCGCGAAATCCTGACGCTGGCGCCACTGCTCGTTTTTGTGTTTTGGATCGGGCTGCATCCCGAACCGTTCACCCGGGTGATGCACGCCAGCGTGGCGAATGTCATCCAGCAAGCCGGCGCGCCCGGGCCAGCGGCGTTGGCGGGTGCGAAGAACGGGCGCGCGAACCCATTGGCCCCGGCCCCGCTGGCAGCGCAAACGATCCTGGCGGCAACTAGGCGATGAACCTTCACAACATAATGGCCTTTGCGCCTGAACTGGTCGTGCTCTGCGGGGCACTGGCGTTGTTTGTCGTCACTCTCGGCCAATCGCGCGCGCCGCTGGCCCGCTGCGTCGCGCTGGCGACGGCGCTGGCGGCCGTTGTGGCAACCGTCTGTTGCCGCCACTGCGACACGACGCTCTTTTATGGCGCATACAAGGTGGACCTTTTTTCCCAGGGCCTCAAAGTGGTGTTTGCGGTTGGATTCCTGCTCATCCTCCTTATGAGCGGCGGGTTGGACGACATTCGGGAGGAAGTGAAGCCGGAGTACTACTTTTTCCTCGCGGTCAGCGTGAGCGGGCTGATGATGCTGGTAAGCTGCATTGAACTGATCACGCTGGTGGTTGCGCTCGAAGTGGCGGCCTTCCCGCTTTACCTGATGGTGCCGATGCGGCGGGAGCGCGAAGGACAGCGGACACAAATGGAGTCGGCCATCAAGTACATTATGTTCGGCGTCGCCGCCAATGGCATCATGCTGTTCGGGATGAGTTGGTTGTTTGGATTGACCGGGACGACCTCCCTGCCCGTCCTGCTGGTCCGCGTGCAGCCGCTTATGGACTCGCCCCTGGTGATTGCCGGGCTGGCGATGATGTTCTGCGGTTTGTTTTACAAGCTGGCGATATTCCCCTTCCATTTCTGGTCGCCGGACGTGTACCAGGGCGCAACCAATGAAACGGCCGGCCTGGTGGCAACTTTGCCCAAAGTCGGCGGCGTGGCGGTGCTGGTGCGATTTGTGTCGCTTGTCCCGCCGGACAACCGCACTGTGGCGCTGCTGCTCACCGTCCTGGCCATCGCCTCCATGTTCTACGGAAACCTGATTGCCTTGATGCAAAAAGACTTCAAGCGGCTCCTCGGCTTTTCGGGGATTGCCCATGCGGGCTACGCGCTGGTAGGGTTCGTTGCGATGGATCAATTCGGTTATTCCGCGGCGCTCTATTACATCATCGGCTACGTGCTGATGGTGCTGGCCTGTTTCGTTGTCATTTGCAAGGTCTCCCGCGATGGAACCAACGTTGCCATCAGCGAGCTGGCCGGACTGCATCGCCGCTCGCCGCTTCTGGCGGTGACGCTGGCGGTGGGCGTGTTCGCGCTGGCAGGTATACCGCCGTTTGTCGGGTTCATGGGCAAACTCAGCCTTTTGTCCGCCGCATTGTCCAAGGGATATCTGGCGCTGGTCATCATCGCCATGGTGAATGCCGCCATCGCGGTCTATTATTATCTGGCCGTGGTCCGCGAGGCGTGGTTCCGCGATCCGGGCGATCTGCCGCCGATTCGGCTCGACTGGCCGGCGCGCGCGCTGTGTGTGCTGCTCATCGCCGGGATTCTCGCGCTGGGCATCGCGCCGGGGCGGGTGCTTGATACCATTTCCGCTTCCGTCTCCCGCTCCGCCCCGGCCGGCGCCGTCGTTCAGGCTTCCAGCCTGCAATCCAGATAAGCCACTGTACGGTCGCCTTCCTGAACTGAATGGGCTTGCGCCCGCGTGCGTGCAGCGAGCGGTGGTGGATTTCCAAAGATTATAGAAAGTATTTGCATTCCTAATTATTGCAGTTTATATTAAACCGTATGGTTGAATATCATTCAAGGCTGTTGGACCGGACTTTTGGGGCGCTGGCGGACCCGACACGGCGGCGGATTCTGGCGCAATTGGCGAAGGGCGAGGAATGCGTAACCGGACTGGCGCGACCGTATGCGATGTCGCTGTCGGCGGTGTCGAAGCATTTGGCCGTTTTGGAGAAGGCAGGGTTGGTGAAGCGGCGACGCCACGGGCGGGTGCATTCGCTGACTCTCCAGGCGAAGCCGATGCGGGATGCGCAGGCGTGGATCAACCGGTATCGGGAATTTTGGGAGGGAAACCTTGACCGGCTTGAACACTATCTAAACAAACTACAAAAGCAGGAAAACAAACATGACAACAATAAAGACTGAAGTGCAGAAACCCGATGATGCAACACTGATCGTGAAACGGATGCTCAACGCGCCGCCCGAGCGCGCATTCCAGGCGTGGACGTCGGTGGAACAAATCCCACAATGGATGTGCCCGGAACCGGGAATGGAGATTCCGCAGGTGCGCATGGATTTGCGGGTGGGAGGCAAATACCGCATCCAGATGAAAAAGCCGGACGGGGAGTTCTTCACAGCGGCGGGCGAGTTCCGCGAAGTCAAGACCCCGGAGCGGTTGGTTTACACGTGGGATTGGGAGAAGGACGGAAGCGGGATGGAATTTGGCGAAGTGGAAGGCAAAACGTCGCTGATCACAATCGAGTTCCTGAAACGCGGCAAGCAAACAGAGCTTGTGCTGACCCACAGCCGTTTCGCCACCGTGGAGAGCCGCGACAGACACGCGAGCGGATGGGCTTTGTTGGTGGAGGGCCTCGCCAAGTTCGTGGAGGCGTGAATGCATCCCCTTCGCCCGCATAGGCTTGTTTTTTGAGTCAAAAATATGAGTTTTCTAGCGAACTGCAATCCAAGGACAAAGAGCATGAGCAATAAAAATAAAATGTCAGAGGATTATATGGGGCGTGAATTTGTCATCACGCGCGAAATCGCCGCCCCCCGCAACCTTGTTTTCAGGGCCTGGACAGATGCCGAACTTCTCGCGCAATGGTGGGGGCCGCGCGGATTCACCAATCCGGTTTGTGAGTGGGTGGCGCAGCCGGGCAAGACCATCCACGTTGTCATGCGCGCACCCAATGGGGTGGATTATCCCATGGGTGGCGAGTTCCGCGAAATCGTCGCTCCCGAACGATTGGTGTTCACCAGCGGCGCATTGGATGAGAAGGGAAAGATGCTGTTTGAGTTATTGCACACCGTTACTTTTGCCGAAAAGAATGGCGGGACCGTACTCACGCTCGTGTCACGAGTCATCAAGACGACAGCGGAGGCCAACAGATACATCGGCGGGTTTGAAGCGGGCATGACCCAAAGCCTGGAGCGCCTCGCCGAAGCCCTGACGCCGAAGAGCGGGCCGCTGGTCATCGAGCGGACGTTCAATGCCCCCATCGCCAGGGTTTGGAAAGCCCTCACAAACAAGGAGGAGATGAACCGCTGGTATTTTGATTTGGAAGAATTCAAGGCGGAGGCGGGTTTTGAATTTCGCTTCACCGTCGAACACGAAGGGTTCACCTACGCGCATCATTGCAAGATTTTGAAAGTCATCCCCGGGCGAAAACTGGCCCACACCTGGCCTATGAGGGATACGAAGGCGATTCGCGGGTGACATTTGAATTATTCGAGGAAGGAAACAGGACGCGATTGAAATTGACGCACGAAGGGCTGGAGAGTTTTCCGAAAATTCCGGCGTTCGCCAAAACGAATTTTATGCAGGGCTGGACGCATCTCATTGGTTTATCGCTCAAAGAGCACGTGGAGAACGATTCCGCCGCCCGGGAAATTGTCATCACGCGCGTTGTTCATGCGCCGCGCGAACTGGTCTGGCGGGCCATGACCGATCCCCGGCACGTGATTCACTGGTGGGGGCCGCGCGGCTTCTCAACCACAATTGAGGAAATGGACGTCCGCCCGGGCGGCGTCTGGAACCATGTCATGCGCGGCCCGGATGGCGTCGAATACCCGAACCGGAGCGTGTTCAGCGAAGTGACGAAACCCGAACGACTTGTTTTTTCGAACGGCGGCGGCCGCGAGGGCGCTCCCAGCGTGGATTTTGTGGCGACGTGGACTTTCGATAAAGTTGCTGCCGACCAAACGAAAGTGACCATCCGGATGATCTTCCCCACTGCTGCGGCCCGCGACACGGTTGTCAAAGAATACGGAGCCATCGAGGGCGGCGAACAATGCCTGGAACGCCTGGCGGAGCATTTGCCGAAGATGGTGTGATCGCAAGACAGCCGACGGTTTGATTGGCAAGAAGTTTCATTTGTGCTATGAATGGCGGGGATGACCGTTCCAGAAATCATTGCGGCGCTGACTCCCTACACCGGGCATTTCCCAAGGGCCGCCGTGGAAGCGGCGATGGCCCAACGGGAAGAAGTGACGCCCCACTTGCTCCGCGCCTTGGAGGAGGCCGCCAAGGCTCCGAAGAAGTTCGCGCCCCAGGAGTATATGTTGCACATGTTCGCCAGTTATCTCCTGGCGCAATTCCGGGACAAACGCGCCTACCGTCCTCTGACCGAGATTCTCGCCGCCCCCGGTGACACCGCGGATGAACTATTCGGTGACACGATCACCGAGCGGATGGACAACATCCTGGCTTCCGTTTACGACGGCGACCCCGAGCCGATCAAACGGCTCATCGAAGGCGAAGACGTTGACGAATTCGTGCGCGGATCAGCGGTGGAGACCTTCATGGTGTTGACCCACACTGGACAAATGCCGCGCCAGGAAGTCGTGGACTATTACCGGGAACTGTTTCGCGGGAAATTGCGCCGCGAGAACCATCAAGTCTGGAATGCGCTGGCCTGCGCCGTGGCGGATTTGCCGGCGCCGGAGCTGGTGGAAGATTTGCGCCAGGCGTTTAAAGATGACTTGGTGGATCTCAGCTATGCTCATTTGGCCACGCTGGAGCGGGACGCCCTTGTGCCGTTCGAGAAAAAGGATGATTGGAAACGAGAAAAACTGACCTCGCTCGTTTCAGACGCCGTGACCGAGATGTCGTGGTGGGCCGCGTTCGATGCGGATGACAGGCCGAAACGGTCTGTATCGCATGAAGAACTAATTGAGCCGGGACTTCCGCTCTTCCCCATAGAACGCGATGAACTTGCGGACCCCGCCCCCGAAACCTCGCCCGGCGCGGGAATCCGCCTCGGTCCAAAAATCGGGCGCAACGATCCCTGTCCCTGCGGCAGCGGCAAGAAGTACAAGAAGTGCTGTCTTGGAAGATGAAAAACTCACCACGCATGCACAACTGGTTCCCGGCTGAAAATCCGGCATTGACGGATGGGGCAGGTGTTTGTAGAGTATGCGTTCATGGAGTCCAGAGTAGCTCAATGGTAGAGCGCGCGGCTGTTAACCGTGATGTTGCAGGTTCGAGCCCTGCCTCTGGAGCCATTTTCCATGGCAGGGTCCCGACTCGTCCAGATTAACCCCGAGACATTCGGATTGCAGGTTCTCCCGTCAATGCCGGATTTTCAGCCGGGCGAAAAAGTTTCCCTTTCCAAATTCCACCCATCCATTTCCCCTCGCATTTTCCGGCTTCTCACGGCTCAATGGTCCCGATGTTTGAATTGCTCGCCACCGATCCCCTGTCCCGGGCGCGCCTGGGCCGGCTCACGACCGCCCGTGGGACAATCGAGACCCCCGTCTTCATGCCTGTTGGCACGCAGGCCAGCGTGAAGGCGCTGGACCCGCGCGAGTTGCGCGAGATGGGCACCCAAATTCTCCTGGGCAACACCTACCATCTCGCCATCCGCCCCGGCCTGGATATCCTTCGCGCCGCCGGCGGTCTGCATCAATTCATGAACTGGCCCGGCCCGCTCCTGACTGACAGCGGCGGCTTCCAGGTTTTCAGCCTGGCCAAAATCCGCAAGATCACCGCCCACGGCGTCCAGTTCCGCTCGCATCTGGATGGCTCCCCGCTCTTTCTCGGACCGAAGGAGGCGATGGAGATTCAACGTCTGCTCGGCTCGGACATCGCCATGGTTTTTGACGAATGTCCGCCCCACGACTGTTCCCCGAAGGCCGCGCATGATGCGGTTGCGCGCACCCTCCGCTGGGCCGCCGAATGCCGCGCCCAGCCGCGCCTTCCCGGCCAGGCCGTCTTCGGCATTGTCCAGGGCGGCAACAATCCCGCCTTGCGCGAAGAATGCGCGCGCGCCCTAGTGGGGATGGACTTCGACGGCTACGCCATTGGCGGGGTCAGCGTGGGCGAACCGGAGCATGAAATGATGAAGGCGATTGATCTGACCGAGCCGTTCCTGCCGGCCAACCGCCCCCGTTATGCGATGGGCCTGGGCACTCCGGCGCAACTGGTGGAGCTGGTCGCGCGCGGGATTGATATGTTTGACTGCGTTCTTCCCACCCGCGTGGCCCGCAACGGCACCGCCTTCACCCGCCGCGGGACGATCAACATCAAGGGCGGCGCGGTGAAGGCCGATTTCACGCCGATTGACCCGGACTGCCGCTGTTTTGCCTGCCGCAATTTCACCCGCGCCTACCTGCGCCATCTCCTCAACGTCGGTGAAATCCTCGGCTTGCGCATGCTCAGTGTCCACAACTCCCACTTCTACCTCGACGTGATGGCTGAGATGCGCGCTCATCTGTCGGCGGGCACCTTTTCCGAATACCGCCGCGAATTCATTGCCCGCTACGTTCCGACCCGGAAAGTCCTTGCCGGCCGCCGCGCTGCCATTTCCCCGCCAGCGCGAAAAGACCCCTGACAGTGAACATTAGGATATATGGCTCACCTGCGCCATCCGTCAAAATCTCGTCGTCAACTTGCAAGTCTTGTTTCTTAAGGACCACTTATGTCTTCGCGAGTCCCTGGGGCAAGGGCGGGGGCGGCGGGTTCCTTTGCTGGCCGGCGGCGTTGATTTGGGAGCCAATTTGCAATTGCACCGCTTTGCGCAATTCGGGGGATGGGCGGGAACGGTCCGGCCCGCCGCACATTCCGATGATGTTGCGTGCGATTTGAACGGGTGTGAGAACCAATTAAGTCTTTGATTTCCACGGAGCCGCGCTAAATTGTGCGCGGTAATATGATCCTGGTCATAGACAATTACGATTCGTTCACCTACAACCTGGTACAATACCTGGGCGAGATGCAGGCCTGCCCGGAAGTCCGCCGCAACGACCGGATCACCATCGAGCAGATTCGCCAACTGAACCCCGAACGCATCCTGGTTTCGCCCGGACCCTGTTCGCCGCGCGAATCCGGCCTGTCCAACGACATCATTCGCACCTTCGGGCCGGAGCGGCCGCTTCTGGGAGTTTGCCTGGGCCATCAATGCATCGGCCACTCCTTTGGCGCTGAAGTCGTGGTGAACTACCGCATGATGCACGGCAAGACCTCCCCGATCAAACACAACGGACGCGACCTTTTCCGCGGCATGCCCGATCCGTTCGCCGCCACCCGCTACCATTCCCTGGTCATCAAACGCGACACTCTGCCGGACTGTCTGGAAATTACCGCCGAGACCGCCGAAGGCGAAATCATGGGCGTACGCCACAAGACTTATCCCATTTGGGGTGTTCAATTCCATCCGGAGAGCATCCTCACGGAAAACGGGCGCCAAATCCTGAAAAACTTCCTCTCACTTTGAGGCACGGCTCAATCGTTCAACCCGCCGTGGCCCCATGCCGGCGTAAGCGGTGCTTGGGATCTCCGAAGCATGTCCGCGCGGAATTGCGCGGAATCGTCCGGCTTGGCCTTCGGGTCCAGACGCGCCGCCTTGGAGGGCGCGGAGGCGCGCTCAAGGGCGGCAGGCGGACGGGGCATCGGCGGGGTATGAGGTTTCACTGTTACCAAAGTCGTCTGAGATTTCATAAAGTCACTCCACTAAGTCCAATAACATGAGGTTCCCGGCGCTTGGCCGTCAAAGCCGGCGCCGTTTGATGCGGCGGCAAACCGCCTATAGTACCGGGGAATTTCTTGCCCTCGCCGGCCGGTTCTTGCGTCCTGCGGCCGGATCACTTGCGCGGGGGATTTGCTGCTGTTTTGCTGCCAGAAGCTGCTGCTCGGCCCGGTACCAGTATTCCTGGTCCCGGCCGTGTTGACTACCCTCCTTCTCCCAAAGTTGCCACGCCAAAGTGGCGATCTCGTCCCGGCCCAAAGCCGGCTTTTGCTCAATTGGTGTCTTCATTTTCTGTCTTCCTTATTGACGGTTCTATTTCTGGCCGCCGCAGGTTTCCGCCAGCGTCCCGTTCCGGTCGCGCCTACCCAAGGATGCGGCATTCTTGCGCGCCAGCGCGAATTGTCCGGCGGCTTCGCTGGCCCTCAGCGCAGCCCGATTGTCCCGCCGCAGATTGCCCCGCGTGGCAAAGAAATCCATGTTCCCCAATGCCGCGGCCTGCCGGAGTTGCAAAATAATTCCCCGCCTGGCCTCCGGCTTTGGAAGGTGGGAATCCAGCAAGGCGACCATCGCTCCCGGACGGCTTTTGCGAAGGTCCAGGGACCGCTTCATCCATGCAGCGACCACGTCGGGCAACTCGTGCTCGTCGCGGAGAACGATGATAATCATGTCCGCCCACGCCGCCTCGGCCGCGGCCTGCTCGCGCAACGACGCCAGGGCCAGCACTTCCGTATTCCACCACTGATGGAAAAGGCGCCCCGCTTCCTCCTTGAGATTCTCCTCCAGCAATTCCAGCACGTCATCGGCTCTCTCGGCGCTGGCGGAATCATCAAAGAAGATCGTTACACTGAAGTCCTTGCCCTCCTCGTAGGGTGCATCATTCTGGCTTTTCAACACCTGCCGCATATTCAAGAAACTAATCCATAATTCCCAAGAAAGCAAGCGAAATCGCGTCAAGAGAATTCACCATTTCTACCGACACCTGTAATCACGCCTTCGGACCGGGTTCCCCAGGCAATCGCGCCGGCTCCGTCTCCGCCGGCGCCGGACGCTGGATCGAATTAAGAACATTCTGCGCGGGACTCCCGCCGCGAGCGCCTGTTTGCGCCGGGGCGGCTGGGTGATCGGTCCCCAACCGCGCCTTTGCCGCCGCGTTCCGCCCGGCCCGGACATCCCATAATTGCAGCAGGATGGCCGGCAGCGTGGCGGCAATGATCTTGACATCCAGCAGCGGGGATCTGCCCGCGACGTAGGCCATATCCAGCTCCATCATCCTCTCAAAAGTCGTGCGGTTCTTTCCGCGCACCTGCCAGAGGCCCGTCAGACCGGGCGGCGTTTCGCACCGCCGCCTATGGCAGGGCCGGAAGAGCGTATACTCGTAGGCCGTGGCAGGACGCGGCCCCACCAGGCTCATTTCCCCGCGCAAGACGTTGACGATCTGCGGCAACTCGTCCAACCCCAGCGCCCGCAGCCACACCCCCCTGGAATCAACCGCGAATCTCCCCGAATGTCCAGCTTCTCCATGGGCCGGTTGGAGGTCATCAAATGGCTGACATGCTCGCGATGAACCGCGGGCGTGGCGCTCACCTTCATCGTGCGAAATTTCAGGCAAAAAAAGCGCGCCCCCATGTGGCCGATGCGTTCCTGCCGGAAAAGGGCCGGGCCGGGAGAAATTAGTTTCACCCACACCCCAACCAGCGCTCCCAGCGGCAGCCAGACCGGCGCGCCCGCCAGGATCAGTGTGCAGTCCAATACACGCTTCCAGGACGGAACCCGGCTGCTCGCAATCCGGGCCGAAACGCCATCAATCTTCGCGCTGACAGTTTGATCCGTGGGGTTGAAGTTCATAGTCTCGATGCGGCATAGGTTTCCGCCGGTACCTTCCCTCCCCGTGGCAATTTGTGTCGAAGACGGCTCTTGCACAGCTTGACGAATTGCGCGGCGGTCTCGATAGCCACGCGGGTCATGCCCTCCTCCCCCTCCCCCACACGGCCCTCCGCCCGGCCATCATGCCTCCCCCCGTTCCCGCCCGCCCTGGCCCGCGTGGCAAAAAAGTCCAGATGCCCCAATGCCGCTGCTTGCTCGAGCTGCGAAAAAACTCCCTGCGAAGCCTCCAGCTTCCCGGGGTCTGACTCCAGCATGGCCAGCAAAGCTCCGGGACGGCCCTTTCGACGGTCAACAAATCGCTTCATCCAGACGGCCACCTCGCAAGGCAACTCGTCCACGTCGTGGATCGCGAGGACGATCATGTCCGCCGCCGCCGCTTCAAGCGCGGCCAGTTCCCCCATCGAGGTGAAGGCCAAAACGTCAATATTCCACCACTGATGCAACAGCCGTCCCCCATCCTCCTTGAGATGCTGTGCCAGCATACCCAGAAAATTGTCGGCTCTTCTCGCCGTCACGTCATCATCAAACGCCACCATCACGTTAAAATCCCTTCCGGGTTCGTAAGGTGTGTTCTCCATGCCTTTCAACTCCAAGTTCACGAGTACAACTTTGAACCATAAGCCGCCCGCCCGCAATTGGCGGGATTCCGCATTGTGCGTTTGCATTCCATTCATGCGCCCTAAAGGATTCTTTATATGACATGGCATGTGGCAAGGGGTGGTGCCTGGAAACGTCGGAATTCAAGAAGGGGCTGTTGGAGCGAATGCGCGGGCAATTGGGACCCAACCATTCGGCAAGTCTTCGGCGGGAGGGAAGCCGAGCGCGCGGTACGATTTATATTTCAGACTTTCTTTTCAAAAATGAACGTGATAGAGCTGTCTGTCATGAAAAACGTCTCAATAGCTTTCAAGAGATTCCATGTGGCGTTGTCTATTGCGTCACTGTCGCTGTCTTGCGGTTCGGGGGCGATGGCTGCCGGCAACCCGTCGAAGGAAGGCGCGACAGCTAACAAATACCTCTCTCATGGGTTGGCCAATCCGTATCTGCCCTTATGGGAGCATGTCCCGGATGGCGAGCCGCGCGTTTTTGAAGATCCGGATCACCCGGGAAAATTCCGCGCCTATATTGTTGGATCCCACGATGTGAGTTTCAGAGGGTATTGCGGGCCGGACACCAGGATCTGGTCGGCACCGGTCGAGGATTTGTCCGCTTGGCGTGATGAAGGCCCGGTGTTCACCTACAAAATCAACAACCAGTGGGATGTGATGTATGCCCCGGATCTGGTCGAGGTGAAAGGAAAAGACGGCAAGAAGGTGTATTACCTCTACCCGCACAGTCGCGGCGGCGGCAGATTGGGAATGGTGGCCAGGGGGGACCGGCCGGACGGGCCTTTTACCCGCATCAATATGACTGCGGACGGATCGAGAAACTTGCCCGGCAGCACTTTGGGATTCGACCCGGCGGTGTTTATTGAATACGTCACGAATAAAAATGACCCTGATTTTGAGACCGGTTTCAGGGCTTACGGATACTGGGGATTCCAAACTTCCTCGGCCGGCGAGCTGGATCAAACCACCATGTTTTCGCTCAGACCCGGAACCCAGGCGATTAACCGTTTTGAGGCCCACACCTTTCCAGGCGAGGATCCCGGCGCGTTCGGATTCTTTGAAGCCGCCTCCATCCGCAAAATTGGCAACAAATATGTCTGGATTTACAGCGGAAATTCCGGTCCCGAGTATGGAATTGGCCGTGCCACGGCGACTTTGCGTTATGCCTATGGTGACGCACCGCTGGGGCCTTGGAAAAGCGGCGGCGTTCTTGTGGATGCCCGCGCGGTTGTGCCCAGTCAGGATGGAACCAGACTGCAAACAACTTTCTCGGGACATAACACGCATGGCAGCATCCAGTTAATCAATGACCAGTATTATGTATTCTACCACAGGGCGCCAAGAGGATTCGGATACGCACGTCAGTCCATGGTGGCGCCCGTCAAGGTTGAATGGGATGAAAAACCCGTATCCGAAGGCGGCAAAGTTACCATCCGGGGTTATGACCCCTATGCGAAAGATAATCTCTGGACCGCAAAAGGCAGCCAGGGCAGTGAATATACCGGTGCCGAGGTCACGTCGGAAGGTTTCCACATCTACGGGCTGGATCCGTATCAATATTACTCCGCGGGATACGCCTGTTATCTTTCCAACCCGCAGAGCATGCAGGATTCGTGGGACATTTGGGACAACAGCATGCCCCTGACCAATGTGCAAAACGGCAACATCGTCGGATATAAGTATTTTGGCTTTGGCGGACTGGATAAAGACCAGAAGGGCCTGAAGGCCTTTGAAGGGGCCAAACCGGGCAACAAAACGACGTTTAATCTGTTCCTTGTTCCCAAAACGGCAAACGAATTCAAGGTGAACGTCTGGCTGGACGGCCCTTGGGACAATGCAACCTGGAAAGGCAAAAAGATTGCTGAAATCAATGTTCCGGCCAATGCCGTGCAGGAAGTCACGAAATTCACCATTGATGTCGCTTCATCGGTTGAGAATCTGAAAGAAAAGCACGCCATTTTCCTCGTGGCTGAAGGTTCTGGAGCGGAACGCCTTTGCGATATAATTGGACTGGGATTCAGTTCGGACAAAGTGAAAATCGTCCGACCCGTTCCTCCGACGGTCAGCATCAAGGTAAATGGACAAGCGATCAATCTGCCTGCCAATCCGGTCAGATCCAGCAATGCCAACGGCATTACCGGCTATGATATTTATGATGCGGCTTATGCCGTCCCGGCCGACGTTGCGGAAATTCCCCAGGTTGCCGCATCCGCGAGCGATGGCAGCGTGAAAGTTGAGGTTAAACAGGCCGAAGCAAGAAATGGAACCGCCGTTGTGAAATTTGATTACAACGGGGTGGTCAAAACTTATCGCGTTGTGTTTAACTCGAGATAACTCCCGCGTTTTCTTCCGCTGGGATGCAACCGGCCGAGGACTCCATCGTTGGCGTTCGTGGAAGGGTGGAAGTGGTCAAACATGGAAGTCGAAGGGGGCACCAAGTCTGTGCATAATTCTGCGTAAAGAAGTTGCGCCGGTTCCATCGAGCTATCGTGTTCTTTAACCAAACACCCGCGCTACGGTCGTATGGCTGCGGCCGGGAATCTCTGCCCGCACTGCCATCCGCCTTCGCTTGATGCTACGGCGGGACGAGTTGTAATCGGCGGCTGAGCCTCCGTTTGCCACGATGAAATCGTAAAGAACCGCCCGCTTCCAGGTCTTCCGCAATGCCATCACCGTGTGCGTCACCCGCGTATAGTGCCCCATCCCCACATCTCTTCATTCCAGCGCAGTTTCGGAAGGTGCCGGGGGATTGTCCCATCGCGCCCGCCTTCTCAGGCAAGGGCGCGGCAAAATCAGCGTTCAGCCTTCAGCGTTGCTTTCCCCCCAATGGCAGGCAAACCGCCCTTCACGCCAAACTATTTTCATTTCTGTACATGTGTAAAATCTGTACCCACCCTCTTTAACTCACGTATTCACAATGGTTTAGCCAGGGTCGAAACCCCGATTTTTGACCAAAAAATCGTCCGTACCGTACGGAGACGCTTTTTCCCAAACCGTGCTACAATCGCGCCATGATGAACAGTGAAGTTAGAATGATCCCTGGAGCGGCGGTCCGCGATCGCCGCCAACTGAATTCCAAGCGCCCAACCGGCTGTTCGAGCGTAGCGCCTTCCCTGAGATCCCCGCAGATAGAACCCGTCACCCCAACGCTCCATTCACCCCGCCGGCCCTCCGTCTTGTCCGCCGTAGCCGTGGCGAGGGCGGAAGCTGTAGCGAAGGAGGATCAATCAAGCCTAATCAAGCCTAATCAAGCTATTTCGTGCCTCGACGCGATCCAATCCCAGCCTTCCTGGAGCTTGTGGTTTGGCGTTTGGGGTTTGATCTTATGCCTCGACCCGATCCAATCCCACCTTCCTCCTGCTCAAAAACCGCCACCTTACCAACCCTCCTCCGTCAAAGCCCGTCAAAGCTCGTCAAAGCGTTTCCCAATCGTTACCTTCGGGCCGCAGTTCCAGCCTCCAACACCATATATTGTGGTTTCTGTGCCCCAATGCACAACAAATTGCGGTTTGTCCCCGCAGCATATGCCAATACAGCCATACAATCGGCACTTTCCGTCAAACCCACTCCAGTGATTTCGGAGGGTTGATAAGACCTCTGTTTGGAAGTGTGTGCGGCGCAACCGTTTAGCTCTCCTGTAGCCACTTTCGGTTTGGAAGGGCATTTTCCTTTTCAGTTGACTTCGTCTCCAAAAAG
>Ga0302320_10002989_pt1 | contig 39455 bp, 36 predicted proteins | sample Bog_T0_3_FD_202130 | JGI IMG/M metagenome (GOLD analysis project Ga0302320, IMG submission 202130) | Peat permafrost microbial communities from Stordalen Mire near Abisko, Sweden - Bog_T0_3 | ecosystem: Environmental > Terrestrial > Soil > Wetlands > Peat | place: Sweden: Abisko, Stordalen Mire... | reverse complement strand
AATCACTGGCGGAACTCGAGGCCTGGACCCCGGAGTTCCTGGCGATGATCGTCGGCTTTATCGACCGTGGAGCCTCGATCTCCCATGTTCCTCTCTGGAGCCAGACCCGCCAGGCCGTGCCGGTCCATCTCAGCTTTTACCCGATCCGCAATGGGGAAGAGGCCGTCACCCACTATCTGGTGATCCATCACTTTTAGCAGTTTCCCGCGCGCCACCTTTGCGCGTGACCCGAACCGGCTTTTCGCCCAGCCTTTAACTTGTGCGCATCATCGTCACCGGACTTCTCGGTCAGTACGCCTTCGGGGGCGTGACCTGGGACTATCTCCAGTACCTGCTCGGATTTCGCGGCCTCGGTCATGAGGTCTGGTACCTCGAGGATTCCGGCGCGTGGCCCTACGATCCCGTCCGGCAAACCTATGGCGAGGACAGCACCTACAATACGAATTATCTGCACGGGATCATGACCGAATTTGGTTTCGGCGACCGCTGGATTTATCGCAACGGCGCGGACGGCAAGTTCCATGGAGCGGGGGAAACCGCCGCCCGCGACCTGATCAAGAACGGCGACCTGCTCGTCAATGTCTCCAGCGCCGGATGGCTGAGGGATTATGATTTCGGCGTGAAACACCAGATGTTCATCGATGGCGATCCGATGTTCTGCCAGGTCGGCCTGGTCGATCCCAAGAATGCCGATTACGCCGCGCGCGTGCGGGCCCATGACAGCCACTTCACTTTTGGGCTGAACGTGGGACACCCAGGCTGCCTCGCGCCCGAGACCGGCATTCGCTGGAAAAAAACGGTGCAACCCGTCGCGCTCGATCAATGGCCCGCGCAGGACGACAACGTGCCCGACCGCTTTACCACTGTGATGAACTGGTCGAGCTACGCGCCGATCGAATGGCAGGGAGTCCTTTACGGCCAGAAGGATGTCGAGTTCGAGCGGTTCAAGCAGCTGCCGAAGCTGACCCCGCAACATCTCGAAATGGCGATGGGGCAGGGCATCGGCTCCAGGCGCCCGACCGAAGAACTGCGCGCGCTGGGGTGGACGATTCTGGAAGCGGGAGAAGTGCTGCCCGACCATCGCAGCTACCGCGAATTTCTCCGCACCTCAAAAGCCGAGTGGAGCGTGGCCAAGCACGGCTACGTCGCGGGCCGCACCGGCTGGTTCAGTTGCCGCACCGCCTGCTACCTCGCGCTCGGTCGTCCCGCCGTCGTGCAGGAAACCGGCTGGAGCGAGTACATCCCGGCGGGCGACGGCCTGCTCGCTTTCTCCACGCTCGAGGAAGCCGCCGCCGCCATCGCCGACATCAACGATCATTACGCCGAGCATCAGGCCGCCGCGCGCGCCCTCGCCGAGCAATTCTTCGAGGCGAAAAAGGTCTGCGCCGATTTGCTTGCCCAGGCGGGATTGTAAGCCCTCAACTCAGGCGCTGCGCCAAAGCCTGTGCCTTGAGACAAAGTTCCGCCGCCTTGAAGGCATGACGCTGCGTCATGGCGTTCTCGGTCCGGTTCAGGCAGTCGAGAATCAGTTTGCCAAAGAAGGGAAAGCCGACCTTTCCGGCGAGGGAAAAATGCTTTTCGCCCTGGGCGTTGACGAGGAAGAGCTGATCGCCGCCCGAATCGCGGGTGATGTCGACGTACTTGCGCAGCTCGATGTAGCCCGCCGTGCCGAGGATCAGGGTGCGCCCATCGCCCCAGGTGCGCAGGCCGTCGGGCGTGAACCAATCGACGCGGAAAAAGCCGGTGGCGCCGTTGTCGGCGAGCAGATTCGCGTGGCCGTAGTCGTCGAGTTCGGGATAAGCCGGATTGCCGTAATTGGCTATTTTAGCTTCCGTAACGGTGGCGTCCTGCGCGCCGGTATAGAAAAGAAACTGTTCGATCTGGTGGCTGCCGATGTCGCAGAGGATGCCGCCATATTTCGCCCGCTCGAAGAACCAGGCGGGGCGTGAGGGCGCGTTGAGCCGGTGCGGCCCTAGACCGATCACCTGCACGACGCGCCCGATGGCGCCAGCGGCGATCAGGTCGCCCGCATACATTGCGCATTCGACATGAAGCCGTTCGCTGTAATAGACCATGTATTTGCGGGCCGTCCGCGCGACCGTCTCCCGCGCTTTTTCGAGTTGATCCAGCGAGGTGAAGGGAGCCTTGTCGGTAAAGTAATCCTTTCCGGCCTCCATCACGCGCACGCCCAGCGGCCCGCGGTCGCAGGGAATTGCCGCCGCCGCGACGAGGCGGATGGCCGGATCGTCCAGGATGGTTTCGAGCGAATCGACCGGCTTGGCCTGGGGATATTTCTCCACGAACGCGGCCACTTTTTTGGGATCGGGATCGTAGACGTAACGAAGCGTTCCTCCCGCCTCGATCAGGCCGTTGCATTGGCCGTAGATGTGGCCGTGATCGAGCCCGGTGGCGGCGAAGGGGAATTCGTCGGGACCGCAGACTGGTGCCGACTTCCCCGCCGGCGCGTAATTCATTCCGTCTGATTTGGACATCGATTTTAGGAGTTAAAAGATTTTGAGAAGTCGCCCGTAGGTGCCACCACGGCGGCATCCTTGGCCTTCGATTCCGAAATTTTACGACGCAGAAAGGCCTCGTAACGCGCGCCATCGAGTGGAAGCGAAATGGTTTCATTTTCGTACGAGGAGAGGAGCATGGCATTGGCGAGCTCGACCGAGTTGATCCCCTCCGGCGCGGGAGCCAGCAAGGGAGCACCATCCAGGACCGCATCGACAAAGTTGGCGATAATACCGTTGTGCTGGGTGCCGCGATCCTTGAAGGGAGTCGCGACCTCGGAAGTCGCCGGACGATCGAACGCGCCGGTGGTGGTCCGGGAGAACTTCGACATCGGAATTTCGTTGCGCGTAAAAGTGAGCAGATCGTTTTCAATCACGACCCTGCCCTGTTCCGCCGCGACTTCGAGCCGGTTCGTCCCGGGCGCCTCGCCAGTGGAGGTGATGAAGACGCCATGCGAGCCGTCCTGATATTGCAAATAGGCAGTCACGTCATCCTCGACTTCAATGGCATGGTAACGGCCTGCCTGGACAAACGCGCGCACCTTGTCGGGCATCCCGAAAAGCCATTGCCAGAGATCGAGATTATGCGGGCATTGGTTGAGCAATACGCCGCCGCCCTCGCCCGCCCAGGTCGCGCGCCATCCGCCGGAATTATAGTAAGCCTGGCTGCGGAACCAGTTGGTCACGGTCCACTGGATGCGACGCACCTGGCCCAGCTCGCCGCCTTGAATCATCCCGCGCAGTTTGGCGTAGAGGGGATCGGTCCGCTGGTTGAACATCGCGCCGAAAATCTGGCGGCCCGGACGATAGGCGGCGATCAGCCGTTCGCAGTCGGCTTTATGGACCGAGATCGGCTTCTCGACCAACACGTGAAGTCCCGCCTCGAGCGCCGCAATGCCGATCGGCGTATGGGAGAAATGAGGCGTCGTGATCAGAACGGCATCGATCAACCCCGAGCGGAACATGGTTTCGATTTCAGTAAAGGCAGGGACGCCGGGAAATTTCGCGGCGGCCTGCGGAACGGAATCGCATACCGCACCGAGAACGGCCCGGGGAACTTTTCCTTCCTGGAGATTGCGCGCATGAGTCGCGCCCATGTTGCCCAACCCGACGATGCCAAAACGAACTTCTTTCATATTTTTTGGATTCTCCATCCCTGCATTTTCAAAGCGGCTAAATCGGAGCGATTTTGCTCATCTCGACGCGCCGGCTGAAATCCTTCCGCAACGGCTGAAGATAAGCAATCGTATCAATCCCAAGATTCAGGAGGGAATAATTCTGCCCGGAGAGAATCCGGGAACATTCGCTTTTTTGCCGCCGGTTCAGGAAATTGTTTTCATAATGAATGATCTCCGGCTTGATCCGTTTGAAATCGATCATTTTGATAATTTCAAAATCGAAGCCTTCGGTATCGATTTGCAGGAGATTTACCCGCTCGATCTGATGTTTGGTCAGCAAACTTTCCAACGTGAGCGCAGGAACGGTGATGGTCTTGAGCGCGCCGCGATGGCCGTCGCCGTTGAGCGACAGATAATGTTTGCGCGTCGAGGTCAGCATCGAGGCGTGATCCTCCGCGCTCGCATTTTCAAAGCAATGCAGATCGATCATTCCGTCCTGTTGGGCGATCGCTGAATTCTCAAAGAGAAGCTGCTTCTCCCCGGCGTAGTTTTCCGTCAGCTGCTTGAAAATGGCGGGCTGAGGCTCAACCAGGAGTCCTTTCCAATGGAATTGCCGGACATAATCGTGAAGGGGATCGTAGCTCAGGCCGTCGTGCGCGCCGATTTGCAGGAAAAAAATATCGGGTTCGCGCGACATGAGATCCCGAATCGCGAGATCGAGGATATCGATGCTCGGCGCGGCGTGAGAGAGGCGCGGCTTCAAGTCGTAGCCGAATAAACTCGCGGAGCGGGCCAGCGCCTTTTCCATCATCAGGCTGAAGTCATCTCGATTCATCGCCGCGAAAGTCTAGCGAATCTCCACCGGAATGGCTTTCCGCTTTTCAAACTGCATCACCTCGGTGTAGCCGACCTCGCGGACGAGATCGTACGCGCGGTCGAACTCATAGGCGACCTCCTCCGGCGCGTGCGCGTCGGAATTGATGACGATGGGAATGTGCCGGTGGTGGGCCGCTTCGAGAAACTCGCGGCTCGGGTAGATTTCGCGCGCATCCTTGCGCAGGCCCGCCGTGCTCACCTCCAGCACCACACCGGCCTCAGCTGCGGTATCGAGCATGTCGTGATAAAAACGGCCAAGGTCGCCCTCGGGCCGATGGCCGAATTTTTTCACCAGGTCGGGATGGGCGAGGAAATCGAAGAGGCAGCTTTCGATCATCTTCGTGTAGGCCGCGAAGTAGGCGCGCCAGATTTCATCCACCGGCTGTTCCGTCCAGCGCTTGAGATGCTTTGGGTTGTCGATGTCCCACTCGGTCGTGACATAATGCACCGCACCGATCAGGTAATCCCACTCGGCCTGCCCGGCCAGGTTTTTGACGTGACCCTCGAAGCCGGGAATGAAATCGCATTCAAGTCCGAGCCGGACCGGGTAGCGGGGAAATTCGCGCTGCACCGACTCGATCATTTCGATGTACTCGGGTAGCTGGCCGGGACCCATGCGCCAGTCGTCGAACTGCGTCGGCATCGCGTTGTGATCGGAGAAACCGATTTCCACCAACCCCGCCTTTTGCGCGGCGAGAACGTAATCGCGCGGTTCGCCGGTCGCATGGCCGCACAGCCGCGTGTGCATGTGGTAGTCCGTCCGCATGGAATGGAGAATACCCAATGAACGCGTACTTCCAAGCCCGGTGATTTCTGCTTAGAGTTACATTTTCATGGCCACTCCATCGACCTCGCCGTTACGACTCGGCTATTTTGGCCGCTCCGGAAGCTTCTCCCACGTCGCCGCCGAGCGACGCTTTCCAAAAGCTTATTTGGTCGAATGCCCCACAGTCGAGGAAGCTTTCGCGCGCCTCCAGGCCGGGGAATTCTCCCACATCCTCGTCCCGATTGAGAACGCTTCCAGCGGCATCATCACCAATACGGCGGACCAACTCATGCGCCTGGCCAAATCGGAAGCGGCGGCGGATTTGCAAATCCGCGAGGCCCTGGTCATGCGCATCGAACTGGCGCTGATGGCACGGGCCGACACGAAAATCATCGCGAAAATCTATTCGCATCGCGCGCCCTTCGACCACAGCCGCGATTGGCTCGGCAAACATTATCCGCAAGCGGAGCAAATCATCGTCGAGAGCACATCCGAAGCGGCGGCGTTGGCGGCAAAAGAAAAAGGCGCGGCGGCCATCGCGGGCTTGCAGGCGGTGAAAGAGAACCGGCTGAAAATTATCAGCAAGGAAGTGGGCAGCGAAGTCGCGAACCAGACCACGTTCATCGTCGTTGGGCCGCCGCTTCCCCGCTCCGCGAAGCCGACGCATACGAGCCTTGTTTTCGAGCTGCCCCACAAGGCGGGCAGTCTCGTCGCGGTGCTGCACCTGCTCTCGCGGCGCAAACTCAACCTGACGAAAATCCTCTCGCGGCCCATCCCCGGACGGTTCGAGGAATACCGCTTCATGATCGAGTTCCACGGCGCAGCCCCGAAAAAGGAAGTCGTCGAGACGCTGGCGCGGATCAAGAAAATCACTGACTTTCTCGCCGTCATCGGCAGTTATCCCGTGCGGAGGATTTGAGCTGGCTTCATGAATGTTAAGACCCGCCTGACCGAATCCGCGCGGATGCTCCAATCCTTCGCCGCGCGGCTGGCGGCATTCGCACCCGGCACCTCGGTGACTTTCGGACCGCCCCGGAGATTTGCGGCGACCTCATCCATTAACGATCCATCGCGGGCGGTCAGGCATTCGCTCATTCCTGCCCGAAGCTCGGTGCGCCCGGTCGCGGAACTCGCCGACGCTCCGCTCGATCGCCTGATGCTTCAGCCCCAACCGGCGGCGATCAAGGAAGTCTATGTGGCCGAGGTGCCCGGGGGCCGCTACTGGGGCCGCTTTCACGGTTACATCATCGACCGCAACGACACGCTGCTCACCGACCTTTCGCCCACCTTCACCCCCGCCGGGCAAGGCCACGACGCGCTCAATCAACTCAAGCTCCCGCCCATCCGCGAATTGCGCGGCAAGGTGGCGGTCATCAACACCCTGTTCGCGAACAATTTTCATCACTGGCTGCTCGACACCGTGCCGCGCTTCGAGTGGCTGCGGCGCGCGGGCCAGCCCTGGCGCGACATCGACCACTTTATTGTCCCGAAAAAACTGCTGCGCCATCATCTCGAAACGCTGGAACTTCTCGGCCTCGATCCCGCCCGGGCGATTTGTTCCCATCCCGGCCTGCACATCCGCGCCGATCTCCTTCTCGTCCCCGGCCCCAGCGAACCGGGTGACCAACACTGGGATTTCGACTACACGCCGGAAGGCCTCCGCTTCGTGCGTGATCTCTTCCTCACCGGGAACCCGCATCTCGCCCACCAGCATCCGTCGCGGATCCTCATCTCGCGCGAACGGGCCAGGTCGCGACGACTCGTCCAGGCGGAACGGGCGAACGAAGCCTTGTTCGCGCTCGGCTTCGAGAAAGTCGTGCTCGAGGATTTTTCACTGCGCGAGCAGGCCGCCCTTTTCCATCAAGCCGACTGCATCGTCATGCCCACCGGAGGGAGCCTGGCCAACCTCGTTTTTTGCCGTCCCGGAACCGTCGTGGTCGAGTTGTTTAGCCCGAATTATACGCCCAATTTCACGCACGCGCTCATGGGCGAAATCGGCCTGCGCTATTACGGACTGGTCGCCGACAAGGTCTCGCGACCCCACCCGGAAGCGCGTCTCGGCCACGAAGACATCGATTTCGACCCCGACCGTCTCGCCGAAGTGGTCCGGGGCGCGCTGGAAAAATCGAGGCAGACGGTCCATTGAGCCTTACCCGTTTGCAATTCCGCAAATACCTGCAAAAAATCTTCGAACCACTCGGTGCAACTCGACTTGCATTCGAGGCGCGTCATCGTATTCTGATGGTGCCGTGAAAATACAAAATTTGCTCAAAACCTCGAGCGAATGGATTCGAGGCGAGAATGGCGGCAACCGCATCGTGTTCAGCAGCCGGTTGCGCCTGGCCCGCAACATCAATCACCATCCCTTCCCCGGCTGGGCCAAAAAGGCCGAGCGGGAAAAGGTGCTGGCGCTCGTCCAGCCCGCCGTGGCCGATCTGCCCGAAATGAAGGACGCCATCATCAACGACTCGATGGAGCATTTCACGCCGCTCGAAAAGCAGGTGCTGGTGGAGCAGCATCTCATCAGCCGCGAACACGCCGCGAAGAATACCGGCAGCGGACTCATCATCAGCAAGAACCGCGGCTTGAGCGTCATGATCAACGAAGAGGACCATCTTCGCATCCAATCGCTGCGCAGCGGCTCCGACCTCAAGGCGCTGCTCAAGGCGGTGGACAAGCTCGACACGGAGCTGGAGGAAAGACTCGATTTCGCTTTCTCACCGCAGATCGGTTATCTCACCGCCTGCCCGACCAATGTCGGCACCGGGATGCGCGCGTCGGCGATGATGCATTTGCCCGCGCTCGTGCTCGACGACCAGATCACGCAGATCATCAAGGCGGTGAACAAAATCGGACTGGCCGTGCGCGGCCTTTATGGCGAGGGTACCGAGGCGCTCGGCAATCTCTTCCAGATTTCCAACCAGATGACCCTCGGCGAATCGGAGGCCGACATCGTGAAGAAGCTGACGAAGGTCATCGAGCAGGTGGAGGAGCACGAGGAAAACGCGCGCCAGAAGATGCTCGAGGACAAGAGCCGGATGATCGCCGACCAGGTGGGACGCGCCTACGGCGTCATGATGCATTCCTATTCCATCTCCTCGAAAGAGGTACTCAACCTGCTCTCCATGCTGCGGCTGGGGGTCGATCTCGGCCTCATGCCGGAGGAATACCGCGCCACCATCGATGAACTTTTTATCCGCACCCAGCCCGCCCACTTGCAAAAGGACTTCGAGCGCAAGCTCACCACCGAGGAACGCGACGGACTGCGCTCCGACCTGCTCCGCGAACGCCTCAAACAGGTCCCCGAACCCAACACAAAATCGCTCAGTCTGGCCAAGCCCGATGCCGATAAGAGGAGAACATGAATAACTTTACCCCGCGCGCCCAGCAGGTGCTGGCCCTGGCCCGCAAAGAGGCCGACCGGTTCAATCATAACTACGTGGGAACAGAGCACTTGCTCCTCGGCCTGATCAAGCTCGGCCAGGGCGTGGCGGTCAACGTGCTGCAGAAGCTCGGCCTCGATTTGGAAACCGTTCGCATTGAGGTGGAAAAGCAGGTCGGCTCCGGCCCCGACACGAAGATGTCGGGCAACATTCCCTATACGCCGCGCGTGAAGAAAGTCCTCGCCCTCGCGGGCAAGGAAGCCAAGGCGCTGAACCATAGCTACGTCGGCACGGAGCACATCCTCCTCGGCCTGCTCCGCGAAGGCGACGGCGTGGCTGCGCGCGTGTTGAAGACCCTCGAAGTCGATATCGAGCGCACCCGCAATGAAGTCCTCAAGGAACTCGATCCCAATTTTGCCTCCAGCGAAGCCGAGGGCGAAGAGAGCCCCGGCGAATCGTCTTCCCAGGGCGGCACGGGTCCGCAAGGCGAAGGCCCCGGCGGCAAGAAGGATGTCAAGACACCCGCACTGAAAGCCTTCGGCCGCGATCTGACCGAAATGGCCAAGAAGGGCGATCTCGATCCGGTGATTGGACGCAAGAGCGAAATCGAGCGCGTGATCCAGATTCTCTGCCGCCGCACGAAAAACAATCCGGTCCTCATCGGCGAAGCCGGTGTGGGCAAGACCGCGATTGCGGAAGGCCTCGCGCAGGAAATCGCCGCAGGCAACGTGCCGGAGCTTCTCCGCGAGAAAAAAGTGATCACGCTCGACCTCGCCCTCATGGTCGCGGGCACCAAGTATCGCGGCCAGTTCGAGGAACGCATCAAGGCCGTGATGGAGGAAATCCGCAAGGCCCGCAACGTCATCCTCTTCATCGACGAGCTTCATACCATCGTCGGGGCCGGATCGGCCGAGGGCGCCATGGACGCCTCCAACATCATCAAGCCCGCCCTCTCGCGCGGCGAGTTGCAGTGCATCGGCGCGACCACGCTCAATGAATTTCGCAAGCACATCGAGAAGGACTCGGCGCTGGAACGCCGCTTCCAGCAGGTCATGGTCGAGGCGCCCAGCGTCGAGGAGTCGATTGAAATCCTCAAGGGCCTGCGCCCCAAGTACGAGGCGCATCACAAGGCCAAGATGACCGACGAGGCGCTCGAAGCCGCGGCCAAGCTTTCCGACCGTTATCTGACGGGCCGCTTCCTGCCCGACAAGGCCATCGACGTGATGGACGAAGCCGGATCGCGCGCCCGCATCCAGGCCACCATGCGCCCGCCCGATGTGAAGAGCATCGAGGCCGAGATCGAGGAGATCAAGGGCCGCAAGGAAGCTTCGATCAAGGCGCAGGATTTTGAAAAGGCCGCCGCCCTGCGCGATTCCGAGAAGGAAGCCAAGGACAAGCTCGAAAGCGTTCTCAACGAATGGCGCACCCGCCGCGATGAGCAGGAAGTCCTGGTCACCGACGATGACATTCGCCACGTCGTCTCGAAATGGACCGGGGTGCCGCTCTCCCGCATGGAACAGGCCGACATGGATCGCCTGCTCCGGGTCTCGGAAGAACTCAAGGGCAAGGTCATCGGCCAGGACGAAGCCGTCTATGCCATGGGCAAGGCGCTGCGCCGTTCCCGCGCCGACCTCAAGGACCCGAAGCGCCCCATCGGCTCGTTTATTTTCCTCGGCCCGACCGGCGTGGGCAAGACCCACCTCGCGAAGACCTTGGCCCAATATATGTTCGGCGACGAAACCGCGCTGATCCAGATCGACATGAGCGAGTACATGGACGCGCATAATGTCTCGCGCCTGGTGGGGGCGCCTCCCGGCTATGTCGGTTACGAGGAGGGCGGCCAGCTCAGCGAAAAGGTGCGGCGTCGCCCCTACAGCGTGGTGCTCTTCGACGAAATCGAAAAAGCCCACCCCGACATCTGGAATCTGCTCCTGCAAATTCTTGAGGACGGCGTGGTGACCGACAGCCTCGGCCGCAAGGTCGATTTCCGCAACACGATCATCATCATGACCTCCAATGTCGGCGCCGAACTCGTGCGCAAGAACATGGTCATGGGCTTCGGCGTCAAGACCGACGAGCATTCCTACGAGCAGATGAAGGACAAGATGCTCGGCGAGGCCAAGCGCGTCTTCAAGCCCGAGTTCCTCAACCGGCTCGACGACATCATCGTCTTCCATTCCCTCACGCGCGACGACCTGACCAAGATCGTCGACATCGAAGTGGCCAAGGTGCACAACCGCCTCAAGCCCCGCGAAATCACCTTCCGGCTCACGCCCGAGGCGACCGCGTTCCTCATCGAAAAGGGCTACGATCCCGCCTATGGCGCGCGTCCCTTGCGTCGCGCCGTCGAGCGGTATCTCGAAGATCCGATGGCCGAGGAAATCCTTCGCGGCACAATCAAGAACGGCGACTTCGTGGTCGTGGGTGAAAAGGAAAAAGCGCTCACCTTCACGGTCGGCGCCGATACCCCGCCGGCATCGGTGGCGTCCTGACCTTGATCCTCGCCCTCGCGTTTTACGAAACGTCAAACGAATCCCAGCGCTCGCGGCTGAGGGCGATGAGATAAACGGTGCTCCCGCTGATCTTGATCGAGATCGTGTTCGTCGTGTTTTGGACGACCGAGACGGAACCGCCCAGGGGCAGGGCGGCCAGCTTGGCGACATCGGCGTTCAACTTGGTGCTGAAGCCCCGTGTGCTTGTCGCCTCGACGAGGTAATTGGAGGCATAGAGGACGCTATCGACAATCGCCTGGTCGACGAGAGCCTGTCCGCCCATGGCGGCGGTCGGTCTCCCGTGGACGCTGTTCCAAAGGTCGATAAACAACTGGCGCGGAATGTATTCCTGGTAGGTTCCGTCGCCAAACGTCGTGCTGATCTTGTCGGTGACGCTGTAGTCGAACGTAATGCCAAAGCTGACCGGTATCGATGGAAAAGGTCCGGCCGTCAGATTGACGATGTCGTCGTCGTCGCGCGAGGTGACGATGGCTGAATTCGCGCGATCAATGCGGGCCACGACCTGCGCACCGGGGCGGATCGCGTCGATATCCCTGATGACAATGTTCGGTTGCGGATGGTAAAGCTCGGGCACGACGTAATCGGTGCCAAAGGGAAATTCGCTGACATAGGGAACGATGCTGCCGAGCAGGGCAGCCCCTCCGCCGCTGGAATCGCGAGTTTGCAGGTCTTTAAGAAAAAAGGTCCGCTCGTAGTCGGTGCCGTCGTACTTCGAGATATAATAATCAGTTAGTGCCATACTGATTATTCGACCGGTGCTTTCCCGGATTAAGGTTTTCTCTTGTTACGAAACAGTGAAAATCCACCCTGCGGTGGTTACGCCATCAGGAAGCCTTCCCTTTGCTCCGGTCGATGAGCGCCGTCATGCACTTTTTCAGTTCCTCGAAAGGAAGTTCCAAGGCGGGTGGACGCGCGACCCAGACGAGATATGCATTTTCGGCCGGCCCAGCCAGATGGCGCCGATAAATCTCGCGCATGCGGCGACGGAGCTGCGTCCTTTTCGTGGCCGCGCCGAGACGCTTCGGTGTGAGAAAAGCCACGGTACCAGTCTCTCCGGTTTTCACGGCGTCCTTTCGGAGAAAATTGAGCGCCATGAAGCGGTTGCTCACGCGGCGACCCTGAATGCGGGTGTCATCAAAAACGGTTCGACGGCGGATAATCCGCGCGCGGGGGAGAGATTCGGACTTGGGGAAATCTGTCGGCGCGGAAGAGTGCTGCTGGGAAAAAATCAGGGTCAGGACGGAGTCTGACCCTCCAGGGATCAGGCCTGGGTGTGACGGGCAAACTTGCGCGCAGTCCCGGCGCCCGCCAGACGTTTGCGGCCCGCCGCCCGACGGCGATTGATGATCGCGCGACCGTTCTTGGTGGCCATGCGGGCCAGAAAGCCGAATTGGCGGACACGACGCTTTTGGGAGGGCTGGAACGTTCTTTTCATGGGAGATGCCTTGGATAGGGGAGGGAGAGCATACGGATCTGGCCATTTATGACAAGAGTATTTTAATCACTTCCTCGATCTCCGCCTCGGTATTGTAAAAGTGGGGCGACAAGCGCAGGCACGAAATGCCCGAGCGGGTCTCGCGCAGGGAGATGTCGACCCGGTTGTCCCGCAGCTTGCGGGCCTTCTCCACGGCGGTGGCCGGATTCTCAAAGGCGATGGTCGTGATGCCCGATTTTTGCGAGCGCCGGTTGGCATGACCCAGGACGCGGAACCCCCTGACCAGCAGATTTTCCTCGGCGAATGAGCGCAGGTCGAGCAGCCGCGCCTCGATCTGCTTGACGCCCAGTCCCAGGATAAGTTCGAGGCTGGCCTTCATGCCGTGGAGGGCCAGCAGATTAAGCGAACCCGGTTCGTAACGACGGGCGGTCGTCTCGAAGGCGATCTCGGGCTGCGCCACATAGCCGGGCGAACGGACGTTCCATGCGCCGATCAGCGTGGGCCGCAGGGACTCGAAATGCTTGCGCTTGACGTAAAAGATACCGGCACCGAGCGGGCCGAGCATCCACTTGTGGGAGTCGGCCGCCAGGAAATCGATATGCCGCACATCAATCGTCGTCGCGCCGAGCGACTGGATGGCATCGAGGCAAAAAAGGACGCCGCGCCGGGTCAGCTCCTCCGCGATGCTCTCGTAATCGAGGCGGAAGCCACTCAGGTAATGGCAGGAGGCCAGGGCGACGAGCCGGGTCTTCGGCGTCAGCGCGCTCAAAACCAGCTCGGGCGTGATCTCCCCCACCCGCTCAGGCTGGAGCGGAACGACCCGGACGCCCTGCCCGGCCAATGCCTGCCAGGGATAGACGTTGGCCGGATAATCGTCCGGGTAGCAGATCACCTCGTCGTCGGGCTGCCATTTCAAGCCGTTGGCAACCAGATTCAGCCCCAGCGAAGTCGGGCCGAGCAGTGCGACTTCATCACTGTTGGCATTGATCAGCCGTGCCCCCACGCGCCGGATGGCTTCGATCTCCGCCATGAACTCGGCGCTTTCCTGCGCATAGGAGGCCTTTTCGGCTTCCTGCTTGAGCACATCGACGGTGGGCTGGGGGAGTGGCGCCACTCCCGCATGGGCGAGGAAAATGCGCTTCCTTGTGACGGGAAAAAGGCGATGGCGGAGCGTCTCGTCCGCGAGAATGTGATCGATGCTGAGATCGACCTGATCATGATGCTTTTGCACTCGGCCTATTTTATCGCAAAGTATGGAAAAAGCGAGTCCTTAGAGGGATGTTGTCTACCCACCGGGCATTGAACTTGCACGATGGACAGCGCTTGTTACTGTAAATTTATGTCACGCAGCATCCGCTTCATCCTCGCTCTTTTTTTTGGCGTGGCCGGGCTTCATCCGGCCAGATGTCAGGACACTTCAACTCCGGGCACAACCGACGTGGCGACGCTTCAGGCGGAAAATGCCACGCTCAAAAAGGAAGTTGCCGTGCAGGCGCAGACGATTTCGGAACTACAGGGGGAACTTGCCAAGGCCGGGATTCATAATCAGGCCGCTGCGGACGCCGCCGCCCAAGCCCAGCCGGTCGCTGCCGAAAGCGCAACGCCGGACGCATCGGCCTCGACCAATGCCGCTCCGGCAGGTCCACTCAAAGCGCTGCCCCTCGACGCCACGAATGCAAATGCCACCGCCGTGGCACCGGGCGCAACGGGCACGGATGGAGGTCCAGCTAAAAGCTATACCGTAGTCAAAGGGGACAGTCTCTGGAAAATTGCCCACAAGATGTATCCCCACGACACACTGGCGGGCGAGGACAAGATCCGCGATGCCAACAAGGATGTTTTCAACGGCAAATACCTGAAACCGGGGCAAGTCCTGGTCATTCCCCAATAACTAACTTTTTCCATGGCCCGTAAATCCACCTCCACACCTCTACCTGCCGACGAATATACCGAAGAGCAGGAATTATTACCTCCCGCCTCTCTGCCGACCGACCCCACCTCGACGGCCAATGAGATCAACATCAAGGTGCAGCGGGTGGAGGAACAACTCCTCGACCTCAAAAGACAACAGGAGGAGATCGAGCGGCAAAAGAAAGAGCTCGATGAGCTCAGCCGCAAGCAGCGCGAATTTGACGAGGGACGCCGTGACATCGTGGAAAAACTTACGCGCGGTCTGGTCCTGCTCGAACGCGAGGAATTTGAAGTCAAGCGCGAGCTGGAGCAGATCAAGATCGTCCGCGACAGTTTTGCCGAGCACCTCGGCCAGACGGAGAATCTCAATCCCGCCGATTGGTCCAGCGAGGAGCTGCCGACGGAATTGACCAAGGCGCTCGCCCGGGTCGACCAGGCCAAGGCCATCTACAGCCAGTCCCGCGCGCGCCTGCTTGCCCTGCGCCAGAATGAGGAGGGCCAGGGCGGCGAGGACCTTGCTCCCGAACTCATGCCCGAATCGAGCGCTCCTTTCGAAAAATCGATCGGCTCCATGATGCGGGAGGGCTTCTTCTATTCCTTCATTCCGCTCGGCCTGATCAGCATATTTCTCCTGCTGGGCTATATCATCCTCCACGCGCATTAGGCCTTTACAGGTAGCCATCGACCTCCGTCGGAGTTTGCGATAGTTTGCGTCATGCCGTGGAAGCGCAACGATCCTGACCCGCTGGAAGCCCGGCGGCGGCTACTGGCGGAACAGGAGCGCCTGCTCGCCGAGCAAAGAAAACGGCTGACGGAACAACTCCATGGTAACGGCGATGCTCCTTCCGACTCCATCAAGCGCGCCGAGCCTCCCGTCTGGCGGATGGAAGAGGATGTCCGGCAAGTTGGCCTGGGCGCCTCCTCCCCCGCGCGTCACCGCAACCTGGCGCGCCAAAGGCAGCGCGACATGATGCTTTTCTTCATTTTTTTTGCGCTGCTTTTCATCGTCCTCGTCATTGTGCTCTGGATCGCCTACGCCCATGGCAGTTCCATGGCCAATGGGGCCGGATCCAACTAAACCTTGACACTTTCAGGATCGGTGCGACTCTCATGGCCAATCGATCCATCGCTTCTCTCTGAAGCCAAGTAGTAGTTCTCAGGTTTCCTGATCGCTCCCAACGGTATTTCATGCGTGCCCATGCGCGCTCTTCAAAAAGTCGGCGTGAGGTCGCAACCTCAAAAACAGAAAATAAAAATAGTATGAAATTGTACGTAGGAAATCTTTCCTTCCAAACCACCGAACAGGACCTGAACAGCCTTTTCTCCAAATACGGCACGGTCTCCGAGACCAACCTCATCATGGACCGTGAAACCAATCGCCCCCGCGGTTTCGGTTTCGTCACCATGAGCACCGCCGACGAAGGCCAGAAGGCCATCGACGCGCTGCATGGCCAGAACCATGATGGCCGTGACTTGACCGTCAACGAAGCCAAGCCGATGGAAGCGCGCGGTCCCCGCCGTGAATCCTCCGGCGGACGCTCCGGCGGTGGTGGTGGTCGCAACCGTTACTAACCTTTAGGTTCGGCAAAATCGCCGCCATCGCGTCGGGGCAACCCGGAGCATGGCGGCTTTTTTGTGCCCAATTAACGGGGCGATGAGGCTAGCCAAGATTCGCGGGCTTGAGGTTCTCCAATTTCAGGCAGGCATACCGATAAAAGCAGGGCGGGACCTGCCCGAACTTCGTGCACGGCTGGCAGGCGAGATCGTGACGGCGCAAAATCCTGCTCCCCTCGCCCAAGGGATGCCATTTGCGGTCCCTTCCGCTGGTGAAAAAGGCGAGCGTGGGAACGCCAAAGAAGGACGCGATGTGCATGGCGCCTCCGTCCATGGTCAGGATTTCCTCGCTCCGGGCGATCTTCCCGCACAGGTCGTCGAACGAGCCCTCAAAACGGGTGGCGAAATTGCCGAAGCGGCGGGCCAGCCGATCGGCCAAGGCGGCATCTTTCGGGGCAGCACCGATAAGAAAGGGGCGCTTTTGGTGCCACTTCATGATCAGGGAAGCCCAGGCATCGAAAGAGAGATGCCGGGACCGATTTTGCCGTCCCGCGATCAAAACCATGGGCGGACCACTCGCCGGTTGAAGTCTCTTTCGCGGAAGGCGCTGCCCGACAATATCGGGCTTATCGAGCGCGGCGGCGAAAAGGCGCGCGAATTCCTGCGTTTCATGCCGGTCGCTCCAATCGTAGGGGACGGTGCTTTCCGACCAGGCCGCGCCCCGGTTGGTTTCGAAGGATACCAGGTGGCCTTCCGGCGCAAGGCTCATGAGCGCGTAGGCTTGGCTCAGGCCGAAAAGCTGCTCGCTGTTGATGACCAGGTCGTAACGCGACCAGACCTTGTTCAAGGTCTTCAGCGGATGTTCTTCATAACACAAATGGGGCAAGCCGCGGTAATCGGCCCAAGGTTGGGAACGGCGTTCAATCAGCCAGTTGAAATCGCGCGCATCCAGGGCCATCTCCTGCAGCGCGATGTCGGCGCAAATGAGATCGCCCAAGCCGCCCGGACGCAGAACCAGGGGCTTACCGGCGCGCGCGCGGGCGGGCTTCGGCAAACAAGAGGCAAGAAGGCACGCCCCGGGATAAAGGATCGGATCGAGACCTTTAAGAAAGGAAGTTTGCACGGGACAAATTACACTCGGAGAAGACATTACCACAGGAGTGGGACTGATTCCCACTGCTAAGAAAAGGGACGTAGTCGGACCGCATTTAAGCCCGACCGATATGCAAGCAACTTGCGTAATTTAGTTGCAAGCTTATTGCAACTGATCTAAATCTGGGTTCCTCGTGAAAATGATTTTATTCTGCATCGCAGCCGGAATGCTCCACCTGCTGGCTGATCTCACGGCGCGCGCGGGCGAGATCAAAATCCTCGCGGCGGAGAATTTCTACGGTGGAGTTGCCGCGCAAATCGCCGGAGACAACGCCGATGTGACCAGCATTCTTTCCAATCCGAATCAGGACCCGCACGAATTCACCACGGATGCCTCGACGGCCAAGGCGGTGGCCGATGCCGATATCGTGATCTACAGCGGGATCGGTTACGACTCGTGGATGGAGAAGCTGCTGAGCACTCAGGGCAAATCCGACCGCGTCGTGATTAACGTCTCGTCCCTGATCGGTGCGAAGGACGGCGACAATCCGCATATCTGGTACGATCCGCGCACCATGCCCGCGCTGGCGGAGAAGTTGGCGCGAGCCATTACAAGCCGAACGAAAGGAGTAGGCCCATGGTTTGGCAATGCACAAGCATTCAACATCTCGATGAAACACGAACTCGATAAAATCGCGGCCATCCGAGCGAGTTATGGTGGCACGACCGTCACCGCAACAGAGCCGGTCTTCGGTTACATGGCCGACGCGCTCGGCCTCAAGATGCTGAACTACGATTTCCAGGTCAACGTGATGAACGACACCGAACCGAGCGCTTCGCAAACGGTGGCGTTTGAAAAAAGCCTGACCTCGAAATCGGTGAGGCTCCTTTTTTATAACAGCCAGGTCACCGATCCGACCACCGACCGGATCAAGAAGCTCGCGCAAGCGTCGGGCGTTCCCATCGTCGGCGTGACCGAGACCCAGCCGCCGGAATATAAAAGCTACGTCGATTGGATGATGCACGAATTGGATGCGGTCGAAGCTGGTCTCGCCGCCAATCACGGCTAGATTCAGGCCATCATGTCATCCGCCCTGCTAATTTCCGATCTGCGCATCACCCTTGGTGGGAATGATATTCTTCACGGCGTGAACGCGGAGATTGAAGCGGGCGAGTTCGTCGGAATTTTCGGTCCCAACGGCGCCGGGAAAACGACCCTGGTCCGGGCCATCGTCAACACGCTGCGGCCCTCCGGCGGCACAATCAAGATTTTCGGGGAAGCGCCCGGCAAGGCGTGCCATGAGATCGGCTACATGCCGCAGGGAAATTCGGGACTGGAACTGACGGCGTTGAGCGCGCGCGCGCTGCTCGAAGCGGTGTGCCAGGGCGAACAGTGGGGCGTTCCCTGGTCGTCTCCCGCGACAAAGAAGGAAGTGGAGCGTGTCCTGCAATTGACCGGCGCGATTCCGTATGCGGACCGGCCCTTTGCGCTTCTCTCCGGCGGCGAGCGGCAGCGGGTGATGCTCGCGCAGGCCCTGCTGGGGCAGCCCAAAATCCTCGTGCTTGATGAACCCCTCGCCAGTCTCGACCCGAAAAACCAGGCGCTGCTGATCCAATGCGTCACGGAAGTCAAACGGCGCACCAATGCCACGATTCTCTTTGTCGCCCACGACATGAATCCGCTGCTCCATGTGATGGACCGCGTGCTCTACATGGCGGGCGGAGGGGCCATTCTGGGTCATCTCGACGACGTGGTGAATTCGGAGTCGCTCTCTCATCTCTACGGTTTTCCCATCGAAGTCGTCCGCGCCGGCGAACGGGTCTTCGTCGTCTCGCGCGAGGGAAATGTCACGGAACTGGCCTGCCACGATGGACACACTCACAACCTACCTTAGTTACGATTTCGTCCGTCACGCGTTGGTCGCCGGAACCTTGTCGGCGATTCTCGGCGCGATCGTCGGCTACTTTGTCGTCGTGCGAAACGTCGGTTTTGCCGCGCATGCGCTTTCCCACATCGGCTTTACCGGTGCCGCCGCCGCCGCGCTCTTCGGCTTGAACCCGCTGCAAGGCATCCTCTTTTTTACCGTCGGCGCGGGTCTTTTCATGGGCGCTTCGGGAGATAAACTCCAGCGCAGCGACATGGCCATCGGCATGGTTCTCTCCATGTCGCTCGGGCTGGGCACGTTGTTTCTCAGCTTCTATCGCGGCTATGCCGGACAGACTTCGGCCATTTTGTTTGGGGATATTTTTGGCGTCTCCGAAGGCCAGATTGTCGAGATGGTCGTGCTTTCGCTGCTCACCTTGGGAGGACTGGCCCTCTTCTCCCGTAAGCTCCTTTTTGCCAGCATCCAACCGCGACTGGCCGAGGCCCGCGGCTTGTCGCTCACCGGCACGGCGATTGCGTTCATGATCGTGCTCGCCATTTCCGTCTCTCTCGCGAGCCAGATCGTCGGCATCCTTCTCGTTTTCACCCTGATCATTGCTCCAGCGGGGATTGCCCTGCGTCTCTGCCGTTCGTTCTGGGGCGGCACTTTGACGGCCATCGCGATGGGCGTCGTTGCGGTCTGGGCGGGAATTCTGCTGGCGTGTGTGACCGACCGGCCCGTGACGTTCTGGATCACCGCCATCTTTTTTATTCTCTACCTTTCCGTCGAAGGCTATTGCCGCTGCATTCGAAAAGGCTAGAGGCTACCCGAAGATCCCCGTTTTGACCGGGAGTGGAGGCGGCTGTTCGAGCATACCTGTGATGCGAGCGGGATCGCGCGCATTCAACAAAGCCTCGTCCAGGGTAATGATTCCTTCGCTAAAGAGAGACGCCACGCTCTCATCAAAAGTGTTCATGCCATCCTTCGAGCCGATCTCGATCATGCTGAGAACCTGCTGGAACCGGCGATCCCGCAAAAGCGCGCGAATCCCGTCGTTCATGATCATGACTTCCGTACAGGCGACGCGTCCCGTGCCGTCGGCCCTCGGCAGGAGCCGCTGCGCGATGATGGCCTGGAGCGCGTTGGCCAGTTGCGCGATAATCTGGCTTTGTTGATCGGGTGGAAAGGCATCCACGATCCGGTCGATCGCCTTGGGCGCATCGATCGTGTGGAGCGTGGCCAGGACGAGATGGCCGGTTTCCGCCGCCGTGATTGCCGCCGAAATGGTTTCCAGGTCGCGCATTTCGCTGATGAGAATCACATCGGGGTCCTGGCGCAAAACGTGACGGAGCGCGTCGGGAAACGACTTGGTGTCGGTGCCGATTTCCCGCTGCTTCACGCGGCAGAGGTTATGGGTAAAAATATATTCTATCGGGTCCTCGACCGAGATAATCACGCCGGAGCGGGTGGCATTGATCTCCTCCACCATCGCCGCGAGCGTGGTCGTCTTTCCCGAGCCGGTGATACCCGTGACCAGCACCAGTCCCTGCTCGAGCGCGCAAAGCCGCTTGACGATGGGCGGCAACCCCAGCGCGTCGATGGAGGGGATCGTATCCGGGATGTGCCGGAACGCCGCCTCGACCGCCCCGCGGCTGTAGTGCGCATTCGAGCGGAACCGGCCCAGTCCATTGACCATCAGCGCAAAGTCGAGCTCCCAGGTTTCCTCAAAACGGGCCCGCTGATTCTCCGTGAAGATGCTGTAGATCAATTCGCGGCAAGTCTCCGCATCGAGGACCTGGTCCGAAGCAGGAACCAGGTCGCCATGCAGGCGAATCATCGGCGGTGAACCGGCGCAGAGGTGCAAATCCGAAGCGCCCCGCTCCACGGCAAAGGCGAGGAACTCAATGATGTCGGGTCCGTTCTCCATAAATACTACCCGTGAAAGCTGGTCGAGTTGATGCCGCGCAAACGCCGTTGCAATTCCCGGGGATTGGGCGCCATTTGCAGGCCCGTCGCCTCGGTAATCCGGTCGGCCTGGATCAACGTGACCAGTGATTGCAGGAACGTGACGTTGGCGGGGTTGTCTCCCTTCGCCAGGAAGTCGGCCAGCTCGCGGAATTTTCCCTCGGCAATCCATTTCCGGGTGACGGCCTGATTTTCGAAATGCTCGACCACCACAAGGCGCCCGCCATCTGCCGCCGGAACCAGCTTCTGGCACAAAATCCCGACCAACTGTTGCGAGAGCAATTGGAAAACGCCCTCGCGCTCGGCGATATCAAACAGGCGCGACAATCGTTCCAGCGAATCGAGCACGTTGGAGCTGTGCAGGGTCGCCAGCACAAGGTGCCCCGTCTCCGCCGCCTGCAAGGCCGTGATGGCTGATGCGCTGTCGCGGATTTCTCCCAGTAAAATAACATCGGGGCTTTGCCGCAGCGAACGCCGCAGGCCCTCGGCGAAAGAGGATGTATCGGACGAGACTTCCCGCTGCGTAAAGAGGCACTTCGACGGGGTGAAGAGATATTCGATCGGGTCCTCGATGGTGACGATATGCCGGTGATAATTCTGGTTCAGCCAGTCCAGGCATGACGCAATCGTTGTCGACTTACCCGAGCCGGTCGGGCCGGTGACGAGCACCAGGCCCGCGGGGTGGACGACCCACGAGGTCAATAATTCCGTCGGCACGCCGAGGGTCTCCAGCACAGGAACGGACGTCTTGATCGGACGCAGCACGGCACCCCGCTTGAAGAGGGTGCGAAAGAGATTCACGCGAAACCGCTGGCCATCGCTGGCGATGTAGCTTCCGTCGTAGTCGAGCGCAGCCAGATCCGCACTGCAATGAGTCCAGAGCGACTCCAGTTCCTCCGCCAGCACCAAAGTCTCACTCATCGTCGACAATTCGCCGTTGATCCGGAATTGCGGCGGCTGGTCCGCGTGCAAATAAATGTCGGAAGCCCCATGCTGTCCCGCCAGGCAACATAAGCTGTCGATGAACTCCACCCCACCAGCCTAAACGCCAACGACCATTGCGCAAGGATGAGCTGATGGCCAGCCACCGCCCGCCCGCTTTTACCTTTCATTTCCCATTCTTTTGTCGGAACCTCTGGCTTTTAATTCCATGGGATCTTACCGCCTTCTTTTGGCCATCCTCGTCGCCTTGTCGCACATGGGCATCACGTTCTTTGGACGCAACCCGGGGGCGATCGCCGTCATCTCTTTTTTTTTGCTAAGCGGCTACGTCATGACCGGACTTATCCGCCGCTATTATCTTCAACCGCGGCTGGTTCCCCTTTTCTATGTGGACCGCCTGGCGCGGCTCTATCCTCAATTCTTCTTCTATGTCTCCCTTGGCCTCCTGCTCGCCTTTTTATATCCACCGGACATCTATTACCTCTCGGACATTACCGTTTCCAAAATCACCCTCAATTATCTGCTGCTTCCGCTCGGTTTTTACATGCTCGGGTTGGAGCATTGCCAGGTCATCCCGCCCGCCTGGACGCTCGGTCTGGAGGTCTGCTTTTACCTCGTGATTCCGTTTATCCTGATCTACGACTGGCGCAAGCCGCTCTTTTATTTTTCCGCCCTTGTTTACGTTCTGGCCTTCGCAAAAATACTTCCCACGGATCCTTTTACCTACCGTCTGTTACCGGGGACGCTTTTCATTTTTCTCTGTGGCAGCCTGATGTTTGACCGCAGGCAGGAATCAAAGCCTCCCTTGCTCGTGCGTCAGACGCTCTGGACGGCGCTGGCGTTTCTTATCATCGCCATCGCCGTGCCGATGGTGCGCATTGCCGAAAATCGCGAAGTTCCGATTGGTCTTCTCCTCGGCATTCCCATGGTCTGGTTCCTCCGCCTCGCCGTTTCAGGTCCCTGGGACGAACTGGCGGGTAATCTCAGTTACGGGCTTTTTCTCAACCACTTCATCTTGATTCGCGCGGCAAAAACCATCTTCGGAATAAAGACATTTCACCTGACCGAAATCCTGATCGTGCTGGCCGCTGCCCTCGCCTTCGCCGCGCTTACCTTCTATGGCGTGGAGCGTCCCTTCCTGATTTGGCGGCATCAATTGAGAAAGAAAACTCTTTCGGCTAAAGCTTAGTTTTTTCTTTCTCTTTCAAATAACCGGTGGCGGAAATCGTCCATCGGACGCTCAATAAACCAGTAAATCGTCGCGGCACCCAGAATCGCGACCCCGACATAAACAATTCCCTCCAGAAATTTGGGAAAAAAAACGATCCAGGGCGTAATGAGATAAATAATGCTCCAGTGAATCAGATAAAGAGGATAGGAAAGTTCGCCCAACAATCGGTCAATGGGATTGTCCTTGGTGCTTAAAAAGAGGAGTGGCAGCAAAAGCAAAACCCCGCCGGCGAAAAAATAGTAACGGGCATCCGAATTGCCCGGGAGTCTCGAATAGAAAGCCAGGGCTATAAAAAAAGGCCACTTGATCCAGGGCAGAAACGGGGTCCAGCTTCGAAGAAGATGCTTGTGATTCCGGTAAACCCCGTAAGCTATCGAGCCACAGAGAAATAATGCCAACTCAAAAGGAATGAAGCGATAGGTCCATGATCCGTGGTTTAAACCGAGGTAGTGACCGCAAAGCAATCTCACTCCAAAGCTGATTAATAAAACCAAAGCTTGAATGACTATCGGTTTGCGCACCAAAAAAGGCGCGACCGAATAAAAGGCAAGTTCAAGCGACAAGGTCCAGGCTGGCCCGACAATATTGAATGCATAGCCCGGTACCGGCTCGCTTATGACATGAGATGTTAGATACATTTGGCCCGAGCTGGGATCGAGCGCCGCGAACATGCTGGCAAAATCCAGGCCCACCAGGGAGAGATTGCTTCCCAGCAAAGCCACCCAGGTGAATGGGCTAAACAGAGGGCCATATTTCATCCAATAGGCCACCGGAAGATGGGATGAAGATGTGGTATGAAAAATTAAAAATTCAACTGCAAGGGTAAAGATGAAGATCACAAGGTACGTCGGGTAAAGACGGAGATAGCGCTGTTGAATAAAAAGTTTGTAGGAACCGGCGCCGATATATTTTTCGTTAAGGACCAGGGCCATATAAAAGCCGGAAATCATGTAGAAGCACTGTACGGCCAGATCGCCCCGGGCGAACTTCATGCCGAACAGAGAAATCCCGTGGAAATGTTCAAAGAGCACGCTTACGGCGAGCATCAAGCGGAGTAATCCCATATGAAAAGCGTGTGTTCGGCCTGAAGTTAAAGTGAACGCTAGGCTTTTACCCCACCAGATGGCGACACCGATATTACTTCGGCCGTGGCGGAGTCAATCCAATCATCCTGCCAATGCGACTGAGGGCCGGGCAACGCGCCGGAGGGAATTTTTGGCGCGGGCTGAGCGCGATAGATGCGTGCTTTATGGGAGGGGCCAGCCAAGGCGTCCTCGACCGCGCGGCGAAAAACGTAGGCGGGAATCTGCGTGAGGCACCAGGCTTGCTCATAAGGGCATAACGCCAGGCAGAAGTAGCAACTGAGAGGCAGGATCACCACGGAACTTTGCGCGTTGGCGGGCAGAAAGCGGCCAAAATAGGCTCCACTTTGCAGCAGCACCTGGGGCGCGCCGACCGCACAAGCCACTTGCGCCAGGCCGGTCTCCACCCCGAGAACGAGACGGCAGCGGCGCATCAATTCCGCCGATTCGCGTATGGTGCAAAGCCCGCAGAGATTCAGCCAGCGCGAACGCAGGGCCTCGTCGGGCGGCTCGCTATTTGGGAAGTCGTCTTTGCCACCCACCACGATGATCGACCAGGGACCCTCGCGCAAAAGACCCGCCACCAAATCCTTCAACGGCGGATAGGAGCGAAGCTTGCTTGAAGACCCGGAAAAGAAAACCAGCGTCCGCTCCGGCGCAAATCCGCTTTCGCGAAAAATCTTTTCCGCGTAGGTGACATCCTCCGGCGAAGTCCAGACCTGCGGCTGGCAGCCCTCGCCCGGAATACCCAGCATCTCTAGAACCATCCGACAGATGCTCGTTTCGGTGCGCGAAGGCTGGAAATCGGGAATGTCGAGCCGGTGCGTATAGTAGCGGTCGAAGCGGCGCTGCTTTGCGCTGACCTGCGGATTATGGCCGGTGACCCCCACCCGCACGCGTGCGGGGCAGTAGCGCATGATGCGGTCCGTCATGGCGCAGCGGGTGAACTGGCTGCTGATGATATAGTCGGGACGCTCACCACGAATCCGGCGGTAAAGCTGGTCGCGAAGCTTTTTGGAATTCGTCGTCGTCTTCCAGTCGAAGAAAATCTTTTCGTCCAAATGGGGGCAAAATTCGTAAAGATGTTCGCGCACGGCCGGTGCCACGAGAACCAGCCGCGTCTTCGGCCACGCGCGCTTCATCGATTCGATGAACCCGCCGAAGATGACGTGATCGCCAAACATGTCGGTGCGCAAAAGCACAACGCAACGAGGCGCCACCGCCGGAATCGGCCGGCGAAACCGCCGGGGAAAAACACTCTCCAGGAAATTCCGGAGAGGCGGCATCATAATGGGCGGCGCGGACGTCGTTTCGTCGCGACTTTCTTTCCCTTCGCGGCGGCTTTTTTGCGCCGGACCACCTCCGCCAGCAGGTTCCGGTCAATCGCCTCCATGCAGCGGTTCCTCTCCAGGTTCAGGACGGCCAGTTGCCGCATCAGCGTCCCCTTCTCGGCGTCGGGAACATGCTCAAAATCATAAACCTTTTCCTGCTCGTGCCACAGACGGCAATTCACGTCGGCCAGTTGCGCCATGACCGCGCCCATCGCGCCGGTCACCTCGGCAACCGCGTTGCCCTTTTTCTTGAAGACCTTGTTCGACTGGAAAGTGAGCCGCTCTTCGCGGATGAGACCCGTCAGCGCGCCCGCGACAAACTCATCGATCTCTTCCAGCAACAAGACTTCCTGGCCAGCCAGGCTTTTCAGCCGGGCCTTGTCCGTGCTGTGCCATTGCTTCAACTTGATGATGGTAAGTTTATCGCAGAGAGATCCGAGAGTTTCAGCCATATCAGGTTCTAACAGGTACGGTCGGCGCGTGGCAAAGAGTTCTTCGATTCTTATGCTGTCTTTGCCGCCTCAAGACTCTCAACTTGCCGGGTCAGCATCCGGACCATTTCCTCGAAAGAGAGTGTTGGCCTCCAGCCCGTTGCCCTTTCCAGGCGCCCAAAATCTCCGACCAGCCTACCCTGGCGCGGGCGAACCAGCGCGCGATTTTCCACCACATGTTTCGCGGCATCGAGACCGACCTGATCAAAAACAATCTGCACGAATTCCCGCACCGTGTGGAGTTTTCCCGTGGCCACGATGTAGTCGCCCGCTTCCGGCAATTCGAGCATGCGGACCATCGCCTCGACATAATCGGGCGCGTACCCCCAATCGGCCTCGGCGGAGAGATCGCCGAGGACCAGTTCGCGCTGCTCTCCTTTTCGGATCGCGAGCGCGCCTTTGATGATTTTTTTGGAAAGGAATTTGTCCTGGCGATAAATCGATTCGTGATTGTATAGGATTCCCACCGACGCCTGCGGCCCATGATGACTCCGGTAATAACGGCAGGCCTGCATCCCGGCAACCTTGGCGATGGCGTAAATGTTATCGGGCGCAAGCGGGGTCAACTCCGTCTGGGGATATTCCAAAGGCGAACCGAAAACGTGGGACGATGCCGCATAGAAAAGCCGGGCCGATGGTGCGTGCAGACGCAGCGCCTCCAAAAAATGAACCAGACCCATCACCTGCACGTTCAGGCCGTTCTGCCAAAGCTCCGCCTGCCCCTCGTCCAATTTGTCCTGCGAAGAATGATGATGCGCCGCCAGGTAAAAAACGTGGGAGGGCAAATGGGTTTTCACTAATTGCTCGACCGCTTTCGCGTCGCCGAGATCGACAGGGCCGCACATCGCGCCCGATGGCTCGCGGATGCCACCGCGGCTGATGTCCAGATGGGGGATCGATCTTTGCGTGAGGTGCTGCGAGAGAAGCGTGCCGTCCTGCCCGGAAGCCCCCACAATGAATGCCAGTTTCATCCGCCGACAATTTCAATTTCCGGCATGGGAAAAATCATCTGGCCGCCCCGGGAGAGAAACTCTTCCTCGCGCGCGACGATGCCGCTTTTAAAATGCCAGGGCAGGACCAAATAATAATCGGGTTTCATCGCCAGCGCCTCCGCTTCCGAGACAATAGGTATCCGGCTCCCAGGGGTGAAGCGGCCGAATTTATCCGGATTCACTTCCGCGACGAAAGGTATCTCCTTCTCGGTGAATCCGCAAAACTGGAGCAGCACGTTTCCCTTCGTCGAGGCGCCGTAGCCAAAAATCTTTTTCCCATCCGCATTCAACGAGGCAACAAGCTGGATCAGGTTGTGGCGATGTTCAAAAACGCGTTCCTCGAACTGCCGAAAAGGCCGCGGCGTCATCAGCCCCATCCGTTCTTCCTGCCCCAAAAACCAATCGACGACGGTGTGATTGGGTTTGAACGGCGAAGACTTTAATGCTGCCGTCACGGCAAAGCTCCCGCCGTTCACCGAGTTCATCTGCACATCAAGGATTTTCAGCCCGTTGTTTTCCAGCAGCTTCTTCACCGGGGTCAGCGAGTAATATTCGATATGCTCGTGACAAATCGTGTCGTAGGAATTCATGCGCAGCATCGAAGGCATGTAGCTCTGCTCAAAATGCCAGACGCCGTCCTGCGCCAAAACCTGTCCGATGTCGCGGACAAACGAGGCCGGGTCTTCGAGGTCGTAGAACATCGCAATCGATGTGACGATCTTGGCTTTCCGTTCGCCGATCCTCTCATTGTAAACCCGTGACGAAAAGAAATCAGGGATCAACTCGATGCCGTCCGTGTAATAGGATTTGAACTTGGTCCCCGTCGGATCGATGCCGATGCGACGGATGCCCCCCGTGCCGTAAGCCTTCAGCGTCGTCGCATCGTTGGAGCCGATATCAATCACCGTGTCGCCCGCTTTAAGCGGGTAAAGCCGCTCCAGCTTTCTCACCTTGAAAGTCAGATGCTTGACCATCGATTGGTTCAGACCGGAACGGTAGCCGTAATTCTGGCCATACATCTCGCCGGGATCGTATGATTGCTTAAGCTGTAACAAGCCGCTTTCGGGACACCAGACCAGGTCCAAGGGCCCTCGCGTCACTTCCTGTTCGCGCGATGCTGGAAAATATCCGGTCAGTTCCTGCTCGCCCAGGCTGAGGACCGGAATCAGATTCGTGGACGAACTGATCCGGCACTTCGTAATCGTGCTATAATTCGACATGGGAAGAAAATCCTGCCCCGCGACGCTGGCGGTTCCTATCCATTTGATAAAGAGACTCAACTCCTCGTGCAAACTCAATATTAACAAACCCCTCCGAATTAAGTCCTCGATTTTGTAACCCAAGGGCGCTCATCTCTGTCTAGAGAAACTACCATGGCAAACGCATTCGGCTTCCTTCGCTTACCCGTCTTCATCCTGACGCTGGTCTTCTCGCCGGTCTGCGCCGCCTCCACGACCGACCCGAATTATTCCGGCCACTACGAGTTGAAAGACGCGAAGGCCGCGCGGACTTTTTTGCTCGACGTCAAACTGGATGGCTCCCGCGCCAACGTCTCCTTTTCCGCCGAGATGGCGGATGGCTCCGGGGCGGCGCCCGATGGCTCAGGCAACGGTCATGTCGAGGACGGCGTCCTCACCTTTAAGCTCAAGGACAGCTTCAATAACGAGTGCGCCTGCACGCTCACCGCCAAGAGCGATGGTTATCACCTCGGCATGACGGTAATCAAGGCGGTGGAACCGAGCCCTCTTCATTTCTACGGGAATATGTTGCTGCAAAAGACTTCGAGCCATCCGCAATGATCGCGGCGTTGGACTGCCGATCGCTAATATTTCCGCGATGAAATGTAACCTTTGAGGTCGATTTCAGTCTAATCTGGTATATGGCAGCCCTCCGTCTTCCCTTGTTCCGGTCGATCATGCTGGTCGTCGCCAGTCTTCTTCTCTCTCCGGCCGGAACACTTCGCGCCCTGGAAGCACCTGCGGATCGCGATGAAATTGTCCATGTCCTCAATCGCATCACCTTCGGCCCCCGTCCTGGTGATGTCGAGAAGGTCGGGAATATGGGCCTGCACGCCTACATCGAGCAGCAGTTGCACCCCGAAACCATCGATGATTCCCGGGTCGAACAAGAAGTGGCCGGATTTGACATGCTCCAGAAATCGTCCGGAGAACTCATGGCCCTCTTTCAGAACGAGAGAAATAATGTCCTCCTCAAGCAAAAGCTCCTCGCCGCCGCCAATCAGAATCAGGACGGGAAACCCGAGGCCAATGCCACCCCGGTTGAGCCGCCGCCGATGCAGTTCATGCCCCAGGACAAACTAGCGGGGATGGTTGAGAAGGCGAAACAGTATCGCTCCGTCGCGGCCATCGGACAGCTCGAGCAGGCCAAGCTGGTCCGCGCGGTCGATTCGCAGCGCCAACTCCAGGAAGTACTCGTCGATTTCTGGAATAATCACTTCAACATCGACGTCAAGAAAGGCCCCGACCGCGTCTTGAAGATCGTCGATGACCGCGACGTCATCCGCCCCCATATCCTGGGCCGCTTCCGCGACCTGCTCGAAGCTTCCGCGAAAAGCCCCGCCATGCTGTTCTACCTCGACAACGCCACCAACACCGCCGCGCATGTCATCACCGCGCGGGAACAGATGATTCTGCAGCGGATAAATGAGAACATGACCCAGAATGGCAATGGCGCCCTGGCCCCTCCCGTCCCTGCCGTCGGCGAAAAGAAAGGCGGCATCAATGAGAATTACGCCCGCGAAATCATGGAACTGCACACCCTTGGAGTCGATGGCGGCTACACCCAGCAGGACGTGCAGGAGGTCGCGCGCTGCTTCACCGGTTGGTCGTTCGACCGCCAGACCGGCGAGTTCATCTTTCGCCCCCGCCAGCATGACAACGACTCCAAGGTTGTGCTCGGCCATCAGATTCCCGCAGGCGGCGGAATCCAGGACGGCGAAACCGTCCTCGACATTCTTTGCTCCAGCCCGGCGACGGCCCATCATATCTCTCTCGAACTTTGCCAACGCTTCGTCAGCGACGATCCGCCCGATGCGTTGGTGAACCGCGTTGCCGGTGTCTTCCTGCAAACGGGGGGAGACCTGCGCCAGGTGACCGAAGCCATCCTCACCAGCCCCGAATTTCTTTCCCCCACCAATTTCAATAACAAGATCAAGTCACCGCTCGAATTTGCCGTCTCCGCCGTCCGTGCCTCGGGTTCTTCGATCATTCCCCAACAACCGCCTCCCTTCGACAAGCTGGTGCCCGCCATGGAAGGTGGCGCGATCCTGGGCCGGGGCGCCGCCGCCGACCGCCTTTCCCAACGTCCGCGCCAGTCGCTCAACTGGCACATTTATGAGCTGGGCGAACCGCTCTTCGCCTGCACGCCGCCCACCGGCTACAAGGAAGTCTCCAAATTCTGGGTCAGCCCCGGCGCGCTGATCGAGCGCCTCAACTTCGCCATGGCCCTGACCCAGCAAAAGGTCAGCGACATCCGCTTCGACCCGTCAACGATCCTCGCGGGCACCGATCTCGACCGCCCCGAAGCCGTGCTCCATCAAAGCGTCGCCGTCCTGCTTCAGAACAACATCACCGACTCCACCCGCAAAGTCCTCGAACAAACCGCTCTGCCTGCGCCCGGCGACAGCCAGACCGTCAACCCCTCCAGGCTCATCGCCCTCATTATCGGCTCACCCGAATTCCAAAGGAAATAATATGATGAACGTCAACCGCCGGGTCTTTTTGAAACAGGGCGCTCTCGCCTACGTCTGCATGGGCATGGGCCCCTTCTGGGGACCGCGTTTCCTCCGTGAAACCGCCTTCGCCGCCGACCTCGGTTCCTCCTCCAGCAATAAAATCCTCATCTGCATCTTTCAGCGCGGCGCGGTCGACGGCCTCTCCATGGTCGTCCCCTACGGAGATCCCCATTATTACCAGGCCCGCACCGATATCAGCATCGCCCAACCTTCCCAGGCGGCGGGTGGAAACGGCGCGCTCGATCTCGACGGCTACTTCGGTCTTAATCCCGCGCTTGCCCCTCTACTGCCTTTATTTCAACAGGGCCATCTCGCCGCGATCCAGGCCTGCGGCTCGCCCAATGCCTCCCGCTCCCACTTCGAGTCCCAGGACCTGATGGAATCGGGCGTCGATGAAGACCGCGGCATCCAGGACGGCTGGCTCAATCGTCTGATCGGCTGCTGTCCCGAGGACGCCGCCAAGACCACCGCCTTTCGCGCCGTCTCCATGACGGCCACCACACCGCGCAGCCTTCAAGGCGACCAGGATTCCCTCGCCATCCGCGATCTCGACACCTTCGGCCTCGCCGGAGATACCGCCGTGACCCTGGCTGGCCCCAGCGGCACGACCAACGGCTTTGAGAGCATGTATGGCGCCGCCGTCGATACCGTCCTCCACGGCACCGCCCGCGAGTCGTTCGACGCGCTCGATCTCCTCAAGCAGGCCCGCACCACCAACTATCGGCCAGCCAATGGCGCCAATTACCCGGTCGGTGCCTTTGGCCGCAACCTCAAACAAATCGCGCAATTGATCAAGGCAAATGTCGGCCTCCAGGTCGCTTTCGCGGAAGTTGACGGCTGGGACACCCACGCCAACCAGGGCGGCGCCAAGGGGCAGCTCGCGACTCGGCTAACGGGTTTCTCCCAGGCGCTGGCTGCTCTCCACCGGGACCTCGGCGACCGCATGGCCGATGTCGTCGTCGTCACCATGAGCGAATTTGGTCGCGCCGTGCATCAAAACGGCAACCGCGGCACCGACCACGGCCATGGCACCTGCTTCTTCACCATGGGCGGCTCGATCAAGGGCGGCAAAGTCTACGGCGACTGGCCCACCCTCGCCCCGGACAAACTCTTCCAAAACCGCGATCTCGCCATCACCACCGATTTCCGTCAGGTCTTCGGCGAAATCACCTCGCGCCACTTCGGCGTTCCCATGAGCGCCATGCCGCAGCTCTTCCCCGAATACTCGGTCGACGCGCAGCGCTTCCGCAATTTCTACGCGAGCTAAGGTAGCCGTCGGCCTACCTACACACTCTAGAACGAAATTTAGGCTACCGCTAAGAGCCTAACTATCAAGCGTAACCCGCCAGAATGGGGTCTAACTCGTCACTACTCTCTTAGTCGCATTTCTGGTCGCAGTGGTCGCAAATTTGGTCGCATCCACAAAGGCCGTATCATTCGCAATCGAAGCGGTAATTGACCAAGGGATGCACGGGCCTAGGGTTATGCAATGCCTATTCCAGTCGATTTTGCTGCGGAATACATCGGAGGACCTGATTCCGGTCGCGTGATGGTGTTCACCGGGGCACGAACAGTAATGTCTTTGAAAAATCCCAAGGTGATAGAGCTCGATGGTCGGCGATACAGCTTAGACGGAAAGGTTCACTTTAAGAACGGCGTCGCTCTATCAGCGAAATTCGACGTTGATACTACCGGATTCGATCTCTTAGTTCTAAATTCCCTGAAGGTTTATTGCGACGGCTTGTGGTATCATTGGTGGGAGCAGGAGCTGGTAGCGGTCGTCGGTGCTAAGGATTCGGATGAGATATTGCCGTTCACATGGTCGCCTTCTGCGCCACTAAAATATAACCAATCATCGCCCTATCCAATGCGTTTTCACGAAAAGCACACCCAAGAGATTGTTGCAAGTATTCGACGTTTGCACCGTCGTGAGGACCTACCTCTAAGCGATAATAATAGCTCCTTGTTTTTTAATCCAATATATTGGCACTAACGTTCAGAGGTAGCTGCCGTGCGGTAGGTTTCCGCGGCAAACCCGTTCAAGCTACCTTCATTGAACATGATAATTATCGGTTATGCTTCATGCAGAAACGGTCTTCGTAGCAGCTTTAAGGGGAAGAGTCAGGGTATAGAAAAAACGACACGCCACCCCGAACAAATTTCGGTAGGGCATTCGGACGGAACCATCATTCTCCATTGTTCGTCGTCATTCGTCATCGTACATGGCGTGATCGTGCGCGTTTTGCTTCCCAACCGCCCCCGACGGTGGCCTTTATGGGGCGGTTTGGCTTCGAAGCGCTGGGTGTGTTCTGCGGCGTGGTTTCTAGGCGCCGTCGCGAGACGATCGCGAAACGCTCTCGCAAAAAATCGTCATCCTGAGCGAAGGCGAGCGGAAGACTTTCTTTATCCGTGGCGGCCTGCCGAGCCGAAGTCGAAGGACCTAGCTATTTCCCAATTTCGCACCGTAGCGAAGATGACCGACTCATGAGAAAGCAACTCCCGCCGCCTCTGCGTGAAGAAATGCCTCCCGGTGTTCGACGGTCTTCGCCAAGCAGGCAAGGTCCTTCGGCTGCGGCTCGGCGAAAACTCGTGATGAAATGGGGGTCACCGCTCGCCTTCGCTCAGGATGACGGATCTAAAGAGAGGTCGCTTCCTATTTTCGCAAAGGTTTCTGGGAGAGTTTCGGCCGAGCAGCCGCCGACTTCTACCAGAGCAGCCCAAGCAGTCGCAAATCTGGTCGCATTTGCCACCAGAACGACGTTACCCGGAGCAGTTCCTTTTGATCTTCACCGCTTTATCAAAAGGCTCCGAAGGTAGCCGTCGGCCTCCGGGCGACGGTGCAGTTTACTGCCGTCCACAGGCCCCCGTGCCCGGAGATCGCGGGCTACCGCTTCGCGTGCTCACGCAACGTCTCCTCGATGACCATGTCACCGACATGCGAGCGCTCCTTGTGCTCCAGCGTAAAGGCCCGCGTGTTCCGGGATATTTCCTCCAGCTTGGCCGGATCGGCCAGGGCCCGCGCCACCGTCCGCTCGAAGTCATCGCCGATCAGCGAAAAATAAATCGCATGAACGTCGGGCTGGAATGGCATGTAGTTGGTCGCGTAAGGCCAGTTCACCAGCGGCACCGCCCCCGCCGCGCTCACCTCGTAATGCCGGAACGTCTCGCACCCGAAGCTCTCCGCGCAAACGATCAGCTTCGCGCGCTGTAATAGCTCCAGGTACTCCTCGATCGGCACCACGCCGTTGAAGCAATAGACCTTGTGGCGATCCTTCAGCTTCAGGCAGCGCTCGTAGAGGTCGCGCCGGATCGGATTGTGCGTGAGATCACCGAAGAGATTCGGATCGTCCGCGCTTCGTCCCGGAATAATCGTTCCCGTAAAACAAAGATCGATGTCGCGCTCGCGCATGGGTCGCGCCGTCTTCGCGATCCGGCTTTTCGGAACCCCGTTCGTCAACGGCCGCAATTTCGGGGTGAACGGCGTGACGCGCCGCATGCCCATGAAAGTCTCCAGCGGCATCAGCGAGCGCCGCGCCCAAAAATAGAGGTTCAGCTTGAAATAGAGCGTGGCCGCCTGGAGCAACGGATAATCCTTCGGCAGGACATACGAGGTATCGAGGAAATCGATCACCGCCAGCGGCACTTTCCCGCGAACCTCGCCCGCCAGCAGCCACGCCGCCCAATAGCCATCGAGCATCTTGTGCTTGTAGGTGAAATAGCGGAAAGCCTGCGCCAGCCGCGTCGCCAGCCGCTTGTGGCGCGGCCACGCCGAATTCTGGATCGGGCCGCTGATCACCAAGTCGAACTCGCCCCGCGCCAACCTGCGCCGCAAACTCCACAATCGGCTCCACGAAGCCGCATACGGCGAAGGCCCGCTCGTCCTGTCCCCCGATACGATTTCGAAGTCATACCTGGGATTGCTCAAAAACAAGTCGGTCGCGTAGCCCTCAAAATGCGACGCGCCCCAGAGGAACAGAATCCGCAGCCGCTTTTCCGGGGAAGAACTCATGCGGCAATCTATACGGGAATGCGCTCGCTTTTGAAATCAGTTCCGCAATTCATTCCGGAGGAAGGACCGACAGTAGCCCGGCGATTCATCGCCGGGTTTGGCGCAAGTTCGGTGGCGTCGCGGAGGGACGCTTGATCGACCCCAAGTTCAACGTGTTTCATTTCCGGCCCGCCACGCGCCCCAGCTCCGACTGCAAACGGTTCTCCACGAATTGCGCCAGGGCCAGCGGAGCCTCCTTCACGTCCGGCGACAAATCGCGGTCGGTATTGGTCCGGTCGAAATGAATCTCCGCATCAAAGTAGGCGCGCAATTCCGTGATCGCCTTGTCGAAAATCTTCGAGGCCGTCGGCAATTCGGCGCGCGTCACGCCGGGCTCGAAACCGACCTTCAGCTCCGGCACCAGCACCTCGAGGATCGAGGCGATGTCGCGCAGGTAGGTGTCGCGCGGCGCAGTCAAATGATACGTGCGTCCGGAGCCGGAGGGCATCCGCGCCAGGTCCGACATCGCGGCGATCACCCAGTCGCTATGGATCAGGTTCAGGTTCGCCGTCGGGCGCAGGCGAAAGACAAAGGGCTCGCCCCGTTTCACCGCCAGCGCCACTGCATACGCGCAGGCATCGACCATCTTGAAACCGCCCGTGCCGCCCAAATCGTCCACCACCACGCTCGGACGGAAAATCGCGCCCGGCAGCCCGGCGGCAAAATCACGCAACACGCGCGTCTCCGCCGCCAGCTTCGAAGCCTCATAGGGATTGCGAAAGTTCTGCCCCATCTCGCTCTCCGATTCCAGCGCCGTCCCGTGCCTCTCACCCACCACGTAGGCCGTGCTGATATGATAGAAGGGACAGGTGGTGCGACCATTCACCCAGGCATCGGCGAGCCGCCTGGTGCCCTCGACATTCACCTCTTTGATTTGCCGCGTGATTTCCTCGCTCGCCGCCGTCAGCGCCGTCAGCGCCGCGAAATGCCATAATCCGCCGTCGCAATCCCGCAAGGCATCGAGTTGTTCCACGCCTAAATTCCGCACGTCTCCCTCGACCAGCCGCACCCGGCTTTCGTTCGCGCGCAGCCAGCTTTGAAACAAATCCGATTGGAACGCGGAGGAAGATTTGCGCACCAGCAGGCTGGCCCGCAAATTTGGATCGTTTTGAAAATTGCGCCGCAAAAAAGCAAAACCGAGAGCGCCGGTCGCGCCCGTCATCGCAATTTGTTGAGGTCGATAGATGTCCATTAGGTGCGGAAAAGCAATCGCTTAAACTAACGGACACGCAGGCGGTAGCAATTCCAAATTTACTCCTTGGGTGGCCCGGAATACTTTGTTGTCCGGGTCGCCGCAGGCGACAGGAAGCGATCAGTTTCAATCGTATCCCATTACAAATTATTAACGGGAACATCTTGGGTCTCCCGTGCGTCGTATCCTATACTGCCATGATGATCAGAACCCTCATCCTCGCCTTTCTGATCGCGGGAGGCCTCGCGGCCCGCGCCTCCGATCCCATTTCCGCGCCCATGGGCGGCGCAAGCGCGAGCGTCACCCAGCCCCATGTCACGGCGGAACTCATTCCCGAGACGACCAGCGTCCAGGCGGGCCAGCCCTTTGACGTCGCGCTCCATCTCCATTCCGATACCGGCTGGCACACCTACTGGATCAACCCCGGCGATGCGGGACTCGCCACCCGCATCACCTGGACGCTGCCGCCCGGCTTCACTGCGGGACCGATCCAATGGCCCACGCCCGAAAAGCACAACATGGGGCCGCTCGTCACCTACGGCTACGAGGGCGATGTCTATCTCCTCACCACCATCACGCCGCCGAAATCCGATCTGCCCCAACACTTCGACGTGAAAGCCAAGGCTACCTGGCTCGTCTGCCAGGAGGAATGCATCCCCGGCAAAGCCGAGCTCACCCTCCCGCTCGATTCCGGCCTGCTCAACCTCCGCCTCCCCATCGACAACAAGGATTTCTTCGCTGAGGCGCGGGAGCGGTTGCCGGTGGAGAATACGCTTTGGGATGTGAGTGGAGACTACACCGTGACCGGAGAAAAGTCCGGTATGGCTTCCTCTGGTCACTCAGTATTTGAAATGGGCTTTGAAAGTAAAACAGCGAATTCTGCGACTAATTTGTCAAACGTCTACTTTTTCCCCGAGCAAGCTAATGTGTTCAGCTCAAAAAATCCCGATTTTCATGATGCAAAACCGAATCCACAAGGTTTTTTGCTGATACTGGATTTAATCCAAAACGGCGAAGAGCCGAACAAGCTGAGCGGCGTTTTGGTTTCTGATAACGCTTTGATCGGCACTTCAAAAGCGGTTCACCTATCAAATATCACCGTTCTCAATGGTAAATCGGCTGCCTCAGCAATCTCCAGAGGCGGTTCTGTGGCCAATTCCGGCAGCATCCCATCCGTCGTATCAGTCCCATCAGTCCCATCAGTCCCATCTGCCACCACTGCCCCACTTCTCCTCGCCGTCCTCGGCGCGGCCTTTCTCGGCGGACTCATCCTCAACCTGATGCCCTGCGTCCTGCCCGTCCTTTCGCTCAAAGTCTTCTCGCTCATGAAGCACGCGGGCGAAAACCCCAAGGCCGCGTGGCTCCAGGGCGTCGCCTTCACTGCGGGCGTCGTCCTCTCCTTCTGGATTCTCGCGGGCCTGTTGATCATCCTGCGCACGGCGGGAAATCATCTCGGCTGGGGCTTCCAGATGCAATCGCCCGGCTTCGTCCTCGCGCTCATCCTCCTCTTTTTTCTCCTCGCGCTGAACCTCTTCGGCGTCTTTGAGCTTGGCGCTTCGCTCGTCGGCCTCGACGCCAAAGCCACCGGCCACCTCGGCGGCCTCGCCTCCTCGTTCGGCAACGGCGCGCTCGCCACCCTCGCCGCCACGCCCTGCACCGCTCCGTTCATGGGTTCCGCGCTCGGATTCGCCGCGCAGCAACCGCCGTTCGTTTCCCTCGTGATCTTCACCTTTCTCGCCCTCGGCATGGCCGCGCCCTACCTGCTCCTCACCATCTTCCCCGGCGCGCTCCGCTTCGTCCCCAAGCCCGGCGCGTGGATGGAAGCCTTCAAGCAATTCATGGGCTTTCTCCTTCTGGCCACGGTGATTTTTCTCATCTACGTCTTCGGCGCGTTGGTGGGGGAAGACCAGGTGCCATGGCTTCTCTTTGTGCTGCTGTTCGCCGGATTGGCCGCCTGGATTTATGGGCGATGGGCAACGCCGCTGCATACGGCTCCGGTTCGGTTCGTGGCCTTCTTGCTGACGATGGGCTTTTTGGGCTATGCGATTTTTTGGGGTGTTAGTCTGGCTAAAGCGGAACCGGTGCAAGAGCCTGCGCCAGCTACCTCGGAAGCGGCTGCCGGAAACTGGCAACCCTGGTCCCAAACCGCCGTCGATAATACCTTGGCGAACGGCCAGCCCGTCTTCGTCGATTTCACCGCCGCGTGGTGCCTCAGTTGCAAAGTCAACGAGGCCGTCGCGCTCGGCACCGACGCGGTGAAGCAGGCCTTCGCGCAGAAGAACGTCGCGCTTTTTCGCGCCGACTGGACCCATGCCGATCCCGCCATCTCCCAGACGCTTCAGCAATACCACCGCGATGGCGTCCCGCTCTACCTGCTCTACTCCCCCAAAGCCAAAGACGCACCCCAAGTCCTGCCCGAGGTGTTGACGCCCGGAATTGTTCTTGATGCGCTGAAGAACTTATAACCTATACTATTACATCTCCGCCATCCGGCTTTTAACCGCAACCGCAAGGACCCCCATGACGTCAAAACACTATATGCAAAAGATCATCTTTGCCGCGCTCTGCCTCGGCGCGCTCCTCAGCTTTACCGTCTCGGCCCAAAACACTTCAAAAACTTCGGCCTCGATTGGCCAGCCCGCGCCCGATTTCACGCTCCAAGGCGGCGACGGCAAGCAGCATTCGCTCGCCGATTACAAAGGCAAATTTGTCGTCCTGGAATGGACAAATCCGCAGTGCCCGTTTGTGCATAAGTTTTACGATTCCGGCACGATGCAAAAACTTCAAAAGTCTGAGACGGCGAAGGGCGTCGTCTGGCTGCGCATAAATTCAAGTGCCGCAGGCCACGAGGGCTACCAGACCGTCTCCGATCTCGCCTCCTACGAGAAAGACCACAACGTCGCCGCGAGCGAAAGCCTGCTCGATCCCACCGGCGCAATCGGCCACACGTACGGCGCGCGCACCACGCCCCACATGTTTGTCATCAATCCCAAGGGCATCCTGATTTATGCGGGCGGCATCGATAACCAGCCCTCCACGGATGCGTCCGACATCCCCTCCGCCACGAATTACGTCACCACCGCGCTCGACGAAGCCATGGCGGGCAAGCCGGTCACCACTCCCACCGCGCCGCCTTACGGCTGCTCGGTCAAGTACGCAAGCAATTAAGCCTAAACGTCCTCCGGCGGATGCGGCGCAACCGGATGCACCGGACCTTCGTCGTCTTCGTCCTCCTCGATTTCGCGACGCCAGGCGCGGGACAGGAAGGGCCGCAGAAATCCGTAAAGCAGGTACGAAACAAACATGACCGCTGGCATCCACCAGTAATAAATGATCGTCAACCAAAGCAGGACCACCGCGCCGAGAAACTTCGGCAGCGAAAACTGCGTGCGCCAGTTAAA
>Ga0302320_10002988_pt1 | contig 39458 bp, 32 predicted proteins | sample Bog_T0_3_FD_202130 | JGI IMG/M metagenome (GOLD analysis project Ga0302320, IMG submission 202130) | Peat permafrost microbial communities from Stordalen Mire near Abisko, Sweden - Bog_T0_3 | ecosystem: Environmental > Terrestrial > Soil > Wetlands > Peat | place: Sweden: Abisko, Stordalen Mire... | reverse complement strand
ACGGGAGGAGTGTCGTCTCGTGCAGCCGTCGGCAACCTGGATTCAAGCTCTGAGGAATTGAGCCCCGAGAAAAATTTCGCGTCCCGAACGGAAAGCGGCCACACAACCCACCTTGCGGAATTGCTGAGGCCCGCCTTGATGGTTTTGCCATTTACTGCCATTATTTGCAACATAACGAATCATGCCCGCAAAGGCGGGCGCCGTTCCTGGCATAAACATTGACGCTGCCAGACAATAAAATCTCGTCTCCACTCTGTTAATTTGGGGCATGATAAAGTTTGCAAAGGACCTCGAAATGATCAGACTGGGAAAGAACTCACGTGAAATCAAAAGTCAGTAGGACAATCGCTGCCATCCAATGTTCCGTCGTTTTTTTGGCTCTGGCTGCCTTTCCGGCCAGCGCACAAATCAATACGAACCGGTTTTATGCCTTAGTCCTGGCGGAACGGGGAGACCAGCACGAAGCCTTTGTCGTGGCAGCGCTGGAATGGCTCAAGGAGACGGCATCGCGGGATCATTTTGCGCTGGATGTTTTTGAAAATCCGAATAAGTTCAACCAGGCCTTTCTGGCCAGGTACCAGGTCTTTATACAGCTTAATTATCCTCCTTACCGATGGAGCGACGAAGCCAAGGCGGCCTTTCAAGATTACATCGAGCAAGGAAAAGGAGGATGGGTTGGGCTGCACCACGCCGCCTTGCTGGGAGAGTTTGATGGTTATCCCCTGTGGCCGTGGTTCTCTGATTTCATGGGCAGGATACGTTTCAAAAGCTATATCGCCAGGCGGGTCGCGGGGACCGTGGTGGTCGAGGATGCGGCTCATCCGAGCATGAAGGGAATACCTTCAACCTTTGTGGTCGAGGAGGAAGAATGGTACACTTTTGACCAGGATCCACGGCCCAACGTGCATGTTTTGGCGCGAGTGGACGAATCCTCCTATCAGCCATCGTCCGACATTAAAATGGGGGACCATCCGGTTATTTGGACAAACAAAAGGAAGCAGGCCCGCAATATTTATATTCAGATGGGACATCATCCCAGCCTGTTCAAAAACGAAACCTACAAAACCCTGCTTCGCAATGCCATTCTCTGGGCCGCAGAGGATGGAAGCCATGACCAGGCTGGGGCGGGCAAAACAAATGGTGACAAATAATATAGTAAAACAATTATGACCACATATAAAATCATTGTCCGGCGGGTCATCGCCTTTGGCGGAGCGGTCTTGTGTTCGGCCAGTTTGTGCGCGCAAAGTCCGGCGCCGCAATTCAAGGCGGTCGCCTTCTACACCACCCCCGCGGACGAATCGGCCCATGTCACTTTTGCGCATGATGCCAACCGTTGGTTCCCGCAAATGGGGGCCAAATACAATTTCAGTTACGAAGCAACCACGAATTGGGACCAGATGAACACTTCCTTTCTTTCGAAATATCAAGTGGTGCTTTTTCTGGATAGCCGCCCGGATAATCCCGACCAGCGCAAGGCCTTTGAAGATTACATGGACCATGGCGGCGCGTGGATGGGATTTCACTTTGCCGGGTTCGCCTTGACCCCCTCGAAATTCCCGCAAAACTGGGATTGGTATCACCAGAAGTTTCTAGGCTCGGGCGAGTTCTTGGGCAACTCCTGGCCGCCCGTCACGGCCGTGTTGCGGGTCGAAGACGCTCGTCATCCGGCCACCAGGAATTTGCCGGCGACCTTCAGGTCGGCTCCCAGCGAATGGTATCGGTGGAAGAATGATTTACGCTCCAACCCGGACATCAAAGTGCTGCTGTCCATTGATCCGGCCAGCTTTCCGTTGGGGGGGAGCCACAAGACCAATGAAACATGGCTTGGCGGTGATTACCCGGTGATTTGGACCAATCAAAAATACAAAATGATCTACATGAACTTTGGCCATGACGACCTGGATTACAAGGCCAACCCGCATAAGCAATTGTCATCCACCTTTGATAGCGAAAGGCAAAACCAGTTGATTCTTGACAGTCTTTTGTGGTTGGGTGGCGGCAAGGAACATTGACGGCGCAGGACCAAGGCAATCACAGCCCAAAATCTGCTGCCGAAACAGCAACTGCTGCTGCTCCAGTGCCGCCGCCAGCGCTGTCAGTTTTGACGTCGCCACTGTCCTCGTTAAAGTATTTGATTCGTTCAATCAGCCCGGAAAGGCTTTCGGGGTGCTTGGCTGGCGATTTATTTTGGAGCCCGAACCTTGTTGGCGGGGGCAACCCCATCGGCAAGCGGGGGACACAATTAAGCTTTCAATCCTTCCCCATATTCCCGAATCTTCGTGAACCGGCATGGAAATGAGTCCTTACATTTTCCGCAAATCAAAAAGCGCCTTGTGTCTTTGGCTGGCAACAATGGTCGTTACCCTCGTTTGCAACGCAGGCTTGGTGACCGACGGCGGCTTTGAGTCCGGTTTGGCGGGCTGGCGGCCACTGTGGACGAGGGATGCCAAAGTCGGAACATTGATCTTGGATGGCAGCACGGCGCACACGGGCAAGTTTTCCGCCCGCATTGACCATGGCGGCCAGCAGGACTGGTGCTTGGAGCCAATCCTCCGTGTGCCCGTGCAGGCGGGTGATGTCTTTGAACTGGAAGCCTGGCTGAAAGTGAAGAACCTTGGTGGCAACGTGACCCTTTGCGTTTCCACGCACGACCCGCAGGGGAAAGCTCTCGACTGGTCCTATGGTGCGCGCACGCTGAATGACAGCGCGGACTGGCAGCGTGTGCGAACGCGGTTCATCGTGCCGCCGGGGGTCGCGGAAATTCAGCCACGTTTGATCGGCTCCGGCCCGATGCTCGTGTGGGTGGACGATTTTTCACTGGAGTCGGCCGGCCATGTGACAATGACGCTACCGGCAAATCTTCCCGCCACACTGTGCATCACGAACTCCGCCTTGCGGGTTTCGTTCAACACCGGCAATGCCACGATGACCGTGTTTGACTGCCTCTCCGGTCAGCGGTTCGAACAGACCCCGCTTTCGAGTAACGTCATTCTCACCAGTGCCACGGCGCAAAACGACAGTCTTCAACTCAAGCTGATTAGTGCCCCATCTGGTCAGGAAATTACGGGTGCAGTTCGTTTGGATAAGAATTCACCCGAGTTCACGGTCGAGCTGACCGCACAAGGCGAATTACCGCGCGCGCTCCAGTTCCCGCCGCCGTTTAAGTCGCATCCCGGTGAATATCTGGTGGTGCCGATGAATGAAGGTATTTCCTATCCGGTCGAGGACCAGAGTGTCGAGCCGTTCAGCCTCGTGGCCTACGGTGGCCACGGCCTCTGCATGGGCTTCTGGGGAGCAACCGATGGCGCGCATGGATACATGGCGATCATTGAGACACCAGACGACGCAACCATTCGCATTGAGCGGCCCGACGGATTGCTGGCCATCGCGCCCCAATGGGATGCCCAGCATGGGCAGTTCGGATACACGCGGCGATTGCGATATATATTTTTTGACCACGGTGGTCACGTCGCCATGGCCAAACGCTACCGTGCTTATGCGCAGAAAATCGGTTTGTTCAAGACGCTGGATCAGAAGCGCCAGGAAAACCCGAACGTTGATCTGCTCGTCGGCGCCGTGAACGTCTGGTGTTGGGACCATGCCGCCGTCAGCGTTGTGAAAGAACTTCAATCAGCCGGCATCGAGCGGATTCTCTGGAGCAATGCGCAGAGCCCGGAAAATCTCCGCGCCCTGAACGCCCTCGGTGTGTTGACCAGCCGCTATGACATTTACCAGGATGTGATGGACCCGGCGAATTTTCCCAGGCTTAATTGGCCGCACGGTGATTGGGTAACCGATGCGTGGCCGGCGGACATCATTCGCAAAGCCAACGGCGACTGGCTGCGTGGGTGGGGCGTGAAGGGCAAGCAGGACGAGTGGTTCCACTGCGGCGTCCTGTGTGACCGGCAGGCGCTGGCCTACGCCGCCAAGCGAATCCCCGCCGAGCTCGTCACCCATCCCTACCGCTGCCGTTTCATAGACACCACCACCGCCGCGCCCTGGCAGGAATGCTACAACAGCAATCACCCGATGACCCGCACGCAAAGCAAGCAATGGAAGATGAAGCTCTTGGACTACGTCTCGCACGACAATCATCTCGTCACCGGCAGTGAAACCGGCCACGACGCCGCAGTACCGTTCGTGAATTACTTCGAGGGGATGATGAGTCTCGGCCCCTATCGCGTGCCCGACGCTGGCCGCGACCTGGCGCGCATCTGGACGAATGCCCCGGAACGGGTCGTGAAATTTCAGCTTGGCCACCAATATCGTCTGCCGCTCTGGGAATTGGTTTATCATGAATGCGTGGTAGCGCAATGGTATTGGGGGGATTACAACAACAAGCTCCCGATGCTTTGGGACAAGCGCGACCTGTTCAACATTCTCTACGCCACACCCCCGATGTTCATGTTTGACCATGCGCGCTGGCAGGAGAACCGGGAACGTTTCATTCAATGCTACCGCAACACCTGCCCATTGGTTCGACGCGTCGGTTATAGTGAGATGACGAACCACCGGTTTCTCACGCCTGACCGAAGCGTGCAACAAACTGCTTTTGCCAACGGGATCACTGTCACCGTGAATTTCGGCCTAACCGCTTTTCAGCTCCCCGACGGGAAGCTGCTGGAGCCAATGGGATTTTGGGTGCAATAAACAGGTGCTACAGTCTGGCGTATCGCCATGTCAGATACCTTGCACTGGCAAGTTGCCCCTTTCGATCAGCGACGTTGCGAGATGCTCACAGGAAAATCCCGCCGGAGACTTCGACTCCCTGGCCGTTGACCCAACCGTTATCATCTGACAACAGCGAGGCCACGGCACCCCCAATGTCATCAGGCAGCCCGACCCGGCCCAAGGAGGTACTGGAGGCGATCATTGCATTGATTTGCTTGTTATCGCGCACAGCACCCCCCCAGAAATCCGTTTCGATTGCACCCGGAGCAATCACATTCACGGCGATCTTGCGCCCACCCAGTTCTTTCGCCATATAGCGCGACAAAACTTCAATGGCACCCTTCATGGCGGCGTAAGCCGAATATCCTGGCATGGAAAAACGTGCCAGCCCCGAGGATAGGTTCACAATCCGACCGCCATCTTTCAACAGGGGCAGCAGTTTTTGCGTCAGGAAGAACGTCCCTTTGAAGTGAATGTTCAAGAGTTGGTCGAAATCTGAGCAGGGCGTGATCGGGACGCTGATTGGATCGGACACGCACAACGCCTTCTGGATGGCCTCGCGCCCCGTCGGCTGATTGGTATAGATGCCCGCCGAGATGAACTCCTCCAGCAACCGGCGCGTTTCAACCTCGACACATAGGGCGGCGGGATGCGCGTCATTCAGACTCGCCAGCTTGAGCAACTGCGGCGGCGTCAGCTTGTGCTTGCAGATGCCGCGTTGCGACAGGTATGTCTGTCGCGGGGCGAGCAAACCTTGAGGGATTCCGTAGTTAGCAAACCTTGAATGGGTGTGCAACCATGAGTTGCTGCGGATCATCCCCCCGCCCAGTCCTGGAGGAGGCCGGAGCGTAGCGAAGGCCGACGAAAGGACTGGGCGGGGGGATGCGGGTAGCGCAACTTATGCTCTTGAAAAGTACCAACAATTATCCAATCGCCACGCGCCTGCTTTCATTCGGCATGTGCTGGCGGCTTTCCGCCAGCGTTCCCTGACGGCCACCGAAGCGGCCGGGCAACTCGGTGTGACCGGCAGTCGCCTCTATATGCTCGCCACCGATTACCTCCGGGCCTGCGCGCGCAAGGAAGCCGATTCATGGTTGCCGGGAACCTCTGGTGGCGACCACACCACCACCTGGCCCAAGCCGCCCAAACTGACCCATTCAAGGTTTGCTAACTACAAAAAATTCAAGGTTTGAAAACTACGCGACAAACATTTGTTTTAAACCAGCGGTACATCAGGCATACTGACCGGGACACCAGTCAGAGAGACATTGAAATGTTGCTCACCATTACAACCACGCATCAGCCGGCGACAGATTTGGGCCATCTTTTGAGGAAAAACCCGGGTCGGTTGCAGTCGTTCGAACTGACTTTCGGAAGAGCCAATGTGTTTTATCCGGAAGCCACGAACGAACGATGTACCGTTGCCCTGCAGATCGAGGTTGATCCGGTGGCTCTGGTCCGAAATCGTCGGGGGCCAGCCGGCGAGGGTCGAGCGCTGGAGCAATACGTGAACGATCGTCCGTATGCCGCATCATCATTTTTGAGCGTTGCCGTCGCGGATGTTTTTGGCAGTGCGCTGTCTGGCAGCAGCAAAGAACGTCCTGAACTGGTTAACACGCCTCTGCCGCTGATGGCTTCACTTTCAGCGTTGCCCTGTCGCGGCGGCGAGGAATTCCTCCGCAAGCTCTTTGAACCGCTTGGATATTTGGTCGCCGCCCGGCAGCTGCCATTGGACGAGCGATTTCCCGACTGGGGCGACAGCGCTTATTTCCAGGTGGAACTAACGGCAACACTGCCGTTGCAACGCCTGCTGACTCATCTTTACGTGCTCGTGCCCGTACTCGACAACGACAAGCACTACTGGGTGGGTGAAGCGGAAGTGGAAAAGTTGCTGCGGCATGGCGAAGGCTGGCTGGGAGACCATCCCGATCGAGACTTAATCACGCGGCGTTACCTGAAACACCAGCGATGTCTCGTGGACAACGCCCTCGCCCAGCTCGCGGATGAAGGTGATCCGGATCCCGACGTGGTGTCCGAAGCACACTCACAGGAAGAAGAAGCCGTAGAACGCACCATTAGTCTTAACGAGCAGCGATTGGGTGCGGTGCTGGCAGCGTTAAAAGGAACTGGTGCTACACGGGTTCTCGACCTCGGCTGCGGCGAGGGGCGACTGTTGCAGGCGTTGCTCAAGGAAAGGCAATTTGCTGAAATTGTCGGGATGGACGTGTCGCATCGCGCTTTGGAAATCGCCAGAGACCGATTGCATTTCGACCGGATGCCCGATCTTCAAAAGCAACGGCTTAAGCTGCTCCATGGTTCCCTGATTTACCGCGATGAACGCCTGGCCGGTTTTGACGCTGCCGCAGTGGTGGAGGTCATCGAGCATTTGGACCCGCCCCGGCTGGCTGCCTTTGAACGGGTGCTGTTTGAATGTGCCCGCCCGAACACAGTTGTCATAACGACGCCGAACCGGGAATACAACGTGAAATGGGAAACCTTGCCCGCTGGCAAATTTCGCCACCGCGATCATCGCTTCGAGTGGACGCGAGCGGAGTTTCAGGAATGGGCAAGGCGGGTGGCCGCTAACGCTGGCTACACTGCACGCTTCCTCCCGGTTGGCCCGGAAGACCCAATCGTTGGTTCGCCCACACAGATGGGTTTATTCAAATTAAATATTCAATGATTCATGCGCATTAAGTTCCAATTCGATCTTTCCGCCGAAGAACGGCAGACGAACCAATCTATCCAGTCGGCGATCGACCGGTGGTGGCGAATTTTTGTTGAAAAGACAGGGGATTTGCATGCCCTTTTCAAAAGACAGCAGGAATGGGATCTCCCCGAATGGATGGAACAAAACTTGGGGGCAATTTCGAGCAACATTATGTGGGAATTTGGCCAAGGTCTGCTTGGCGGGCATCGGCTCGTCATTACGCCAGAATCAAGGCGCCATTTGCGTCCCTTGGTCGCCCAGATTTTGCATTGCGCCCCCAAAATTGACGGTTGGGAATTCTATCCATACCGTTTGCCAGAAAATGAAAAGATGGCGGCCCTTACAGTCGATGCTCGGCAAGGTGCCCGACTCGATCAGATGCGATTCGTCCTTTCAGCGGGAAAGTTCAACCGGGTGGATATTCGATGCGTTGTGCCGGTGGGTTATCCTGAAGACAAGCTTAAAGCCACAGGCTTTGTTGCGATCGAAAGCCTGTTAGGCGAAGAAATTCTCGATCGCTGGATTGGCTACATCGACTACGAAAAGGCGGCCCTTTACCCCACAGAAGCTGTGCCGGCAGGCGATCTCCTGCCGGCCATGCGGCGGCTGGTTCAAACCGTAATCATGAAACTGCCGAACACCACTTGGATAGGGCGAGCAGAAGGCAGCGAGTGGACTTCGTTTAAAGTGAATCCCCAACGTGGTCTGGCGGATTATCCGTCGAGACTTGACCTGCTCACTCAGATTAGCGCGATTCCGGAGCTCCACCAATGTGTGTTCTCGGGCGCCGTTGTTGACTCCGATCGCTTTTCCAAGTGCGGTGAGACATTTGCCTATGTCAAAGTGGATGGTGCCGGAGGGCTGCCGCCTTGGGGTTTTCGGGACCGAGCCCAAATAGACGACGCATTGACAACGGCCCTTGAAGGTGCGGGCCTTGGAACCGTCATCGGGGGTGGCAACGGTTTGCGTTATTGTTATACCGATCTTGCGCTTTTGAAGGTGGAGGCCGCCGTGCCGGTTATCAGAGAAACATTAACGCGCGGCGGTGTGTCGACCCGCAGCTGGCTTTTGTTCTTTGATAACAATTTTGCTTCGGAGTGGGTTGGCGTTTTCCCTGAGTCTCCGCCTCCACCCTTGGAAAACCTGGAGACTAAGTCATGACCATCACCATTCCTGAACTTTCATTAGTGGTCCTGGTCGGTGCGTCCGGCTCTGGCAAGAGCACGTTCGCACGGAAGCATTTCAAAGCCACCGAAATTCTTTCGTCGGATTATTGCCGGGGCTTGGTGTCTGACGACGAGAATTCACAAGCAGCAACCAAAGATGCTTTTGAAATTCTGCATTTTATCGCTCGCAAACGACTCGCGGCGGGAAAGCTGACGGTGGTGGATGCCACAAACGTGCAACCGGAGTCGCGCAAATCACTGGTGGAGATTGCCCGTGAGTTTCACTGTCTGCCAGTGGCCATTGTCCTCGACCTGCCGGAGCGCGTGGCGCATGACCGGAATAAAGGCCGTGCGGACCGCGATTTTGGGCCGCATGTCATTCGTCAGCAATCCCAGCAGTTGCACCGTTCATTGCGCGGGCTCGAACGCGAGGGCTTTCGGCATGTCTTCGTGCTGAAATCGCCAGTAGAAATCGAGGCTGCCGTGATCGAACGGCAGCCATTATGGAATAATTTGAAGCACGAACATGGGCCGTTCGACATCATTGGCGACGTCCATGGCTGCTTTGACGAACTTGCTGAACTGCTGGGTAAACTTGGGTATTTGGAACAGCCCGGCGGCGCCTGGAAACACCCTGAGGCGCGAAAGCTGGTGTTCGTCGGTGATTTGGTGGATCGCGGGCCAAGAATTCCGGACGTGGTTCGATTGGTGCTGGAATCCGTCAACGCAGGGTCGGCGCTGTGTGTGCCGGGCAACCACGACATGAAGTTCATGCGCAAAATCTGGGGCAAAGATGTTCAAATCACGCATGGCTTGGCGGAATCACTTGCCCAGTTTGAAACATACGAACAGGCGTACCGCGGTTTTAGCCGGATCGCCGCGGATTTTATCCATAAACTGGTGAGTCATTACGTCCTGGATGACGGCAAGCTGGTCGTTGCACACGCGGGCATGAAGGAATCCATGCAGGGGCGCGGATCTGCCGCAGTGCGGGATTTTGCGCTGTTTGGTGAGACGACCGGCGAAACTGACGAGTTTGGATTGCCGGTACGCTACAATTGGGCGGCCGAATATCGCGGTTCGGCCATGGTGGTATATGGCCACACGCCAGTGCCGGAACCCGAATGGCTGAACCGTACTATCAATATTGATACCGGCTGTGTTTTTGGCGGAAAATTGACAGCGTTGCGCTATCCGGAACGGGAATTGGTATCCGTTCCAGCCCGGCAAACCTACGCCGAGTCCAAGAAACCCTTTCTCGCTCCAGAAAGTCTCGCTCCTACACTATCGGCGCAGCAGCAACAGGATGATCTGCTTGATTTGTCAGACGTCGTCGGCAAACGCATCGTTAACACCCGGCTGCACGGAAATGTCACCATCCGAGAGAAGAACGCCACCGCCGCATTGGAGGTGATGAGCCGCTTTGCCGCCAATCCCAAGTGGCTGATTTACCTGCCCCCGACCATGTCGCCAAGCGAAACCAGCCAGACGCCAGGCCTACTCGAACATCCAACTGAAGCGTTTGCGTATTTCCGTCACGCTGGCGTCCCGCGGGTAATTTGTGAGGAAAAACACATGGGCTCACGCGCTGTGGTGGTCGTGTGTCGGGACACCGATGTCGCCCGCAAACGTTTTGGCATAGCGGAAGGCGAGTTCGGTATTTGCTACACACGAACCGGCCGCCGGTTCTTCGACGATGCTGTCGTTGAGAACACGTTTCTGACGGTTGTTCGGGACGCGGTCACGGCGGCGGGTTTCTGGAACGAATTTCAAACCGATTGGATCTGCCTGGATTGTGAGTTGATGCCATGGTCGGCCAAGGCCCAAGAGTTGTTAAAACAGCAATATGCCGCCGTGGGAACCTCGGCTCGCGCCTCCCTCGCTGCCGAAGTCGCCACGCTGACCCTAACGTCAGCCCGCGGGCTGGATGTTGGCGATCTCCTGTTGCGGACGCAACAACGGCAACTGCTGGTTTCCGACTACGTGGAAGCCTACCGGCGTTACTGCTGGCCAGTCGAATCAGTTAAGGATCTCAAGCTCGCACCCTTCCACCTGCTGGCCACCGAAGGAAAAGTGCATACCGATAAACCAAATGATTGGCACATGGAAACACTACGGCGTCTGTGCGAAGCTTCGCGCAACATTGGTAACGGAAACGGCGAAATGTTGCTGGCAACACCATACCGCATCGTCGAAGTGACGAATCCCGAAAGCGAAGCACAAGGAGTCCAATGGTGGGAGGAACTGACCGCACGAGGCGGTGAAGGCATGGTGGTCAAGCCGTTGGATTTTGTCGTCAAAGGCCGTCGCGGCCTGGTTCAACCCGCGGTCAAATGCCGCGGCCAGGAGTACCTGCGCATCATTTACGGCCCGGAATACACAGCGCCTGAACACCTCGAACGGCTGCGGTCTCGCGGATTGAATGCCAAACGTTCCCTGGCCCTGCGCGAGTTTGCATTGGGCATCGAGGCGTTGGAACGCTTCGTCCGCGAGGAACCACTGCGCCGAGTCCACGAGTGTGTGTTCGGCGTGTTGGCGCTGGAGAGCGAACCGGTCGATCCACGGTTGTGATTGGCTGGCGCAAAATACTTTGACTCTCATCCCGGCAGGGTATTCACTGCGCTCAAAAGCTTTGGTAGCACACCGGAAGATCAGATGTCTCATCAAGCCAACAACATCATGGCGGGCACGCAGGTGGTCTCACTGGTTGAGGTGAGAGGCCCCAACGGCTCGCTAGTGCATCCACGCGGGGCGGTGGGAGTGGTCACGCGCACGCCGGCTGTGGCGGGCGAGGATTTTATCGTCCGCTTCCCCGACGGTTTTCAGAAATCGCTGGAACGATCCGAACTTGAAGTCTTGAAGCATTTCAAGGACCGGCTGGGCGACGGGCCCCAGCCTGCTGGATTTGATCTGGAGTCCTTCATCATCTACCGGTGCGTGGTCGGGTCACGCGCGTATGGCCTGGACGATGATGAATCAGACACCGACCGGCGTGGCGTTTACCTCGCGCCCCCGGAGCTGCAATGGTCGCTGTTTGGCGCCCCGGAACAATTCGAAGACAACGCCGACCAAAGCTGTTATTGGGAGCTGCAAAAATTCATCATTATGGCGCTGCGGGCAAATCCTAATATTTTGGAATGCCTGTATTCGCCGCTGGTGGAAAAAGTCGCTCCCATTGGTGAGGAACTCTTGGCCCTGCGCCAGCAGTTTTTGTCGCAGATGATTTTCCAGACGTTCAACGGCTATGCCATGAGCCAATTCAAGAAAACTGAACAGGATTTGCGCAACCACGGCGAAGCGCGCCCCAAGCACACGATGCACCTGCTACGACTGTTGATCACTGGCGCGGCAACCTTGCGCGAAGGCCGCGTGCCCGTACGGGTCGAAGCCCAATGCGACCGCCTGCTAGCCGTCAAACGCGGAGATTTGGCGTGGGCCGAGGTGGATGCTTGGCGCAAGGAACTGCACCATGATTTTGAGCGTGCTCTGGCGGAAACCAAATTGCCAGAACGCCCGGATTACGAAGCGGCGAATCGGTTTCTGATCAAGGCAAGGAGATCGCAAGCTCGATGAAGGACCGCCGGCTACAAATCAAAGAAGCTCTGGAGAGCTTGATCTACAGTCAGCGCCACCGAGATTTTCAGCGGCTCGCTGTTCACTTAGCCAAAACCAAATGGCCTGAACTTGAGGCTACGCAGGAGCAGGATGATGGCGGTGAAGATGCGACGGCGTTCTTCAAAGGCGCAGACGGAGTGAGGAGACGGCTGGCCTGTTCCATCACCGGGACTCTCGGCAAGGTTAAACAAGATGCGGCGCGTTTGAAGGAGCGGAGTGTCCAACTTGATGTTCTTGTTTTCATGACGCCAGTTCCGGTGACTAACCTTACGATTTCTACGTGGTGTGAGGCGATCCAAAAGGAGTTTGGATACGGGCTCCATGTTGTTCCAGAATCGGAGCTTATCACACTTTTGGAACAGCCACAAAATGTGTGGCTCTGCCGCGATTACCTCGGCCTCCGCGTTGAGGACGAACCCTTGCTCGCTCAACTTGAGGCGTCAGCCCGCGCTGGGGCAGTTGAACTGCTCAAAGGCTGGAAGTCCGAGTACCGCTTCGATCCAGCAAACGCGATTGCACTCGATTTGATTCAAGAGCCTGCCGAAAGAGAGAAAGCTCGCTCTCGTCAAGCTCAGGCCGCCGCAATTTCGTTCCAGGATATCGCCAAAATGATTGCGGCAGGGGATCGCATTCTGCTAATCGGTGCTCCTGGCGCCGGGAAAACTTTCACACTGATCCAAGCGGCTGATTTTCTTTTACAGCAGGCAATAGCGCGCATTCCCATTTTGGTGTCGCTTCCAGCGTGGGCTTTGTCGGGCATGGATTTTCCGGCTTATTTGACGAAACAGCTTGAAGGTCACGGACTGCAAGGTGACTGGGTGGATAAACTCATCAACGCTGGACGCTTGGCTTTTTTCCTGAATGGATGGAATGAGATTCCAGACGCCTTCGTTGATGGCGCTACAACAAAGTTAAGGAGCTTTGCCCTGAGCAGACCTGCCGCCGCACTGATTCTTTCGACCCGGGAAGGACGTGTGGCGAGCCCATTGTCCAGTGTGCGATTGATTCGTGTGAGGCCGCTCTCAGCTCAGCAAAAGAGGGAGATGATCAAGAAATCGGCGATTGCAAGCCCGTCCACACTGATTCGAGAACTGGAAACCAATGTTGCGCTCGCCGAGGTCACAGACATACCGTTGTTTTTAACGGCTGTCGTTGGTTTGGCGCGTTCTGGGGCGCCGCTCCCAAATACGCGTTCAGGTCTTCTCAAGAAGTCCATTGAACAAATTGAAGGAAGCTCAGAACACTCAGCAGCTCTCAATGTCGCGCCATGCGCCGGTTTGCACCGGCATTATCTCAGCCGCATCGCGGCCAAAATGACGCAGGACGGACGAACCACCTTGGCATTCGATGACCTGCTGGCAGCAATTGCCCAATGTTCGAGCACGCTTCAAGACCAAAAGTATTTGACGCATGCACCGAGCTCCCCATCTGTCGCGAATTGTCTCGTCAATCATCATTTGCTCGTACTTTCCTCGAGCACGGGCGGCGGTTACCGATTCGTTCACCAGCAGTTCCAAGAATGGTTTGCGGCAGAATGGCTGTGTCCCCGTGTTGTGGAGCTTGCGAAGGATGAGAAGCCGGATGCAATCTTCGAATTGAGCCACGACGTTTTAAATCATGTACGTTGGCAACAACCGCTTTCGTTCTTATTGGAACGTTTGGCAGAAGACGAAGGTGAACAATTACCTGTTGCCGCAAAACTGATTCACTGGGCGATGGACGTGGATTTCGTAGTTGCCGCGGAGTTGGCAGGCATTGCGGGAAAGAAGGTTTGGCCGCTTATTCGACATGAATTGGGAACATCACTTCGCAAGTGGTATGAGACAAAAAGCGACTGGCACCGCCAGTGTGCATTGGCGGCCATTCTCGCTACGAAAACGGCTGACTTCCAGGACCTCCTTTGGCCGCTGCTGGAATCACCGGATATGCAGGTTCGTTTAGGCACGTACCGGACACGGCGGCCGTTCCCAATGGCGACCCTCGGAGCCAACTGGCGAGAGCGCTTCGACAAATGGAACACCGATCAGAAGTTCGAGCTAATTGAGGCGGTGGATTGGCAACCGGGCGAGGATCATATTGCACTTGCATGTGAGTTGGCCAAATCCGACAGAAACCTCGACGTTAGGCTTGCCTGCTTACGATTGCTAAACAATGCTGGGGCGTCAGCGACGTGTGCTGAGATCGTTGCTGCACCAGAATTTGTGGAGTGGGCCAAAAGTCTTCCGGATGATTTGCTCCCGCGACTTCCCAAGCGATGCCTTGGACCGCTCGTCCCAAGATTGAAGGCCGCCTTGGCGGACATGCAAGATTTAAACAGGCGTCAGGCGATTATCGGTACGCTTCACTGGCTTGATGATCCTGACAGCCAGGATTTGATGAAAACAGAAATGGATCGAATTTTGAAAAAGGAAGGCGTTGAGCTTCGACTTTCAAATGATCAGCCCGGTCTACCAATTCAAAAGTCCGATTTGCCCAATGCTGCACCAATGCTAGGCCGGTATTTGGATTTAGTTCACCGTGTTTCCCCAGATTGGGCATTAACTTGGCTTTGTGATCAACTGGTACAAGGCCGACTGTGGTGGGAACCCTTCACGGGTTATTTGCCCCAGATTCCCAAATCAGCGATGCAGAAGTTGACGACTGTCGCGTTGGATGCCGGAGTGGACGTTAATACTATCAGCGGTCGCGCCCGGCAGATTGGGAGAAGTGGGTCCACTTTTGCAGCTGAGGCCGTCCTCATCCAGTATCTTTCGTTGCAAGCAACGAAAGAGTCCCAGGTGTCTGGACAATCATTCACTCGAAGACAAGCTCTGGAATTGGGGCTTAATGAAGTTCCACTCCCAATCCTAGTTGACGTTGTCGTTGAAAAAGCGGGCAGTTTTCAGGATTTTCAGCACCTTCGCGACTTGGTGAGCAGCGTTATGTCACGCAACGCATTCGATTCAGCATTGCGCGCTGAGCTTTCCCAACATCAGAAGGATTCGTTGAGGTCCTTGGTCTTAAAGTTGGAACAAATCAGGCCTGTGGGGCTAAATGATCTGAGATGGTTCCGCGCCAGCCAAGCCATTCTTATCGGGGCCATCGGCAGGCCACAAGACGCGCAACTCTTGGAGGCATGGATTCACGACGAAATGCGATTCCGAGAAGACGAAGTGACAGAGTGGAAGTCGAGTTGGCATGCTTGGGAAGCCGGAGGACGAAAAGGACGATCGCCTGGCGGGCTTTGTACTACGGAATGGCGGAATCGGTACCGGGATGCACTTGTTCAGCTCGGATGTCAGGAAGCTGGCGAAGTGCTCCTTCGACTTTTGCATTCCCGTGAATTTGTTGGAGAAGCCGCGCTTGGATTGGCATTGCTTGCTCAGAACGATAACGGCGCGCCAAGTTCTGATTTTGCTCCCCACCCGCAGTACTCGCAAATTTACGAACTCCGAAGACACAGGCAGACGAAATCGATGGCGGGAGAACCGCGACACTACGCCGATGCCATTCTTGAAGCAGCACAGAATTTGTTCACCGAACTGGACAAGACCGGCTCCAAGGGCTCAGTTGGCGAACTTAACAAGACGGTATTAGCATTGGCGGCTTTGGACGACCTGAGGGTGATGCCATTTCTACAACAAATCGCATCAAACAAGAATTCAGGCTGGACTATCGCGATGGCATTGCACGGTCTTGTCTTAAGAGGGGTTGTTGTACCCGGTAAGGAAGCAGCTCAAGCACTTGAACCGTTTATGGCGGCACATGAAAAGGTACCACGCGGAGGCGAACCAGATAACTGGTACCACGTGGTACGCTGTCTTGCGGTGCTCCTTTTCAGTGACACTCCTGCTTTTGGAGTAGAGCGCATCCGCCGTTTGCCGCCAGAACGGTTGAAGGCCTATTATATTCGGGAAATCTTCAGACTGCTTGGGGCGAGCAGAGCGCCCGAAGCAGGTGAACTGCTCGTCGAGCTTGCCGGCGTTCGAGAGATTCATCGTCATTATTTTTACGAACTCGTCACGGCACTGTCAGAGAACGAGAACGCCAAGGCACGACGCCATTTGCTTGACCTGTTTGATATACTTCGGTCAGGTAAACTGCCGCAACCACATGATGCTCGGCGCGCATTATCAAAGGCAATTGCTCATGCCGCGAAGATAGACGACTTCGTTCGGGCCGGCATCGAGAGCCGATGCGAAAACGCTAGATCGACATTTGAGCGAGGAATACTATGCGATACGCTCCAAGAGATTGGCGATGACGATGCTGCCTTAACGCTTTGCAAGCTCATCCATGATGAATTCCCGATCACGTATGATGTGGCGCGGCTCGTGGAAACCGTAGCAACAACCCATGTCCCTGCGGGAGGTAACAGCTATTACGTGAAGCCTCGCGAAGCGTCCGCTCTGAAAAAACGCCTGCTGCACACCGCTCTAAACGACTTGTCCCGCAAATTAAGTGCACTGGAGCTGCTCGCCGTGATCACGTGGTGCAGGCTCGAACATGGCTATCCCCCTAATGAGGCCTTTCATCCAGACATTGATGCGCTGAAACGGATTCCGCTTCCATGGCAACTGTTGGCTGCATAATTGAAGTCAGATGATTATTGACACCCGCCTTTACCGAATCGTTGCTGCGCAGCCATATCCGCTGTTGTTCGCCACCATCAGTGGCGCGCATCTTTACGGGTTTCCCTCGCCGGACTCGGACTTTGACCTGCGCGGCGCGCATGTGTTGCCGGTGGAGCGCGTCGTGGGTTTGGACGTGCGCGATGAAACGGTCGAGGATTCGCGCGTCATTGAAGGGTTGGAAATGGACATTGTGAGCCATGACGTGAAGAAGTTCTTTGGCTTGCTGCTCAAAAAGAATGGCTACGTGTTGGAGCAGCTTTATTCGCCGCTCATCGTGCAGACCACGCCCGAGCACGACGAGTTGAAGCGCATCGCACAGGGCTGCATCACGCGGCATCACTCGCATCATTATTTTGGTTTTGCCGAGACGCAGTGGAAATTGTTCGACAAGGAACGCCCGCGCCGGGTCAAGCCGTTGCTTTACGTCTATCGCGTGCTTCTGACTGGCATCCATCTCATGCGCACCGGAAAAATCGAGGCGAACCTGGTCACGTTGAATCACGAATTCCGGCTGCCGTACATCCCCGACCTAGTGGCACGCAAACTGGCCGGCCCGGAGAAATCGAAATTGGAGGACGCCGACATCGCGTTTCACGAATCTGAATATCAAAGGCTACGTGGCGAATTGCAGGCAGCACATGACGCAAGCCAATTGCCCGAATCGCCGAGTGAAAAAACTCGAGCAGACCTAAGCGACTTGCTGGTACGCGTGCGAATCAAAGGACCATTAAAGTGAAACGGTGGTACAAAATCGGAATCGGCATCGGCCTTGCCTGCGTGGCCATCGTCGCGTTAGTCGTTTGGGGGCCGAACGCGGCGCAGCGCTTTTTCTATCCTTTCGCGCCGCCCATGCCCGCCGGGGTCGGCGAGGCGATGCCAGACATCCTCGCCCGGTTGGAGGCCGCCCTGAAAACGAATGCGCCTTCCGTGCTGGCCGGTTTGCAGCCCGGGTTGGCGGCTGGCGACATCGCCCGGCTGGAGCAGCAATATCGCATCCAGTTGCCCGACGATCTTCGTGCGCTTTATGCCTGGCACGACGGCGCGCGGCAGCCCACAAACACCGCGGCCTGCGATTTTATTCCGATTCATCGGTTCCTGCCATTGGAGGAGGCGCTTGCGGACCGCGCGGCGTTTGCGCCAAACCAATTGCCGCCGGTGCAATGGGTAGCCTACCGATTTCTCGCCAAGCATCGGGAACCGTGGCTTTGGGTTTTCAGCGACGGTGCGCGGGACGGTTATTGGTTTGATCCCACACGCAAACCACCGGACGGCGCGGTGTTTTACACGTTCACAGAAGACGGAACATTTATCTTTTTTCCGTCGTTCAAAAATGTGATGGCCGGCGTGACGAAATGTTACGAGCAGGAAATTTACCGTGTGAAACCGGGTACCGCGCCGTCGCAGTTGGACGAAGATTTTGAAAAGTCCGCCAAAGTCTGGACTGAATTTGGCGCGAGCAATCAGCCGTGACAGGATGATGATCCAAGGTGAACTAGCCACGGCGGCTTTGGCGGGACTTCTCGATGAGTTCCGGCACGGGAACATCGTGGCTCAGTCCGCCGAGGAACAGGGAATGGAACGGCACGCCGGTCGGTTAGCCGTACGATGGAACAAACGATTTCCTGGTTTCCCCAGCCAACTCTTTCCCTACACGTCGTTCCGGGGAGAATTCTACCGCGGCCACCGCGATGCACACTTGAAGGACATCGTCGTCCAGTTGCTGGCGAGTGGCGATGGTCGGACAACCATCGTCAATCCTGCCTGTGTGTTCGGTCGCCACGCGTGTCACCTGGCCGCGCGATTGCCTCACGCCAAAGTCATCGCCACGGACATTGACGCGCGATATTTCCGAATTTACCGAGGCCTGAGATTCGGCAGGTTTCCCGGAGGCTTCACCTTTGTGCAGGACAACATTTTCTCCCCGCAGCTGAAGGTGGAGCCGACGTCGGTGGTGTTTTTCGGCGCGTGCGGGGCAATTTCAGATGGTGCCCTGGATTACGCCATCGGTTCGGGTGCCAGACTGGTGATGTGCCGTACCTGTTGCCATGAAAACATCGGTGGGAATGTGACCATCACGGCGCGGTCCAGCGCAGTGAACCGTTTCTTTCGCTTCAAAAACCGGGTGTATGATCGAGTGAGGAAGACGCCAAAGTATGCCGGCTTTTATTTTTCGCCGCTATATTTGCCCGGCGCGTATCCCAGAAGTGCCGTCGGCAGACGCTTGAGCAGCTCGGATGAAATCATGGCAGTGGCGAGGAATTCAGCCGACAGCGACATTTGCCGGGCGATCATTGATCTGGACCGGAGTCTCCACCTGGCGGAACAGGGATTCCGTGTCGAGTATCAAGGTGACATGCTGGTGGCAGAGCGGGAATCATGCCGCCGATGAAAGCTGGCGCGATTCGCCATTTTTTGTTCGTTGCCGACGGATCTTTGCTCCGATTTGAAGTAGATCAAAATGAGACTGAGCTATGAGCTACATAATTGTTGATGTGGGATCGGATGGCCCGATCCCAGTGGAATTCTCAATGGTTTGTTTTGGCCCCATCGTTTTTGACGATCGGCTGGATCAAACATTTTATGGCCAGATCCGCCCCGTTTCCGATCGGTTTGTTCCGGAATGGGTTGACCGCCAGCTTGACCAAATCTGTTATGAACCTCATCGGAATCGCAGCGGTTGTGCTCAGCGTTGTTGGTTTCGCCATAGCCCACAAGCTGCTTCGACACCGTTCCTTCCCGGTTCGAATCAGATTCCTTTTCGTCTTCGCGCTCTTGGCGGTGCCGTCGATTCTGTTTGCCGTGTATTACCTCCACATTTTGCCTGAATTCGAGTGGTTTTACGCCCTCCGCTCATGGCCGGGTTCCGAGTTCCTGGTTGTATTCATTGGCTGAGGCCTGGTATTTGGCACGGTATGTACGCAGTTGCGGTCTCTCCGCGCACTTTGTTTTTTGCCCGACATTTTCCTCTGAAGCAGGACAGCCTGCTCTTGTGGGTGTTCGTATCGACCGCGCGGGTCATTTCATCGCTGTTCTCGAAGTTCACGATGATCAGGTCACTGTTGCCGATCCGCTTTCCGGCGAGATCCAAATGACCTTGGCCAAGTTCAAGCACGTCTATGAATTTCCTGGCTTTCACATGGTTATCCAACGGATCTGACACGTCTGAGCCAATGGCGTTGGCCCAGCCGACTGGAGAGGGAGTCTTTGCGGGCGTGATGCACGAGCACCACCCCAGTTGGAACTGGCGCAGGTGAGAGAGCAGCGCGGCGATTCGGATCACCCACGTGGTGACGAGGGACACAGACATTTCCGATTTTCAATTGGCGATTGCCGATGGGGGCGCGTGGTTTGGACAAATCGGACGAATAGCTGCCCGGCGGCTGGACGTCATTTCCCATTCGTCATTTCCAACCCCACCAAATTCGTCGCCATCGTCCACCGGTACGTGTCGCTGATGTTGATCGGCTGAATGCCATACGGCACGCCCGAGGCCACTTTGGACTTGTCTTCCGGCACCACCTTTGCCCCGTAGGCTTGAAAACTGCCGTCGCCCGCGCTCTGTGTTAATCCGGTCAGACGCGCCCGCACTTCGGGTTGCCCCGGCGCCACCAACCGGAACTCGTGCCCGGCCCGTTTCTGAAACGCGCTCATCTGCCGGTACGTCCCTGGAATCCATTCCTTGGTGGCGATGAGAAAATCAACACCGCCCGGGTGCTGCACCAAACCCTCAGCCGCCCACTTCGGCACTTCAGTCGCGTCCGGACGATACAGCCCGATGATGGTCACGGTCTGCAATTCCGCAACGATCACAGGCGGATTGTCCACGTGCGCATTGACGCCAAAATCGTCCTGGACGGAGACCAGGCGATAGGGATTGACCGACGAAAGCCGCGGCTGGCCCGCCGGATAGTGGAAGTACCGCATGCCCCAGGTTTGCGCGAGTGGCGCCTGGCTCAAGGCCGCGCAGGTGTAAATATGCGTCAGCAGCCCGTAATAATTCCGGTCAAGCACCGGCTGGCCGAGCCGGCTGTAATTCAATCGCACCCAGTGATGCCCCACGTACACCTCATTGAACATGTGGTCGTCAAAGCCGCGCAAGCCGTCCAGTGCGGCCCGGACAGTTTCGCGCGTCTGGTGGTGGTGAATGTGGTCGTAAAACATTTTGGCTTGGGCATCGTCATTGGGATCAAATGGCGGGATGCAAAAGACAATACGGGTGGGAATGCCCAAGGCGCGCAGGATTGTGGCCAGGTACACCGCGGAGGACGTGCAGGCACCATGCACTTTGTTGTAATACATGGAGCGGCCAAGCGCTTCCTGTTCAAACATCTGTTGATCTGTCCAAGCCTTGTCCGGCTTCCGGCTGTCGAATGCCTCCCGCAACGGCGGATAGACCGCGGGCACGCCTTGCGGATAATAAACCGCCCAGATCGCAAACGCCTCCGTCGTGTGCGCCCTTTTCATTGCCCAGCGCGACACGTGTTCCACCAGTTGTTTGTCCGTTAATTCAACCGGATTGATGCCCACCCGCCCCAAATCCGCAAGCAAATCGCGCTGCATCGTTTCATCCCAGTTCTCCGTCGGCGTCGGACGCAGGTACTCTGTCATCCCGGCATCATCCCGGCGCCAATTTGCATTCTCCCCGACGGGCGGTTCATACAGCGGATAATACGTTATCTGGACGGTTACCGAATCTTTGTCCTCAGCCAGGACCCGCGCGTCCTGAAAATCGTCGTTCATGTCGGCCGGGTTGGAGGGCTTGAGGATTTGAAGCACCGAAGTAATGGTGTAGGTGTCTTCTTTTCGCGGGTGTCCTTGGGCAGAAGTGCGGTGGCCGGCAAGCTCGCTGCAACTCGCGATGACCAAGGCCGCCGCGGCAACCGCCAGGGCTGTCAGGGTTCGTTTCATGCTCCTGCTTCAAACACCGGAGCCGGCAAGACGTTGCTTGATTTACGATTTACAATATACGATCTACGCGCGGTTGCCGCCATCCGCGACTTGAAAGTTTTTAAAAAAGGCATCATGATCATCCCGACTCCGTTAATTTATGTCCATGCTCACAATCAGTGCCCGGGTGATGGGCAAGCGCAAGCCGCTGGTACCGGATTGGCAGGTGCCGTGGCCGCCCGAGGAGCAGGATTCGGGCGAGCCGCAAACGCTGCGCCAGTTGATCCCCCGCATCGTTATTCAGGAAGTGGAAGCCTTCAAGGAAAGACAGGATGCCAAGCAATTGGTCCGGATATTGACCGAACAACAGATTGAAGCGGGACTGGCCAAGGGGCGCGTGGATGCCGGCGGCAGGGATCTTCATCAGTCCATCAAACCAGAGGAAGCTGTGGCCACGGCATTGCAGGCGTTCGAAGACGGCCTTTACCTGGTCATTCTCGACCGACTTTAGAACTTGCGCTGTCGTGTTGGCTTCTGGCACACTTTGCGCATGTTCGAGAGCAACCCGACCGCGCCATTTACCCGCACGCACCTGCGCGTAATAGACGCCATTGCGTACCCAAAGCCCGCGTACTCTGCGGTTTGCGTTGTCGAATACCTGGTTGAACTTTTTTGGTGCGGCTTTTGTGCGTCTCGGCGTCTCATTATGTCTCACCACGCAAATGGAGCACAAGGTCAAGCGGCAAGTTCACAAATCGCAGAAAACCATTTATAATCACTTTTGCCTCGGTAGCTCAATTGGTAGAGCAGTTGACTCTTAATCAATTGGTTTGCGGTTCAAGTCCGCACCGGGGCACCACTCTAAACCCATTGAGAAATCAAGGGGTTTTTCATTTTCAACCCAAGTTCACACCCTCAAAAACCCTTCGGGATCACGCTGCCGCTCTCGGCTGGCGTGAGACGCTGGCAAGCCGGTTCAACGCATTATGGGAAGCCTCGCGACCAGCGAGTTCTCATGAGGGTTCGAGCAGGTCGGCTTCGAGTTTGACGGCGGCGGCCTGGCTGATGAAATCCAGGCGCAGCAGCACGGTGGACTTGCCGTAGCGATGCTCCACCCAGCCCTCGACGCCGCGCAAGGGTCCTGATTTAATGCGCACGCGCATCCCTTCGCCAATGGACGGCGCCAGCCGCACCTCCAAGTCCGACTCCAAGGCCAGGAGAATGTCCGCCAACTGCCGCTGCAGCGTTTCCTGGTCAAACACCTCAAGCAGATTGGCGACATTGTCGTTTTGACGAACAGCATTCTTCTGCGCCGGTTCCATTTTAAGGAAGACATAACCGGGGAAAATTGGCTTCTGGAACGTGACGGTCTTGCCGCGATATTTATGCACGACCTGGTGGCAGGGGAGCGTGGCGGCAATGCCGTGGCGCTGACAATGTTCCGCCAGCTTTTTCTCCCGTCGCGGCCGGGTATGAGCAACGAACCAGAGCAGTTCAGACATGGCTCGCAGCATTCGGGAGAAACTCCAGCATGTCAATCCGAAGTTGGGCGAATTCCCGGCGGCATCGGCGCCCAGCTTGCGGCCTTCGTCTTGTCACGGCTGGCGTACTTGTGCCAGACCGGCTGGTCGTACAGCATTTCGAGAAACACGCCACCGACCACCGGACGCCCAGTGAATCCAACCTTTCGCGCGGTCTTGGTCTGATACCAGTCGGTCATCGGCGAACGATCCGGCGTCGCATTCAAGAAGGCAATGACCGGGTCAACCAAGGTTTCAAAGTCCGCGCGGTTTTGCGTGAGTGTCGCCGTCCACGTGGTCCAGTCCAGCTTTGTATAATCTTTCCGGTTGTCGAGCGGCAGGCCGTACTGGTATTGATGTGCCCTGTAAAAAGCCATTTCCTTTTGCGCAACGGCATCGGGAAAAAGGTTCAAACCGAGAATCTTGTCCCACACGAGATTGTATTTTTGACTCCAGGAGCCGGGATTGTTGAACGCGAGCCGGAAATGGTCGCCGTCATCCGCTTCCTTGACCCAACGCTCGGCGCAATCGTGCGCCAGTTGCGAATACTCCTGGGCCTCGGCGGTTTTGCCGAGCATCTTGCACAGTTTCGCGAACGAACCAAGACCGCAAATGGCCTTGGCGGACAAATTCACGTTGTGCGCGAGATGGCCCGCAAAGTCATCCGTGCAAAGCTGGTTTTCCGGGTCGAAACCTTTGTCCTTCAGGTAAGCCGCCCATTGCTCCAGCTGCTTCCAATACACTCCGGCGAAATCCGCGTTACCCTCCATCTGCGCCACCGCGCCGAACAGGCAAAGCAGGTTCCCGCTTTCCTCCACCGGCATCTGGTTTTTCAGGCCGCGCTCGCCGTCGCCATAAACCTGGCCGTTGGCCTGCGGATAAGTGCCCAGGTCGTGCGGCGCAAACGGAAATTTCCAGCGGTCGCTGGCCGCATAGTTCATGAACGGCACGATAAACGACTTGGCCAGCGTGGGGCCGAACAACAAAAACTGCGGCGACATCGGGTAAAACACGTCCGACGTGCTGATGCAGCCGTTGGAGTGATTCTCCTTGCAGAATTGCAACGGCCGCCCGCGCCCGTCCGCCACAAATTTGCCCGCCGCGAAACACTGGCGATATGCCAGCGCGGCAAGCCGGGCGTAATTCTCCCCGCCGGCCTGGCGCAAATCAGTCATCAGTTCATCATCGAAAGCCGCGCAACGCTTTTGCAGCGACGGGTAATCATGCGCCGCCGCCTTCAGCAAATCAGCGGCTTCCCAGCCGTTGCGCCGCCAGTACGGACGCAAATTCTGCTTCAGGTATTGAATCGAATACAAATCGTCGTAGGCCAGCATCAGCCAGCAGGAAACGGGTTTCGCGCCCACGTTACCGAGCTTTGCGGCCATACTTATGACCAAGTCGTTGCGCGAATTATTTTGGAGCGACGCAGCCGAAGCGGGCGCAGGCAGGATGCCGTTGGTGATAAAACCTTCGCGCACATCGGCTGCCAAAGCCACCGTGGAATCCAGGTGCTCGGTCTGGGGCATGGCCACGTAGAAATAACCCCAGTCAATGCGCAGATCGTCGCCCTTCTTTTGCAAAACGGGTTGCTCCACCGAACCGACGCGCCAGGCGCTGATCCCCTTGGTGTCCGCCTTTTCAAAAGTGACTGGCTGATCCGGCGTGTTGACAGCCATGGCGCCGCGCGCGTCAAAATATACTGAAACCTTGTGCTTCTGCTGGTCTGTGGACTCGGCCTGCCAAGACAAATAAGTGACGGGGCGGGACAACAAATCCAAATCTTCCGGCAAATCGCCGTTCATGAACGTCACCGCCACGCGCACGCCCTCGCCTTCAAATGTGTAAATGGTGCGAGTCGGCAGGACGTCGAGGCTGGTTTGCGGCAGCGCGGGAACCTCGGCCGGTTCCAGGCCCATGAGGCGAAAACATTTGCCATCAATCCGGGCCAGGCTGACCAGTCGGCGCGCCTTGCCGGTCCAATGCGTCGTGTCCGCATCGGTCAATTTATCGGCGGGCGACCAAATGCTGAAATAGGGGTCACAGGCCACCAGCGGCACGGCGGGCGGCCGAAAATCGCCCGCCTGCGCGGTCGAAATCGCGGCAGTTGAGCACCACAATAAAACCCCGGTAACCGAGGCGGCAAGATTTTTGGTCATCATAAGATTTGGGAGAACGGCACATGGAACGAGTTGCCATGGCCAGCCGTGGCAATGCTGCGTGACAATGTGCGTTTCAAAGATTTCCAGTCTTATAACAAAACCGAGTCCGCTTGCAAATCATCAAATCGGACGACTTGCGCGCGCGGCGGCGTCAAAACGCACTTGTGGATTTGATCTCCAGCCTGGCGACTATTGCACCCTTGCGGCTTTGCGCTGAATCTCGGCTGCATGGCGCCATCCCGATGCGAATAAAACAGGCGCGCCATGGGCCATGATGCAAAATGAGTCGGCGGCCGGGGTAAGACTGGCCAGTTCCAATTGTTTCGCCAGCCATTAACCGAGCCGTGCCTGCGTCCCCAAGGCCTAATGGATGTCAATTCAAACCGCGTAACGAATCACGGTTGCGCGCTGCCGCCGGCGGCTGATCAGAGTCCTCGAATCCGAACCCGGTTTCCACGCAAAGCCGAGATCTGGTCCAAGTCGAGGTACAGTTCCGGCTCGATGGAGCGCGCATCAATCAATTTGTCGAAACGGGCCCGATCGGAAATCGTCACTCCCATATGGCGATGACAGGGAATGAAATGAATCAGAAACCGCATGCACGTTGCTCTCAAACTGAGAATCTGGACGGGCGTAAATTAGTATAAAAGAACGTATCATTCTTAACTACAATTAGTTACGAAGTTTCGCTAACATTTTCTCAGCTGATTTACCAGTTTTTGACAGTGTCTCAAAAGTGAACACAGATGTCCCAAGATGCGATAGCTGGAACGTGTCCGCATGATAAGGTAAACAACGTTAGAAGTGAAATGGACACGAAAAAACATAATAAACGAAACAAATCAGTGAAAAGGGAATTTGGCTCGGAGGACGAACCTTAACCTGGATTTCACAACAAACAGAAAAAACTAAGATGCAAAAACTACAAATAGCAATAACTGCTGTTGCTTTGGTTACGGCGATTCAGGCGCGCGCCACGCTGTATGACATATCATTCCACCAGACTGGCGAGTCAGACCAGTATGGCAATGCAACTCCAGCTTCAGTTACCGATGCCAACGGAGCAATCAATGTCGCAAGCGGTTCTGCCATAAATGGGTGGCTTACCATTACGACGGGGCCCGATGCAGGGAACTACATTTTGGTTCCTGGGAGCGGAGATGATGGTCTCTTCGTGTATGATAACCTGATATATCCATCATTAGTAAACGGTGGTTTCCTTGACGGTTCGGCGGGGTTGTTGTGGTCGCAAAGCGGTGTTGCGGGGAACAGTCCTGAGATGAACATGTGGTTTAACCCTGTGAGCCAGTGGAGTCAACCTGCTGGCTCTTATAGCTTGTGGGGCGCTCCGCCCACGTACAATCCGGAAGCCTATGGGACTGCAACGTTAACCGCTGTTCCTGAAGCCTCGACCATGCTCGCTGGTGTTTTGATGCTCCTGCCCTTGGGAGTGAGCGCAGTCCGGATCGTGCGCAAGAACGTCATCGCGTAATGGCTGACCAGTCATTTTAGACTCACAAGCCGGTCTTTCCAGACCGGCTTTTTTGTTGTCTTCCTGCCCCTCCGCCGGCGGTAGGCCTCGTTTCCGCCAATGGAAATTCTCGATTCCCAACCTCATGCTGAACCCCAGCGCCAGCGGCGCGACATCATTGTAGAAAACCGAACACATCGAGGTTGGGCGTTGAATGTTGAGTGTTTCCGACGTGCGTTGTCCCGTCGTCGCCTCATCCATGATCTTTCCCCGCCATCTTCCATCCTACGTCCCCTGAACTCTGACCTCTGAGCTCTTTTCCCGCCCCCTTCCCCCATGTCCTAAAAGTGAACACACATGTCCTTTCGCGCCATAGTCGTAATTGTCCATTTATGAGATAGTTTTGAGAATGAGCCGGGGTCTGGGCCAGCCGGGCTGGGTCAGACCAAACAACAGAATGTAAGATTGGATCGGACTACATGATTTTTAGACTCGCAATTGCCGCCACGACTTTGTCGCTGCTCGCCAGCGGACCAGTCGCGCGCGCAACGCTTTCGGCGGTGGAATCAGGCTCCGCCACTTTTGTCGAGCCTGCCGGCGGGCAAAGCGTGTTCGACATTGACGTGAATTACGATGTGGTCTTTAACAGCGAAACCAAGCTGTTCACCTATCTTTATGAATTTACGCCGTTGGCCGGTTCCCCGATTGGACAATTCCAAATCAACGCCAATTACATCAACAGCGTGCTGCCGACGCCGCAGATCACGCTCATCGCCGGTGCCCCTTACACATTGACGGGGGTGATCACAGACACCGGTACGGTGGGTGACGGCGCGGTCTCGTGGAGCTGGAATCCAGCCACCACCATGGAGCAGCTGGTCGGCTATACTTCCTATTTTGCCCCCATGGATGGCACTGGCTCTTTGACGGCAGGCGCTTTCAGCGTGAGAGCCGATCCGCCGATTCCGTCCGTGCCGGAAGCGTCAACCATCGTGGCTGGTGCATTGCTGCTGCTGCCGCTGGGCATCGGTGCCGTTCGTGGCTGGCGCAAGGAGTTCAGCGCCGTCTAACGCACCCATTTCCTGCGCTCGTTTCGCACAACCAGCAGGCCAGTGCGACAAACTCCCGTGCTTCCTGTTTTCCAGATTTTAGCGCGCTGACTTGCGCATCAGAAAAACAGCAGCCATAATCCCGAACCCAATACCTCATGGGCGGGAAAACCTACAATTTACGAACCTGCGACATGAAAAAATTCCTGATCACTATTTTTTGCGCCGTCATGCTGGCTGGCGAAACCTGGCAATGCGCCACCGCCCAACCGGCGCAGTTGCAGCCGCTGTACGCATTCACCGCGCTCAGCGGGGTCAGTCCTTTTGGGAGCCTTTGCCAGGGACCGGACGGGAATTTTTATGGCACCACCACCAGCGGCGGAACGAATGGCGGTTATGGCACGGTGTTCAAGGTGACCACCAACGGAGTCTTGACCACGCTGGTGTCCTTTGCCAACACCAACGGGGCGGACCCTCAGGCGGGATTGACCTTGGGCAACGACGGCAATTTATACGGCACCACCGTTAATGGCGGGACGAACGGCGATTACGGCACGGTGTTCAAGCTAACCACCAGCGGCCAATTGACGACCCTGGTGTCCTTTGCCAACACCAACGGCGCGTATCCGTATTCGCAGCTGGCATTGGGGAATGATGACAACTTCTACGGCACAACCTATTTTGGCGGCAGCAACCAATTTGGAACGATCTTCCGGATATCCACCAGCGGGGCGCTGACCACGCTGTGTTCGTTTGCTTACACGAACGGTGCGCGTCCGATCGCGGGGCTGACGTTGGGGAACGACGGCTTTTTTTATGGCACAACTGCCTTGGGCGGAACCAACGGCGGTTATGGCACGGTGTTCAAGGTGACCACCAATGGCGCGTTGACCCCGCTGGCCTCGTTCGCCAACACCAACGGGGCTTACTCGCAGGGAGCGCTGGCGTTGGCGAGCGACGGGAGTTTTTACGGCACCACGTATTATGGCGGCGGGAGCAGTTTGGGCACAGCCTTCCGGGTTGCCACCAATGGCGCGTTGACCTCCTTGGTGTCCTTTGACACCACCAACGGGGCCAATCCCCATGCGACGCTCGCGCTGGGAAGCGATGGCAATTTCTACGGCACAACTTATGCCGGTGGCAGCAATAATCTCGGGACCGTATTCAAGCTGGCAACCAACGGGACACTCACACCGCTCATGTCCTTTGCCAACACCAACGGGGCCAATCCGGTAGCCGGATTGATCTTCGGCAACAGCAACATTTTATACGGCGCCACCGCCAATGGCGGCGGCGGCCAGGGAATCGTGTTTCAAGTAACGACCAACGGCGCTCTGGCCATCCTGGCTTCGTTTGCCGATGCCACCGGAAGCGGGCCCCAGGCGGCCTTGACCTTGGGCAACGATGGCCTTTTTTATGGCACCACCACCGGCGGCGGAACGAACGGCGGTTTCGGCACGGTATTCAAGGTGACCACCAATGGCCTGCTGACCACGCTGGCGACGTTTGCAAGCGCCAACGGGGCAGATCCCCAAGCCGCATTGATATTGGGCAGTGACGGCAGTTTGTACGGCACCACGGTCAATGGCGGCACCAATGGCGGCTACGGCACGGTGTTCAAGGTGATGACCAATGGGCTGTTGACCTCGCTGGTGTCTTTCGACAACACCAACGGCGCGAACCCGTATGCCGGGCTGACGCCGGATAGCGACGGCAATTTCTATGGAACTACGGTCAACGGCGGCACCAATGGCGGCTATGGCACGGTGTTCAAGGTGGCGACTAACGGGTTATTGGCTTCACTGGCCGCCTTTAACAGCACCAACGGGGCTTATCCCTATGGCGCATTAACGGCCGGCAGCGATGGCAATTTCTATGGGACAGCCTATTCGGGCGGTGCCAGCGGCTTCGGCGGGGTGTTCAAGCTGACGACCAGCGGACAACTGACCTTGCTGGCGTCTTTCGGCAATACCAACGGCGCAAATCCGTATGCCGGCCTGACGCTGGGCAGCGACGGCAATTTCTACGGGACCACCATCAATGGCGGCACCAATGGCGGCTATGGCACGGTGTTCAAAGTGACGACCAACGGGTTGTTGACCTCGCTGACTTCGTTCGCTAATAGCAACGGGGCCTACCCCTACGCCACGTTGACGACAGGCAGCGACGGCAATTTCTATGGCGCTGCGTATTCGGGCGGCCAGAACGGCTTGGGCACGGTGTTTCGCGTGACAACCAACGGTATGCTGACGTCCTTGGCCTCGTTCAGCAACAGCAATGGGGCCAATCCGCAATCCGGCTGGCTATTGGCCGGCGACGGCAATTTATATGGCGCCGCCGCAGCCGGAGGCGTTGGCGGCGATGGCGTGATAACCAAGCTGGTGGTGCCGCCCACGCTCGGGGCTGCCTGGTTCTCGAACAACGTGTGCCAGGCCGCTCTCAATGGCTTGGCCAGGCCGTCGGTACAAATTCAGGCCACCACGAATTTGACCACCTCCTGGTCAGTGCTGACCAATCTCGTCTTCACCAACGGCCTCGGTCAGTTCCTTGATCCCACCGCCAACATCCCCCAGAAGTTTTATCGGGCCCTGGTCCCGTAAGCATTGGGTGGATGTTGGGAGTTGAAAGTTGAATGTTTCGTTCCCCCTTCGTCTTTCCGCGTCACCGTTTCAGCATTTGCGCTTTTATTTTCACTCCGTGATCTCGATTGACCTCAGCAATCAATCCCATTATGCTTGCCATTAGCTTTCACAGGCCGCGAAACCACACTGAAATGAAACCACGCTTTCTGCCCATGAACCTCCCCGTAGCGCAGACATTCCTGTCTGCCGGGTTCTGCCCCGATAGCCATCGGGGCAGTTCCGAAGACGGGAACACGGGACTAGAAAGCCCCGTGAACCCGCAGGTTGGAAAACCCGCGCTACAACTTTGCGGATCGCGCCGGTTCATGGTCCAAATGCGCGGCAATTGTCCGTGGAGGCTACCCATAAGCTTTGTGGCCGCCGACGCAACGAGGCCCATATTATTTCGCGCGGAGGCAGTCAGAACCTCCTTGCGTCGGCTGCCACGGTTTAGCGGTCTATTGCGCAAGCGTTTTTGGGGAATTCTCTCTTGGATGACTATTGCCCTGCTCTGGCTGGCATCTTCAACGTTCGCGCAAGCGGCGGGTTTGCAGGTCTTGCACGGTCACGTGCCGGCGGCAACGGGCCGACTGCACGCCCTCCATCGGCTGACAAGCACCAATCGCCTGGATCTGGCGATTGGGTTGAATTTGCGCAACCAGGCGGCATTGACCAACCTGCTCCGCGAGCTTTATGATCCCGCCAGTCCCAATTACCACCAGTATTTAACACCGGACCAATTTGCCGACACGTTCGGGCCCACGAAACAGGATTACGACGCGGTCATCGCGTTTGCCACCGCGAACGGGCTGAAAGTGACCGGCAAACATCCCAACCGCACATTGCTGGATGTGAGCGGTTCCGTGGCGGACGTCGAAAAGGCGTTGCATGTAAAAATGCTTGTGTACCAGCACCCGGACGAATCGCGCACCTTCTACGCGCCCGATGTAGAGCCCTCGCTGGACCTGGTCGTGCCGGTGGTGCGCATCGGCGGCCTGGATAATTACCGTCTGCCGCATCCTGCAAATCTCAAAGTCCGGCCCGATCGGAATGACCGAGGAAATCCATCTCGCGGCCCCCAAACAAATGCAGGTTCAGCAAACGGCATCGATCCGTGGCAGGTGGCCGGCGCTCCGTCCGAGGCCAGTCCCATACCGAATGCCGGTTCCGGACCAGGCGGCACTTATCAAGGAAATGACTTCCGCACGGCGTATGTGCCCGGCGTTTCTCTCACTGGTTCGGGGCAGGCTCTTGGGTTGCTGGAGTTTGATGGTTATTACACCAACGACATCGCTGCCTACGAAAACCGCGGAGGCCTGCCCAACGTGCTGGTGACCAATGTGTTGGTGGATGGCTTCTCCGGTGCACCGGGAGCCGAAAACTATGAGGTAGCGCTTGACATTGAACTTGCCATCTCCATGGCGCCTGGATTGGCCGAGGTGTTAGTGTATGAGATTCCGCAAGGAGCGGCTGATGATGGCTTGAACCGCATAGCGACGGACAATCTGGCCAAACAGCTCAGTTCCTCTTGGTTATGGGGGGCAGGCGATGATCTGATGGCCGATCACATATTTCAACAATTCGCGGCGCAGGGCCAATCTTATTTCAATGCGGCGGGCGATGTGGATGCCTATACGAATGCCATCCCCTTTCCCGCTGACAACCCCTACATAACAGTGGTCGGCGCTACGACGTTGACCACCACTTCCAACGGAGCGTGGTCCTCGGAATCCGTTTGGAATTTGGGCAATGGTCAGGGCGGCAGCGGCGGTATCAGCCCCACCTATCTCATCCCTACCTGGCAGCAGGGGATCAATATGACGACCAATGGCGGTTCAATGACCAACCGAAACCTCCCTGATGTGGCCATGGTGGGCGCCAATGTCTCGATCATCTGCAACAACGGCCAGACCAACACCTACGACGGCACGAGTTGCTCGACGCCCCTGTGGGCGGCGTTCATTGCCCTCGCGAATCAGCAGGCGGCCAGTTACGGCCAGCCAACCGTCGGTTTCCTCAACCCGGCCATCTATGGCCACGGCCAGTCCACAAATTACCTGTCGTGCTTTCACGACATCACCATCGGCAATAATACAAGAACCGGCAGTCCCACCCGCTTCTTCGCCAGGCCCGGCTACGACCTGTGTACCGGCTGGGGCACTCCGGCCGGTCAGGCATTGATCAACGCCTTGGAACCGCTCACGTTTCTGGTCATCTCCCCGGCAGCCGGCTTGACAGCCAACGGTGTGCCGGGCGGACCTTTCACACCTTCGTCCCAGAGCCTGCTCGTCAGTAACCATGGACCGACAACGCTTTCATGGTCGCTGGCCAGCACGCCAACGTGGCTCACCGTGATCCCCACCAATGGTACGCTGCCGGCAGGCGGCGTTGCGACCCCCATGACCGTGGGTTTCACTTCTGCCGCCAATGCCCTGACTTCCGGTGTTTATTCGGCCTCCCTGACGTTCACGGATGGAAACACCCACCTGACGCGGAAAGCCCTTTTCATGTTGCAGGTGTCCGCGTCTCTGGTGCAGAACAGTGGGTTTGAAACCGGAAGTTTTACCAACTGGTCATTCGTTGGGAACACCTCGGACAGTTATGTTTCCACTTTTGTCATCGCTCCTCATTCAGGACAATATGCCGCCAATTTTGGCCAGGGTATAACGCTCGCGTATCTTTCACAAGTGCTGCCAACCTCCCCGGGACAGGCCTATTTGCTTGGTTTCTGGCTGGCCAATCCAACGGGTGCCACGCCCACCCAGTTCGTCGTCAATTGGATAACAAGTCCAGGAATCACGAAGACCCTCCTGAACCTGACCAACCTCAGTGCCTTCAACTGGACCAACGAACAATTCGTGGTCGTAGCAACCGGTACGAACTCGGTCCTGCAATTCGGGTTCATTGACGACCCCCAGTTTCTCAGTCTTGATGATGTCAGCTTGACTCCGGTCCCAACGCCGTTGCTGGCCACCGCCGCGCAGACCGGCGGAATGCTTGCTTTTTCCTGGGCCGCCTTTCCAGGTCTGCAATACCAAGTGCAATATGCAACCAATTTGCTGCAATCCGCTTGGACTAATCTTGGCATGCCCATCACAGCCAGCAATACATCCGGAGCCGCAACGGTGACCAACGGCGCCGATCCACAGCGTTTTTACCGCCTCCTCGGCCCGCAATAACTCTATTATTCTCAATAGGTTGCCTCACCCCGCCAGCCCCCACCGCCTCCGTCCTCCGTCCTCTGACCTCCGTCCGCCGCCCCGGCTCGTTGGTTGGGTGTCAAATGTTCTTGGGTATCATGCGCAGGTTTAAGCGCCAAATCCATCATTATCAATTTGTTACATCAATCGATCACCTCCGCCGCCTTACCTCCGACTGCCGCCCACCGTCCTCCAGCTACCGTCGTCTGACCGCTGACCGCTGACTTGGTGCCGGTTGTCCAGCAGTCCCGCGGTCCGTAGTCCGTGGTTTCGTAGTCTCATTTCTGCCCCCTTCCCCGATGTCCCAAAACACACCAAAAATGTCCCAAACCCCCATAGCGGGCGAGGGGCAACCATGCTTAAATAATGCCCAATGATGCAGTGGGAAGAATTGCATTCAATAAACAAAAAATCAAAACGAGAGAGTACAAAGGTTATGAAAATGACAAAGATTGCAACAATGATGGGGGTTCCAGTGCTGGCGCTCGTTCTGGCCACAAGCGCTCAAGCCCAAATAAACTATGATGGGAATGGTTATATCACACTGGTTGATAACACAAGCCTATACAGTGCTGGGGATGGCGGCGAATTCAGGGCTGGGGGCAACGCAGACTTACAGAGCCAAGTGGATTGGCTAGCTTACTCAACCATCCCCGGTAAAGTCACCACGGGCTTAATGTCCGATGCAATTGATGATGGATCGTGGGGATATAACAGCGGTTTGGCCGTAAACGGCACGCGATATTTTCAGACCTTCTGCACCGAATTGAATGAAGAGTTCTACCCTGGCGGTACATATAATGTCACTTCTATTGGCAATTATGTCGAGTTCGATAACAATGGTGGTACGAAGATTCCCCTTGCATTGGGCGTTGCCTATTTGTACAGCCAGTTTGCTGCGGGAACATTGGCCGGTTATGACTACACCCTAGCCTATTCGCGCCAGACGACTTGGGATCTGCAGAATGCCATCTGGGATCTGCTTGGTGAGGGCGGGTATATGGCTTCTTGGATTCAAACTGATCTTGGCAATGGTCTTCATACTACCTCTTGGGCAGATTGGACCGCCTTCGCCAATGGACGCTTCGGGGTTTCCGACATGGTCTTGGGTGCCCCAGGTGCAGCACAAGACCAGTTGGTTATGACGGGCTCGCCCAGTCAAGGGCAGAGCATTCCGGTTCCCGAACCTTCGACGATTTTTGCCGGTGCCTTGATGCTCCTTCCGTTCGGGGCGAGCACCCTGCGGATTTTGCGCAAGCAGCGCACCGCATAAACCACATTCCTTCCGCGATAACCAAATAGAAGGAAAAATATGGAAAAGCACTTACAACAAATGGCAGCTTTCTGCGCAGTCGTTGCGTCGTTATGCTGTCTCGCCGCCACCAGTCAGGCAACTCTCATTACGACGCTGTATAACACGGGAGTGAACGCTTCAGGATCGCCACTTCCGGATGGCACTACACCTGATCCAAACTATTCGCTCGTTTCTGTGCCTAGTGGAAGCTCTGCTACACTTGTTCGCACTTCCGCCGGCGGGTTTCCCATCGGACCGTGGATAGCCGATGATTCACTGTCCGCTTGGATCAAGCCCAACAACGGCACTGCGAACTTGGATACTGATCCCGTCGGGAATTATACATTTCAGACGACCTTTAACCTGACTGGTTTCGATCCGTCCAGCGCATCGATCTTGGGGCAATGGGCCACGGATAATGAGGGGATCTCGATTGTGCTGAATGGAATTACCATCGTTAACGGGGCTGCAGCGTTGGCTGCCAATCTTAGTAATTGGACCCCATTCACCATTTCAAGCGGGTTTGTTTCCGGCGTGAACTTCTTGGACTTCACAATATCAAATCTTGATAACGGTGGATACGGAAACCCCACCGGGTTGCGCGTGGAAATGACAGGGTCCGCCACTCCTGTTCCCGAGCCCACGACGATGGTCGCCGGCGCGATGCTGCTGCTCCCCTTTGGCATAAGCACACTGCGAATTCTGCGCAAGAAGCGCACAGCGTAAACGAATCACAAAATCTCTTCGTGACGCATCAGGCCGGTCCAACCAGACCGGCCTAATTTTTTGCGGTTCTGTCCTGCCGCCACCATCACCGTCTTGTCGCGTCGAGGCGCAACGAAGACGCAAGCCTCGCGAACGTGGAAGCGGCGCGTTGGCGCGAAATCTCTGTGGCCGCAGAACGGAGGAATTCCTCAATTTCCGTCAAAAGCGGCATCTTCCGTCCAAGTCAGACACCGGCATACTGCATTTTCCTGATTAACGGGGAATGATTTTTAGAATATGGTGCCCTGACTGGGGCTGGAGATTCGCTTTCGACAACGATGTCGCGCCGCGGCCGCCGGGGTTCCGACCGGAGAACACCCGCGCTCGGAGGAATTCCTCGCATAAGATAAGATAGGTACGAAAGCCCCAGTGCTGTGCAATCTACGGCCTGCCGCCCCGATCTTCACGCATCATTTATCACGCGTTCTCCGACCTCCGGGTTCCGGAATTAATCCCGTGTCCGTCGTCCCGTGGTCCGTGTCTTCTGATCTCCGTCCTCTGTCGTCTGTCCTGTTGTCTCGTCGTCCCGACGGTCCGTAGTCACGCTGCCTTTCCTCCCCATGTCCCAATTATGAATACGCATGTCCCAAGATGCAATAGTTAAAAATCCGTTTTAAGGGATAATGCGTCAGTGGTAGTCGGTGGTATTAGGCAAAGAGACGAATCAATGCGTGGAGGAATGAGTCCTGACTTGGATTCCGAGCCACAGGTTGCCTTCCGACAACGGAAAAAGCGAAAAGAAATAAATATGAAACAAAACAAATTGGTAATTCTGGGAGCGGTGGCAATGGGGTTTGGCGTTTGCCAGGCCAACGCGAATTTCACCACAGTAAATTCTGGAATTATCGACGGACATTTATATGACGTTGTGACAACTGGTGACAACTCTGTCATCACATGGGAAGCCGCCGAGGCTCAGGCTGCAAATATGGGCGGAACGCTGGCATCCATTACCGACTCCGCTGAGAACACGGCGGTTTATAACCTCATAACCAGTTCGAGCCTGGGCAATTCGGCTACCGTTTGGTTTGGCGGTGAGAATCCTTCAGGCCCAAGCCCATTTTATGTTTGGTCTTGGGCCAACGGTGCAACTTGGTCATATGCCCCGTGGGCAACCGCCGAGAATCAACCGGACGCGGCAGAAGGTTACCCTGATTACACAGTCTTCTGGTCAGGCGGCGGCTCGAACTGGGGTGATGCCGGGGACTCTTGGGGAACTGGTGCGGGCAATGCACACAGCTTTGTTGTAGAAGTAGTTCCTGAACCCGCGACGATGGTCGCCAGCGCGATGCTGCTGCTGCCGTTTGGCATAAGCACACTGCGGATTTTGCGCAGGAGCCGCATGGCGTAATTTGCAACGCATTTGTCTCTCAAGTGATCAGGCCGGTTCACCAGACCGGCCTGCTTGTTTTTCTTTTTCCTCGATGTTCGTAATGGGCATGGGGTCATCTCGTTGCGGCGCTGAAGGCGCCACAACATGACAGCCCTGCAGCGCCTTGGGCCACTTGACCCAACAAATTCAAGCCCTGAAAGAGGAAGGGCGCTTAGATGGTTTCCACAACGATGCCGCGCCGCCGGCGCTGGCGTTCGGCACCGGAGAACCAACGCGCTCGGAGGCGATACTGGACAGGATAGGAGCGAACGGTCTTGTGCTCTGCCCCTCGCGTAACACGCACTCTCCGACCTCCATCTTCAGGAATCAATCCGGTGTCCATCGTCCCGTAGTGCGCGTCTTCTGACCTCCGACCTCTGATCTCCGGCCTCTGTCCTGTTGTCTCGTAGTCCCGTAGTCCGTGGTCCAGTTGTCATTCTGTGGTGCTCCTTTCCCCATGTCCTAATTATGAATATGGATGTCCCAGCGCACGATAGATTGAATTCACTTTTTGAAGGACAATGGCCCCGGAGTTGTTTAGGAAAAAACCAACCCTTTACGTGAACGAACGATTTGTGGCCGATGCATCGAGCCAAAAGTCGCCTTCCAAAAAGGACAAAATGAAAAGAGAAAAGCATGAAAAAGCGATTCAATAAAGTGTGGCTGAAATGCAGTTTAGGCGCATTGGTGGCCCTGCCGGTAGCGGCCTCTGCAAATCTGATTCAGGATGGAGATTTTTCCCAGCCCATTCTCGCTGATCCTCCTTTAACGACAACATATTATTACAATCCAGGTGGAAGTCCGTATTTTGTTGGCGGACAAAACGGCCTAAATGAAGGACCGACAGTAGGGCCTTTGCCTTGGACATTTAATTTTGCCCAAGATTATTATGGCAGTGGCATAGCTTATGTTCCTTCTGCTTGGGATGGCAGTGCCTACTCGCAAGTGGGTTTCCTCCAACAGGATGGAGCGATGATGTCCCAAAGCTTCACGTCGCTTGGCAGTGGGACGTACAGTCTGTCCTTTCAAGATGGAGGCCGCGCTAATGTGGGTGGCAATACGACATTCGAAGTGCTGGTCAATAGCACACTCGTTGACACAGTAAACACTACGACTGGCGAAGCATTGACTGGCCAGACGCTTAATATTTCACTGAATAGCGGCAATAACATTTTGGAGTTTTTGGTCATTGCGCCGACCGATGATTCCGATAATACGGCATACATTGATAATGTGAGTGTGACGCCAGTTCCCGAACCCGCGACGATGGTCGCCAGCGCGATGCTGCTGCTGCCATTTGGCATAAGCACACTGCGGATTTTGCGCAGGAACCGCGTGGTATAATTCCCAACGAAATCTGTTCTTCAACTATCAGGCCGGCTCATCAGACCGGCCTGCTTGTTTTTCTTTTTCCTCGATGTTCGTAATGGGCATGGGGTCATCTCGTTGCGGCGCTGAAGGCGCCACAACAGCGCCTTGGGCCACTTGACCCAACAAATTCAAGCCCTGAAAGAGGAATGGCGCTTAGATGGTTTCCACAACGATGCCGCGCCGCCGGCGCTGGGGTTCGGCACCGGAGAACCAACGCGCTCGGAGGCGATACTCGACAGGATAGGAGCGAACGGTCTTGTGCTCTGCTCCTCGCGCAACACGCACTCTCCAACCTCCATCTTCATGGAATCGATCCGGTGTCCATCGTCCCGTAGTGCGCGTCTTCTGACCTCCGACCTCTGATCTCCGGCCTCTGTCCTGTTGTCTTGTAGTCCCGTAGTCCGTGGTCCAGTTGTCATTCTGTGGTGCTCCTTTCCCCATGTCCTAATTATGAATATGGATGTCCCAAAGGACCATAGCGGGAATTTAGTTTTTCAAGGAAAATGACCTCAATGGAGTCTAGGGATAAACCAAAGCATTGCGTGAAAGATAATTTGTGGTTGGGTACAGGAGCAAAAATTTATCTGGCGCGTGAGACAAAATAAAAAAACATAACATGACAAAACGATTCAATAAAATGTGCCTGCAATTTGGTTTAGGTGCGCTGGGGGTGTTGCCGATTGCTGCCTCAGCAACTCTCATCACGGATGGAAATTTTACAGCGGCAGGAACTCCCGCTGGTTACACCACCTATTCTGCAGGCGACACCATGGGAGGCTGGAGCGTTACTGGCGGTAGCGTAGATCTCATCGGAGGCTATTGGCAAGCACCGCCTGAAGGCGGAAATTCAGTGGATATGGCCGGCAATTCGAGCGGCACGATCGACCAAACAAGGGGCAACTCGGAGTCGAGTGGGTGAATTTTGAGGTGTTTTTAGGCTCCGCAGCGAATTAAAACGAGCAGGGAGGCGA
>Ga0302320_10002987_pt1 | contig 39466 bp, 31 predicted proteins | sample Bog_T0_3_FD_202130 | JGI IMG/M metagenome (GOLD analysis project Ga0302320, IMG submission 202130) | Peat permafrost microbial communities from Stordalen Mire near Abisko, Sweden - Bog_T0_3 | ecosystem: Environmental > Terrestrial > Soil > Wetlands > Peat | place: Sweden: Abisko, Stordalen Mire... | reverse complement strand
AGAGGTTGCGCGTCAGGTCGGCGAGCTCCCGGGGCGGGGCGGTTTCCTCCGGGGTGACGAAGATTCCGAGCTCCCGGGCGCGCGCCCCGATGCCGGCCCGGCTCAGGAGGACGGAGATCGGCACCGAAAGCGCGAGGCCCGCGAGAACCGGGCTCAGCCACCAGAAGAACCCGGGCAGGAATGCGAACGTCAGCGCTCCCCCGGCCAGCCCGATCGCGCCTTGGACCCCGTGCGTCCGGAGCGCCTCGGCCCAGCTGGTGCCGTCCTCCCCGGCACCCCGCTTCTGCGGCGACCAGGTCACGCCCTCCCCGGCGAGCGTGGTGACGACAAACTTCGCGTTGAACATCATGTGGATCGGGGCGAGGAGCGTCGAGCCGGCAACCTCGAGCAACGCGCTCAGCACGAGCTTGCCGCGTCCCCCGAATCCCGCGGCCTCCGGCGGGTTGCGGGCCGCCCCGGCCACGCTGAGCACCTTCGGCAGGAACAGCATCAGCATCGTGAAGGCCAGGAGCGTCAGGGCCTCGGGAACCTGCACCCGGTATCCAAACACCGAGGTCGTCTCGTCCATGCGCAGCGGTCCGGCCATCGAGTTGATGATGTGCTGATCGTACGCCTCGATGGTTCCCAGGATGAGGAACACAAGCCAGAGCAGGGAGGAGACGTACGCCATGACCCCCATGAGCAGGTGAAACCGGCTTGCGAGGCGGAACCCGCGCGCGTTGAGGAGCCAAGCGTGCTGCAGGTTTCCCTGGCACCACCGGCGGTCCCGTTTCGCCGCGTCGATCAGGGTCGGCGGCCCCTGCTCGTAGCTGCCGTCGACATCCGCGGCGAGCCAGACGCCCCAGCCGGCCTTGTGCATGAGGGCGGCCTCCACGAAGTCGTGGGAGAGGATCCTGCCGCCGAAGGGCTCCCGGCCCGGAAGCTCCGGCAGCGCGCAGTGGTCCATGAAGGGCTGGACCCGGAGGATCGCGTTGTGCCCCCAGTAATTCCCCTGCTGCTGCTGCCAGTAGTTGAGGCCGGCGAGGAAGACGGGGCTGTACAGCCGGTTGGCGAAGGACTGCATGCGGGCGTAGAGGGACTCGCCGAAGATGAGGCGGGGGGCCGTCTGGATGATCCCGGCCGAGGGGTTTTTTTCCATCAGCCCGACCAGCTGAACCAGCGTGGGGCCGGTCATCACCGAGTCCGCGTCGAGGACGACCATGTACCGGTAGCGCTTGCCCCAGCGGCGGAGGAAGTCCGCCACGTTGCCTGCCTTCTTGTTGATCTGGAGGCGGCGCTGCCGGTAGAAGATCTTCCCGAAGCCGTCCACCTGCCTGCACAGCTCGATCCAGGCGAGCTCCTCCTGGATCCACTGGTTTGGGCGGTTGGAATCGCTCAGGATGAAGAGGTCGAAGTGCTCGATCCTTCCGGTCGCCTGCAGCGAGCGGAAGATCACGCGCAGGCCCTCGAACACCCGGCTGACGTCCTCGTTGAAGATTGGCACGACCACCGCGGTGGAGGCGAGCGGGGGGTCCTCGCCGGGCGCGAGCGTCCTGGTCACCCGGCACCCGTCCCCCTCCCGGTGGGTGACGTAATAGCCCGCGATCGCCGTGCAAAACCCGACCGCGATGTGCGCGAAAAGGATCGCGAAGAGCACAAGCAGCGACACTTCCAGCCGGGTGATCCCCGCCCTCCACAGCAGGTCGGCCATGAACCAGGTCGCGAGGCTGGTGAGCACGAAGATGGAGGAGAAGAGCAGGAACCGCCTGCGGTTGAGCCGTCGGGGATCCATCCCGGGATGAAAGAGGATGCGCATGGTCTCAGCGGGTCGCGTAAAAGACCACGGCCAGGCCGGCCGCAAAGAGCAGCCAGAGCAGGAGGGCCCGGAGGAGGGGCCACTTCTCAAACTGCTCAAGGGTCTCCTCGGCGGCCTCCGAGATCGGTCCGAAATCGATCGGCCGGGCGACCATCCTGGAGACCTCGAGGTCCGGCCCCGCCCGGATCGAGCTCACCCGCATCGCCTGCACAAACTCGGGCGGCACGTTCCCGCCGTCGAGGAACGCCGCGGGCCAGCGGCGCGGCCCGTCGCAAAGCAGGAGCGCGACGCGCCCGTCCACGGCGATCCGCGCATGGGGCTGCCCCCGCTCGTCGAGCACGTCGGCGAACCAGTCGTCCATGAGCCGCTCGATTTCCTCGGCTGCGAGCACGGTGGGGTCCTGGGAGGGATCGGCTGCGTGGCGCTCCGCCGCGCGCCCGAGGATCGCGCGGATCAGGCGGGGCTGGTGGAGCCGGTAGTGGATGCGGTGCGCCCTGAGGTAGTCCTCGATCCGCACGTAGGCTCGGTTCCACTCCTCGGTGGTCCCGGTGGCCGGGCGGAACGAGTCCGGCAGATCGAAGCTTTCCGACCGGCTCCTGTCATCGCTCATGGCTGCTCGGGGCTGCCTTCACGGACGCCAAAGGTAGGACCAGGTCTCGGTCAGCACATCGGGGCTCTTCCGGAGAAAACACCGCATCTCGACCGGTTCACCGCGGCCGTCCGGCCGGATGGCAAACGCCACCCGCCATGTGCCGTTGAACGGGTTCTTCTCGGCCGTCACATGCACCAGCTCGGCGCCCTGCCCGACCGTCACGACCGGCTCCAGGCCGGAGTCGGGCCCGCGCTGCCGCAGGTCGCCGCCGTCGAAATCAACGACAAACCTCTCGAGGTCGGGCTCCTGCGTGCGCGAGCGGCCGAACCGGGTCGACACCACGTGGCCCCCGGGCGGATGGATGCCCTTGAGGAACCAGTGCAGGTTGTACTCGAACTGGATGGGGGCACCCGGCGCCGGAAGCTTGTTCGGCGCCCAGAAGGCCACGACGTTGTCGCTGGTTTCGTCCGGCGTGGGCAGCTCCACGAGGCGCACGCTTCCGCGGCCCCAGTCGCCCACCGGCTCGATCCATGCGCTCGGCCGGATCTGGTAGGACGACTCCATGTCCTCGTAGCTCTCGAAGCGGCGCTCGCGCTGGAGGAGGCCGAAGCCGCGCGGCCCCTCGTCGCTGAACTGTGCGACGCTCACGACCGAGGGGTTGGTGAGGGGCCGCCAGAGCCACTCGCCGCGCCCGGTCTGGACCAGGAGCCCGTCGGAATCATGGACCTCGGGGCGGAAGTCGTCGGTCTCGAAATTCGTGTTCTTCCCGTGCCAGAACATCGTGGTGAGGGGCGCCAGCCCGAAGACGCGGGGGTTCCTCCGGCAGTACACCACGGCGCGGACGTGCATCACGGTGTCGTCCCCGGGGACGACGACGAACGAGTAGGCCCCGGTGACGCTTGGCCCGTCGAGAAGGGCGTACACGATCACCTGCCGCGAGGCCGGCGTGGGGCGCTCCACCCAGAACCGCTGGAAGGAGGGGAACTCCTCCCCGGTCGGCTCGGCCGTGTCGATGGCCAGGCCCCGGGCCGAAAGCCCGTAGACCGCGCCGCGGCAGAGCATGCGAAAATAGCTGGCCCCGAGGAAGGAGCCAAGCTCGTCCCCGGGCTTGTTCAGGGCATACAACAGGCGGAAGCCCGCGAATCCCATCGACTCCGGCAGGGATGTGACATGGTTCTGGCCATAGTCGAAGAGCTCCGGAGAAAAGGAGATCCTGCGGGACACGCGCCCGTCCACCTCGCCGATCTGAACGGTGTGGTCGAAGATGAAGCCGGGGTGAAAGAACTGGAGCTGGAAGGGAAGGCCGGCGCGTCGCCAGAGGGACGCCGCGGGGTCGAAACGGATGTCCCGATACTGGTCGTAGGTCAGCTGGAGCAGCGCCTTGGGGACGCGCACCGGCGGCGGCTCGTAGGGCTGGCCTGCAAGCTGCTGGGCGCGGAACCGAAGCGACTCGAAATCGAAGGTTTCCTCGGCCGCGCGGACCGACCCCGCAGCGATCCCGGCAAGTGCGGCGGCGACGAGGAGGAGATGCCGGGCGGCCGGCGGCTTCGGCATCATTTTCAAAATCCCCCCTTGTCCAGGAAGTAACCCCGCTGTTTCGCCGACACCTGCATGCCTGCGCGCTCCATCACCTTCAGGAAGTCCTCCCAGATCACGCGCTTCGACCGGCTCGTCGGATTCCGGAGAATGTAGCTCGGGTGGTAGGTGACCATGAGGGGCTTGCCCGAAAACTCCCGCCACTGCCCCCGCAGGTCCCCGAGCGCCTTGAAGGCGCCGAACCCGAGCAGTCCCTGGGTGGCGGTCGCCCCAAGGGCCACCACGATGTCGGGATTGACGATCGCAATCTGGGCCCGGAGATAGGGAAGGCAGTAGGTCATTTCGTCCTGGGTCGGCGGCCGGTTTCCGGACTGGGTCCCTCCCGCCCCGAGGGGAAGCTGCGGGCGCCAGTTCATGATGTTTCCGATGTAGACCTCGTCGCGCCGCAGGCCGGTGGCGGCGATCATCTTGTTCAGAAGCTGGCCCGCCGCGCCCACGAACGGCTCGCCCTGGATCTCCTCGTCGGCCCCGGGGGCCTCGCCCACGAAGAAGATCCGCGCGTCGAGGCTCCCGACGCCGAAGACGACTTTCCTCCCCGGGTTCAGGTGCCGCAGGCAAACCGGGTCGTTGAGAACCCGCTCGCGGAGGGCCGCCCAGCGCGCGGCCTTGTCGCCCTCCGGCAGGACGAACTCCGGTGCCGGCGGAAAGCCGGAGGGCCCGGTCCCGCGGGGCGCAGGGGCTCGCGCCGCCGCCGGCGCCTTAGCCTGCGGAGCAGGCCTCGGGACCGGGACGGATTCCCGCGCCCGCGTTGCCGCGATGCGCAGCGCCCCAAGGGCCTCCTCGGAGACCGGGATCGACTTGACGCCGGTTGCCTTGAGCCGTTGAAGCTCGTCGTTGAGGGCTGTGAGGACGGCGCGCATGGTGCTAGCGTACGGCGGAGATCTCCAGCAGGCGCTCCACGTGCTTGCCCAGGAGGTCGAACTCGAGGTTGACCTCGTCGTGGACGCGGCGTTCCCGCAGATTGGTGGCCGCCAGGGTATGGGGGATGATCCAGACCGCGAATGCGCCGTCGCCGGCCTCGGCCACGGTCAGCGAGATGCCGTCGAGGGCGATGCTTCCCTTCTGGACGATGTAGCGCGCAAATTCGCCGGGCACGAGGACCCGCAGGTAATAATCCTTGCCGCGCGGCTCGAAGGCCTCGATGCGGCCCTTTGCGTCGATATGCCCGGTGACAAAATGCCCCCCCAGACGGCCGCCGACCTGGAGGCTGCGCTCGAGGTTCACCATCGCGCCCGGCGCGAGCGCGGAAAAATTCGTCAGGCGGCGCGTCTCCTCCAGCACGTCAAAATGAACGCACGGGCCGTCCCTGCGCACCACCGTGAGGCAGCACCCGTTGACGGCGACGCTCTCCCCCAGGTCCGCGTCCGCGGCAAGAAGGGGCGCCTCGACGACCAGTTCCCAAGCCTCGGCCTCCCGCCGCAGCGTCCGGATCCTGCCAGTCTCCTCGACAAGCCCTGTGAACATGGCGGGGAATTCACCTCGGAGCCGCCGCCGGCTCCGGATTCAGCTTCAGGCGAAGGACCGCGGTGTCGCCACCGTGGCTGACGAGGAGCACGCACTCCGTTCGCAGGGGGTCCTGGCTCGCCGCCTTCAGCCTGTCCAGCGCCGCGTCGAACGAGCCGATCGGCGCCCCGTCGATCTCCCGGATCCAATCGTCCGGTTGGAGGCCCGCGACCGCGGCGGGGCTGCTCGACTTCACGTAGTGGACGATCACCCCCGAGGCCTCGCCGGGCTTGAGCCTGCGCTGCACGGCGTCCTGGTACACGAATTCGCGCACGGTGAAGCCGAGCCCGTCAAAGTACTGGCGCTTGGCCTCCCGGATGAGCTTCGGGGCGTCCTCCAGCCGCGCCGTGATCTCGACGTGGGCGGCACCGCGAAGCACGGTCAGCCTCATCAGGTCGCCGGGACGGCGGCGGCTGATCTGCTTTTCCAGGTAGTCCACGACGACCCGGTCGGGCCTGAATCTGGGCAGGGCCTTGCCGTCAATCGCCAGGATGATGTCATGGCCCTGCATGCCGGCCTTCGCGGCCGGGCTGTCCGCAAGCACCTCGCTCACGACGGCGCCGGACTGGGCCCCGAGGTTGAGAAAGTTTGCGACGTCCCGGTCCATGGGTTCCAGGCCGTCGGCGCCGAGCCAGGCCAGGGGCCGGCCGTCCACGTCGCCGGGGATGCGGTTGAAATTGGGCAGGACATCGTCCGCAAGCTCGAAGATGCTGCTCTCCTCCACGTCCACGAGCAGGACCGTTTCGCCGCCGCGGCTCATCTGAGAGTATTCCTGGAACTGCTGCTCCCCGGATTCCAGGGCAAGGCCGACCAGCACGCCGTCACGGTTGAAGACGGGCAGTCCCGGGCCCGAGACCTCCTGGAGGGCCGTCGCCGTAAGGTCCGGGAGGGACTGGATGATCGAGAGTTTGCTCTCCAACAGGTACGGAAGGAAGTCCTCCTCCTTGGTGCGAAACCCGATCCCCCAAAGCTCCTCGCCGATCCGGGGGACCGGCGACGGGCCGCGGGCGGCAAAGGCCGTAACAGGCACGACCTGGGCACGGACCTTTGCCTCCGCGCGGACGAAGTGCCAGCCCGTGAACACGTCCTGCCCCAGGTAGGTGGCCTTCCAGGCGGTGGAGTCGCCCGGCAGGAAGACCTTGAAGTCCTTGAGCTGGGAGGGAGGGAGGTTCGCCTCGATCGACCCGGCCGGGAGGACGATCGTGCCCATGGAGTCGACGACCGTGCCGTAGCCGAACATGGAGCGCCTTTCGCTTTCCGTCTCGACCGTGTACTCCACGGCCACAACGCACTTGGCCCGCTCCGCCCAGAGGGCCGGCAGGTCCGCGGGCGGTCCGCCGGACGCGGCAATGCGGGGAATCGCGGCGCAGGCGAGAACGGCTGCGGAGAGGACTCGGTGGAATCGGGCGGCGATCATGGCTTGAGAATATAAAGGGCGACCCGCCGCTCCCGCTGCGCCTCGACCAGAGTGGGAGCGGGCTTTGCGCGGTAGGCCTCCTCGGCCGTCCGGACGCCCTCCATCGAGGCGACGGGCTGCTGGTCGATCCGGGTGATGATGTCGCCCGCCTCCAGGCCGGCCTCCTCGGCGGGGTACCCGGGGCGGATCCCGATCACAAGCACGCCGGTTTCGTCCTCCAGCTGGTTTTCCCTGGCGTAGGCGCGGGAGACCTTGCGGACGCTCAGCCCCCACGCCTCGAGGACGCTCTCCTCGCCGACGCTGCTCTCCAGCCTCTCCGTGACGACGGCCACGTCCCGGGAACCGGCGCCGTCCTTCAGGGTGAGCACGACCGTCGAACCCACCGGCTGGCCGGCGATCGTGTTCTGGATCGCGGGGATCTGCTCCGGGAACCGCGCATCGACCGGACGATGGTTGACCGCGAGCAGCACCTCGCCTCCGCGCAGGCCCGCGCGCGCGGCCGGGGAGCCGGGATCGACGCTCGCAATGAGCATGCCCGTGTCGAGGGCGAGGGAGTAGAATTTTTCGAGATCCTGAAGCGGCGACGGGACGATCCCGACGTAGCTGCGGGTGATCGCGCCGTCGTGGACGAGGCCGGCGAGGGTCGTCTTCGCGACGTTGGCGGGGATTGCAAACCCAAGGTTGTTGGCCCCGAGGTAGGCCCGCGAGGTGATGCCGATCACCCGGCCGTCCTCGGTGACCAGAGGCCCTCCGGAATTGCCCGGGTTGATCGCGGCGTCGGTCTGAAGCCACGTGTTGAAGGCGCCGGTCTCATACCCGTCCACGCCCCGGTCGTCCTCGAAGTACCTGCTTGTATTCGAGATGATGCCGCGGGTGACGGTCCGCTTGAGGCCGTAGGGAGTCCCGACCGCGTACACCGTCTCGCCCGGGAAGAGTTTGCTGCTGTCCCCGAATTCCGCGTGGGAAAACTTGAGCCCGCGGCGCCGGACATCGTCCATGTCCAGGCGCAGCAGCGCCAGGTCGGTCCAATGGTCCCACCCCACCAGCTTCGCCCCCACATGCTCGAGGTTGGCCAGGGTCACGTTGATCTCGACCGCGCGGGGGCTGGCGACATGCGCGTTGGTCAGGACCAGCCCGTCGTCGGTGAGCACGACGCCGGAACCGATGCTCGCGTCGAAACGGCGGCTCCCCTCCTCAAAATTGACCTCGCGAACATCGATGCAGACCACCGAGTCGAGGAGCTGGTTCAGGCCCCGGCTCACGGCCGCCTGCGCCGTCCCGCCCCCGGCGGCAAGCGCAACCGCCAGCGCGAGGGTTGACCGGGGGGAAAATAGATTCAGGATGGCGGGTTTCACGCGATGACTACCAGGTGCAAAGACTACAACCCTCACGAAATCGAGCCCCGGTGGCAATCTTTCTGGGTGGAAAATCGCACCTTCCACACCGAGGCCGCGTCGGCCAAGCCGAAGTGCTACGTGCTCGACATGTTCCCCTACCCGTCCGGGGCCGGGCTGCACCTGGGACATCCCCTGGGTTACACCGCGACCGACATCCTTTCGCGGCGCCGGCGGGCCCAGGGCTTCAACGTGCTTCATCCCATCGGCTGGGACGCCTTCGGCCTCCCGGCGGAGCAGCATGCCGTGAAGACCGGCACCCACCCCGCGGCCAACACGCGCAACAACATCGCAAACTTCCGCCGCCAGATCGGGGCGCTTGGCTTCTCGTATGACTGGAGCCGGGAGATCGACACGACCGACCCACGGTATTTCCGCTGGACCCAGTGGATCTTCCTGCGCCTCTTCGAGCAGGGGCTGGCCTATGTGGACGAGAGGCCGGTGTGGTGGTGCCCGGAACTGCGCGCCGTGCTCGCGAACGAGGAGGTCGTGGACGGCCGCAGCGAGATCGGGGGGCATCCCGTCGAACGGCGCCGGCTCCGCCAATGGGTGCTGCGCATCACCGCCTACGCCGATCGCCTGCTGGCCGACCTCGCCGAGGTCGACTGGCCCGACTCGACCAAGCGCATGCAGGAGGCTTGGATTGGGAGGAGCGAGGGGGCGGAGGTGGTCTTCGAACTCGCCGGGCCCGCGGCCGGGACCCTCCGGGTTTTCACGACGAGGCCCGATACCCTCTTCGGATGCACCTACATGGTCCTTGCGCCGGAGCATCCGCTCGTCGGCGGCATCACCGGCCCCTCGGAGCGGCCTGCCGTGGCCGCGTATCAGGCAAAGGCCGCGGCCAAGAGCGACCTGGAGCGGACCGACCTTGCGAAGGACAAGTCGGGGGTGTTCACCGGGGCCTTTGCCATCAATCCGGTAAACGGGGAGCGGGTTCCCGTCTGGATCGCGGAGTACGTCCTGATGGGATACGGCACGGGCGCAATCATGGCCGTGCCTGCCCACGACTCCCGCGACCACGAGTTCGCGACCCGGTTCGGCCTCCCGATCGTGCCCGTCATCGAGGGTCCGGAGGATGGCTCCGGGCTCGTGCTGGAGGGAACGATGACCCGCTCGGGCTTTCTCGACGGCCTCCCCTCGGGGGAGGCGCGGGCGCGGATGACCGAATGGCTCGGGAAGAACGGCCGGGGCTCGGGCAAGGTGAACTTCAAGCTGCGCGACTGGCTCTTTTCCCGGCAGCGTTATTGGGGCGAGCCCATTCCCATCGTGTGGCTGGGCGAGGCCGACTACCGGGTCGCCGCGGCGGGCAGGGGTACCGGCCTCCCCTCGGAGCCGGTTACGTTTGTCCAGGACGGGGTCGCACGATACGCGCTTCCGCTCCGCGCGGAGACTCTTCCCCTCGTGTTGCCGGAGGCCCAGTCCTACCAGCCGGGCGGGTCCGGGGAAAGCCCGCTGGCGAACATCACCGACTGGGTGGACATCTGGTTCAATTTCGCGACCGACGAGGCGGTTCCGGCCTCGGGGCCGCGCCCCGACGGCCCCTCCTGGGTGAGGGCCCGGCGCGAGACGAACACGATGCCGCAGTGGGCGGGATCGTGCTGGTACTACCTTCGGTTCACCGACCCGCACAACGACGACGCCTTCGCCTCCCCGGAGGCCCTGCGCATGTGGAGGGGACCCGACCTTTACGTGGGCGGCGCCGAGCACGCCGTGCTCCATCTGCTCTACGCACGCTTCTGGCACAAGGTCCTGTTCGACCTCGGGCTGGTGCCGGAAAAGGAACCTTTCAGGAAACTCTTCCACCAGGGCACCCTCCTCGGCGAGGACGGCGAGAAGATGTCCAAGAGCCGCGGCAATGTGGTGAATCCCGACTCGATCATCGAGAGCCACGGGGCGGACACGCTCCGGCTCTACCTCATGTTCCTCGGGCCGCTCGAGGCGATGAAGCCGTGGAACCCGCGCGGCATCGAGGGGGTGCACCGCTTCCTCCAGAAGGTCTGGCGCGAATGCGTGGGCGGGGACGGCGGGACCAACCCCAGGATCTCCGCACACGCCGCGGAGGACGCCGACTTTCTCCGGCTCCTTCACGAGACGATACGAAAGGTCGGCGACGACATCGATGCGCTCCGCTTCAACACCGCGATTTCCCAGATGATGATCTTCGTGAACGCCTGGCAGAAGGCGCCGGCGGTCAGCGTCGCGACAGCGCGGACCTTCGTCCAGCTGCTGGCGCCGTTCGCCCCGCACATCTCCGAGGAGCTCTGGGAAAGGCTGGGTGGAACCGGCTCGGTGCAGGCCGCGCCATGGCCGGACTTTGATCCCGCAAGGGTCGCGGCGAGCACGGTTCTTCTCGTGTTCCAGGTGAATGGGAAGCACCGCGGCGACCAGCTCGTGCCGCAGGGGCTTTCCCAAGAGGGGGCCCTCAAGCTCGCTCTCGCACATCCCAAGGTCGCGCCGTACGCGGCGGGCGGCTCCGTCAAGCGGGTGATCTATGTTCCGGGAAAGATCCTCAACTTGGTGGTCGTTCCCAGGGAACAAGGCCCGGTCTAAGTAAAAATACCCCTTGCCGCGGCCGCGCGGGCGATGCGACACTCCGCAGTATACAATACGCTGAATTGGATGGATTAGCCCGCCGCGCCCCCCCGGGATGCGTTTGCCGGGTGTGTCCGGAAATCACTTACAAATGAAAACAAATCTCAAAGCCCTTTTCCTGCTCGCCGGCTCCGCCCTTCTCCCCCACCCCGCCTTTGCGCAGGGCAACGGCGCCGTGAGCCTCGGCGTCGTGGGCAAGATCTATGTCAGCAGCGTGAGAGGCACGGCTGAGTGCGTGACCCAGGCCAGCATAACCGATTCGACCGGCGGCGGGCTCATCGGCGAGGAAGGCAGGATCACGACCCTCAGGAAGGGCCGCGTGGTCGTCGGCAACGGCTCCCTGATCTCAACCGGAAAAAAGTCGAGCACCACGCTGGTCTTCTCGAACCAGACCGCGATCTTCCTGGACGAAAACACCGAGATCGAGGTGAAGCGGTTCGACCAGGAGCCCTTTGCCCCGAACAACAACCTCCTGATCGAGCCGTCGAACTCCGCCACCCGCATCATCGTGAAGATCGGGCGGGTCGTGATCGACACGCCGCGCCTTCAAAGCGGCACGCACATGGCCTTCGAGACCCGCCATTCCCACATCGAAATCCTGAATGTCGAGCAGGGGGGCGAGAAGGCCTTCATTGAGGTGACCGAAAAGCAGACCCACGTGGCCATGATCCAGGGCGAGGCGGACGTGACTCCGCTCGGGGCCCACGTGGTGACGAGGCTCACGAGTGGCAAGCAGGCCTTCGTCAAGTACACGATCGGGTCGCACATCGGTGTCGAGGCGATCACGGCAACCGCCGCGGGCACCAGCCCGTCGGCCGCCACGCCTGCAGCCTCCGGCCCGGCAACCGCGGCGGCAACCGGGACCGCGGCGGGCGCCGCCACCGCTTCGGACATCGTTCGCACCGAGCACGTCCAGGCGAAGATTCTCAAGATCTCGGGCTCGCCGGTGGCCGAGTTCCCGGGCAGCAACGCCGATCGGCAGTTGCATTCGGGCGACAAGCTGCCCGAGGGGACCATCCTCATCACCTCCGCGGATTCCGAGGTCTTTGTCGAGGCGTTCGACGGGGCCGTCGCCGACATCAAGCCCAGGAGCCGGGTCGAGATCACCACGATTTCGATCGCGACGAACCAAAAGGGAGTGATCCGCCGGCAGACCGCCCTCCTCGACCTGCTGGCGGGATCCATCGTGTCGGTCATCGATCCCGCAAAGCGGGCAATCAACGACTACGGGATCAACACGCCCAAGGGTGTCGTGCGCGCCCACGGCACCTCGTTTGCCGTCGAGGTGGAGACGAACGACCTCACCATTCTTGCGACAGCCGATACGCTCACTCTGGACGTTCCCGGCGGCGCGGTGTATACAATCAGCCAGGGCAACGTGATCGTGACGCCCTTGGGCGGCCAGCCCCAGCCGGCCGTCTCCATTGCCTCGGCCCTGGCGTTGTTTCCCTCGCTGGCCGCGACCATCCAGTCGGCCGTCACAACCGTCACCGCTGTCGTGACGAACAACATCGGCAACCTTCCTGAGAGATCCTCCACCACGCTTCTGGCGCAGGTGGTTGCAACCGCTTCCTCGGCGATGCCATCCGAGGCCGCCAGCTTTACCACCCAGGCGGTCAAAGCCGTCACCGCGCCGACCTCGGCGAGCGGCGCCAACCCGGGCTCGGCCATCGCGGCCGTCACGGGCGCAGTCGCTGCGGCGGCTCCGGGCCAGGCGACCCAGGTTGCCTCGGCCGCTGCGACCGCAGCCCCCTCGTTTGCCCCCACCGCAGCAGCTGCGGCGGCAAAGGCCGACCCGGCCGACGCGGCCAAGATCGCCAGCGCCGTGACCACCACGATCACCCAGGCGACCTCCACCCCCTCTTCCGCACAGACGACGCAGGCCGCGGCCAATGTGGCGGGGGCCGTTGCGGCGGCCGTGAACAGCCAGGCTTCGGAGGTTGCGGCGGCGGTGGCGCAGACCCTCAGCCAGGCGGCCCCCCAGAGCAGCCAGCTGGCGACTGCCCAAACCACGGCTTCAATTGCAGCGGCCGCCACATCCGCAGCGCCGCAGCAGGCGGCGGCCATCGCAACCGCGGTGATGGGCACGGTCACGTCGGCCGCGGGTGCGACCCCGCAGAGCGACGTCCAGGGCGCCTCGGTGCTTGCCACGGCCATCGCGTCGGCGGCCCAAAGCCAGGCCGGACCCGTTGCCGCGGCACTTTCCCAATCCCTCATTCAATCGAACCCGCAGGCCGCTCCCCAGGAGACGGCGGAGGCCGCGGCTACCGTGGCGGCGGCCGCGACTGCAGCGGCTCCCGACCAGGCCTCCTCCGTGGCCAGCGCGGTGATGGGCGCCGTCCAACAGTCCTCCCCTTCCTCGGCCTCCCTGGCCTCGGGAGTCGTGGCATCGGCGGTGTCCCAGTCGGCTCCCGCATCGGATACGCAGGCGGTGGTGAATGCGGTGGCGGTTGCGACCAACCAGTCCGCGGATTCGGTGAGCCAGTCGGCGCAACAGTCCTCGGCGCAGGGCACCCAGGCCGCTCAGCAGGGTTCCCAGAACTCGGCGCAGACCATCCAGAATTCCCAGGCAACCACCCAGGCCTCGTCCCAGGCTTCCCAGAGCTCCGGGCAGTCGATTGATACGGCGAGCTTTTCCGTGGCAGTCGCGGCCGGAACCGCCGATTCCTCAAACCCAGGAAATGGTGGCTCCTCCTCCAATACCGCTTCAAACGGCAACGGGGGCGGCAACAATGGTGGCGGTTCCTCGAACACCAATACCAACAGCTCCGGCAATGGTGGCGGCAGCAGCGGTGGCTCGTCCAGCACGGCTTCCAACGGCAATTCCGGGAGCAATGGCGGAGGTTCCTCGAACACCAACACCAACAGCTCCGGCAATGGTGGCAGCAGCGGCGGTGGCTCATCCAACACGGCTTCCAATGGCAATTCCGGGAGCAATGGCGGAGGTTCCTCGAACACCAACACCAACAGCTCCGGCAACGGTGGCGGCAGCGGCGGTGGCTCGTCCAGCACGGCTTCCAACGGCACTGGCGGAGGTGGTGGTGACAACGGAGGGGGTTCCTCGAACACCAACACCAACAGTTCCGGCAACGGAGGCGGCTCGTCCAGCACGGCTTCCAACGGTTCCGGCGGAGGGGGCGGCGACAACGGCGGCGGTTCGTCGACCACCAGCACCAACAGCTCCGCCGAGGGCGGAGGCGACAACGGAGGCGGTTCGTCCTCGAGCACAGCTTCAAATTCCAGCGGAAACGGCGGAGGCAAGGGCACCCCATCCACGACCTACATCATCGTGACGGCCCTGAACTCCAACCAGATGGACTCGCTGCAGCAGAATCTTCAGCAGGGCCTGGAATCCACCAATTCAGCCGGGTCCTCGGTGTCGTTCACTCCCACGACCGACCCGAGCGGCACGCCCACGGTGCAGGCGACGCCCACCACCAACACAACTCCAACCACGAACAATTTGGTGAGCCCCGCTGCGATCTAAGGGCCAGGCACAATGCAACACGGATCCAGAATCAATGCGCCATCAGCACAGCCTTTGCATCCTCCTGGTTCTCCTCTGCGCGGCGGCTGCGCCTTCCGCCCGGGCATTCCTGGTGTTCAACGAGGGTCGCGACCAGGTCTTCATCAACGCATCGCTCACGTTCGGTTACAGCACCAATGTCTTTGACCAGAAAGTCTCCCGCGGTTCCTCCACAGGCACCTTCGCCTGGTCCACAACCTACGTACGCAGGGCCGGGATGATCAACGTGAGCGCCGGCGCCGCATTTACCTACGACCAGTTTGCCAACGTGAAAGGACAAAACACACTCGATCCGGACCTGACCCTCACCTTCACCAAGGGTGTCGGCCGCACGACCGGGTCCTGGTCCCTCGAGGCGCAGAAGGAGAGCGCGCCGGATCCCACGGTGAACGACCGCCCGATCGCGTGGGACTATTCGAGCGCGTTCAACCTGCGCTACCCGGTGAACGACCGGTACTACCTGACCAGCGCAACGACGCTCAACGGCGCCGTGTACGACAACCGGGCGCTGTTCACCGACGTGAGCACCTACGGCGAAAACCTTGGCATCAACTATATCTTCGACTCCAAGCTCGACTTTTCGGGCTCCTACCGGATCCGCACAAGCACCACGACCGGCATCACCGAGTTTGACCAAAGCCTGCTCGCCGGGGCCAACGGGACCATCCTGCCGAAGCTCAGCGGCGGCCTCGATGTGGGGCTTGAGCGGAGCAACGAGTATTCCAAGGGCCTGGGCAACAATGTTTACGACGACCTGACCGCCGGGATCAACATGTACTGGAGGTATTCGCGCATCCTGAGCTTCAACGGTTCCGTGTCCAAGGATTTCTCCATCACCGCCGAGGACGTTGAGACCAATGCCACGGCCGCCTCCGCCACCATGGACGCCGCGCTCGGCCACCGCTGGCGCACGAACGCCGGGATCACCCACGTGGGCACGGACTTCCTGGGCCTCGCCGGAAAGGGCCGCCGGGACTCCCTTTGGGAGTTTTCGGCCAATGTCGGCACGGGACTCACAACCCACATCCGGATCAACTTCGGGTACGTGTACGAGATCAACTATTCGAACCTGTCGACGGCCGAGTTCTGGAGCCAGTCCTACAACTTCTCGATCTTCGCAAGCTACTGACGACTCCCATGAACGCACACCGATCCACCCTCCTCCCCTTCCTTGCGGCCGCCTTGCTCGCCTGGGTTTCCCTGGACCGGGCCGTCCCGGCTGCGAGCGCCCAGCCGCAGCTGGGGGCCAAGACCAAGGTGGTCTATGTCCTCGCCATCACCGACAGGATCCGTGTCTCGATCTTCGGGGAGGACGACCTCGGCACGGACGCCCGCGTGGATGCCTTCGGGAACATCAACCTGCCTCTCGTGGGCGACGTGCACGTGGCCGGGCTGAGCGTCGATGACGCGCAGAAGCTGATCGAAAGGTCCTACCGCGACGGCCAGTACCTGCGGAAGCCGCAGGCGACGATTTCAATCGCTGAATATGCGCCGCGCGAGGTCTCGATCCAGGGACAGGTGAAGGAGCCCGGCCGCTTCCTGCTGCCGACGGAATCGACCTACTCCGTGGTCGAGCTCGTCACCAAGGCGGGAGGCTTCACCGACATCGCAAAGGGCAGCGATGTGACCATCACCCACTTCACGCCCGACGGAAAGAAGACGGTCCGCAAGGTGGACGTGCAGAGCATCATCCAGGGCAAGAACAACAACCGGGGCCAGGACAGCACCCTCATGCTGGAGCCCGGCGACATCGTCTACGTGCCCGAAAGCATCATCTAACAGAAATCCTCCACTATGTCGGACACAAATTTCAGCAAACACAGCGCAGCCACCGAGGAAGACCTCGTCGAGCGCCGCTCGCCGCGGGACTACTACATCATGCTGCGCGAGCGGCTGTGGGTCGCCCTCCCCATCGCCCTCCTGGTCTCGATCGGCTACTTCTATTACCAGGCCCGCCAGACGCCCATGTACATGGCCGTCGCAACGATGCAGTTCGAGAGGCCCGACACGATCGTGACGACGCAGGGCGTCGTCGACCCTGCGATCCATTCCGAGGTGGACATCAACACCTACCTCCAGGTGCTCAACAGCGGCAAGATTCGCTCGCGTGTCGCGGAATCCTTCGCGCCCGACGAGCGGGCAATCCTCCTTCGCCCGGCCCTCAAGAAGCTCCAGCCCGGGCAGTCCCCCCCGCCGGTGAGCAGCGAGCTCGGGAGCGTGAGCTTTGACGCGATCCGCAACAGCTTCCTGATCAGCATCACCGCCCGGCACGAGGACCCGGAAGCCGCGGCCCTCATTGCAAACCACTACCTGAAGCAGTTCATGGACGAGCTGTACGAGGAGGTGGGAGGGAAGAACGAGTTTGCGGTCAACTACCTGAACGAGCGTGCGGACGAGCTCCGCAAGGAGATGGAGGCCAGCGAGCTCCGCCTCGACCAGTACATGAAGGACCACGACCTGATCTCCCTCGACAAGAACATCAACATCGTGGACGACCAGCTGAAGGCGGTCGATGCGGCGCTCACCGAGCAGAAGCTCGCGCTCCTCAACCTCCAGGACCTCGCCCAGCAGGTCACGGACTACCAGAAGAACCACAAGGACCTGCTGGAGATCTCGTACATCGCGGCCCACGGGGCCGTTCCCAAGCTGCGCGACCAGCTGAGCGGACTCGTTCAGCTGCAGGTGACCCTCTCGGAGACCTACCTCGCCCACCACCCGAAGATGATCAAGGTGGCCGACGACATCGCGGCGACCAAGGACCAGATCGACCAGGAGGTGAGGCAGGCGATCGAGGACCTGAACACCAGCCTCGCCGGGGCCACCCGAAACGTCGAGGCCCTGCAGGCCGACTACAAGGACCATGAGAAGCAGGACCTTCAGCTGCGCGCCCTGAGCGTGGACTACAACACGCTGGAGAACCAGGCCTCGGTCGCAAAGACCAACTACCTCCAGATCCTGGACCGGCTCAACCAGAACACGACGACCAAGAACCTGGAAAAGATACCGCTTCGCCCGCTGGACTATGCGACGCCGAATTTCTCCCCCTACGCGCCGAGCATCCCGAAGATCGTGCGCACGGCGGTGTTCCTCGGCATCCTGGTCTTTGTCGCCGTGGCCGTCGGGCTCAGCTTCATCGACGACCGCATCAAGAGCACCTGGGACGTGGAGGCCTTCCTCGGCGTGAACCTCCTGGGCATCGTCCCGGACCTGGCGAACATCAAGGATGACGAGAAGTACACCCTCCTGGCCGACAGCGAGCACGTGATGGGGGGCGAGGCCTTCCTGGGCATCTACAGCGCCGTCAAGATCCACTCCAAGCTCGATTTTCCGAAGTCGATCCTCATCACGAGCACGATCCCCGGCGAGGGAAAGACCCTGGTCTCCAGCAACCTTGCCGGCTGCTTCGCCCGCCACGGGAAAAACACGCTCCTGATCGACTGCGACCTGCGCCGCCCGATGATCCATCGGCACTTCAAGCAGCAGAACAAGGCGGGGGTGATCGCGTGGTTCGAGAACGGTGCCAACCTCGAGGGTGACCTGACCACGAATCCCCTCCTCGGAATCATCAAGATCAGCGAGAATTTCTCGGTCCTGACCTCGGGAGGGCGCGCCAAGAGCCCGACCCAGATCCTGGAGAACCCCGCGTTCGGCCAGCTGGTCGAAAGATTGAAGAAGCAGTACGACCTCGTCGTCATTGACTCGCCTCCCATGGGGGCCGTCACGGACGCCCTGCTGATCGCCGAGCGCACCGACGAGGTCGTGTATGTGTGCCGCTTCAACCGGGCCTACCGGAAGCACATCAAGCTGTACATCCGGGCCCTGACGAACGGCAAGAACGTGGTCCTCGGGATCGTGCTCAACGGACTGTCTCCCCGCAGGATCGAATACTACTCGAATTACCGCTACTATCGCAGCTACAAGAAGTACTATAGCGCGCAGACGTAGCGGCACGGCGGCACGGCAGCAGGCTTGCGGGCCGGGCCAAAAGTGGGTTCGCTGGCCCGGTGGCGGCCCTGTCCAAATACCTCCCAGCCGGGTTCGATTCCTCCCGGCCCGTGGCGCTGATCGCCGGCCAGGGCCTGTATCCGATGATCGCGGCGCGCGCCCTCCGCGAGGCCCGCGTTCCCGTGCGGCTCGTGTCCTTCGCCGAGGAAACGCCCCCTGAGCTCGTCGCCACCTTCCCCGAGGGGGAGCGGCGGAGCCTCCTGGTCGGACAGCTTGGAAAGATGCTGCGCGGGCTCAAGGAGATGGGGACGGGCTATGTGCTCATGGCCGGCCAGATCACGCCGCGGCGGCTCTTCCGCGGCCTGCACCCCGACCTCAAGGCCACCCGCCTGCTCCTGTCGCTCAAGCGCCGCAACGCCGAGACGATCTTTGGTGCGATTGCTGCCGAAATTGAGGCCCTCGGCATCGCCATCCTCGATGCCCGCGCCTTCCTCGACGGGGAGGTCGCCTCCGAAGGGGTGATGACGGGGCGAAGCTTTCCGGTCGAGGAGGACTACCTCAACCACGGCATCCACATTGCGCGCGAGTGCGCGCGGCTCGACATCGGCCAGGGCTGTGTCGTCCGCAAGGGAACGGTGCTCGCCGTCGAGGCCTTCGAGGGGACCGACGACATGCTCCGGCGCGCGGGAGCGTTCAAGGCCGAGGGGGCGCTTTTCGTGAAGACCGTCAAGGCCGGCCAGGACTATCGCTTCGACGTCCCCTGCTTCGGGCAGCGGACCCTGGAGGCCATGCGCGAGGGCGGCATCCGGGCGGCCGCCCTCGAGGCGGGGGGAGTCATCCTCCTGGACAAGCAGGCGGTGCTGGCGCAGGCCCGCGAGTGGGGAATCTCGCTTCTTGGATTCTAGCCATGCAACAGGACCTTGTCGCCGTGGTAGTCAAGGGTGTGATGCCCGCCCCCAACACCTGCTGGGTGTTCCTCGGCAACGATGCCAAGACCTTTGTCATCTACGTGGACCAGTTTGTGGGCAACGCGATCCAGATGTCCCTGAACGGAGTCAAGAAGGACCGCCCCCTCACCCACGACCTGATTGGAAGCATCCTTCTCGGCCTCGAGGCGCGGCTCGACCACGTGATCATCAACGATGCCTCCGAGGGAACGTTTTTTGCGCGCATCTTCCTGACCATGGAAAACGAGCTCGGAAAAAAGATCGTCGAGATCGACGCCCGTCCCAGCGACTCGATCGTGCTCGCGATCCAGCAGAAAAGGCCGATCTATGTTGCCCGCCGGGTGTTCGACGCCGACACAACCGAGGACATGACCAAGACCTTCGAGGACCTGCTCCGCCGGCAGACCGAGGAGGGGGACCCGGAAAAGCCGCTCGGGTGAGCCCGGGGGGCTAATCCAGACCCAGGGCCTTGCGGCCTTCCGCTGAAATCATCTGCGGGGTCCAGACGGGGTCCCACACGATGTGAACCCGGGCGCTCTCGACCTTCGGCAGGGCCGCGATCTTGCGGCGCGCGTCCTCGGCGATCACCGGCCCCATGCCGCACCCGGGCGCGGTCAGCGTCATCTTCACCTCGACGGCGTGGCCTCCGCCCGGCGCGGCCTCCACGGACAGGTCGTAGACAAGCCCGAGATCGACAATGTTTACCGGGATTTCCGGATCGAAGCAGCTTCGCAGCGCCTCCCAAACGGCATCCTGGCTGAATTCGCCGGGGATCGCGCCGGACACGGGCCCGGCCCCAGGCGCATGGCCCTGGATTGCGGCGGCGTGTTCGCCTGCAATGCGAAAGAGGCCGCCGTCGGTCCGGACGGTGACGTTTCCTCCAAGCGTCTGGGTGATGAAAACCTCCGTCCCCGCGGGCAGGACCACGGCGTCCCCCGAGGGAATCGCGGTCGACGGGCAGTCCTGGGTCAGGTTCGGCATGGGGGCGGAGTGGGTTCGCAGGGGACCGGGCTCACTTCACTTCGATCTCGATGGGCAGCCGGGCGTAGAGGCCCTGCGGGTCGTTGAGGGCCCGCAGGGATTCCAGCTCGCCGGCGATGCGCTCCTCGATCTGCCCGGCGATGCCCGCCGGGGCGGCGCGCATCCCTTCCGGCGGAAACCTGCCCATCAGCTCGGCAAGCGTTTCGCCAAGATCCTTTTTGCGCGGGTATTCCGAAACCCGGTAGCCCGGCCCCAGGTGGGCCTGCCGGGCGGCATAGCGGATCGCAGGGTCAAGACCGCCGATCTCGTCCACGAGGCCGAGCCGGAGCGCCTGGGCGCCCGACCAGACGCGCCCCTGGGCGATCTCCTCGACATAGGGCCGCCGCAGGTGCCGGCCGTCGGCAACCCGGTCGATGAACTCGTCATAGATCCAATCCACCATGCGCTGGAAGACCGCCATCTCCTCGGGCGTCTTGGGGCGGGAAATCGTCACGATATCCGCAAATTTCCCGGTCTTCACACGGTCAAAGGTGATCCCAAGGTTCGAGAACAGCCTCTGCACGTCAAACTGCACGCCAAAGACTCCCACGGATCCCGTGATCGTCGTCGGCTCGGCAAAGATCCGGTCCGACTCGGCCGAAATCCAGTATCCCCCGGAGGCGGCGTAGGTTCCCATGGAGACAACCACAGGCTTGGTCTTCCGGATCAGGCGGATCTCCCGCTGGATTTCCTCCGATGCGCCGACGCTTCCGCCCGGACTGTTCACGCGCAGGACGACCGCCTTGATCGTGTCGTCGGAGCGGATGCGCCTCAATTCCCGGGCATAGGCCACTCCGCCGACCTGCCCGTACCCTCCCTCGCCCTCCACGATGTCGCCCTCGGCGTAGACCACGGCGACTCCAGGGCCCGTGACGCCCTCCCCGTCCGAAGGGGCAACGCGAAGATACGCGCCAAGCGGTATCTGCTTGAAGGTCTCCTTCGATGCGCCTGGGCCGGTCAGGGCCCTGATCTCATCCACGACCTGGTCGCCATAGGCGATGCGGTCCACCAAACCGGCCCGCTTTGCAGCCTCCGCCCGGAGGATGCCCTCGGCATCGATGGTCCCCTGGATCATCCCGGGCGTGAGTCCCCTGGAACGCGCGATCTCCGTCTTGAGATCCGCCCACAGGTCGTCGAGAAGCAATTGCGTCTGGGTGCGGTTCTCGGGGCTCATGTCCTGGCGCGTGTACTGTTCGACGTAGGACTTGTACCTCCCGACCCGTGTGACCTGGACGCCCACGCCGTACTTCTCGGCCGCGCCGCCGAAAAAGACAGGCTCCGTGGCAAGTCCCGGCATGAGGATGACCCCGTACGGGTCCATGGTGATCTCGTCGGCGGCCGAGGCCAGGTAGTAGTCCCGGGTGGTCGCATAGTCCAGGTAGGCCTTCACGGGCTTTCCGGACCTGCGAAAGGCGGAGAGCGCCGCCCTCACCTCGCGCATCGCCGCAAACCCCGAGCCGTACTCCCGCGGATTGAGGGATCCCTTGATGAGGATCCCGGCGATCCGGCTGTCCGTCGCCGCCGCATGCAGGGCCCGCGTGACCCGGCGAAGCTGGAGTTGCCCGTTCTGATTGCCGCCGAAGGGGCCAAAGTCAAATGGGGGCGGGGCATCCGTGATGTTGGTCGAAAGATCGAACACCAGGTAGGAGCCGTCCTGGAGGCTCACCGAGGTCGCCGCCCTGCGGGCCGTCATCGAGGCGACGGCCCCGAGGACCAGGAGAAGAAGCGCCAGTCCGCCGAGGCTGAAGACAAACAACGCCACAAGCGCGCCCAGCATCGACGTGATGAAGTTCTTCATGGGAAGCAGCAGGCTACCTGCAAATCCGGCCTTCTCCAGAACAAAGCGGAGGGACGGGCCGCCCCGGGCGCCCGCCGCAAGCTTGCCTCGCCCCGGTTCCTGCCCATGTTCCCGGCAATGGCCGACCAAAAGGACCTACTCACTCCCGGGGGCAAGGCGCTCACGATCAACCTGGACCAGCACAAGTACGGCACGTTCGCCGAAATCGGAGCCGGGCAGGAGGTTGCCCGCGTGTTCTTCCAGGCCGGGGGCGCCTCGGGAACGATTGCGAAGTCGATCTCGGCCTACGACATGGCCTTCAGCGACGCCATCTACGGCAAGGCCCCGCGCTACGTCTCCCAGGAACGCCTCCAGCTCATGCTCGACCATGAGTACCGGCTGCTCATCGAGCGCCTGGCCGCCGCGCGGGGCGACCAGACGACGTTCTTTGTCTTCGCCGACACCGTGGCGACCCTCAACTACAAGGCCAACAACGAGGCCCACGGCTGGATGGGGATCCGGTTTCAATCCGCGCCAAAGGGGGAGCCGAGCGACATCATCCTGCACGTGCGCATGTGGGACAAGGAGGCGGTCCAGCAGCAGGAGGCCCTCGGCATCGTCGGAAGCAACCTGATCTACGGCGCCTTCTACTACCGCGACGACCCGAGCAAGCTGGTCCAGTCGCTCCTGGACAACATCAATGCCACCCGGATCGAGGTGGACATGCTGAAGTTCAGCGGGCCTGCCTTCGCCCACGTGGACAACCGGCTGATGTCACTCCACCTCGTTCAATTCGGCCTGACCAACGCGGTCATGTTCGGGCAGAAGGGCGAGGTGATCCAGCCCTCGGAAGTCCTCCACAAGAAGGCGATCCTTGTCGAGCGGGGCAGCTTTCGCCCGGTCACCCACGTCAACGTGGACATGCTCAACTGCGCAACCGCCCAGTTTGTCCAGGAACCCCTCGTCAAGGGTAAGGAGGTGGTCGTGCTGATGGAAATCACGATGAACAACCTCCTCGCCGCGGGGACCCTCGATGCCCAGGACTTCCTGTCCCGGGTGGACCTCCTGAGCGACATCGGCTTCACGGTGCTGATCTCGAACTACTCCGAATACTACCGGCTCACTTCCTACTTCCGCCGGTACACGAAGGAGATGATCGGCGTGGCTATGGGCATCAACAACCTCCTGGAGATCTTCAACGAGAAGTACTACGACAACCTCGAGGGCGGCATCCTCGAGTCCTTTGGCCGCCTTTTCCGCAATTCGGTGAAGCTGTACATCTACCCGATGCGCCAGGAGGCCTATGACCGCTACGTGGCGGGCGAACAGGGACTGGCGGCCCACGGCGCCGTGGGGCCCCATGTTTTCGCGTCGAACGTCCTGATCAACGCCAGAAATGTCCAAGTCGTGGACCATCTGCGCAACCTGTACGACTACCTCCTCGAGAACCACTACATCGACTGCATCGTCGGGTTTGACCCGGAGATCCTGAACATATTCTCCAGGGACGTATTGCGACGCATCAAGGAAGGCGATGCCACGTGGGAGGCGATGGTGCCAAAGCCCGTGGTCACTGCCATCAAGCGGCGCGGGCTTTTCGGATTCCCGATCCAGGCGCCGCCTCCTCTTTGACTTTGGTCAGCATGAAGTTCTACAAGTACCATGCGCTCGGGAACGATTACATCGTCCTGAATCCGGCTGACTTTCCGAATTGGCCGGCCCCGACACCTGAGCAGACCCGCCTGATCTGCCACCGCAATTTTGGCGTCGGCTCGGATGGCATACTCTGGGGCCCCCTTGCCTCGCAATCGGGCGCGTTCGGGGTCCGCATCTTCAACCCGGATGGGTCCGAGGCGGAGAAGTCCGGCAACGGAACGCGCATCTTTGCGCGGTTTCTCTGGGACCAGGGCCTCGCCGGCAAGTCCAGCTTTTCCATCGAGACCCCGGGAGGAACGGTGGAGGCCGTGATCCGCGATGGCGGTCGTCTCATCACCATGGACATGGGCGCCGTAAGCTTTCAAAGCTCGAAGATCCCGGTGGCCGGCCCTCCCCGGGAAGTGATCAATGAGAAGCTGGCGATCCGGGATCGGACGTTCACATTCTGCGCGGCGACCATCGGCAACCCGCATTGCGTCATTCCCCTCCCGGAAATCTCAGCCGAGCTGGCCAGGAGCTACGGCCCGGACATCGAGGTGGCCCCAATATTTCCAAGGCGGACCAACGTTCAGTTCATGAAGGTGCTCGACCGGAAGAACCTCCAGATCGAGATCTGGGAACGGGGAGCCGGCTACACGCTGGCGTCGGGCACGAGCTCGAGTGCCGCGGCCGCGGTCGCCTTCCGGCTGGGCGCCGTCGACCGGGCCGTGACCATGCACATGCCGGGCGGCAGACTCGAGATCGAGGTGGGCGAAGGCTACCGGATCACCATGACCGGGACGGCGACCCGCGTTGCGCAGGGGGTTTTGGAATTGGACCTATAGGACCGATAGGACCTATCGCGGCCCATAGGACCCATGGCTTGGACGTATAGGTCCTATTGGTCCTATACGTCCTATTTAAATTCAGTACTTCACCGGGCACCCATATGGCTGCGTCGCCGGTTTGGCCACGGGCAGCCCGGCTTCCACCGCCTGGAGCGCCTCGGAAACATAGTTCTCCGCGCGCGGTATGTCGCCGGCGTCCGCGGATCGGATGCTGTCGATGGCCCCCTCGTAGACCAGCACACCGTCGGAGTTGATGACGAACAGGTGCGGCGAGGTCTTCGCCCCGTACAGGTGTCCCACCTGCCCATCGGGATCCCGGAGGTAGGCAGTGGGATTCGACTCGCGCGCCTCCAGCCATGACTTGATCTGGGCGGCCGTATAGTCGGCGCCCTCCTTGCCGGGCGCCCCGGAGTTGATGAGGAGCCATACAACGCCCTTCGCAACGGCCGTCTTCTGGAGGCGGGGAAGGTTCCCGCTGTCGTAATGCTTGTGCACAAACGGGCAGTCGGGATTGTTCCACTCGAGGACGACAATCTTTCCCTTGAACTCGGAAAGCTTGTGGGAGGTTCCGTCGATGTCGTTGAGGGTGAAATCCGGCGCCAGGCTGCCGATTTCAACTGCCGCCCATGCACGGGAAACGCAAAGGAGGCACGCAAGGGCCGCCGCGAAGAGAATGGATGTTCGTTGGGTTTTCATGGGACCACCCCAAAATTGCAAAAAACTCAATGAAATGCCAGCCGCCTTTACTGGCGGGCACCGGGACCCTGTTCGACCCTGTCCCTTATTCGACCCGGGCCCAGACCGTCCCTTTTCGACCCTGTCCCTTATTCGAATGCCGACCCCGTGGACGGCTTGCTACTATTCGATGGCGTGCGGGGACTCCCGTGTCGCCGCACCACCCAAAGATGCTTTTCTCTGTGACCAGCCTCGAAAAACGAATCCTCTCCTGCCTGGCCCTCCTGATCCTCCTTGGGCTGATCGGCAGGGAGGTCCTCGGAGCGGAATGTCCCCCCGGCCGGGTCCCGGCACTTGGAACTTGTCTCTTCCCGGCGCGCCGGGAAATCTTAACCGAATGATCATCAAGCCCAGGATTCGGGGGTTCGTCTGCATTACGGCCCACCCCGCGGGATGCGCCGCCCACGTCCAGGAGTGGATCGACGTTGTGAAGGCAAGGGGAGCGATCTCCGGCGGCCCCAGAAAAGTCCTGGTGATCGGCGCATCCACCGGCTACGGGCTGGCTTCGAGAATCACCGCGGCTTTCGGCTCGGGCGCCGACACCCTCGGTGTTTTTTTCGAGCGGCCTTCCGAGGAGGGACGCTGCGCCACCCCGGGATGGTACAATTCCATCGCAGTCACCCGGCAGGCGCGGGCAGCGGGGTTGTATGCAAAGAATATCAATGGGGACGCCTTCTCCGACGAAATCAAGCAGCAGGCCCTCTCGCTGGTCCGCGCCGACCTCGGCCAGGTGGACTTGGTCGTGTATTCGCTCGCCTCGCCCAGGAGACTCGATCCGAGGACCGGCCTCGTGCACAAGTCGGTGCTCAAGCCCGTGGGCGCCGCCTACACGAACAAGACGGTGGACACCGACAAGGGCGTCGTGAGCCAGATCACGATCGATCCGGCAAACGACCAGGAGATTGCCGACACGGTGGCGGTCATGGGGGGGCAGGACTGGGAGCTGTGGATGAGTGCCCTCTCCGGGGCCGGACTCCTGGCCCCGGGGGCGCAAAGCGTGGCCTACTCCTACATCGGGCCCGACGTCACGTGGCCCATTTACAAGAACGGCACCATCGGTCTGGCAAAGAATGACTTGGAACGGGCGGCCCGGGCCATCGACGGCCAGCTCAAGGCCCGGGGCGGCCGGGCCTTTATTTCGGTCAACAAGGCGCTCGTCACCCAGGCGAGCTCGGCGATCCCGGTGGTTCCCTTGTACATTTCGATCCTGTACCGGATCATGAAGCAGCGCGGCGTTCACGAGGGCTGCATCGAGCAGATGCAGCGCCTGTTTGCATCCCAGATGTACGCCCCTGGCGGCCCGAAGTTCGACGAGGGCGGCCGGGTTCGACTGGATGACCTGGAGATGCAGCCGGAGGTCCAGGCCGCAGTGGCGAAGATCTGGCCCGGGGTCACCACCGAGACGCTTGAAGCCCAGACCGACATCGCCGGCTACCGCAGCGAGTTCCTGAAGCTCTTTGGATTTGGGTTTGGCGGCATCGACTACGAAGCCGACGCCGAACCCCATCTGGAATTAATATAGGTCCTATAGGACAAATAAGTCCTATTGTTCAGGCACACGGAGCGACTTCCCATTGTCCTCGGCCCCGAGGCCCAGGAGGAACGGAGCGGCCGTTTCGGCCCATTTGTCGGCAGTCGGATAGCCGGCGGCGTCCCCGGCCCAGCATTGACGCAGCATCTCGGTGTCGATGATGCCCGGGTCCAGCGGCACAGCCGCCATTCCAGCGGGAAGCTCCTCGGCAAGCGCCTTGGTGAGGCCCTCGATGGCCCACTTTGTCCCGCAGTACGGCGCGACGTTCGGGGCAACGCTCCTTCCCCAACCCGAACTCAGGTTCACGATCGTTCCCGTGCCGCGCTCGACCATGGCCGGCACAAAGGCCCGGATGACATTGGCGACCCCGACAAGGTTGACCCCGACGACGCGGGCGAACTGCTCGGCGGGCACCTTCCACAGCGGAGCCGGGTCGTTCATGAGCCCGGCGTTGTTGATCAGGAGGTCGGGCGGCCCCAGCGTTCCAAGCACCTTTTCCGCCCAAAGGGCGACCTTGTTGGGCATGGCGACGTCCACCGGGTCGAACCCATGCGGCTCTGGATGCGCAAACCGCAGGTCGAAGATCAGCTGGCCGCTGCGGCCGCAACCAGCCACCGTGTGCCCGTGGGCGATGTACCACTCGGCGAGCGCCCGCCCGAGGCCGCGGGTCACGCCTGTGATCACAATTTTCATGGATTCCGTTGCACCCGGGTGGTTGTGGCGTTCCTGGGTGACCCCGGGGGCATGACTACCTGCTCTGCAGGCTGAACTTGTTCAGGCCCGACTTGCGGCACGAGTCCATCACGAAGGCCAGTTTCTTGATCTGGGAGGCCTCGTCGGCCTTGATCAGCACGGGAATGTCCTTGTCGATATTGTGGACCTGGTCGAGGACGCCGGGCAGCTGGTCGTCCGGCAGGACCTTTCCGTTGAAGGAGATGACTCCTTCCTTGTCGATCGTGATGGTGACGGTGCCCTTGAACTCGTTCTTTCCGGCGGTATCGACCTTGGGCAGCGTGATATTGAGCGTCGAGGCCGACTTGAACTGCATCGTCACGAAGGCGAAGAAAATCAGCATGACGAGAACGTCGATCAGCGGCACGAGGTTCAGCTCGGGGCGCCTGCGCGGCCGTCGGAGAATGGCGCTCATTGCTTCGAGCGCCGCAGGATGCGCTCGAGCAGCACGTCGAGCTGCGCGGCGTAGTTCTCGATCTTGCGCTGGAGATAACCGCTCCCGATCAGCGAGGGAATCGCGATGGCCAGGCCGATGACGGTCGCGGAGAGCGCCAGGGCCACGCCTCGCGTAAAGATGACGGGGTCGGGCAGCCCTGTGTCGGAGTTGATCTGGGAAAACACCTGGAGCAGGCCGGTCACTGTTCCGGAAAGGCCGATCAGGGGCGCCGCGGCGTAGATGACATCGAGATAGGGCACCCCGCGCTCCATCCGGTTCAGTTCCAGGCGCGCAAACGCCTTCACCGCGTCCTCGTCGTTGCTGTGCTGCTCCGCGAACTCGACGATGCGGGCGAGGACCGTGTGCTTGCCTCCAACGAGCGGCCTGCCCGAAACCACGGCATCCACCAGGTCCTGGGGCATGATCGCCGCCTTCCTGAGGGCATAGGCCCGCTCAAAGATGATGAAAACGGCCACGCCGGAACACAGGCCGAGGGGGTAGATCAGCAAACCCGCCCCCTTGAAGATGTCGATCATTGCTAAGAACATAGGGTATAGAGTGTGCGGCTTAGACGTCCGAATTGGGGAAAAGTTCAACAATCTTGTCACCTTCGCAACAACAGGCCAAGCCTGAATGGGAGGCGGGATGGGTCCGAATAGGACCAATAGGACCCATGCGACCTATGTCTGTCGCCGGAGGACCGCTATTCCGCGGCTGACCGAGCTTGGCGATGGGTCCTGGTGCCCGGCGCCGGAGGAGCTACTCTCCGCTCGCTCCGAGGTACTCGATCCCTTTCGCCAGCCGAAGAACCCCCGGAACTCCCTCGAGAAGCTCGCCAATGGGGTCCCAGCGCCCGTGGATCAGGGCATCGCGCGCGGCCTCCCGGGTCACGGCCTTGATTTTCCTGCCTCCAAAACGGATCTCCTGGGCAACGAGGTCGATCGCGAGCTCGAGGCTTGGCTCCGCCTCGATCGCGGCCGCAACCTGGGCGATATCCTCCCGGGAGGCGACCAGGCAGGGGAGCCCGATGGCAGTGCTGTTTCCAAAGAAGATCTCGGCAAATCCTTCCGCCACGACGGCTTGAAAGCCGGCCTTCTGGATCGCCTGGGGCGCGTGCTCGCGTGACGATCCGCATCCAAAGTTGGCCCCGGACAGGAGGATCGTCGCCCCCCGGAAGCGCGGGTCGTTGAGGCTGTGCGCCTTGTCCGTCCCGTCCGGGTTCCTGCGGGCGTCGATGAACAGGAATTCACCCAGCCCGTCGAACGTGATGCATTTCAGGTACCTCGCCGGGATGATGCGGTCCGTGTCGAGGTCATTGCCGGCGACGAGGACACCCCGGCCGGAGATCCGGGTTATTTTTGCAAGTGGCATGGGATTAAGGGTTCAGTTCAAAGACCTCGCGGGCGTCGGCAACCTGGCCCGTCACCGCCGCCGCGGCGACCATGAGCGGGCTCATGAGGATGGTGCGTCCGGTGGCGCTCCCCTGGCGGCCCTTGAAATTCCGATTCGAGGAACTTGCACAGAGCTGATCGCCGATGAGCTTGTCAGGGTTCATGGCCAGACACATGGAACATCCTGCGGCGCGCCACTCGAAACCGGATGCGCGGAAGACCTTGTCAATTCCCAGTTCCTCGCACAGGAGGGCTACTCCCTGGGAGCCCGGCACGGCGATGGCCTTGACGCCCGGGGCAACGCGGCGCCCCCGGAGATGCCTGGCCACTTCCTGGAAGTCGCTCAGCCGGCCGTTGGTGCACGAGCCCAGGAACGCAACGTCGATCCTCGTACCCTTGATCGGGGCGCCCGCCTTCAGCTTCATGTGGGCAAGGGCCTCCTCGACGGCGGCCCTTTCGTCCGCCTCCATGGCCTGTGCGGGATCCGGGATGTTTTCCGTGATCGAGATCCCCTGCCCCGGGTTGATCCCCCACGTGACCGTCGGCGCGATGTCGCCCGCATCCAGGTCCACGACATCGTCGTACCGGCATCCCGGGTCGCTTGCCACGGCCTTCCATCGGGCCACCTCCCGGTCCCACGCCGCGCCCTTGGGAGCGTACGGCCTGCCCTTCAGGTACGCATAGGTCGTCTCATCCGGGTTCACGTAGCCCACGCGGGCTCCGCCCTCGATGGACATGTTGCAGACCGTCATCCGCTCCTCCATCGAAAACCGCTCGAACACCTCGCCGCCGTACTCGTAGGCAAATCCGGTGCCTCCGTTGACGCCAAGGGTCCGGATGATGTGCAGGATGACATCCTTGGCATAGACGCCGGGGCGGAGGCGGCCCCGCACGTTGATGCGCCTGACCTTGAGCTCACCCAGCGCCATCGTCTGGGTGGCGAGCACGTCCCGGATCTGGGTCGTGCCGATCCCGAAGGCAACCGCCCCGAAGGCCCCGTGGGTGCTGGTATGGGAGTCGCCGCAGGCGATCGTCGTCCCCGGCTGGGTGATCCCCTGCTCGGGGCCCACGATGTGCACAATGCCCTGCTTTCCCGTGGCACGGTCGAAAAAGGTGATCCCCGCCTCCGCGCAGTTGCGCCGCAGTTCCTTGATCATGGCGTCCGCCATGGGGTCGGCATACGGCTCGCTGAACTGGTCCGTCGGAACGATATGGTCCACCGTCGCGAAGGTCCGGTGGGGCATGAGCACCTTCAGGCCCAGGTCCCGCATCATCCCGAACGCCTGCGGGCTGGTCACCTCGTGAATCAGGTGGGTCCCGATCAGAAGCTGGGTCTGCCCGTTGGCAAGCCGGCCGACGGCGTGGGCCGCCCAGACCTTTTCAAAGAGGGAGTGAGGCATGGGCCGATTCTAGCACGGACTTGCAATGCCAGGGAAATACTTGTTTGGATGCCATTGATGCCTAGAGAGTATCAATTTCCCTTCGAACTCCGCCACCTCGTCTACTTCCTCGAGGTCGCCCGGCGTCTTCACTTCCGCCGTGCCGCAGAGGCGCTCGGCGTGGCTCAACCCGCGCTCAGCCGCCAGGTCGCACAACTGGAGGCGGCCCTGGGCTCGCCCCTCTTCCTCCGCTCGAGCCGCCGCGTCGAGCTGACTCCGGCGGGTGCGCTCCTTGCCGCGAGGCTGGAAGCCGTGCTGCGGCCCCTGGCCGGCCTCGCAGGCGAGGTCCGGGCGGCGGGCGACGGACGCGTGGGACTGGTGCGCGCCGCGTTCACGGGCCTGGCCATGGCCACCGTCCTGCCCCGCATCCTGCGCGACTTCCACCGCGGGCATCCCGGAATCCGCCTCGAGCTGAACGAATCGCCGACCACCGACCAGCTCGCATCGCTGCGCTCAGGCGCCCTCGACTGCGGTTTTTTCCACCCGGACTCCCCCACCCCCGGCCTGCGCACGACCGAGCTCCTTCGGGAGAGAAACGGCATCCTTCTGCCCGCCGACCATCCCCTGGCCCGCCGTTCTTCGCTGCGCCTGAAAGACCTCGCCGCGACACCCTTCGTCCTGTTTCCGCGCTCCCACAACCCCGCCTTTTACGACCGTGTGCTGGTCGCGTTCGCCCGCGCCGGCATCGCCCCCACGATCGCCGAGGAAGTCTGGCCGCGCGTCAACGGGGTCGGCTTTGTCCGCGCCGGGATCGGCGCGACGTTCCTGTGCCCGTCCGAGGCCCAGCACCTTCCCCCGGAGGTGGTCTTCCTGCCAATCGTGGGTCCGGCGCCCGAGAGCCGCCTTGTGATCGGCTGGAGGCAGCCGCCCGAGCCGTCGGCTGCCCTCGCAGCCTTCCTCGCCGTCGCCGCCGTCAGCTCGCAACCCCCGTCGCGGGGGGCGCGGCCTTCTGCATGAACACAAGCCTGTCACCCTCCCTGCTGACCAGGACCGGTTCGTTTTCCTTGACGTCCCCGCGCAGGATGGCCTCTGCAAGCGGATCCTCGAGATAGTGCTCGACGGCCCGGCGCAGCGGACGCGCGCCGTACTTTTCGTCGTAGCCCTTGTCGATGAGCAGGAGCTTTGACTCGGGAGTGAATTCGAGGGTGATCTTGCGCTCCACGAGGCGCTTCGCGAACTTTGCAATCTCCAGGTCCACGATCTTGACGAGGTCCTCCTTGTCGAGGGGCCGGAAGAACACGATGTCGGAAATGCGGTTGAGAAACTCCGGCTTGAAGACCCGCTTTGACTCCTCCAGCACCTTCTCGCGCATCTTCTCGGCGTCCCCAAACCCGGAGGTCGCGGCGGCAAAGCCCATGGAAGTCTGCTTCTGCAGCAAATGGGCGCCGATGTTCGACGTCATGATGATGATCGTGTTGCGGAAGTCCACCGTGCGCCCCAGCGAATCGGTGAGGCGGCCGTCCTCCAGGATCTGGAGCAGCAGCTGGAGCACATCCGGATGGGCCTTCTCGACCTCGTCGAACAGGATGACGGCGTACGGCCGGCGGCGAACCGCCTCCGTCAGCTGTCCGCCCTCCTCGTACCCGACGTAGCCGGGGGGCGACCCGATCAGGCGCGAAACCGAGAACTTCTCCATGTACTCGCTCATGTCGATCTGCAGGAGGGCGTCCTGGTTGCCGAACATCTGTCCGGCGAGCTGCTTCGCGGTTTCCGTCTTGCCGACGCCTGTGGGCCCCACGAAGAGGAAGGAGCCGATGGGACGGCGCGGATCCTTCAGGTCCGCGCGGGAGCGCCGCAGCGCCCGGGCGATCGCGCTCGCGGCCACGCTTTGCCCGACCACGCTCTTCTCGATCTCCCCCTCAAGGCTTAGAAGCTTTTCGCTCTCCTTCTTCTCCATGCGCGAGAGCGGGATGCCCGTCCAGTCGGCGACCACATGCATCATCAGGTGCTCGTCGATCTCGATCCTCTTCTCGTCACGGACGCGCTTCCAGTCCTCCGTCACCTGCTCAAACCGGGTGCGGAGCTGCTTCTCCCGGTCGCGAAACCGGGCGGCCTCCTCGAAGTGCTGCTCGCTGATCGCCTTCTCCTTCTGGGCGCAGACCTCCTCGATCTCGTGGTTCAGGGCCTCGATGTCCGGGGGCCGGCTGAGCGAGGCGATCCGGGCGCGGGCCCCGGCCTCGTCCATCACGTCGATGGCCTTGTCCGGCAGGAATCGGCCGGTGATGTACCGGTCGGAAAGCTTGGCGGCGGCCTCGATGGCCTTGTCGGTGAATCTTGCCTTGTGGTGATCCTCGTACTTGCTGCGGATCCCGTGCAGGATCGTGATCGTGTCCTCGACCGAGGGAGGCTCGATCTTCACCGACTGGAACCGCCGGTCGAGGGCCGAGTCCTTCTCGATGTACTTGCGGTACTCGTTGAGGGTGGTCGCCCCCACGCACTGGAGCTCGCCCCGCGAAAGCGCGGGCTTGAAAATGTTCGACGCGTCCATGGCGCCCTCGGCCGCGCCCGCGCCGACGATCGTGTGCAGCTCGTCGATGAAGAGGATGATGTTCCGGGCGCGCTTGATCTCGTCCATCACGGCCTTGATCCGCTCCTCGAACTGCCCGCGGTACTTCGTCCCCGCGACCATGAGCGCCAGGTCGAGGGTGATGACCTTCTTGTCCATGAGGATCTCCGGGATGTTCCCGGCTGCGATCTCCTGGGCAAGCCCCTCGACGATCGCGGTCTTGCCGACTCCCGCCTCGCCGATCAGGACCGGATTGTTCTTCGTCCGGCGGCAAAGGATCTGGACGACGCGGCGGATCTCGTTCTTCCGCCCGACCACGGGATCCATCTCCCCCTTGCGGGCGAGTTCCGTGAGATCGCGCCCAAACGCCTTCAGGGCGGGGGTCTTGACCTCCTTCTTGTCGTCGGTCTGGGCTCCGGGCCGCTGCGGGTTGCCGGCCGCCGCCTCCTCCACGCCGCCCTCGCCCGCCGAAAACTGGGGATCGAGCTCGCGGAGGATCTCGTTGCGGGTCCTCTCGATGTCCACGTCGAGGGCCTTGAGCACCCGCGCCGCCACGCCCTCGCCCTCGCGCAGGAGCCCGAGCAGGATGTGCTCGGTGCCGACGTAGGAATGGTTGAGGGCCTTCGCCTCCTTGCCCGCCAGCGCGAGCACCTTCTTCACGCGCGGGGTGTAGGGGATGCTGCCCTGGATCTTTGTCTCCTGTCCCGTCCCAACCTGCTTCTCCACGGCGCCGCGGACGGTCTCGAGGTCGAGCCCCATCTTCTGCAGCACGCTGACGGCCACACCCTGCCCGAGCTTGATCAGCCCGAGCAGCACGTGCTCCGTCCCCACGTAGTTGTGGTGGAAACGGTCGGCTTCCTTGCGGGCCAGCGCGAGCACCTGCTGGGCGCGCGGCGTGAAGTTGTTCATTGGTTCCTGGGACATGGGAGTGGGGCTTTAATTCCTTCCGTTCTGGCTGGCAGTGAAATCAGGCGCGGCAAAGTTGGCAAACTCGGAACGCAGGCGCACGGCCCGAAGCAGGTCGCGCTGGCCGGGGTCGAACTCCCCCTTTTGGGCGTGCTGGAGGTGGCCCGGCTGAGCCTCGATGAAGAGACGGTCGATGACCGGGCGTTGCGCGTCCGGAAGGACACCGATGTCCACTCCGAGCCGGATCAGCGAGAGCAGGTTCATGGCCTCGCCCGAACTGAGCAGGTGGCTGTTCCTGAGGATCCCGTAGGCGCGGCCAATCTTGTCGAAGAGCTTGCCGGGATCGGTCTCCAGGAGCTTGCCGCGCGCGTTGAGCTCGTGCTCGACGATTGACTGGAGGACACTCCCGAGGCGCTTGAGGATGTCCTCCTCGGACTCGCCCAGGGTGGTCTGGTTGGAAATCTGGAAGATGCTCCCGCTTGCGTCCGAGCCTTCCCCGAACAGGCCCCGCACCACCATGCCGAGCTGGTTGACCGCGCGCACGACCTTGTCCATCTGGCCGGCGATCACCAGGGCGGGCAGGTGCATCATGGCCGAGGCGCGCATCGCGGTGCCCAGGTTCGTCGGGCAGGCGGTGAGATATCCGAGCGTCGGGGAAAAGGCGAAGTCGAGCTTCCCCTCGAGGGCCGTGTCCAGCTCGTCGATCGCCTTCCATGCCTTCCTCAGGTGGAACCCGGCGCGGAGCACCTGGATGCGGAGATGGTCCTCCTCATTGACCATCACGGAGACGGCCTGGTCCCGGCTGATCACGACCCCGCTGCCCTGGGCGGACCCCATCAGCTCGCGGCTGATGAGATGCCGTTCGACGAGGATCTGCTTCTCCAGGGCGCTCAGGTCGCCGACCGAGGCGGCGAGGCTGCGCTTCATCGGGGAGGTCGCCGTGAGGGCCTCCCGGCACTGGTCGAGCACTTCCGCGCGCTGGGCCGTGGTCGCCCATCCCGGGAACGGCCGGCCGGCCAGGTTGCGGGCAAGGCGGATGCGCGTCATCAGGACGATGGCGGCCTTGCTGGCCCCGACGTCCGTCAGTTCGCAGGGCGTCGCGATGAGGGATTCGATGGTCATCGCGTCAGGCCGAGGGCCTTGGGCTGGCGTCCTGGCGGACCTGGTTGATCTCGTCGCGGAAACGGGCGGCCTCCTCATAGCGCTCGGACTTGATGGCATCCGTCAGTTCGCTCTCCAAATGGGAAAGGCGCTCGTGAAGGGACCTTCGGGCGAGGGCCGTGCGCGGCACCTTCCCGACGTGGACCGTGCCCTTGTGCATGCCGTCGAGCATCGGATCGAGCACTCCCCGGAAGGCCTCGTAGCAGGATGGGCAGCCGAACCTGCCCAGCTTCTTGAAGTCGGCCTGGGTGAAGCCGCACTGCTCGCACCGGACACTTCCAATCTGGGGGGCGGGGGCGAGCGACGCCTTCAGGAGCAGGTCGGCCAGCGAAAATCCGCCGGGGTCGGTGACCCCCTTGGCCCGGGCGCATTCCTCGCAAAGGTCCACTTTGTGAACCTTGTTGTTCACAATCTGGGTGAGGTGGACCGTCGCGCTCTTGGCGCAAAAATCGCATTTGAGCGGGTTCGACATGTTTTACAGGTACCTGATCATGCAAGTAATGTGCCACGGTGGTGCCCACTGGCAAGCACCCCGCGTATTCTCCTGAAACGTGCCGTTGCGGCGCGCCCGATTGCCCAAGTAGGGAAATCGTGACACAAAGCAAAAACTTTACCTCAAATCTTGGTTCCCTCGATCCGAACCCGGCGTTTGAACGAGGCTGCCACTCGCCGCGTGACGTCGCCGGGCCTGCCGTCCCCGATGTCCCGGCCGTCCAGCTTTACCACGGGGATGACCTCCGCCCCGGTCCCCGTCAGGAAGCACTCGTCCGCGCACCAGACATCATAGCGGGTGAGATTGGTTTCCCGGACGGGCACGCCCAGCTCGGCGGCGATGTCGAAGACCGCCCCGCGGGTGATGCCCTTGAGGGCCCCCTGGGTGGCCGAGGGCGTTGCAAGCACACCCTTGTGGACGACGAAGATGTTGTCCGCCGTGCACTCCGCTACATAGCCCTGGTCGTTGAGCATGATCGCCTCCAGCGCCCCGAACTGCCTCGCCTCGATCTTGGCCAGGATGTTGTTGAGGTAGTTGAGCGACTTGATCGTCGGCGGGAGCGCCGACGGATTGATGCGGCGGGTCGGGACGGTCACGATCGCCAGGCCCTTGTCATAATGCTCCTGCGGATAAAGCGCGATCTTGCTGGCAATGATGAAAACCGTGGGCTTGGAGCAGGACCAGGGCGAAAGACCCAGGTCCCCGACCCCGCGGGTCACGACCAGGCGGATGTAGGCGTCCCGCAGGCCGTTCTGCCTGCAGGTCTCCGCCGTGGCCTCGCTCATCTCGGCCCGGGTCAGGGGCAGCGTGAGCAGGATCGCCTTTGCAGAATACTCCAGGCGCTCCAGGTGCTCCTCCAGGCGGAAGATATTGCCGTCATAAAGCCGGATCCCCTCGAACACGCCGTCCCCGTACAGGACTCCGTGGTCGAACACCGACACCTTCGCGTCCGCCTCATCGACGAATTTTCCGTCGAGATAGATCTTCATCGGCGGAGGCTACCAAACGGCGCGAAAGCTTGTCGATTCTAGATATGGATGGCCTCGCCCGAGGCGGCCGCGGCGGCCTCCATCAGCGCCTCGCCGAGCGTCGGGTGGGCATGGATGGTCCTGTGGATCTCGTCGACGGTGGCCTCCAGGTCGATCGCAAGGACGTATTCTCCGATCAGCTCGGTCGCCTCGGAACCGATGATGTGGGCCCCGTAAATCTCCCCGGTCTTCGCGTCGCAGACCACCTTCACAAAGCCCTCGGTGTCGGCCGAAGCGACCGCCTTCCCGGATGCCGTGAAGGGAAACTTGCCCACCTTGATGTCGAGTCCCTTGTCCCTCGCCGCCTTCTCGGTCAGGCCCGTGCTCGCAACCTGGGGATGGCAGTAGGTGCAACCGGGGAAGTTCAGGACCATGCGCGGTTCGCCGTGCCCGAACATCCCATTCACGGCGTTGATCGAGCGGAACGTGGCCACGTGGGCCAGCCAGGGCGGCCCGATGATGTCGCCCGCCGCAAAGACTCCCTTCGCGCTGGTCTCGTACCGCCCGTTCACCTTCGCATACCCGCGGTCCAGGTCGAGCTTCACCCGGGGCGAAAGGACGCCGTCCAGGTTTGCAACGACGCCCACCGCCAGCAGCAGAGTCTCCGCCTCGGCCTCCTCCGCCACCCCGTCCTTCACCAGGGTCATCTTCACCGAGTCCCTGCCGACCCGGATGTTCTCGACCTTGGTGCCGACCCGGATCGCGATGCCCTGCTTCTCAAACGAGCGGTGCAGGAGGCGCGCCACTTCCTCGTCCTCGACCGGAAGGATCTGGGGCAGCATCTCAACCAGCGTCACCTTCGCGCCGAAGGCGTTGAAAAAATACGCAAACTCGACCCCGATGGCCCCCGCGCCGACGATGACGATCGACTTGGGCGGCGTGCTCCTCGGGACCAGGGCCTCCCTCGAGGTCATGACCCGCTCCCCATCCACGGGGAGGTCGGGAAGGCGCCGGGCCTTGCACCCGGTGGCCAGGAGGATGTTCTTCGCTTTCAGGTACTTGCCCTTGTCGGCGCCCTCCGTGATCTCGACCATGCCCGGCACCGTCACCTGGCCGCGCCCCACGAAATAATCGACCTTGTTTTTCTTGAAGAGAAACTCCACCCCCTTGGCCATCTGCGAGGCGACGCTGCGGGAGCGCTCCATCACTTTCGCAAAATCGAATTCGACGCCCTGCACCTTGAGGCCGAACGTGTCCGCCTTCTGGAAAAGCCGGTAGAGCTCGGCGGACTTGAGCAAAGCCTTGGTGGGAATGCAGCCCCAGTTGAGACAGGTGCCCCCGGCCCTCTCCATCTCGATGCAGGCGACTTTCTTGCCAAGCTGGCCGGCGCGGATCGCGCCCGCATAGCCGGCCGGGCCGCCGCCAATGACAATGAGATCGTATTCCGTGGTTTCAACCATGGGCTCACCGTCGCCCGGCCCCAAACGACCGTCAAATCCAAACGGAAAAGACCCCGGTCCCCCCGGTCAAATGTCGATGACGTCGCCCGAGCCCTCCGGCCGGACCGGCCGATCCGGCCCGGGCCTCGGAGGGCGCGGGGGGCGTCCCCGGAAAAGGCCGGCTGCGACATTCGTCGCGCTGACGACCAGGGAACCGCCGAGCGCCGACCAGAACCCCTCCACGTGAAACCCGTGGACGATGCGCCCAACCAGGAGGAACAGGAAGGCATTGATCACCACCACCCCCAGACCCATTGTCACCAGGATGAACGGAAGCGTGAACAGGACCAGCAGCGGCTTCAGGACGGCATTGAAGAAGCTGAGCAGCACCGTCACGACGATGAGAGCCAGGGCCCCGTCGCAGGCGATTCCCGGCACGAACGTGGCGGCAAACAAAACGCCCAGGGCCAGCACGGCCCATCTCACGAGCAGCTGGGAGTATCCTTGGTTCATCGGTGGGTCCGCATCGCGGAAATCCGGGGATAGGCCCGGCCGCGGCCCCGGGCAATGAAAATCCTAGTCGTCCAGGACCACCTGCGCAGCGGGGGCACCGAGCGCCAGTCCATCCACCTCGCAAGGGCCGCGGTCGCCGCGGGCCATGCCTGCTCGCTCGTCACCTTCCGCCCGGGCGGGGCCCTCGGGGCGGGCCTTTCCGGGGTCGGTCACCGCGCCCTCCAGCCTTTCGACCTCGGGGCCGACTGGTTTGCCCCCGGGCTCACGGGCGCCGTCCGGAGGGCCGCGCCGGACGTCATCCTCTGCATGGGGCGGATGGCCAACTGTTACGCGGGCTTTCTCCAGTGGCGATTCCCATCGGTACCCGTGGTTGCGACCCTGCGGACCGGAAAGCCCCTGCCCTGGCTCTTCCGCCGGTCCCTTCGGATCGTGCGGCACGTCGTGGCAAACAGCCGGGACGCCTGCGAGCGGCTCGTGGAGCGGCTCGGCGTGCCCAGGGAGAGGATCACGGTGATCCCGAACGCACTCCTCGTCCCGTTCGAGGACAGCGGCGACCCGGACCCATCGCTCCGGGCCGGACTCGGGGCGGGGCCGTCGACGTCGGTTCTCCTGTGCGTCGCAATGTTCCG
>Ga0302320_10002985_pt1 | contig 39470 bp, 28 predicted proteins | sample Bog_T0_3_FD_202130 | JGI IMG/M metagenome (GOLD analysis project Ga0302320, IMG submission 202130) | Peat permafrost microbial communities from Stordalen Mire near Abisko, Sweden - Bog_T0_3 | ecosystem: Environmental > Terrestrial > Soil > Wetlands > Peat | place: Sweden: Abisko, Stordalen Mire... | reverse complement strand
TGTGGACGTCCAGGTTGCCCGTGGGTTCGTCGGCGAGAATGATGGAAGGCTGGTTGGCAAGGGCCCTCGCAACCGCCACGCGCTGCTGCTCGCCTCCTGAAAGGTGGGTGCCAAGACGGCCGGTCTTGTCGCCCAGGCCGACCGAGGCGAGGAGTCCGGCCGCCCTATCCTCCATTTCCGCCGCGGTGAGCCGGCCCAATTTGCGCATCGGCATCATCACGTTTTCCAGCGCCGTGAACTCCAGCATTAGAAAATGAAATTGAAAAACGAAGCCGATGTGCTCGCCGCGCGCCGCCGTCCGCGCGCCGTCCTCGCTCTTCGACATGACCGAGCCGTTGATCCAGATTTCTCCGGCATCGGGCAGGTCGAGAAGGCCGAACTGGTAGAGCAGGGTCGACTTTCCGCACCCCGAAGGCCCCACGATCGCATAGACCTGGCCCCGTCTTGCCTCGAAGGAAACCCCCTTCAATACGTGCACCCTCCCCTCTCCCTGGCCGAGATAGCGGTGGAGATTGGAGCAGCGAAGCGCCACCCTGGCATCGGGCATATCTGGCGCGGCCGTTGTCATTGGGACGCCCCCCGGATGATATCGCCGGGTTCGAGGCGCGCCGCGCGCCGGGCGGGAACGAGGCTGGCGACCATGACCATCACGACCGAGATCGCGACCGCCTCCAGGTAGTGCCATGGGTTCCAGGTGACGATGAACTTATCGGTCTTGAAGATCGTGCGGATCGGCAGCGGCACTTGGGACACGCCATAGGTTCCCGCCAGCCCGAGCAGGCAGCCGCCGACCGAGCCAAGAGCGAGGACGATCATCGCCTGCCAGAGGAATATGCGCGAAATGTCCTGGCGGGTATAACCCATCGAGCGCAGGATTGCGATCTCCTTGGTCTTTTCCATGACGATCATGGCCAGTGTGTTGAACATGGCAAGACCCGCTATCAGGGTGAAGACGAGCACGGTGATCCCGGTCGAGACACCCAGCGCCCGAAAAACGCCCAGCCATTCCTTTTCGCGGTATTGCCACGCCGCCACCCGGTGCTGCAGGACGTCCTCCATCCATGGAAACGAGTCGGCGAGCGCCCGGTCATTGTCGTAAAGGTTGACCTGCAGGTAGGAGGCTCCGGTCGGCTTCTTCAGCAGCGAGCGGGCAAGCTCCATCTTCAGAAACACCCGCACCTTGTCGATGTCCTCGACGCCCGTCTCGTAGATGGCGCTCACCCGAAACACCCTGGTCTGGTCATTGGTCAACAGCTGGAAGGTGTCGCCGACGCTCAGGTGCTCCCGGTCGGCCAGGGCCCGGCCGATGAGGGCGCCGTCCGGCGCCGTCCGGAATTCATCGAGCGTGCCCTGCGATATCTGGTTTCCCAGATCCGAGACCTTGAGCTGGTCCTCCAGATTTATCCCGTACACCTGCACGGTGTCGTCCTTGAAGGAGCTGCTGATCGTCACATTCGAGCCCCGCAGCACTTCCGAGACGCCGGCCACGTTCGGAAACGTGAGCAGCGTCTGCTTCAGGTTCTCCGGATAGTCGATCCCCTCGATGTACTTTCGATCCTGGATCTGCACCTCAAACGGCGACCCGTATCCGCCGGCGCTGATGCTCTGGATCGTCGCCTGCTGCCTGTCCTCGACGCGCAGGGCCCCGTCGGTCCCGAGGATTGTCTTGATGAAAAAGCCCTGGAATCCGCTCGTCGTCGCCTGCGTCACGACAAAGAGGCCGACCCCGAGGATGATGCACGAAAGGCTCATCACCATCGAGCGCTTCTTCGCTGTGAGGAACCGCAGCGCTATCCTGAAATTCGGGGACATGGAAAGGGGAGGTCCTTACTTGGCCTTTGGGTGCGCGTCGGAAGGCATCACCTTGACGTCCACCAGCTCGCCCGCGCTGAACTTCTCGAGCTCATCGACGATCACCTGCTCGCCCGGCGACAGGCCCTCGGTGATCTCGACGCCGGTGGCCCACACAAATCCGCGTTTCACCTTCCGCTCCTCCACCTTGCCGGCGCGCACCACCCATACGGCGTCGCCGCCGTCGGAAAACAGCGCACGGCGGGGAATGACGGCCTTCGCCTGATGCCGGTCCACGGTGATGAGGACCTCGCCGTTTATCCCCGGACCGATCGGGTGGTCGGCGTCCACGGACACATCCAGGTAAACGCGGCGGCGCTGGGTCGTCGGGTCGGCAGTCGGCAGGATCTGATTCACCTTGCCGGCGAAAAACCACGAGCCGTAGGGAATGAACGTGACGGTGGCCTCGTTGCCCACCCGCACCTTCGCAAAGTCCTCCTCGCTGATCCTCCCCTCGACCACCGTGCTCCGGGTGATCAGCTCGGCGAGGGGATCACCCTGGCCCACCAGATCCCCAGGATGCTTGTAGACGATTGAAATCACCGCGTCGAAGGGCGAGGTGATCGTCATCTTCTCAAGCTTCCTCTCGTCCACCTTGAGCTGGTTCTCGTCGGTCGCGATCGTGTGCAGCCGCTCCCGGCGGCCCAGTTCCACCTTCTGTTCCATCGACTTCACGGCCCGTTCCTGGCCAGCCAGTTCGGCTCCCGAAAACGATCCCATCTTATTCAGCCGCCGGTAGTTTTCCAGCTGCGCATGCAATCCCTCAAGATCGAGTTCGCCGGTGTGGTCGAGTTCCTGGACCGCCTTGGCCGCATCGAGATCGTTCTGGTCCTTCTCGATCTGCAGCATGAGATCGCCGGGATCGAGCCTTCCGAGGACGTCGCCCTTGTTCACCTCGGCCCCGGGCTTCAGTTTAAAATCCTTGTCGAGCAGCCGTCCCGAGCTCTCGCTCTTGAGCTCCTCCGGATACTCGGCAATGACCGTGAGGCTGCCGGGACGGGCATCTACCGCCTCGGAGGAGACGACGGGCTCGACAATCGCAATCGGGCGGAGCGAGCGGACGACGGCGATCGCAGCGACCGCGACGATGCCGGCTGCCACGGCGAGCTTCAAGATGAGGCGGGATCTACGGTTTGGCGCGGGCATAGCTGGCGGGGAGTTGTTTCATGACCGGATCGGCGGCAACCGCCGACAAAAAATCGCACCAGCTGGACAGGAACCCGTTGCGCGACATGGCATCGTTGAGCAGGGCCAGGTTGTAGAACAACTCGTCCCGGTCGGCATCGTCCTTGGAGATGTAGCCAAGCTTGAAGTCGGCCTGCTGCTGGTGGTAGCTGTCGAGGGCGACGTCGAACTGCCGCTCGCCGAGCTGAAGCTGTCTCCAGGCAATGTCGACGCCGCGCTGCGAATTCTGGGCGTCATTCAGGATCTGGTCCGTGGTCTGGTCCAGGTTGCGTTCGGCCTGGCGCCTCCGGAGCAGCGCCTCGCGCTTGTGCCCCCGGGTCTGGAACCCGTCGAAAATGTTCCAATCCACCCGCACGTAATACTGTTCGTTTGTCAGGGCGGTCTGGGTCACCGAACCGTTCAGGACCTGGCTCTGGTTGTATTGGTTGATCGTCGCATGGGCCGATAAATTGGGCCTGAGGGCGACGCGCGCAATTTTGTACTGAAGATCCGATTGCGCGAGCTGCAGCCGGCTTTGCTGGACCTGGATCGTGTCCCGGGCTCCGGTCTGGAGCAAGTCGGCGACCAGCGCCGCCGACACGGCGGATGAATACCTGGCCGGAGGAATCTCCAGGGGGATGGAATCGTCCGCAATGTCCCGGAGGCCCACCTGCCGGGCCAGCGCATGGCGCGCGAAATCGTAGCCCTGGGCGTCGCGGTCGTAGGCCAGCTGGGTGGAATCGAGGTCCAGCTGCGTGGCCGTAGCGCTCGTCTTCGCAATGATTCCCGCCTTGAGCTGGTCGTTGGCGAGGTCCGCGGCCTTCTGCTTGATCTTGAGGTTCATCCGCGAATTGCGGAGCCCCATCTTCGTGACGATCAGCCCTTCGTACTGCCTGCGCACCGAATTGGCAAAGGCCATGTAGCCAAGCTCGAAGTCCTTCTCGGACAGGAGGACGGAAATCTTCTGCACCTGAAGCTGGTTCCTGAGCGAGCCCCACCGGAAGATGGGCTGGTAAAGGTCGACCTCGTAGAAGCTGCCCAGCGTCTTGCTGGTCGTCTGGCTGCCCGGTGCGGAGTTCTGCGCACTGTTCGCGATTGAGGTTTCGTATTCGCCGTACTGGGCGTTGCCCGAAAGGCTCGGCAGCATCGGCCCGTATCCTGCGTAAAGACGCTGGGCCTCGGAGATCGAGATATTGATGTCCCTCGCTATCATGTCGGGCGCCTCCCTCATCCCGCTTTCAATCAGCGGCCGCAGGCCCGGCATCAGATCCTCGGGCAGCGTCCCCGTCACGCCCGTCTCCTGTGCCCGGATCGGGCCCGAAATCGCAAATGCAAAGGCAGCATACCCGATGAGACGTCCGATGCCTACTGAGGGCAGGAAGACACGCGGCAACATTGGCATGTGCAAATTTGAGAAGGTTCAGACGGCGGCATTTCGCGCGGCTTGGCAACCCCGAAAATCACGATTTCCGGCACTGGGACCGCATCCGCGTTCACGCGTTGCAAAAATCTGCCGCCGCCGCCTCAATCGGCGAGATGAGATTCCTGAGCGTGCGAGCTGCCGCAGCGGCCGCCCTTTTCAGCGCCGGCGTGGTCGTGCCCTTCCTGCCGCAGGAGCATTCCGCCCGCGCATGGGGCTTGCGCGCGGCCGCGATCCTCGCGGTCCTGGTTGCATCTCTTTCCTGCGCCGGGCGTTTTCCCCGCTTCTTGTCGGGGATGGGCACGGCATGCCGCGCCCTTGCCGCCCGCCCGGCCTGGGCCCTGGCGCTCGCCGCCGTCTTGTCCGTCGCCGCCAGTTCGTTTCCCGTCGTCTTTCTCGGCAGGAGCTATGTGTCGCCAGATTTCGGCACGCTGCTTCTTTACGGTCGATTCCCGACATTGCCAGGCGGGGGAGATGCGGCCCTGTCAGACCCGATGGGATCCGACGTCGGAGCGATGGCCTGGCAGGCCGTCCCCTACTCTGCCATTGAGCACCGATCCCTGTTGCAGGATCACGAGCTTCCCGTGTGGAACCGATTCAACTCCGCCGGGACCCCGCTCCTCGCGCAGGGGCAGTCGATGTTCGGAGACCCGCTTCATTTCCTCGTGATCGCGGCAGGCGGGGCCTCCTGGGCCTGGGACCTCAAGTTTCTGACGGCCAAGGTCCTTTTCGCCCTCGCCCTCGGCCTGGTGGTCTGGCGGCTGTCACGCCACCTGCCCTCCGCCCTCCTCGTCACAATGGCGGCGCCATTCATCGGCTTCTTCATCTACCGGATCAACCACCCCGCGCTCTTCGCCTTCTGTTACGCGCCCTGGGTTCTCCTTGCCTGGCTTTGCCTGTCCGAGGCCGGCGGGCGCCGCGCGATTGTCCGAACCGCCGCGGGGCTCCTGCTGGCCAACTTCGCCCTCGTGAACAGCGGTGCGGCCAAGGAGGCGGCCGCCCTTCTGGTCACGATGAATCTCTGCGGGGCGGCCGTCCTTCTCGCGTCCCCTCGGGCGCTCTCCGGGCGGTTCCTCAGGCTGGCCGTCGCCGTTGGCACGGGTGTCCTGCTGGCCCTCCTTTCGGCGCCGGTCTGGGTGGGATTTCTGGAGACTCTGCGCTCAGCCTACACGACCGCGGAGGGCCAAAGGGCATTCCAGATCCAGCCGAGCCTCCTCATCGGGGCATTCGACGAGGCCTTCTACCGGCCGTTTGTCACAGGCGGGCGCGTATTCGATCCATCGCTCAATTTCCTCCTGCTGGGAGGCGTCCTTTATTATGCCGCAACTGCGGGCGAGCAGATCCTCCACCGTTCCGGCGCGGCGATCGCAGCCGTTTCGCTTGTGCCCTTCAGCCTTGTGTTCGGATTGGTCCCGCCGGACTGGATTGCCCGCGTGCCACTGGTCGGGAGCATCGCACATATCGACGACACGTTCGGCTCCGCCCTGCTCATCCTCTGGGCGGTGATCGCGGGCCTCGGACTCGCAGCCGCCGCCCGCCGCCTCGCGACGGGGCATGCCCGCGGGGACCTCCTGATCGCGGCGATGCTCCTCCTCGGCCTGGCGGCCGGATGGGCCGGTTATGCGCATGCCATCCAGCGGTCGACCTACGGATCGGGACCCGTTCTTGGCGGATCGGGGTTCAGCGAATCCGTTCCAGTCTCCCCGTATCTATGGGCATACCTGGGCGTTCTCGTCGCGGGCCTGGCCGGGCTGGCCTGGACGGTCCGCCGCTCGCTGACGCGCGGCCACCTAACGGTGGAAACAGCCCTGATTGGCGCCATCTGCCTCTGGACCCTGGTCGGACGCGGCGCCCAGGCCGGGCAGGATTCGCTATTCCGCAATTTTCTTGTTTGTCCGCCCGCGAGGGCGGATTTTTCGGCGAAGTCCCCCGCCGTGGAGGAAGCCCGCCGGGCGTCGATTGAGACTCCAGGCCGGACCCTCGGCATCGACCTCGTGCTTTTCCCGGGCTGGAACGCCTTCTACGGCCTTGAGGGCCTGAGCGGGCCCGACGCCCTGATGAACCGGCGCTACCGGAACCTGATGGATGCATTTCAGGCTGATCGCCGGATGGATTGGATGCTCTGCTTCCGCCCGGAGTATGTCGCGGCCGAGCGCAAGGTGCTCGATTTTCTCAATGTCCGCCTCTTTCTGAGCGATTCGGCCATTCCCGCCCTTTCCGCCTCGGGCCTTCGCCTGCGAAGCGCCGCCGATCTCACCCTGTACGAGAGTCCGTCGGCATGGCCGCGGGCCTTTTTTGTCGACGCGGTCGCCCGGTACCGCGATGTCGGGCAGTTCGTGAAGCTGGTCCGAGACGGCGACGGCCGGCCCTTCGCGGCGATTTCAAGGGAGGATCTGGACGATGCGCCCGCGCTCGCAAGCCTGCCTGCGCAGGCGGACTCCCGCGTCGTCGTCCCGGCCGAACACTACGAACTGAAGGCGAATTCAACCGCCTTTTCCGTGCGCTCGCCCGGCCCCGGCGTCGTCGTTCTGACGGAGGCGTACTGGCCAGGCTATCCGCATGCCCGGCTCGATGGTCGCCCGGTTGCGAGCTTCCGCATCAACCACGCCTTTGTCGGGATTCGCATTCCGGATGCCGGCCTCCACCGAATCGAGGTCTCCTACCGGCCCAGGCTTTTCATGCCGCTGGCCTGGCTGTCCGCGGGTGCAGGCGCAGCCTTTGCCGCCGCGGCCCTGGTCGTCCTTCGCCTCCGCCGAAAGCGGTCCTGACCGCGGCCCTCGGAGAGCAGCGCGAATCGTTGGACGATTGCGGCGCCCCGCCAGGCATGCCCGGCCATCAGGTCGAGCTGCCGCTGCACATCCGGATCGTCGGTTTTCCGGCGAAGGATCTCGACTGACATGAGGATCGGGGCGAGCGCGTGGCTCATCTCATGGATCAATTCGCCGGCGCTGAAGCCGGTTGGGAGGGAACAAAAGGCGCCATCGGGCGTATTGAACAAGGGCATGGGCGAAAGAGGGTGGATGGCCAAAGTGGCTTCCGGTCCTTCGCAAATGCAATTTGCTCGACTACCGTTTTTCCGGTACGCCTACCGGCGGGGGATTCTGCCCTGCCACTTACGGATCACACCCCGACGAGCCGCCGCACTTCAGCCAGTATCTGCGCCAACGGCGATGTTTTCTGGAGATAACAGGCCACTTTCCTGCTGAGCGTGTCGCGGACGACCTGCGGGTCGAAAAAGACGCCCGTCAGAAGCATCATGGGAGTGTCGGGAAGCCTGACTTTCAATTGTTCGATCATATCCAGGCCGTCCGAATCCTCCAATTGGAGGTCCGAGATGACGAGATTCGGGGGATCGCCCGCGACCGCCCGCAGCGCTTCGATCGCCGAAGGGACGGCCGTGATGCGATAGCCTTGAAGGGTGAGAAATCTGTCGAGCAGGTCGCGGACGTCCGCCTCGTCATCGACGATCAATATGTGCTTTTTCATGGCGTGTTTTGAATGGATGAGCTGATGGCCGACGCCGTTGTCACAACGGCGACCCCTCCCACCACCTTGTCCCCGTCCCTCAACGGAAACAGCGTGAGCCGGACGGGGCTTGAATGGCCGCTTCTGTCCTCCAGAATCGCCGGCTGGTCGCGAAGATCGCGCCCTTCCCTGAGCGCCTGCGCGAGCGGGTCAGTCCGGCTCACACCGCCACCGCGGCCGTCTCCATCGAGCCGCACGACGCGGGAAAGCGGGGAATTGACCAGTTCCTGCAGCTCCCACCCGCTCAGATGCACGACGGCCGGATTTATCCGGGAAATGTTCATGGTTTTGGTCAGCACAAACACCAGGTCATTGATGGAATTGACGATCAGCCGGTCATAACGGAGCTGGTGCTCCAGCGCCTGATTGATCCAGCAGCGCTCGAGGTTCTCGATCGACAGCCTTTCGTTGGCCGCCGCCAAATCGGCCGCGTCCTCCTGCACCTTGCGCTCCAGCAGCCGGTTTTTCTTCAGCGCATCGCGCATGACCAGGAAGGACCGGCTTAGACGCCCGATTTCATCGTCCCTCGCGGGAGGCCTGATCTCGCAGTCGAGGTTCCCCTGGCCGATCTCGTCTGATACGGCGGTGAGGCGTCTCAGGGGCCGCAGCGCGATCTGCGTGGCCAGGAGGACGATGCCTGAAAGCAGCGCCAGCGTGCCGGCGAGCGACAGCATCGTGATCCATCGGAGGGCGCCAATCTGCCGGAGAAACTCCGCCTCGTCGTAGCCGACGACCACTCCCCAGCCTCCGAATCGCGCCGGCTTGTAATTCTCGTGCACCCGCTGGTGAAAGACATTGGACATGTAGGACACCGATCCCTGCCGTCTTGCCAGCACCCGTTGATGGATTATCGCCAATTCCGGATCGTTCACCTTCTGGGCGAGGCTCTCCATAGTCTCGGCAAAGACGTAGGCCGGGTTGGGATGGGCGATCAGCCGTCCGGCGTGGGAGAAGATGATCACATAGCCGGTGTCAAAGAACTCGTTCTCGCCGGTCAGCTCCTTTACCCAGGCCAGGTCGAAGCCGGCAGCTATCACCCCGGCCAGGACTCTCTTTCCGCCGATCATGCGGAAAAACGGCGCCGAGGCCCGCACAACGGTCGTGTTTGCGCCGCCATTGTCGAAAAAGGGCTCGCTCCACGCCAATTCCCCCTTTCCAACGGCGTCGCCATACCATCCGCGGGTCCAATACCGGTAGTCGGGCGCTGCGAGGTCGCGGGTTGCCGGCCGGGTGTCCGACCGGTTCGCATAGCGCCCGAATCGCTCGATTGCGGGGCTGAGGGCGTAAGGCTCGAACGAAATGCTGCAATCGGAGACATTCGGGTTTCCGGCGATCGTGTTGCGGATGATCCGGTCGACGCCTTCAGCGGAGAGCTCGCGGTCCTCGAGGTCCCGCGCGAGAAAGCGCACCGACGTCTCGACCGAGGAAAGGACATCCTGCAGGCCCTCGACCACCGCGACGGTGGCGGTGGCCGCCTGCACCTCGGCCTGCTGGAGCACGATGCGCTCAACCGCCCGGCGCTTCAGTTCCGAGACGATTGGGACGGCGACAAACCCCATCAGAAGGATGATCCCCGCCAAACGGACCGGAAGTTGATTGTGGATTGCGACCCTCATCGGAATCAGAATTGGATGGTGACGATGTCGGCGGTGTTGGAAAAATTGGACAAGGCAACCAGTTGCCGCGTAGGCGGATCGTAGACGAGCAGCCCCTTGTCGGTCTCAATGAGCACATAGGCATCGCGCTTTCCGTCGCCCGGCAGATCGCCCCACTTTTCCCGGCGCCTGCAGATCAGCAGCCCTATCGGCATCGCGAGCGATTTCCCGCGCTCGCGCACCACGGCGAGGGTTGTCGCGACTTCGAGCAGCCGGGCAAGGACCGTGCCGTCATAGTTGCCGCTGCGCGCCAGCGGCAGTTCCAGGCCGACGGAGCTGCACGCCGCCTCCAGCCAGGCCGCCAGCGTGGGCAGCGAGTCGCTCTTGAGCACCGCGTAACCGGTGTCGAGGAATTCCACCTCATCGAGGCCCTGCACGCCTCCCTTTTGCAGTTCCCGGAAGAACTTCAGGAATCCGATCTCCTTCATGCCGCCGAGATCGTCCCGCACGAAAGAGGGCATGGGGAACTCGGGCATGTCCAGATTCCGACCGGCGGCGCCGGGCGCCAGGGCAAGGAAACCGATGGCAGGCAGGAAGAGGCAGTGCTTCATCGCTCAGAGATTCATCTCCGCCAATTCGTCCCGGTTCGGATAGTCGCGAAGGGCGACCATGGTCCCGGTTTGCGGTTCGACAACAAAGAGTCCCTCGCTTGTGCCCGCGATCACTATCGCGTGGCCCCCTCCGGCCGGCACGCCTCCAAATGAATTCTGGTTGAAGACGGTCGCCCAGCCAACGCAAATGGAACCGCGCATCTCGCCGCCGTTTTGCGCCAGGAGGTCGGCAAACGCGACGAAGCAGCGGGAATAATTGACGCAGTTGAAGAGTTCATCCTGGTAATGCAGGTTGAGCGGCCTCCCCAGCAGCTGGAACCACCTGACGTAGGCGAGGAACCAGCGGTGGTCCGGCCGCACAAACCCCAAGGATCCATGAACGATTTGCGGAGGGGTGGCGGTTACCTTCCGGAACTCGGCCGCAACGTCGTCAACCGTCCAGAGGGCAGTCTGCGGACCGGAAGCCCAAAGCGGCGGCGGCGGCAGGGAGGTCATCGGCTGGCGGGAGAGCGCCTCCACGTTGGGCACAATCCGCTCGATCGGGGCGCCAACCCCCAGGACGGGGACGCCGAGCGCAAGCGCCAGAACAAGCATTTGACCGGCGCGCCTGGAATCCTGAATTTGGGAGTCGCAGACCATTGGGAGTGATCAGGCGGCGGATGGGGACTCCGCCGGCGGCCGGTTTGCGTCGAGCGTGCTGCGTACAATCGAGAGCAGCGTCTCGGCTTGGAATGGTTTGGCGATGTGGGACGTCGTCAATTCCCTGACCACGGCGCCGCTCAGGCTCTCCACGCCGCTCATGCTGACAATGGGCAGGCCGGGTCGCAGCCGGCGCAACGCGGCGGCCAGCGCAGGACCGCCCAGTATCGGCATCTGCATGTCGGTGAGCAAAAGTCTCACCTCCTCCGCTCGCGGCGCAAAGACCGCTATCGCGTCGGCCCCGTCGCATGCGGTGACCGTTTGGTAGCAGTGGTTGTTTAGGATTTGGGCGGCGAGCAGGCGCACGGACTCCTCGTCATCCACCACAAGGATCAGCTCGCCCTCGCCCCGGGCGGGCTGAACCGCGCGCGGTCCGGCTTCGCCGCCAGTCGCGCCCACCACCGCAGGCACATAGGCCGTGAACGTCGTGCCATGGTCTTCGCGGGTCTGCACCGTCACGAAGCCATCATGCTGGTGCAGGATTCCGCGCACCGTGGAAAGGCCGAGACCCGTGCCCTTGCCCTCGGCCTTGGTGGTATAAAACGGCTCCCAAATCCGCGCGAGCACTGCGGCCGGGATGCCCGTGCCGGTATCCCGCACCTCTATAGTGACGAAATCGCCGGGCCGCGCGTCCGGAATCTGGGCGGCTTCTGCGGCGTCGAGCGTGCGGTTGGCGGCGGTTAGCGTGAGATCGCCGCCCTGTGGCATCGCGTCGCGCGCGTTGACGCAGAGATTGAGAAGAACCTGGTGTATCTGATTCGCATTGGCCTGGATGGGCCAGAGATTGCCGGGCAGCACCGTTTCGACGCGGATCGACTTGCCAAAGGTGACATCGGCCAGCTCGCCCACCTCCCGGAGCACATGACGCACCTGCAGGAGGTGGCGCTCGCCCCCAACGCCGCGGTTGAATGAGAACAGCTGTCGCACGAGCGCGGCGCCGCGCTGCGCGCTCTTCTCCATGATGTCGATGAAGTGCCGCCCTTCGGGACTGCCCACGTGCTGCCGCAGCAGCGGGCCGACCATCACGATCGGCGCAAGGGCGTTGTTGAAGTCGTGCGCAATGCCGACGGCCAGCATCCCGATATTCTCGAGCCGCTGCGCACGGAGCAGCTGCTCCTCCGCCTCCTTGCGCAAGGTGATGTCGCGCGAGACTCCGACCAGCCCGGTGACGCAGCCCTGAGGGTCGCGCAGGGGCGCCTTCGTAGTGGAAACCCAGGTGATGTGGCCGTCGGGCCAGGTTTCCTTCTCCTCGAAGTCAACCATGGGCTCCCCGCTCTCCATGATCCGCTGCTCGTCACCGTATGCCTGGCGGGCGTGGTCTTCGCTGAACATTTCAAAGTCGGTCTTGCCGACAGCCTCCGCGGCGTCGCGGAGTCCGAAAAGCCGCGCCATGGCTGCGTTGATGCGGATGAAGCGGCTCTGCCGATCCTTGAAATAGATATGGTCGGGTATCGTGTTGGTTAAGTCCGTGAACAGGATCTGCTCCCGCAGCAGCGTCGCCTCCGCCTGCTTGCGTTCGGTGATGTCGCGCGCCAAGCCACCGGCTCCGACGGTCACCCCGCAGGCATCGTGGATCGGCATGCCGGTGACCAGCACCCAGTGTACGGTGCCATCGGGCTGGACCACGCGGTATTCTTCCTTGTATTGGGCCGCCCGGCCCGAAATCAAGGCCTCGTAGGCGGCGCGCACGCGCGGCCGGTCGTCGGGGTGGATGGCTTCAGTCCAGAGCCGGGCATCCTCGTAATACTGGGCGGCTGTCCGCCCCCAGATCCTCTCAACCGCCGGGCTCAGGAAGGTTATCCGTTCCGGATTTGTGGCCACAAACCAGAACATATCGTTGCTGCTCTCGGCCATCTTGATGAATCGCGCCTCGCTCTCGCGCAGCCCTTCCTGCGTTTCCAGCAGCCGGCGGTAGCGGTTCAACCGGGAAATGGTGCGCACGCGGGCGCGCAGTTCGACGCGGTTGTAGGGTTTCGTTATGAAGTCATCGGCACCGGCCTCGATGCCGGCGAGCCGTGACGCTTGATCGTCGAGCGCGGTGACCATGATTATCGGCATCTCGGCGAGGCGTGCGTCGGCGCGCAGCCGGCGGCAGACTTCGTAGCCGTCCATGCCGGGCATCATCACGTCGAGCAGTACCAAGTCGGGCGGTGTCTCCGCCGCCAGCCGCAATGCCGTGGGGCCATCGGCTGCCTCCACAAGCTGAAAATTGTCCGCGTTGAGGAGTTCGCGGAGCGTCTCCCGGTTGGCAACGGCATCGTCGACGATGAGGATGATGGCGGGTTGCTTCATGCGGGAACCCTTGGTTTGCCGCGGGCAGCGTTGCCCGGCACCAACCGCGCCACCAGCTCCGCCAGGGCTTTCAAGCTCACAGGCTTGCTCATGTAGTCGGTCGCACCCTCCGCAAGGCAGCGCTCGCGGTCGCCCGGCATCGCCAGGGCCGTGAGCGCCACAATGGGAACGGTTCTCATCGCGGCGTCCGAGCGGATTTCACGGATGGCCGCCAAGCCGTCCATCACCGGCATCTGGATGTCCATGAGGATCAGCGCGGGGCGCAGCTCGCGTGCAAGCTTCACGGCCAGGGCGCCGTTCGCCGCGTAGTGCATCGCGTAGCCCTTGTCCTCGAGGTAGCCGCCAATGGTCTGGACGTTCGCCTCATTGTCCTCGGCGAGCAGGACGGTTGGACCGGTCGAGAGGAGCGGCGCGACGCCCCGCGGGGCGAGCGGGCTGAGCGGCACCGCTTCGCGCTGGAGGAAATCGGCGAGCTGCGCGCGCGTGACTGGCTTGGTGAAATGCGCCACCGCCCCGAGCGCGCGGGATTTTTCCGGCTCGTCGACAACGGAAATCACGGCCACGGGAATATCCCGGGTCTCGGGATTCTCCTTGAGCCGCACCAGCACAACCCAGCCGCTGTCGCCAGGCAGCAGAACGTCCAGCAAAATGACATCAGGCCGCTCTCGCAGCGCTGCCTCGACGGACTCTTCGCCGCTCACATGCAGCACGCTTTCGAGGCCCAGCTCGGTGAGATAATTCACGAGGATCGCGCCCGATGTGGGATCGTCCTCGATGATAAGCGCGCGGCGGCAGCCCCGACGATCCGTCTCGTCCTTCGGAAAGATTTCACGTTTTGGCATGGGTCCGGCGATTAGCGGCACCGTCACAATAAAGCGGCTGCCTTCGCCCGGCTTGCTTTCGAGCGCCACGCTGCCGTTGTGCAGTTCCACCAGCTTCGCCACCAGCGCCAGGCCCAACCCCGTACCCTCCTGGGCGCGAGTCAGCCCCGAATCGACCTGAGAAAAAGCGCGGAACAGCTTCTGCTCGTTCTCCGAGGAAATTCCAATACCGGTGTCCCAAACGGTGAACCGTACAATGTCCTTGCCCTCCGGCGCGGCCACTGTCAGCCCGACACAACCCCCGTCTGGCGTGAACTTTACGGCGTTGGTGAGAAGATTGACAAGGATCTGCTTGAAACGCTTTGGGTCGGCCGTGAATTTCTCCAGGCGTTTGTCGAAATCAAAGGCGACATCGATCCTTTTGTGCATCGCCTGCGTTCGCACAAAGATGAGGCAGCTCTCGCAGAATTCCTGCAAGTTGACCGTCTCCAGGTTCAGCTCCAGCTTGCCGGCCTCGACTTTGGAGAGGTCAAGGATGTCATTGATGAGCGTGAGCAAGTGCGCACCGCTCGTGGAGATGGTGGTGATGGACTTTGCCTGGCGCGGTGTAAGCGAACCGGAGACTTGTTCGAGGAGCGCCTCGCTCAAACCGAGGATGGCGTTGAGCGGCGTGCGCAACTCGTGGCTCATGTTGGCAAGGAATTCGTCCTTGAGCCGCCCGGCCTGGTCCAACGCGGCATTGGCGCGGGTCAAGCCATCGTGCAATCGGCGGAGGGCGACGTCCGCCGCCTTCTTCTCCGTGATGTCGCGCGCGGAAGCGAACATGCCCTGCAGCCTGCGCTTTCGGTCGAAGAAAGTGGTCGCGTTATAGGCCGTGACCGACACGACCGCCGGGAGGCGGCTGCCATCCTTGCGGATGTAGGTCAGCTCATAGATGTCCTCGATGCCGCGCGAGGCCTTGAACACCAAGGCTTCGAAGCCCGGGGTGATCGGCGTGGAGAGCTCGGCGCTCAGCGCCTTCGCCCGAGCGATCACCTCCTGCGGATCGGAGATGTCGGCCGGCGTGATCTTGTTCATCACGTCAGCGGCTGCGTAGCCCAGCATGCGCTCGGCGCCGACGTTGAAGATCTGGATGACCCCGTTCGCGTCGGTGGCTATGCTCGAAAAGTTGGCGCTGTTGAATATCGCGCTCTGCAGCGCCCCCGCCTTGAGCAGGGCCTCTTCCGCCAGCTTGCGCGCGCTTGTGTCCGTTCCAATAGTAATTCGTTTGACGCCTCTTGTGGACAGCAGCGTTGGATTCATGGAGATGATTGGCGGCGGCTCCTGGCGCAACCGCTCGCTTCCCCGGGGAATGGAACGGAGCCGTGCGGCGCACTTGTGACGCCATCCTATTTTCGATAACTTTATCAGACCAAACACCCTGCGTAAGGTAGGTGAACACCTACATGGTGTCTGGCCTGCGCCAGGGGCTCGGGGGCTGTCAGCGGCTCAACCCATTCATGCCTGGGAAGCTATATATCTTTCGGCAGATCCAATCACCACACGCTACCTGCCCAGGTCGAGGAGCGCCTCCGCATTGCCGCGAAACAGGGCGTTCAACTCAATGTCAGAGAGGCCGGAGGCCTTCGCCTCGGAGACGAGGCGCCCGATTTCCGGCTCGGCACCAAAGGCGGGATACAGGTTGAGCGGGTAATCCGAGCCAAAGAGCACCTTGCCCTGTCCCGCCAAAGCGGCAAAGCGGCGCCAGATGCCGGCGTCATGCAAAAGCGGGGAGGCCGCGGTGTCGTAATAGAGGTTCGGCAGAGTCGCGGCCTCGGGAAAGCGCAGCGGAAGCAGCCCGCCCCAGTGGGCCAGTATGAAATTCGTGCGCGGGAAATCCCGGGCGATCTTCAGAAAGTCATCGAGGGGGGTCGCCACCCGCCCGGGATGGAACCGCCCCTCCGGATCGCTGACATGCAGGTTCACCGGCAGGCCGAGTTGCGCGGCGAGTTCGAGCGCCCCGCCCCAGGCCGGGTCGGTGATCGGGAAACCCTGGGAATGGGGCGACAGCTCGCCCAGCCCCACGAGCCCTTCGCCGAACGACCGCCGTATCTCCTCCAGAATGGCCGCAGGGCCCGCCGCCGGATGGACGGAGGCAAACCCGGAAAGCCGGTCCGGATGAAGGCCCACGCACCGGGCATAGAACCGGTTCTGCCGCGCACAATTGCCCGGGTTCTCCCAATACCAGCCAAGGAGGACCGCCCGCTCCACGCCGGCGCCGTCCATCGCCCGCAAGAGCCCGTCGACGGACGGAAATCCCTGGACAGGCCGTCCGTCGCGCCGCAGCCGCGTGCAAAGTTCCGACCAGCGCCGCTCGCCATTCGCCGCCGCCCAGCCCGACGGATCGCCATTGATCTCCGGCGGGTAAAGGTGCACGTGGCTGTCGATCGGGCGGACCACACCCGTACTGTCGCAGTCCGCCCCCGTCCCTGCAATCCGCAAGAGCGGCCTCAGCCGGCCGGATAGCTCCCCAGCCACTTGACCATCGGACAGAACCTCTTCAGGTCGCTGAGGGCCGCCTTCATCGACGGGTCGTCGTAGTGACCCGTGACATCGAGGAAGAAATAGTAGTCCCAGGGCTGCTTCTTGCTCGGGCGCGACTCGATCTTCGAGAGGTTGATGCCGCGTTCGGCCAGCGGCATGAGCATCTTCAGGAGCGAGCCCGCGTGCGAGGCAGCCTCGTCGCCCAGCGACACGAGAAAACTGGTGATGTCCTTCCCGCCGCCGACGGACCCCGCGGGCTTGCGGCCGAGGATGAAGAAGCGGGTCGTGTTGTCGGCCTTGTCCTGGATGCCGCGGGCTACGACGGGCACCCCGTAGTGGGCGGCGGCCATCTCCCCCGCGACGGCGGCGGCCTCCGGGTCGTCCCGGGCGATTTCCACGGCCCTCGAGGTGCTCGGGGCATCCACCAGCTGCGCGTGCGGAAGGTGCCGCTGCAGCCAGTGCCTGCACTGGGCGAGGGCCTGGTCCTTCGAATATACGCGCCTTATCTGCTCAAGGGAGGAACGGCTGATCAGGGCATGCGCGATCTCGAGGTAGATCTGGCCGACGATCTTGAGGTCGCTCTCGACGAAGCTGTCGAGGGTCTCCCGCACGCTGCCCTCCGTCGAGTTTTCGATCGGGATCACCGCGAGGTCGGCCTCGCCCTTCTCGACCGCCGTGAAAATGTCGCCGATCGTCGCCATCCCGTGGTAGTCCACGCTCGCCCCGAACTTCCTTGTCGCCGCCACGTGGGCGTTGCTCGCCTCGGGCCCGAGGTAGGCGATCAGCAGCGGTCTTTCGAGTGCGATCGCGGCCGACATGATCTCCCGGTAGATCGCCCGCAGGGCCTCGTCCTTGATCGGGCCCTTGTTGTGCGCAAAGACCTTCCTCAAGACCGCGTCCTCGCGCTCGGGAACATAGATCTCCCCGCCCGTGCTCCGCTTGATCCGGCCGATCTCAGCTGCGAGCACGAGGCGCTGGTTGATGAGCTCGAGCAGCTGGCGGTCGATGGCGTCGATCTTCTCGCGAATCGGGGTGAGGTCCATGGTCGGGCAAATTGCCTTGGCAGGCTGTTAGGCTGCGGCCGGGCTCCAGCCTTCCCGGACGGCGTCCGGGGATGCATGGCCGGGGGCCCTCATGGCTGGGCGGCCGCCTCGGAGTTCTGGAGCGGCAATTCGTCCCCGAGGCCCATGTCGGCGTCGCCGGGCTTGTGCGGGTTGGCGGCCGCCTTCAGCCATTCGTCGATCTGGCGGGAGGTCAGGATGTCCGAGGCCGGCAGCTCATCGAGGGAGCGGATCCCCACGAATTCGAGAAAATGGTCCGTCGTGCCATATTGCAGCGGCCGGCCCGGCAGCTCCGCCCGCCCCGTGATCGCGATCAGCTCGCGTTCCAGTAGCCTGGTCAGGCCCGCCTCGGCCGACACCCCGCGAATCGTCTCGATCTCCTGACGGGTCACGGGCTGGCGATACGCGATAACCGAGAGCGTCTCAAGCGACGACAGGCTCAGCTTGACCGGCGGCGGCTCATTGCGGAGGACGCGCACCCACCTGGCAAAACGCGGTTGGGTGACCAGCCGGTATCCGCCGGACCCTTCGATCAAAAGCAGCCCGTCATCGGCAGCCTTCATCTCGGCAGCGATCGCATCCATCGCCTCGCGGATCTGGGCCCCGGTCACGAGCGAGGGCACGTCGTGGTAGAGTTCCGGATCGTCAAGGGTGTCCGCGGCAAACTCCGCCTCCTCGGCGGCCGGCGCCGGCGTCGCCTCCACAGCGGCCTGGGGCTCGCCGGGGGCTGCCGCCCCTTGAACCGCCTCGCCCGGCCCGCCGGCCGCAACCGCACCGGCCTGGGGAGCTGGCTGGGCGCCCATTTCGTGAAAGCGCGTGAACAGGTCCTGAATGTCCTTAGCCGCGAGCGGCTGACTCGTCGAGAAAAGCAGGGCTTTGAGCACCCTCTTGAGATTGAATGCCATTTGGAAGACAGGCCCAGTCAATGAGGTGCGCCCGAGCCTAAGCAACCCTGAAAAGATGGCCGCCCAATCGCGGCGCATCCCAGTCGGGCCCATGCAGGCGCCGGGCCGGCCGCCGAAGGCGCTTGCCGGCCGACACCGCGTTTGGTTTGATGCGATTTCCCTTCCAATTACCCATGAATTCCAAACCCGACTCCACCCGCAAGTTCTCCTCCATCCTGGTCGACGGCCCGGACCGCGCCCCCAACCGCTCCATGCTGCGGGCCGTCGGGTTCAAGGATGAGGATTTCGCAAAGCCCATCGTCGGAATCGCCTCGACCTGGAGCATGGTGACCCCGTGCAACATGCACATCGACGAACTGGCCCGCGTGGCGGCCGCAGGCGCCGACGCCGCCGGCGGCAAGGCGATCATCTTCGGGACAATCACCGTATCGGACGGGATAAGCATGGGCACGCCCGGCATGCGGTATTCGCTCGTGTCCCGCGAGGTAATCGCGGACTCGATCGAGACCGTGGCCGGATGCGAGGGGTTCGACGCCATCGTGACAATCGGCGGGTGCGACAAGAACATGCCCGGCTGCATCATGGCGCTTGCCAGGCTGAACCGGCCTTCCGTTTTCGTCTATGGCGGGACGATCCTGCCCGGAATCCACCCGACCTCTGGCAAGGAGTGCGACATCGTCTCTGTGTTCGAGGCCGTCGGCGCGCACGCGGTGGGAAAACTGGACGACGCAGGATTGAAGGCTGTCGAGGGCTGCGCGATTCCCGGCGCCGGCGCCTGCGGCGGAATGTACACGGCCAATACGATGGCCTCGGCGATCGAGGCCTTGGGAATGTCCCTTCCGAACAGCTCCGCGCAGATCGCAATCGGACCGGAGAAGAAGGAGGACTGCCGCCGGGCCGGCGAGGCCGCGCTGGCCCTCCTCAAGTCCGGCATCCGACCAAGCGACATCATGACGCGGAAGGCCTTTGAGAACGCGATCACGGTCGCGATCGCCCTCGGGGGCTCCACAAACGCCGTCCTTCATCTCCTGGCGATCGCCCACACGGTCGGCGTGAAGCTCGCGCTGAACGATTTCGAGCGGATCGGCCGCAAGGTGCCGGTCCTCGCCGACCTGAAGCCCTCGGGCAAATACGGGATGGCCCATCTGTCCCGCGTCGGCGGGCTGCCGCCGCTCATGAAAATGCTCCTCGACGCAGGCCTCCTGCATGGGGACTGCCTCACGGTGACGGGCCGGACAATCGCCGAGAACCTGAAGGGCGTCGGGGCCTACCCGGCCGACCAGGACGTCGTGCGTCCCCTCTCCAATCCGATCAAGGCCGACAGCCACCTTCGAATCCTGCGCGGAAACCTGGCGCCTGAAGGGGCTGTCGCGAAGATAACCGGCAAGGAGGGCCTGAAGTTCTCCGGACGCGCCATCGTCTTCGAATCCGAGGAAAAGGCCCTTGCCTCCATTCTCGGCGAAAAGGTGAAGGCCGGCCACGTCGTCGTGATCCGCAACGAAGGCCCCAAGGGCGGACCGGGAATGCGTGAAATGCTCGCCCCGACGAGCGCAATCATGGGCAAGGGGCTCGGCAGCGTCGTTGCCCTCATCACCGACGGCCGATTCTCCGGCGGGAGCCACGGCTTCGTCGTCGGGCACATCACTCCGGAGGCCGCAACCGGGGGCCCCCTTGCAATCGTGAAGAATGGAGACCCCATCACGATCGATGCGGTCAGGAACGAGCTAAGGCTCGACCTGCCGGAGAAGGAAATTCGCTCGAGACTCCGCTCATGGCACCCGAAGAAGCCGCGCGAGACCCGTGGCGCCCTCGCGAAATACGCAAAACTCGTCACCAGCGCGTCCGAGGGGGCCGTCACTGACAAGAATCTCTGATCAGGCCGACGCCACCATGACATCCTGGCCGCGCTTCAAGAAATACTACTACCAGAATCCCGACCTGGGGATCGCGCTCGACATAAGCCAGATTCCGTTTCCGGACGGCTTTTTCGCGGACATGGAAAAGCCCATGCAGAAGGCGTTTGTGGCGATGGCCGCGCTGGAGCAGGGTGCCATCGCCAACACCGACGAGCAGCGGATGGTGGGGCACTATTGGCTGAGGGCGCCCAAACTGGCGCCGACCCGGGCGCTCACGGCCGAGATCACCGCCACCCTTGAGCAGGTCAACGGATTCGCCGCCAAGGTGCATTCAGGCGCAATCGCGGGCCCCCGCGGCCGGTTCACCCAGCTGCTCGTCATCGGAATCGGCGGCTCGGCCCTGGGCCCCCAATTCGTCTCCCAGGCGCTCGGCCGCCCAGGCGCGGACAGGATGGCGGTCAGCTTCTTCGACAACACCGATCCGGACGGTTTTGATTCGGTGCTTGGCGCACTCTCCGGGCGCCTGCAGGAAACCCTGGTTGTGGTCATTTCGAAATCCGGGGGGACGGCCGAGACCCGCAACGGCCAGCTCGAGGCCGCCAGGGCCTTCAAAGCGGCCGGCCTGGACTACCCGCGCCACTTCGTCGCTGTGACGGGCTCCGGATCGAAACTCGACCTGGCGGCCGCCAAGGAGGGCTGGCTCGCCCGATTCCCGATGTGGGATTGGGTCGGCGGCCGCACCTCGGAGTTTTGCGCCGTCGGGCTGCTGCCCGCGGCCCTGCAGGGAATCGACATCCAGGCCATGCTCGCCGGAGCGGCGGCCATGGATGCGTCCACCCGCCGCCCCGTCACGTTCGAGAACCCCGCCGCGCTCATGGCCCTCATGTGGCATTTTGCGACGGACGGGCGCGGGGCGAAGGACATGGTGGTCCTTCCGTACAAGGACCGCCTCCTCCTCTTTTCGCGGTATCTCCAGCAGCTGGTGATGGAATCCCTGGGCAAGGAACTCGACGGCCACGGCAAGGTCGTACACCAGGGAATTGCGGTGTATGGAAACAAGGGTTCGACCGACCAGCACGCCTACGTGCAGCAGCTTCGCGACGGAGTGAACAATTTCTTCATCACATTCATCGAGGTCCTGAAGGACCGCGACGGCGCCCCCTTCGAGGTCGAGCCCGGCGTCACGGCAGGCGATTTTCTGCAGGGTTTCTACCTCGGCTCGCGGGAGGCGCTCACGGAGAAACACCGGTCGTCCCTGACGCTCACCCTGCCCGATGTATCGCCGCGCTCCGTCGGCATGCTTATTGCCCTCTACGAGCGGGCGGTCGGGCTTTACGCCTCGCTCGTCAGCATCAACGCCTACAACCAGCCGGGAGTGGAGGCGGGAAAGAAGGCGGCAGCCGGGATCATCGCCCTGAAGCTCAAGCTTGTCGCGGCCCTGCGCGCCTCCGGTGGCGAGCCCCAGACGGCCGAGGCCATCGCCCGGAAGGTGTCAGGCGATCCCGAGCTGGTTTTCAAGGTCCTCGAGCACCTCGCGGCAAATGGCGAGGCGCGGAAGACTGCTGGAATTCCCTGGTCCGAATCGCTGTACTCCGCCTAATTGCAACGCCACCCAATCCACAGCCGGCTTGCCAGCCCCTGGCAATTCGCTAACTGTCAAAAGAACATGCCTTCGCTCAAAAAGTCCCTCATTGGCGCCGTTCTGATCGCCACCCTGGCTCTTTGGGGCGGCTGCTCCATGCAATCCCAAACCGATTCGTCCATCCCCTGGAACCGCCCCGCCAATTGGGAGGGCCAGATCCCGGGAATGGGCGCGGACAATATTCACTAATAAGGAGCAGCGCGGTTCATCGAGTTGATCCGTCGATGGACAATGGTTCGCTGACGCCGCAGCCCGGCCACTTGTACGTGGTGGCCACCCCGATCGGCAACCTGGCGGACCTCTCCGACCGGGCGCGCGCAATCCTCGAGTCGGTCGATGTCATCGCCTGCGAGGATACGCGCACAACCGGCGGGCTGATGGCCCGCCTGGGGAGGCGCGGGGAGCTTGTCGCCTATCACGAGCACAATGAAGCCGAGGCGGCCGAGCGCCTGGCCGGGAGAATCCTCGCCGGCCAGTCGGTCGCCCTGGTCAGCGACGCCGGGACGCCCGGGCTGAGCGACCCGGGCTTCCGCCTCGTTCGCGCGTGCCGAAGGCGGGGCCTGCCAGTCGTTCCGGTTCCGGGCCCGAGCGCCGTGGCGGCTGTCCTGAGCGCCAGCGGCCTTCCGACCAACGGGTTTCTCTTTGTCGGCTTCCTGCCGCCAAAGACCAGCGCCCGCACCGCATTTTTCGGGAAATACAGCTCATTCGAGTTTACGCTCGCCCTGTACGAGAGCTGCCACCGAATCGCCGCGGCCGTGGATGAAATCGTCCAGGTCCTGGGCGAAAAGAGAACCATCTGCGTCGCCAAGGAGGTGACAAAGCTGCACGAGACCTTCATCGTCGGAACGGCGGATGAAGTCCGGGACCGCCTGGCAAAGACGAGCATCAAGGGAGAATTCGTGCTCCTCATAGCGCCCGCCGATTTCTCGCTGTAAGGGCCGCCTCACCATGCCTCCCGTCGCCGTCATCGATATTGGAAGCAATTCGATCAAGCTTCTGGTCGCCGGCAAAAGCGACTCCGGGCGGCTGGCCGCACGGCAGATCCGGACGATCGAGGCGCGCATAAGCGCCGGCATCAGCCTGGAGAACCCCCGCCTGGGGCCGGAAGGGGCCGTGTGCGGGATACGTGCGGTTGCCGAACTGGTCGCCGACGCCAGTGCGTTCGGGCCGCAAGAGATCATCATCGTTGCCACGAGCGCCGTCCGCGGCGCCGCCAACGGCCGCGAATTCTGCGCGAGCATACAGGCCGAAACCGGGCGTCCCGTGCGGATCCTGACGGGCGAGGAGGAAGCCAATCTTATCGCCAGGGGCCTCCTGTGCGATCCGGCGCTCGAGTCCCTGCGCGATTTCTACGTGTTCGACCTCGGGGGAGGCAGCCTCGAATGCCTTGACTTTCGCGACAGGCGGGCCGTCCAGGCGGTGAGCCTGCCGCTCGGCTGCGTCCGGCTGACCGAGATTTTCGTCGCCGATCCCGCCGCGCCGTTCGCCGCGGGCAGGCTCATCGCCGCCCACGTCAGAAAGGCGGTGGTCGAGGCCGGCTTCTCCCTGGCACAGGGTGGTCCGGCCGTCGGCACGGGTGGGACCCTGACGACGGCTCGGGCCGTCCTCGGCGCCCGCAAAGGGCAAACCCTTGAGGAGACCGACCCCCGCCTGGCCGTCAGCCAGCTGCGCGAGATGCTGACGCAGGTCGGTGGGCTTTCCCTCGCCGACAGAAGGAAGGTCCCAGGGCTGCCTTCCGCCCGCGCCGACGTGTTCCCCGCAGCCCTTTCCACGCTGGTCGCCCTCGCCGATCTCGGCGGGTTCGACTCGTATCACCATTCTCTTTATAACCTGCGCTGGGGTGTCGCCTCTGAGGTCCTGTGCGGCGCCTGAATTGACCCCGGGGGCGGCAATCACCGCCCCGATCACGCCAAAACCCATGCCAGCCCCCACCCGTGCCCGCGTCGAGGTCCGCCGCGAGATCGTTGCCCTGCCGACGTACGAACCGCTCCGCCCCGATCGCAATCCGATGTTCCTGGAGAGGCGCGTCTACCAGGGATCCAGCGGGCGGGTCTACCCCCTGCCGTTCACGGACCGGATCAGCGATGAGCCCCGGCCAAGGGGCTGGGAGGCCGTGTGGATCGAAAACGAATTCATCCGCGTGATGATCCTTCCGCAGCTCGGAGGCCGCATCCACCGCGCCCAGGACAAGACCAACGGCTACGATTTCATTTACCACCAGCCGGTCATCAAACCCGCCCTGGTCGGGCTCGCCGGGCCCTGGGTGAGCGGCGGCATCGAATTCAACTGGCCCCAGCACCACCGGCCGTCGACTTTCATGCCGGCCGATGTCGCCATCGAGCGGCACGCGGACCGGTCGGCCACCGTGTGGCTGAGCGAGCACGATCCGATGGCGCGCATGAAGGGCATGCACGGCGTCCGGCTGCACCCGGGGAAGTCGTACATCGAGCTGGTGGTGCGCCTCTACAACCGCACCCAGCACGTGCAGACGTTCCTGTGGTGGGCCAACCTCGCGGCGAGGGTCCACGCGCACTACCAGTCGTTCTTTCCGCCCGATGTCACCTGCGTCGCCGACCACGCCAGGCGCGCGATGAGCACTTTCCCGCTCTGTTCCGGGACCTACTACGGGGTCGATTACGCCGCGCGGGCGCGCCAGGGCGGACCCGCAACCAACGATCTGACCTGGTATGCGAATATTCCGGTGCCGACCTCCTACATGTGCCTTGGCTCGGATGGGGATTTCGCCGGCGGCTACGACCGCAAGGCGCAGGCGGGCGTGGTCCACGTCGCCAACCATCACATTTCGCCGGGCAAGAAGCAGTGGACCTGGGGAAACCACCCGTTCGGCCGCGCGTGGGACCGCCACCTCACCGTGCCCGGCGAGCGGGGCGAATACGGCCCCTACATCGAATTGATGGCCGGGGTGTACACGGACAACCAGCCCGATTTTTCCTTCCTCCAGCCGGGCGAGACAAAGACCTGGAGCCAGTTCTGGTATCCGATCCGCGGCATCGGACCCGCGCAAAAGGCCAACACGGAAGCCGCCGTCAGCCTGGGCGCGGCCAGGGGCGTCGCGCGGATTGGCGTCGCCACAACCGCGGAGCACGCCTCCGCCGAGGTCCGCCTCGAGCGGGCGGGCAGGACGCTTCGCCGATGGAGGCGGACCATCCGGCCCGACCGGCCCTTCCTTGTCGAAGCGCAGGTTCGCCGGGCAGCCGGCTGCACCCTGCGCGTTCTCACCGCAGCCGGCAGGGAACTGATTGCCTATTCGCCCAAGAGGCCTCCCACAGGCAGGGTGTTTCCGCCGGCCACCGAGCCGCCGGCGCCGCCGGAGGTCGCCACCAACGACGAGCTCTTTGTCATCGGGCTCCACCTCGAGCAATACCGCCACGCCACACGCCGCCCGGAGGCCTATTGGAGGGAGGCGCTGCGGCGCGACCCCGGCGACGCAAGGTGCAACCTGGCGCTCGGCCGCTGGCACATGGCCCGCGGCGAACTCGACGAGGCCGAAAAGCACCTGCGCTCGAGCATAGCGCGGCTCGTTTCACGCAATGCCAACCCCGCCGACGGCGAGCCGCACTACCAGCTCGGGCTTTGTCTGCGGCAGCAGGCGTTCGGCGCCGCACTCGATCCGGCGAAAATGGACGGCGCCTACGCCGCCCTTTACAAGGCCACCTGGAACCATGCCTGGCAGCCGGCCGCCTATCATGCGCTGGCCGAGATCGACACATTGCGCGGCGACCTGCCTGCGGCGCTCGACCACCTCGACCGCGCATTGCGCGCGAATGCCGACAACCTCCGCGCTCGCGACCTCAAGGTTGTCGTTCTCCGGCGGCTGGGACGCGAATCCGATGCCGAAAGCCTTCTTCATGAGACCCTGAAACTCGATCCGCTCGACTGGTGGGCGCGCCACTTGAACGGCGACCGCATCGCCTGCGACGTCCAGGTGCGGCTGGATCTCGCGCTTGATTTTGCCCGCGCCGGATTGTTCAGGGAGGCCCTCGCGCTGCTTGCCGACAAGGCGCACAGGGCCCGGCCCGCTGGAACACGGACGGCTGCCGCGCCTCAAATCCGCCTGCCCGACGCATCGCTCGGCACCGGGCCCCTGGTCTCCTATTATCGCGCCTGGCTGTCCGGCATGATCGGCGAGCGGGCCGCCCGGCGCCGCCATCTCCGCGACGCCGCCGAGGCCGCGCCGGATTACTGCTTTCCGGCCCGGCTCGAGGAGATCGCCATCCTCGGGCAGGCGATGGCGGACAATCCCCGGGATGCCCGCGCACCCTTCTACCTGGGCAACCTTCTCTACGACCGCCGGCGCCACCGCGAGGCGATCATGCTCTGGGAACGCGCCGTCGAGCTCGAGCCGGGCAATGCCGTCGCCTGGCGCAACCTTGGGCTGGGGCTTCACAACGTCGCCCGGAATCGCCCCGCCTCGCTCCGCGCCTACGAGCGCGCCTTTCGCACGAACCCGCTCGACGCGCGCCTGCTTTACGAGCGCGACCAGCTTTGGAAGCGGCTGGGCGAGGCGCCGCAAAGGCGCCTGCGCGAACTGAAGCGCCATCCCGGACTCGTGCGCCTGCGCGACGACCTCTCGCTCGAACTTTGCGCCCTTTTCAACCAGGCCGGCCGCCCGGAATCCGCCCTGGATATCCTCGGCCGGCGCCGCTTCCAGCCCTGGGAGGGCGGCGAGGGACAGGCCCTCGGCCAGCATGTGCGCACGCATCTCGCCCTCGGCAGGCGCGCCCTTGAGGCGGGCGACCCGGCACGAGCGGCCGGCCATTTCAGCGCGGCGCTCGCTGCGCCCGAGAATCTGGGCGAGGCCAGCCACCTTTTGGCAAACCAGAGCGACATCCACTACTGGCTGGGCCGGGCATGCGCGGCAGCCGGCGACGCCGCGGCGGCCCGGGACCATTGGACCGCCGCCGCCGATTTCAAGGGAGATTTCCAGGCGATGAGCGTCCGCGCCTTCTCGGAGAGGACCTACTACTCCGCCCTGGCGCTCAAGCACCTCGGCAGGAAGGGCGAGGCGCGCCGGCTTTTTCGCGGGTTGCTGGCCCATGCCCGGGCGCTTGCGAAGGCCCCGGCATCAATCGACTACTTTGCCACTTCGCTGCCGACGATGCTGCTCTTCGAAGACGACCTCCAGGCGCGCCAGCAAACAACCGCCCTGTTTCTCGAGGCGCAGGCGCGCCTCGGCCTCGGCCAGGATTCCAGGGCGCGCAAGCTCCTGGGACGGGTCCTGCGCCGCGACCCGAACCACCCGCAGGCGGCCGACCTTCTCGCCGGAGAAACATCCTGATCCGGCCCCCACCCAAACCATGGACAATATGCAATCCGCACCAGCCAATGGAGGCGGCGATTGGAGTTCGCACGCCGGATTCAACCTGAAATACATCTGGCTAATCTCCCTGGCCGCGGCACTCGGGGGCCTCCTCTTCGGCTGGGACTGGGTAGTCATCGGCGGCGCAAAGCCGTTCTTTGAGCGATATTTCCAGCTGAAGGATCCGTCCCTCGTGGGCTGGGCGAACAGCTGCGCACTGGTCGGCTGCCCGGTAGGAGCCCTTCTGTCGAGCGCCCTGAGCGACCGATGCGGGCGCAAGCGCCTGCTCATCGTTGCGGCGCTCCTTTTCGGGGTGACTTCGGTTGGAAACGCGCTCGCCCCCACCTTTTCCCTGTTCGTCACCTGGCGCATCATGGGCGGGGTGGCCATCGGCCTCGCCTCGAGTCTTTCGCCGATGTACATCTCGGAGGTCGCGCCGGCCCACATGCGCGGCAAACTCGTGTCGCTCAACCAGCTGACGATCGTGATCGGGATCCTGCTGGCACAATTCACAAACTGGTTTCTCGTGCGCAACCTTCCGGCCGGCGCAACCGACGAGTTCATACGCAACTCGTGGTTTGGCCAGGAGGGCTGGCGCTGGATGTTCGGCATCACGGCGATACCGGCGCTCCTCTTTTTTGCCGGCATGATCTTCCTGCCCGAGAGTCCGCGCTCGCTCGCCAAGCTAGGCCGCGGCGAGGAGGCCCGCGCAGTCCTGACGAAGATTGGCGGGGCCGCCTACGCGGCCGCGGCCGTAGGGGACATCGAGTCCACCCTCGTCGCCGAACAGGCCCAGCAGGCCCGGTTCAGCGACCTCTGGGCCCCTGGACTCAGAAGGGTCATGGTCTTGGGCGTCACCCTGGCCGTTTTCCAGCAGTTCTGCAGCCTCAACGTGGTCTTCAATTACGCCGAGGAGATTTTCCGCGCAGCCGGTTACGATCTCTCGGGCGTATTGCAGAACATCGCCTGGACCGGCTCAATCAACCTGATCTTCACCCTCTTTGCCCTGGGAGCGGTCGACAAACGGGGCCGCCGTCCGCTCATGCTGATGGGCGCCGGCGGCCTGGCCCTGATTTATCTCGCGATGGGCGCCTGCTATGCCGGGGGCGTCAAGGGTCTTCCGCTTCTCCTGCTCGTTCTTGCCGCCATAGGTTGTTACGCGATGTCGCTCGCACCGGTCACCTGGGTCGTGATATCGGAGATATTCCCCAACCGCATCCGCGGGGCGGCCATGTCCGTCGCGGTCACGGCCCTGTGGATCGCCTGCTTCATCGTCACCTACACGTTTCCGCTTCTGAACCACTCCCTCGGCGCGGCGGGAACGTTCTGCCTTTACGCCGGCATCTGCGCCCTCGGCTTTGTCTTCATTCTCGCGAAGCTTCCGGAGACAAAGTGCAAGACGCTGGAGCAGATTGAGCGCGACCTGGTAACGTGACGCGCGCAGTGCCGCTGAGGGGCACGGAAGAACACTTTTCGCGGCTCGAGTTGGCCAAGACCCGGAACCCACGCCAAGCCGGCTGGGGGAACTTGTGGTTTTGCCACAAGTTCCCTCCGCGCCACGGAGGCGTGGAAGAGGCCAACAAGAGCCGCGAAAAGTGTTCTTCCGTCCTCCTCAGCCCGGCGATAGACGCAACGCAGACAATAGGTCGACGAAATCAGCGGGGGGCGGGGCGCGGAGGTCCAGCGCCTTCCCGGTCGTCGGATGGGTGAAGCGCAGGCGTTCGGCGTGCAGCATGACCCTCGGGGCGGGCGGAAGCAATGGGCCCGGCTTGAAACCGTACACCGCATCGCCGAGGAGCACGTGGCCAATCGACTTCAGATGGACCCGGATCTGGTGCGTGCGCCCCGTGTGGATCGCGCAGCGCAGCAGGGCCGCGCGCTTCCCGAATCGCTCGACGACGGTCCAGTCCGTGTGGGCCTCCCGCCCGCCTTCCCCCGGTTCGAACACGGTCATTTTGTGCCTCTGCCTTGGATGGCGGCCGACCGCCTTGCGAATGCTGCCCGCCGAAAGGGCCGGCGCCCCGGCGACAAGCGCCAGGTACTCCTTGCGCACGGAGCGCCCCGAAAACTGCTCCGCCAGGCCGCGGTGCGCCGCGTCGGTCTTGGCGACGAGGATGAGGCCCGAGGTCTCCTTATCCAGGCGGTGCACGATGCCGGGGCGCTCCACCCCGCCCACACCGCTCAGGGTCCCCGCGCAATGGGCAAGAAGCGCGTGGACGAGCGTGTCGCCGCCGGTGCCGGCGCCCGGATGCACGACCATGCCGGCGGCCTTGTTGACCGCTATAACCTGGTCATCCTCCCACAGGACATCGAGGGGCAGCGGGTTGGGCAGCATTTCCGCGGGCCTCGTTTCCGGCAGATTGAACTCGAGGAGGTCCCCGGCCCTGACAAGATCGCTCTGGCCAATGGCAACCCCGTTTTTCCGAACGAGCCCGACGGCGAACGCGCGTTGGATCGCCGAGCGGGAGTGCTCTGGAAACCCGGCGGCGAGCGCCCGGTCGGCCCGCAGGCGGCGGGCGCCGGCCTCAACGACAAGGCGGTTGCTCACGTCCGAACCTGTCCGGCCTCCGCCGCGAGGCGCTCGATTTCCGCAATAGCCGACGCACGCGCCGCGGCCGGGACGTCCGCAATCTGCCAGCCCGCGGCGGCGATCGACGCCAGTTCCGCCCGCGAAAAGCCGCCCTCATCGGCGAGCGCCGCGTACTCGCCGCAAATCGTGTTGGCGAAGCACAGCGGGTCGTCGGTGCTGACCGTGCACCGGACACCCGCCTCGCGAAGCCGGCGGAGCGGATGCTTGGCGATCGAGGGGACGACCCCGAGGCGCACGTTGCTGATCGGGCAGACATCGAAGGTGACGCCGCGGTCCCTTGCGAGTCGGACCGTGTCCGGATCCTCGATCGAGCGGACGCCGTGCTGGATGCGCGTGACGCCCAGCTGAAGGATCGCCTCCCTGACTCGCTCCGGCCCCCCGAACTCCCCGGCGTGGCACTTGGTCATCTTGCCTGCCGCGCGGAGGCGCTTCCAGGCCGCGGCGCTCCAGGGCTCGGTCGGCATCGCCTCGAATCCATGCAGGTCGACACCCGCAAGGTCCCTCCAGTTTTCCAAATCGTCGATGACCGCGCGCAGCGGCCCATCGTAGGCGTTGCGCGGCATTCCGGCAAACACGCGGACCTCCAGTCCCGCGGGGGCCGCCGAGCGGATGGCGGCGATGATCTCTGGCCCGGGTACGCCGATGAAACCCGTCACCGGCAGGTGGAAGCTAGTCTCCACATAAAAGACGTTCGCAGCCAGGTGCCGGGCAAACATGGTCTTTGCCGCCTGATGGTACCGGTCGGCCGAGTTGAACCAGGGCAGCGCGTTGTCCAGGAGGATCCGCTCGAACTCCGGGAAGCTCGGGTAGCGAAAATCCGGCCGGCGAAAAGGCGGATCCTCGGGGAACTTTTCCGGGCGCCAGGCCCGCAGCAGGTCGTACGGCAGTGCGCCCTCGACGTGAAGGTGCGTCTCCGTCTTTGGGAGCGCCTGGATGAAGGAGCTGAGTCCGCCGTCTGCCGGCATGGATGGGGCGGCTCTATTTCCCCGCGAGCAGGTATTCCGGGTTGAGCTTGTGCAGGGACTTCCCAACGAACATCCCGTCCTTGCGGATCAGCTTCCCATCGAACCAGATCTCGCCGCCGCCGTACTCGGGGCGCTGGATGCAGACCATGTCCCAGTGAACCTGCGACTTGTTTCCGTTCCCGCACTCCTCGTAGGCCTGCCCCGGGGTGAAATGGAACGAGCCCGCGATCTTCTCGTCAAAAAGGATGTCCCGCATCGGCTCGAGGATGTGTGGATTGAACCCGATGGCGAACTCGCCGACGTAGCGCGAACCCTCGTCGCTGTCGAGTATCTCGTTGAGGCGCTTCGTGTTGCTTCCCGTCGCCTCGACGATGCGGCCTTTTCTGAAAACGAGCCGGATATTGTCGAAGGACGAGCCCAGGTAAACGGTCGGGGCGTTGTACTGCACGACCCCCTCTACCGAGTCCTTGACCGGGCAGGAGAAGACCTCGCCGTCGGGGATGTTGCGCAGCCCGCCGCACTCCTCCGCCCCAATTCCCTTGATCGAGAAGCGCAGGTCGGTGCCCCCCGGGCCCTTGATGTGCACTTTGTCGGTGCGGCGCATCAGGTCGCCCAGCGCCTTCATGCCCGGTCCCATTCGCCTGTAATCGAGCGTGCACACGCGGAAGAAGAAATCCTCGAAGGCTTCCGTGCTCAGCCCGGCCTGCTGCGCCATCGCCGGAGTCGGCCAGCGAAGCACGACCCACTTTGTCTTTCCCACCCGGTGATCGAGGACGGGCTTCATCAGCCGGCTGATCAGCTGGATCTTCTCAGCGGGAACGTCGGATGACTCGAAGATGTTGTTCGAACCCCGCAGGGCGGCGTACGCGTCCATCTTCATCATCCGGGCCAGTTCCACCTGCGCGAGCGGCGCCACCTGGGCCTCGTCGGCCTCCAGCGCCAGTTCGCGCGAAATGCGCGCCCGGTTCAAGTTGACGAACGGCTTGGCGCCGAGGCGCCTGACCGCCCGGATAAGCGCGACGACGATCTCGTCGGGCACGTCGAAAGCGTCGATGAGCGCCTTCTCCCCCTTTTTCAGCGCCATGGAATAACCTGCAAGGCCCTCGGCGAGGGTCTGATAGCGTGGGTCGATGATCATTTGCCCGAATATCAATGCCGGGGCGCCCACGGCCGCAACGCTATTTAGCCTGCATCCATCACAAAACCGATGAAGATTGCGCAAGATCGTCGAGCGAAAAGGACCGAAGGCGACCGAGCTGTGCTAAGAGCACAGCGCAGGGAGCCAGAGGACCTTTGCGCCGACGAGATTGGGCAAGATGCGTCGGAATTTGTGATGGATGCAGGCTAGGCCCGCCGCAGCGCGTCCTGAGGGAAGCAGATCCGCCCGACCGCCTCGTCGAAGTCGGCCGCCCCCCGGATGATCTCGATCTCGAGGCGCAGGTAATAGACGGGCAGCGGGATGCCTCCCGTCGGAGGGAGCCGCACGGCGTCCTTCTCGGTCGTCAGCAGGCACTCCGCCCCCTCCTGCCTGGCCAGGGCGTCCAGGGCCGCCAGGTCCTCGGGGGTGTACCGGTAGTGGTCGAGGAACCTTTCCCGGCCCATGACCAACGCGCCCAGGTCCCTCAGAAATTTCTCAAAGCTTTCCGGGGTCGCGATCCCGCTGAACGCGAACACCCGCCGGCCCTTCAGCCATTCGAGCGGCTGCCGGGCGCCCGGGGTCTCGCCGCCCGCGTCGCAGCGCTGGAGGTACTTCGGCCTGTGGGCGCACTCGATTATGTCCGCCTCGGGATTGTTGCGCGCGATCAGCGCCTCCAGTTCCGCATCCCGCCGTCCGTTCGACTTGGTGAGAAAGACGTAGTTCGCCCGTTTCAAATGCTTGACCGGCTCCCGCAGGATTCCCCGCGGCAGAAGCCGTCCGTTCCCGAACGGGTTCGTCTTGTCAACCAGCAGCAGGTTGAGCCGCCCCTTGAGCGGCAGGTACTGAAACCCGTCGTCCAGGACCAGCGTGTCGCAGCCGAAGCGCTTGATGGCGTAGGCACCCGCCTTGACGCGGTTCTTGTCGACCAGGACGACGACCCCGGGGAGGTTGCGGGCGAGCATGTACGGCTCGTCGCCCGCCTGCTCGCTGTCGAGCAGCACCTGGACTCCGTCGCTCACAATCCTCGGCGGGGGCTCGGCGGTGTGGGTCAGCCCGTGCCAGATCTTCTCCCAGAAGGGGGGCGCCTTGCTTTTGTAGCCCCGGCTGAGGATCGCCACCTTCCGTCCCCGGTCGCGCAGCGCCCGCGCAAACTTCTCCACGACAGGCGTCTTTCCGGTCCCTCCCACCGTAAGGTTGCCGACCACCACGACGAGGCAGCCAAGGTGCTGGTCATGGAAGATGCGCGTCCGGTACAGCCACAGGCGCAGCTGCACGATTCCGTTGAAAATCCACGAAAGGCCCTGGAGGAGGGCGCCGTAGATCGCCGCGCCCGTGTCGGCGCGGCGCCCCAGCACAACATCCACCGTGTATAGCTCGAACGCCTGGAATTTCTTCTTGATCAAGGATAGCGCCATGGGCCGGACAAACAATCAGTCACCTTTCAAACACCAATGAATGTTGACGCGCAAGCCCGGGTAAACTGTTTTTGGTGTGCCTACGCGCACACCCATGAGCTACAAATTATTCATTCCCGGCCCGGTGGCCGTTTCGGAAAAGACCCTGCGGGCGATGGCCCAGCCCATGATCGGGCACCGCAGCACGGACTTCGTCGCGCTCTACCAGTCCATCCAGCCCGGGCTTCAGGCGCTCTTCGGGACAAAGGACCCGGTCTACCTGTCGACCAGCAGCTCCTGGGGCGTGATGGAGGGCTCCGTCCGGAACGTGACCCGCAGGAAGGTCCTAAACTGCATGAACGGGGCCTTCTCCGACAAATGGAACGACGTCGCCCTCCGATGCGCCCGGCCCGCCGGCGCCATCAAGTTCGAATGGGGCCAGCCCGTCGATCCGGAGGCCCTCCGGCGCGAGCTGGCCACGAGCGCCTACGATGCCGTGACAATCATCCACAACGAGACTTCCTGCGGCTGCATGAGCGATCTGCCCGCACTCATGGCCGTCCTGCGCCAGTTCCCGGACGTGATTTCGGTGATCGATGCAGTGAGTTCGCTCAGCGCACTGCCGATCCCGAAGGATGAACTCGGCATCGATGTCCTGATCACCGGCTCCCAGAAGGCGCTGGCGATTCCGCCGGGACTGTCGTTCCTTTCCGTTTCAAAGCGGGCGCTCGCCCGGGCGGCGCAGACTGACGGGCGCGGGTACTACTTTGATTTCCTCGAGTTTCAAAAAAATCACGAATCCGGGATGACACCGAGCACGCCCGCGATCCCGCACATCTACGCCGTGAAATCGAAGCTCGAGGACATCGCGGCCGAAGGCCTGCCGACGCGCTATGCCCGGCACGCGCGGCTGAACCGGACGGTTCGAGACTGGGCATTCGCAAAGGGTTTCAAGCTCTTCCCGAGGGAAGGTTATGGCTCGGTGACTCTTAACTGCTTCTCCAATACCCTGAACGTCGACCTGCCTGCCCTTAACAAGACCCTTAAAACAAAGCACCGCATGGTGATTGACGGCGGCTATGGAAAACTGAAGGGAAAGGCCTTCAGGATTTCCAACATGGGCGACGAGACCGACGAGACGATCGCGGAGCTTCTCACGGCCCTCGACAGCACCCTGGCGGAGACCCCCACCCTGAAGGTGGCCTCTTAGCCGCCCTGCCGGCCGCCGGGTTCCCATTCCCAAAATGGCTCCCCGCAGAATCCGAAATGCCCCGCGTCGGCTGCTCTTCTCCCTAGCCGCAGCGATGGCCGCCTGTGCTGCCCCGGCAATGCCGCTTTGGGCGCAGGACGACGGGCAAACGGCTCCGGTTGCCCCGCCGTTCTCCGAGGCGAATTCGCCGGCCCTTTCGGCCGCCTCCGATCAGCCTCCCGTCAACATGGATCCGGTGGTTGTCCGCTCGCCCAAGCTCCCGGGAATCCTGGGAAAGGTCCTTGGGTACAGCTGGAACGTGAGCGAAATCACCTCCGGCAGCAACTTCCACATCCGGCGCGGTGAAATCGTGGACGCGATCGGTTTTCGGCACCTTTACCTGGAGAAGAATCCGGGCGAGAGGGCTGTCGTGGTCGTGGTCACGATGCCGCCCGACCGCCACGTCACACAGGTAGTCGTCGCCTACTCAAAGAATTCAGTGCTCCACCTGAAGAGCGCAGCCCTGGGGGATATTCGCCCGCCCAGCCTGACCGTGGCGGACATCGATCATCCGGACAAGATCCGAAAATTCGTCCAGGACATCCGCGACTCCCAATTGCTGGAGGGCGGGATGGTGATCAACTACGGGGGAACGGATCAGATTTCCATCGACCGGGCGACCGGCCGCCTGCGCCTCGTGACCCAGGGCACTTTGATCGCCGAGGCCGAGGAATCGGGAATCTATTCCAACCTCTCATACGGCGGCGGCCAGCCGCTCTACCGCGGTTCGGCGCAGGACATGGTGGACTCCGCCTTCCACTGGCTCAACGACATGGACAAGGTCGGGCTGATTCCCGTTGCCCTTGCCAAGGTCGATGTGCTCCGCCTGGGCCAGCGGCCCCGCCGCGGGACCGGCGCCCAGACCATCATCGAGGACGGCGTCGTCTTCGACTGGGATGGAGTCCACTACTTCTACAACGACCATGCCGGGACCCTGGCCATGCCCATACCCCGGAATCCGGTCACCGCCACACCCTACCTGGTGATCCGGAACGGCGATCTTCTGGAGTCGCTGTATTTCCTTGAAACCTACGGCAGACAGCATCCGGAGGAATCCGTGGCGCTGCTTCCTCCCCTCCGCGGGGCCCCCGCGGCCGCCGTGTACACCCGCACCGGCAGGCTCTGGCTTATGAGCCCGTTTCTGGGCCGATTCGCGATGCTCCCTGCAACCTTCAAGATCGAACAGACCGAAGCCCTCGAGATCGTGCACCAGGCGCTCATAAAGCGCGAATTGCAGAAGGCGCGGAGCGGGACTGCGGGCCGGCCCGCGGATGGGATTGCGCAGGCCCTGCCCGGCGACAGCTGGAACGAACAGGTGCGCAGGGCCTACCTGGCCTTCAGGGATCTGGGGATTCCCGTCAGGTTTGTGGAGAATTCCAGGGGCTTTCCGGGCGTTCGGGTCACCTACAAGGGCCGTGAATATTCCTATTTTTCGCCCGAGAAGACGGGGACCCGCGGCCCCAACGGCTAGGAATGCCGATTTCGGAGCGAGCGGCCATCCCAGGGCGGCGTTACACCGACACCGTGATGGATGGATTCTGCTCAACGCCCCGCTGGCATGTCTAGGTGCTATCATATTGTTCATTAAACCATTATGCGTATCCAAGCTTTCGATCCATCACTTCGGCTGATGAATATGCGTCTTTCTCCATTGCCGATCGTTGTTGGATCCTTTCCAGACTTGGTTATTCTAACCCTAACTCCTGCATCCATGAAAATGACACTTCTGTCGCCGCTCTGTCTTGTCATTTGGGTTCTCTGTCCCGGTTGCACTTCCCCCCAATCGGGCTCCGCCAAATCCGATTCAAACTTGGGCCTGAACAGCACTATCTATCTGCAAAACGCTCACGCAAATCTGTCCGAAGGCAACACCCTTGGCCAGAACCCCAAGACGGTCGTCGGCACGCCCGCCTTCAACCAGATGATTGGCGATTTCGAGTCGTACAGGGAGAACATGACCATGGTGGTCCAGGACGAGGCGGACACACGCAGGGAGCGGGACGAATTCAGCACCTTGATCGACGTTGCTGAGCAGGCGGTGAAGGCAAAGGACAGCGATGAGCAAATCCATCTGTTCGGCAACTATCTGTACGACAGCCGCAATTTTCTCATCCGGTATCCGGATTATCCCGGGGACAAGCACCTTTGGGTCCTTCGCGGGGTGGCCGCGCTGAGATTGAACAAGCCGGTTGTCGGCTACGAGGCCGGACGGGTGCTCTTCGCCCTGCCGGCAGAGGAGCGCGCCGATCCGCATGTCGCAAAAATCCTGGACGCTCTGGATAAGCAGGGCTGGCTTGCCAGGGACAAGCTCGCCGCGGACAAGCCGGCCAACTGACGTCCCGCCGGATCGGCGGGGCCCGGGCCTGCCGCCTCAGGCGATTTTTGTGCTGCAGGGCTTTTTTTTGACACCTGCCGGTCGGGGATGATTTGCCGGTTTTCCCTCGGCAATCGGCCCGCGACGGACCGTTCGGACCCCTGCTGCACGGGACTGTGCTATATTGGTCCTGGCGGATCGGTGAGATTGGATAGTGCTTGCACTCCCGCCCGCCGCCGCCTAACCGCTCCCCTCTTCATGAAGTCACTCATCATCGCCGAGAAGCCGTCGGTGGCCGCCGATCTCGCACGCGCCCTGGGCAAAGTGCCCAAGAAAGGGGACCATTTTGAAAACGACGAGTACGTGATCTCGTCGGCGGTCGGCCACCTCGTGGAATTGCAGATGCCCGAGGACATCGACAAGAAGAAGTACGGCTTCTGGCGGCTCGAGGTGCTGCCCATCATTCCGGAGAAATTTCAGCTGAAGCCGATCGAGGATTCGAAGGAGCGCTTTGAACACCTGAAAAAGCTCCTCGCAAGGAAGGACATCGAGCTGGTCATCAACGCCTGCGACGCGGGCCGGGAGGGCGAACTGATCTTCGCCTACCTCTACCAGTTGACCAAGTGCAAGCTGCCGGTGAAGCGCGCCTGGATGCAGACAATGACTTCCGGGGGCATTCGCGAGGCGTTCAAGAACCTGCGCGAAGGATCCCAGATGGCCGGCCTCGCCGACGCGGCGCGCTGCCGCAGCGAAAGCGACTGGCTGATCGGGATCAACGGCACGAGGGCCCTGACCAAACGCATGTTCGGATCCCGTGCGGGAAACGTCGCCTCGGTCGGAAGGGTTCAAACCCCCACCCTTGCGATCGTCTTCGCGCGCGAACTTGAGATTCGCAACTTCAAGCCGCGGGCGTTTTGGCGCGTCACGGCCGCATTCGACGTCACGAACGGCGTCTATGAGGGAGTCTACCAGAGGCCCGACTTCAAGAAGGCCGAGGGGGACGAGCACGACCGGATCGACCGAATCTGGGAGAAGGCCCTGGCCGAGGCGGTCTATGCGGCATGCCAGGGGCATCCGCCGGCCGACGTCACCGAGGAAAGGAAGGCGAGCACGCAGGCATCGCCCCGCCTTTACGACCTGACCACTCTCCAGCGGGAGGCCAACAACCGCTTCGGGCTGCCGGCCCGGCGCACGCTCCAGATAGCGCAGGCGCTCTACGAGCGGCATAAGATGATCACCTACCCGCGAACGGACTCGCGGGCGCTGCCCGAGGATTACATCCCGACCGTCCGCGAGGCGCTCGGCAACCTGAAGGGCGACCTCGCGGGCCATGCGGCAAAGGTCCTGGAAGAGGGCTGGCTCCGCCCGAACAAGCGGATCTTCAACAACGCCCAGATATCCGACCACTTCGCAATCATCCCGACGATCACCGAGACGAAGCATCTCGAGGACATGGAGGCGAAGATCTTCGACATGATCGCAAGGCGGTTTGTGGCGGTCTTCTATCCCTCGGCGGAGTTCGACATCACCACCCGCCTGAGCGTCGTCTCCGGCCACACCTTCAAGACCGAGGGCAAGGTCCTGACCTTCCCCGGCTGGCTCGCCGTCTACGGGAAGACAACGATCGAGGAAGGCGCGGAGGACTCGAAGGCGCTCCCGGCCCTGGTCCCGCAGGATTCCGCCAACGGCGTTGCGAAGGCGAAGACCCTTGAGGCCATCCTTCACGACGAGACGACCAAGCCCCCGCCAAGGTACACCGAGGCCACGCTCCTGTCGGCCATGGAAGGCGCCGGAAAACTGGTCGACGATGAGGAGCTCGCCGAGGCAATGAAGGAGCGGGGCCTGGGCACGCCTGCCACCCGGGCCGACACGATCGACGGGCTCATCAACCAGAGGTACATGGACCGCGCCCAGCGGGAGCTCATCCCGACGGCCAAGGCCGAGCAGCTGCTTCAGTTCCTGACGGCCGTAAGGGCCGAGGCGCTCACGAGCCCGGCCATGACCGGGGAATGGGAATTCAAGCTCCGCCAGATCGAGCACGGGAAATTCACACGGCCCGAGTTCATGCGCGAGGTGGCCGACCAGACCCGCGGAATCATCGAACGCGTGAAGTCCTTCGAGGAGGACGACACGGCGGCCCGCGTCACCGACATCCTTTCCCCGACGGACGGCAAGCCCATGCGGGAAACCCTGCGCGGCTACAAGTCGCAGGACGGGGAACTCATGATCTACAAGGTGATCGGCGGCCGCCGGATGGAGGAATCCGAAGTGCGCGACCTCCTTTTGAAGGGCCAGATCGGCCCCCTCGACGGGTTCCGCTCCGCGAAATCCGGCCGCTCCTACAGCGCAATCATCCGTTACAATGCCGAGGAGAAGAAGGCGGAGTTCGTTTTCGACGGGCAGCGCGACGGCAACGGCGCGATCAAGATCGACTTCACTGGGCTCCAGCCGGTGGCAACCGCACCCGAGCGTTTCGGAGCGGGAGCGCAGGTATACGAGACGCCCCAGAGCTACGTCGTCCGCCGAGTCGAGAAT
>Ga0302320_10002984_pt1 | contig 39481 bp, 34 predicted proteins | sample Bog_T0_3_FD_202130 | JGI IMG/M metagenome (GOLD analysis project Ga0302320, IMG submission 202130) | Peat permafrost microbial communities from Stordalen Mire near Abisko, Sweden - Bog_T0_3 | ecosystem: Environmental > Terrestrial > Soil > Wetlands > Peat | place: Sweden: Abisko, Stordalen Mire... | reverse complement strand
GGATCGCGCCGATCAGGAAATTCACCGTGCTGACGATCGCCAGCGCCGACGGGCCGGCATCGCGCAGATTGCCCAGCAGATCGACCGCCCGCATCCGCGCCCGCCCGGTCAGCGCCAACGCCCCGCCCGCCGCCGTCATTGCCAGCAGCGTGGACAGCGCACCGATCTCGTTCAGCAGATCGATCGTGCCGCCGCCAACCCAAGCCAACGGCCGGAACCGCCGGCGCGCGGCAGGTTTCGGCTCCGCCACCCGGTCCGGCAGCAGGCCAAGCAGTTTGCGCGCCGAACCGGGCAGCGCGGTCGTATCCACCTTCAGCCCGGCCGCCACCGCCGCCCGTTCGGCATCCCAGAGAAACGCGATCAGCCCGCTGTCCCATCGCCCCAGATCAGCCGAATCGAATCCAAGAGTGTTTCGCGCCGGCACCGATGCCAGCCCATCCGCGGGAAACACCGGAACGCGGCCGGATTGCGCGATCCAGTTGCCGGTAACCACCAGCACTGCGCCCCGCTCTGAACCATGCACCTGCCAGGCCGGCGCGCGGTCCGACGCCGCGGGACTCGGTGGCGTGCGCATGATCAAAAGCCGATCTTCGGATCCGGTAACATCGGCCGTTCATGGACGCAGCCGGATCGGTCGGCAAGCCGCCTCGTGCGCACCCTTCCGTCAGTTCGATGCAACCACGAAAAAAACCACCGCCTCGGCCAGGATTGCACGGCGGTCCCATAGCGGGACGCCGTCACGCCAAACCGAGCGACGAAAAGCCGCACTTTTCCCGAGGCCTTCGTCGACCCTTCACGAATGGCCGTGACCCCCGGCCAGCCCGCGCGCAAATCAGCCGGTTTGTGACCTTGGTGACAGTGTCAGCCATCACGAAGCGGCAACGTCGAGACATCAGCAACCTGCCGCAGGAGGCAAACATGGCTCGCCTAACCAAACGTTCCGCCGCTATTTTTCTGTTGATGACCGGGACCGCTGCCGCGGCGCCTGTCTATACAGTCCAGAACATTGTCGATCCGGACGGCAACGGCTTCACCGAGGTGTTCGGCATCAACGACGCCGGCGCCGTTGTCGGCACCGATAATGCCGTCGCGAACCAGGGGTTCACGCTGTCGCCGAACGGCAAGTTCACCCCCGACAACGTCGGCGGCGCCCAGCAAACGCAAGTGACCGGCATTGCCGGCAACAACACAACCGTCGGCATCTTCGTGGACCAAAATGGCACCACGCAGGGCTTCGCACAAACCGTGACGACCACCGGGACCCAGACATCGCCCTATAATCAACCCGGAACCGCCTTCAACCAGTTACTCGGGGTCAGCGCCAATGGCAGCCAGTTTGCCGGCTATTCATCAATTGACCCGATGGGACAGGTGCTGCAGAAGGCCTATGTCGGATCCATTCAGAACCATACGTTCACCGACGTGAACCATCTGCTGCCGGTGAACGTCAACAGCCAGGCAACCGGCGTGAACAACACGGGCGAAATCGTCGGCTTCTTTCAGCCGTCGACCACCACAAGTATTGGCTTCGAGGATATCGGTGGCACCATCGGCACAGTCGATCCCTATGGGTCGACCTTCACCCAGGCACTCGGCATCGCCTCGGATGGGGAGGTTGTCGGCTTTTACGTTGATGGCGCGAATATCCAGCACGGCTACGTCGACATCAATGGCACAATCACGACCTTCGACCCAGCCGGGTCGGCCAGCACGACGATCAACGGTGTCAACGACCTCGGCCAGATCGTCGGTTTCTACACCACCGCCGACGACACCGTTGTCGGCTTCGTCGCAACCCCGCAGACAACCGTTCCCGAACCTGCGTCCATAACCCTGTTAGGACTAGGCCTGCTCGGCCTGCGCCGGGTCAGCCGGCGCCGATTTGTTTTGATACCGTCATGTTAGCGTGGCACGTAGCCAAGTGAGCCGTCCGGCGACAGAATCCGTTCTGCCGCCGGCCCGGTTTTACGAACGTCGCTACAGCACCTCGTCCGTCACCACGTTGAACCCCACCAGCGCGCTTGGCCCAAAAATCGTCGACAGCGCCACGTCTGTCGCATCCCGCCCCCGAGCCATCAGGATGCGGCCGATGCGCGGGGTGTTGTGGCGCGCATCGAAGGTGTGCCAGTGCCCGCCCAGATACGCCTCGAACCACGCGCTGAAATCCATCGGGAAATCCACCGGTGGAATGCCGATATCGCCCAGATAGCCGGTACAATACCGGGCCGGAATGTTCATGCAGCGGCACAGGGTGATCGCCAGATGCGCGAAATCGCGGCACACCCCGCGCCCCTCTGCATGGCCGGCAAATGCGGTCCGTGTCGGATCGGCATGCTGATAGCCGAACTCGATCCGGTTATGCACATAATCGCAGATCGCCTGCACCCGCGGCCACCCTTCCCAGGTATGGCCAAACAGCGACCACGCCAGGGCGCTCAGCCGGTCGGTCTCGCAGTATCGGCTGCCCAGCAGATACACCAGCGTATCCTCCGGCAGGTCCTGGATCGCATGTTGCCGCGCATTCGGAACGACCGCATCCCGCGTGCCGGGATCGCTGACCAGAAACTGCGTCGAAATCCGCAGCCGACCGGCCGGGGCAACGATGCGGTGGCAGATATTACCGAACCCGTCCCGGTATTCGCTGGCACCGATCGGCGGATCGAACGAAATCGGGTGCGGACCGATCACGTCCGGCATGCGGGACGGATGGACGCTCAACGCCAGCAGCATCGGCGTTGGCTGCGGACACTCATAGGTGATGTCATAACCGGCGCGGATTTTCACGAATTAAACTCTCCGAAGAAGGAGTGATGAAACGTGGCGGGATTGTCGCGGTTGGGGTCACAACCGCGCGAGTCTGCACATTTCGCAGCCGATCGCCCGCCCCGGTGCGGCTCAGCCAGGCCCTCGGCGGGCAGTTCCATTATTGATCCGGAACGGTGTCACCACGCCCCGCCTCCGGCGTTACGGCTCACCACCAGTTTGAAGGAGACGAACATGCCGGACACCATCGCCGCGATCGCCAAGCGTCATGGCTTCAGCCCTGAAGCCGCCCGCGCCGTTGCCGAGGCGCTGCGCCGCGGCGGCGGCGGCATGGCGCAGTTCAGCCACCCCGAACTCGGCGGCACCGGCCAGTGGGCTGCGGGCGGCATGATCATGATCGGCGACATGTTCAACAATGGCCTGAAAGATCGGGTGGCCGCGCTGTGCAGCGACCTCGCGGCGGTCCCCGGCCCGGTGCCCGCCGCGGCCGAGGACCAGCCCGGCACGTGGTGGCCGGAAGGTCTCGGCGCCGCCTCGGCCACCGGCGGGCAGAACGACATGCGCTATGCCTGCTTTCCCGACACGCGCCGTCTGGCGGTGATGCGCGACGGCCGCGTGCACATCTACGACACCGGCGAGCACCGCCTCGGCGGCTTCTCCCAGCAGCAAAGCGGCCGCCAGAGTCTGGCGTTCACCAGCCAGACCGGCCCGGTGCGGCTGGAGGATCTGAAGGAAATCTAACCGGCGGGCGGCGCCACACCCTTGATCTGGGTGCGGTGCATGATCCGTCGCGACGCAGCATGGAACGGGTCGCGCCGGTGCATGGTGCAGCGGTTGTCCCACAGCACCAGGTCACCGACCCGCCAGCGATGCGTGAAGCTGATCTCCGGCCGCGTCGCATAATCCCAGATCGCATCCAGCAATAAATCGGAGTCCGCCAGCCCCATCCCCTCGATCCAGGCCATCCGCCGCCGCCCCAGATACAGCATCCGCCGCCCGCTCTCTGGATGCGTGCAGACCAGCGGGTGCAGCGTCCCCGGCGCCTGCCGCGGATCGTCCGTCGGCGCCACGCCCTGCCGCACATAGCCGCCGCTGTTATACGTGCCGTCATGCTTCACCAGCAGCCCCGCCACCCTTTCCCGCAGCGCCTCCGGCAACGTCTCGAATGCCGCATACATATCACAAAATGACGTATCGCCGCCGCTCGGTGGTATCTCCAGCGCAAACAGCATGCTCGCCTTCGGCGGCGCTGCCAGATACGACATGTCGGTGTGCCAGACCGCCTCGCCGGCGCCGAGGCTGCCGATCGCCACGCCATTTTCAATCACGTTCGAAACGACATAGATCTCCGGCAGGCCCGGCACGAAGCGCTGCCCGTTCTCCTGCACCGGCGCCTCATCGAGGTCGCCGAACCGGCGGGAGAACGCAATCAGGTCCGCATCCGACAGCGCCTGGCCAGGGAACACCAACACCTGGTGCGCGATCCACGCCCGATGGATCGCTGCGAAATCGGCATCCGTGATCGCGCGCAGATCCACCCCGGAGACTGTGGCGCCGAACGTGCGACCGGCCCCCAGCGGAACGGCCCTGAACGCCGCAATGGTGCTGCTCATCCGATTCAGCCTCTCGCTTCGATCTATATTATTCTACGGTTCGTTTCCGCCTTTCGTCAATTTTGCTGATTTCCCGCGAAATGCCCACATTGCGAACCGGACATGGAAAAATTTTGATACACGTTCCCAGAAATTTGATTGGCTGCGGCGCCGCCCGCTGATTGTATAGTTCGGTCCATATCGACGATCCGCTAACGGTGGCTGCTGCGTCCGCCCGGGGCGCCGCGACATCGATGGCGGAACAGCACCTGTTGCTGCCCCGCACTGGCGCGGCCTGTCGAACCATTGGGGCAAAGGAAGCAGAGTCCGCATGACCACGATTTCCAAAACCATAACGTCAGCGGTCCATTATGGTATCGGCGCAAACTACGGAACCAGGGCATATTATTATACTGCGCCGTTAACGATCACCAATACGGGGTTTATCGACTTCGACCGTAACGGCAGCGCGGCCGTGCTCGGCACCGGCGCCAGCAGCCTCGTCAACGACGGCTCGATCGTCGGCGCCGCCTTCGCCGTGGCCGGCGTCGACATCACCGGCGCCGGCACCGTCATCAACAACGGCCTGATCCAGGGCTACTTCGATGGTCTGGAAATGGCCGGCCCCGGCTCCGTGACGAATTCAGGCAGCATCGTCGCCCGCTATGAAAGCCCGCTGTCGGGCGGCGGCGGCCTGATCATGCCGGGCGGCGGCACCTTCACCAACGACAAATCCGGCTTCGTCAATTTCGGTGTCCTGCTCAATGTCAACAACGACGGCACCGCCGCCAACGCCACCCTGATCAACGCCGGAACGATCACTGACGGCGTCGTGGTGAACTCGAATTTCCATTACAATGTCGTGACGGGCCAGGTGGTGGTGGATTACATCGGCACCGGCACGATCTTCGATTCCGGAACGATCAGCGGCGGCCCCAACAGCGCCGGCATCGCCATCGCCATGGACGGCAGCAACGAGGTGCTGGTGCTGCAATCCGGCTACGTCCTGAACGGCCCCGTTATCGTCGGGGGCACCTACCCGCACACGCTCGAACTGATGAGCAACACCGGTGCCCCGGTCACCGTCAACTTCAACCCGAATTCGTTCCAGGGCTTCGGCACCGTCGGTTTCTATCCCGGCATCAGCAACGCCGGCACTCTCGCACTCGCCACCGCGGCCGACCGGCCCGGCACCATCACCGGCTTCACCGCCCCGGCAAACGTCATCGACCTCAAATACATCAGCGACACCGGCCACGACGCCACCGCCATCCGCAATACTGGCAACGACCAACTGACGGTCACCGGCGACAGCGGCTCCACCATCCTCCAGCTTGACCCCGCCGAGGACTACAGCGGCCTGCTGTTCGAGGCCGTCCCCGACGCTGCCGGTACCGGCACCGACGTCATCCCGGTGATTTGTTTCTGCGAAGGCACCCGCATCGAACTCGAAGACCGGGAGGCGCCGATCGAAACCCTGCACATCGGCGACCGCGTCAGGCTGTTCGACGGCAGCGTCGTGCCGATCGTCTGGATCGGGCAGGGGCGGGTGCTTGTCCCCAGGGGCCGCCGCACCGCCGCCACCCCGGTCATCGTGCGTCAGCACGCCCTCGCGCCTAACATACCCAACCGCGACCTCTGCCTCACCAAGGCGCATGCGCTCTTTATCGACGGCGTGCTGATCCCGGTGGAATTCCTGGTCAACCACCGCTCCATCGTCTGGGACGACCGCGCCCGCGAAGTCGCGATCTATCACATCGAACTCGAAACCCACGCCGTGCTGGTCGCCAACGGTGCACCGTCCGAGAGCTACCGCGACGACGGCAATCGCTGGCTGTTCCAGAATGCCAACAGCGGCTGGCAGCTCCCACCGAAACCCGCCTGCGCGCCGGTCCTCACCGATGGCCCGGTGGTCGATGCGGTCTGGCAGCGCCTGCTTGAACGGGCTGAGCCGAGCATCAGGCTGTCCCTTACCGGCGACCCCGATCTGCACCTGCTGGCCGACGGGCGCCGCCTCGATCCGGTTGCACGGAGTGCCGAAGCGGCGGTGTTTTGCCTGGCCAGGCCGCCGCAGACCCTGCGCATCGTCTCGCGCGCCGCCGCCCCGCAGGAACTTGGCACCAGCCGCGATCCCCGCCACCTCGGCGTCGCACTGCGCCGGATCACGCTGCGCCAGGGCGACGATATCCAGATTGTCGCCGCCGATCATGCTGGCCTGACCGACGGATTCCATGCATTTGAAGCCGGTAATGGCCTCCGCTGGACCACCGGAGATGCCATCCTGCCGCCAGAAACCTTCGCCGGCCTCGACGGCGCCATCATCCTCGAACTCGCGATCGGCGGCACCACCTGGTACCGCGCCGGCGAACCGCGGCTGAAAGTCGCCTAACCGCCCGGTACGTCCTTGGTCAGCAGTGCCGGATAGTTCACGTCCGGACGGCCCTCGAGGATCTTTTCCTCGTCTTCCATCGGCTCGTCGTCATGGGGGGGAACCAGCTTCGGGTCCTTCGCAGCGATCGTATCTTTGTTGCCCGTCGAGTCAGACATGCTTTTCTCCCGGTAAAAGCGCCGGTCTGGCGCGGGAACAATCGCCGGTTAGCCATCCCTCCGGTTGTGGCACACCCGAAAGGACCAGCCAAGACAAGTGTCAACGATAGTGTACACGTCTTTTCGCACTGCACAATATGTTTTCGCCACCAAACCACCCCGCCCCGGACAGAAACACGCCCTCCCCGGACAGAAACACTCTGGCCGGATCACAGTGACACAAGCTAACCTCACCCCAATCAACGAAAACGTGAGGCAGCGACAACATGCGGCGTTTGGGCAATTCGGTGGGACCCGCCGCCGTCCTCGGCGTCGCATTGCTGCTCAGCGGATGTAAGAAAGCCAACCAGTACGCTCCGCCGCCGCCGGCCAAGGTCTCGGTCGCCAAACCAGTCGCCGAAACAATCACCCGCTATCTTGAAGCCACCGGCAACACCGCCCCGGTCGCCTCGGTCGACCTGGTCGCCCGGGTCGAGGGCTTCCTGCAAGGCATTAGCTATAGCGACGGCGCCCAGGTGAAGACCGGTGCTATCCTGTTCACCATCGAACCGCTGCCGTATCAGGCCAAGCTGCAGCAGGCCCAGGCCGCCGAGGCCGGGTCGCAGGCCACCCTGGTCAACGCGCAGGCGAATTTCGACCGCAATCAGGCGCTGCAGCGCAATTCGGTCGCCTCGGTGCAGAATCTCGATGACGCCCGGGCTCAGCGCGATACCGCACAGGCCAACGTCGTCCAGGCCCAGGCCAACACCCAGATCGCGGCCATCAACTACAGCTACACCCGCGTGCTCGCGCCCTTTGACGGCCGGGTCTCGGCGCATCTGGTCTCGGTCGGCGAACTCGTCGGCACCCAGCCGACGAAACTCGCCACCATCGTCCAGATGAACCCGATGTATGTCACCTTCAATGTCAGTGAGCAGGAGGTCATCCGCATCCGCGGCGACGCCACCAATACCGGACGGCGCGGTGCCGAGATCCAGAAGATCCCGGTCGAGATCGCCCTGCAGGGTGAAACCGGCTACCCGCACCGCGGCCACATGGACTACGTCGCGCCGACCGTCGATGCCGGAACCGGGACGCTGCTCGCGCGCGGCATTCTCGACAACGAAGACGGCGTGTTGCTGCCCGGCTACTTCGCCCGCGTCCGCGTTCCCCTGGGAACCGGCGTGCCCGCCCTCCTGATTCCCGACGCCGCGCTCGGCGCCGACCAGGGCGGCCGCTATGTGCTGGTCGTCGGTCCCGATCACGTCGTGGCCCAGAAACGCGTCACCATCGGCCCGGTCGAGGGCCGCCTGCGGGTGATCGACAGCGGCCTGACGCCAGACGACCTTGTGGTGGTTGACGGGTTGCAGCGCGCCGTCCCCGGCCAGACCGTCGAACCCGCCACCGTGACCGCCACGGCCGCCGCCCCATGATCGCCAAATTCTTCATCGAGCGCCCGGTCCTCGCCAACGTCCTGGCGATTCTGTTCGTGCTGATCGGCGGCGTGTCGCTGTTCACCTTGCCGATCGCCCAGCTTCCCGACGTCGTGCCGCCCACCGTCCAGGTCACCACCCGCTACCCCGGCGCCAGCGCCACCGACGTCATGAACACAGTCGCCCTGCCGATCGAGCAGCAGGTCAACGGCGTCCAGGGCATGCTGTATATGCAGTCCAACAGCGCGTCCGACGGCACGTACTCCCTCATCGTCACCTTCGCCATCGACACAGACCTGAATTTCGCCCAGGTGCTGGTGCAGAACCGCGTCGCCAGCGCCATGGCCTCCCTGCCGCAATCGGTCCAGGCGCAGGGCGTGAACGTCCAGCAGCGCTCCACCGCCATCCTCGGCATCGTCACCCTGACTGCCGACAATCCGGCGTACGACGGCCTTTATCTGAGCAATTACGCCGCCATCAATCTCCAGCAGGACTTGGCGAGGCTGCCCGGAGTCGGCACCGTCACCGTGTTCGGCGCCGGCCAGTACGCCATGCGGATCTGGCTCGATCCCGGCCTGATGCAGTCGCGCAGCCTTACCGTCAGCGACGTCACCTCGGCCCTGCAGCAGCAAAGCGCCCAGGTCACCGCCGGCCAGATCGGCGCCCCGCCCGCCGCCGGCCAGGATTTTCAATATACGCTCAATGTCGCCGGCCGCCTCAACTCCCCCGCCGAGTTCGAAAACATCATTGTCAAAACCGGGGCAGACGGCGCCGTCACCCGCATCCGCGACATCGGCCGTGTCGAGCTCGGCGCGCAAACCTACGGCCAGGCCTTCAGCGCCAACGGCAAGCCGGCCGCCGGCATGGCCATTTTCCAGTCGCCCGGCGCCAACGCCCTGACCGTGATGAACGAAGTCCGCAGCAAGATGGCGCAACTGTCGCGCGCCTTCCCGCAGGGCGTCCGCCACGACATTCCGTTCGACACCACCAAATTCGTCTCCGCCTCGGTGGACGAAGTTTACAAGACGCTGCTCGAGGCCGGCGTGCTGGTCCTGATCGTGATCCTGATCTTCCTCCAGGATGTGCGCGCCACGCTGGTCCCTGCCACCACCGTCCCGGTGACGATCATCGGCGCCTTCGCCGCCATGGCCGCGCTCGGCTTCACCATCAATCTCTCAACGCTGTTCGCCATCGTCCTGGCGATCGGCATCGTGGTGGACGACGCTATCGTCGTGGTCGAGGGCGCCGCCGCCTACATCGAACGCGGCCAATCCGGACACGACGCCGCGATCAACGCCATGCGCGACCTGTTCGGCCCGATCATCGGCATCACCCTGGTGCTGATGTCGGTGTTCATCCCCGCCGCCTTCCTGCCCGGCCTGACCGGACGCCTGTATGCCCAGTTCGCCCTGGTGATCGCCGCAACCGCCCTGATCAGCGCGATCAACGCCGCCACCCTCAAGCCCACCCAGTGCGCGCTCTGGCTCCGCCCGACCGTGCCGATGGACCAGCGCAACTGGTTCTACCGGGGCTTCAACCGAGGCTACGGCGGCGTCGAGCGCTGGTATGTCCGCCTCGTCGGCGGCATGACCCGCCGCGCCGGCATCATGGTCGTGCTTGCTTTGCTGCTGATGGGCGGCGGCATCTTCGGCCTCGGCCGCCTGCCCACCGGCTTCCTGCCGCTGGAGGACCAAGGTTACTTCCTGGTCTCCGTCCAACTCCCCGACAGCGCCTCGCTCGACCGCACCCGGGCGGTGATGGCGAAGATCCAGCAGGCGGTCAGTGCCGTCCCCGGCGTGCAGGACGTCGTCTGTATCTCCGGCATCTCGGTGCTCGACAACAGCGCCTCGCTGTCCAACGCCGGCGTCGCCTATGTCGTGCTGAAGGACTGGAGCCAGCGGACCTCCGCCGCGCAGGGCTTCGCCGGCATGTACCAGGCGCTCAGCGCCGCCGTCGCCCCGGTCGAGGACGCCAGCATCCTTGTGGTGCCGCCGCCGGCGATCCAGGGCATCGGGAACTCGGGCGGCTTTTCGATGCAGGTGGAACTGCGCGACGGCAGCGGCGATTTCTCCAAGCTGCAGTCGCTGACCCGCACCATTGTCGCCGACGCGCGCAGCCAGACCGGCCTGGCCCGCCTGAACACGACGATCCGGGCAGCGGTGCCGCAGATGTCGGTGGCGGTGAACCGCACCAAGGCCGAGGCGCTGAACATCTCCATCGGCCAGGTGTTCCAGACGCTGTCCACCTATGTCGGTTCCAGCTTCGTCGGCCAGATCAACAAGTTCGGCCTGACCTTTCAGGTCTACGCCCAGGCCGACTCTACCGCGCGGCTGACCCCGGCCGACATCGAGAACCTGCCCGTCAAAGCCGGCAACGGCACCATGGTTCCGCTTGGCACGGTGGTCAGCATCACCCCTGACACCGGCCCCGCCGTGGTGCAGCTTTATAACCTGTATCCGTCGGCCACCATCATCGGCTCGCCCGCGCCCGGCTTCAGTTCCGGCGAGGCGCTCGGCCTGATGGACGAGATCGCCGCCAACGCCCTGCCGCCCGGCGCCGGAACCGAATGGACCGCCATGTCGTATCAGGAAAAAGCCGTCGGCAACCAGATGTACCTGGTCTTCGTCCTGGCCATCCTGCTCGTCTACCTGGTGCTCGCCGGCCAGTACGAGAGCTGGCTGGCCCCCATTTCCGTCATCCTCGCCGTGCCGCTCGCATTGCTCGGACCGGTCATCGCGCTGACGTCACTCGGCGTGGACAACAACCTCTATACCCAAATCGGCCTGATGCTGCTGATCGCGCTGGGCGCCAAAAACGCCATCCTGATCGTCGAGGTCGCCCGCGAGCAGCGCATCCTGCACGGCGCGCCGATCCTGGATGCCGCCGTCGGCGCCGCGAGGGCCCGCCTGCGCCCGATCCTGATGACCTCGTTCGCCTTCATCCTGGGCGTGCTGCCGCTGGTGCTGGCAACCGGGGCCGGGGCCAATGCGCGCAAATCGATCGGCATCTCGGTCTCCACCGGCATGCTCGCCTCGACCTGCCTCGCCGTGGTTTTCGTGCCGTGCTTTTTCGTCGTCATCCAAGGCTTCGAGGAATATCTGGCACGCCGCAAAACCAGACCCGCCCGCCGCGCCGCCTGACCTTAGCCCGGCGGCCCGGCCAGAGAACTTGTTGCAATATCACTCTGAATATGCGACATTGTCGTAATACCGAAAGCATCGACTGAATGCGCGCTTCAGTCCGGCCCGGGCTTTCTCGACACATCATGTCACAGCGGGATAGGTGCATGCTCGACATCCGAAAACGCGGCGGCACGCTGTCGCGGACCTTCGCCACGCTGTGCGCCGCACTCGTCGTAACAGCAGGCGTGAGGGCGTGCGCTGAAGAAGTCGCACTCGATTTTGCCACAACCAACGACATCCAGACTGATCTTATCGCCGAATTCCCGACCGGCCGGTTCATCCCGCCGAACGGCTTTCCCGCTTCGTTCGTCATCAAGCCGGCGTTGCCGCTCGCCACGCCGCCGCAGCATAATTTCTGGGATGCCCCACTGGGACTACCGCTCGACGTTGAGGCCGACGTCGCCGGGGTCAGAGAAGTCTATATGCTGCTGGATGCCTACGCTCCGCCGCCAGGCGCAACGATCGCAATGGTCGATTTCTTCGGCAGCGAAGGCGCGCACATCAGCGTGCCGCTGGTAGCCGGGCGAGATATCCGCGACTTCTGCCAGAATATTTATGCCAACACGATCGATGGCGAAGCGACCCGCAATGCTTTCATCATCCGCCGCGTCCGCGGCTCGTGCGGCTCCCGCGATGTTCGCACCGGATACATCACGGATTACCGGATCGACGAGCATCAGTTCATCCTGCCTGCCGAATTTGGCTGGCAAACCCTGACGCACCTGACAGTGACGCCGACGGGCTTCGGCCTGCCGGTGATCGTTGCCATAACGGTGATCACCGGTATCCCGCAGTCTTGACCAGCGAACCACCCGCCACCATCAATGACCTCTCAGTTTCGTTTGAACCCGCAACCGGTCTCCATCGCCCAGCAGCGCAACCCAACCCGAACAACGTGACATTGCCAACAAATTCTTGATAGTTGCCGTTGCGAACTCTTCCACCCGCGGGTCATCTGACCCATTAACACGGCCAATAAGATTCCTTGAGGGGAAAGCTCGTTGAAAACCTTCGACACCAACGCGCGCCGAGCGGTCCTGGCGCGCACGCAACTTTTCCAGTCGCTGCCGGCGGAAGATCTCGACGCCGTGCTCAACCGCACGATCGTGCGTCACGTCGCCCGCAACGATGTCATCATGCGTCGCGGCGATGCCAACAGCGGCATGGTCGTCATCGTATCGGGCCGCGTCCGCATCAGCGTCGTTTCCGAAGACGGCAAGGAGGCCACGCTGAACGTTCTGGGGGCGAACGAGGTCCTCGGCGAAATGTCCCTGCTCGACGGAGAACCGTGCAGCGCCGACGTCACCGCCCAGGAAGACTGCACCCTGCTGGTGATCGAGCGCGGCCAGTTCCTCGCCTTGCTGCGGGCCAGCAGCGGCCTCTGCCTGCACCTCATGGCGATGCTCTGCAAACGCCTGCGCCAGACCAACTCGGCGCTCGAGGACATGGCCCTGCTCGACCTACCCACCCGCCTCGGCCGCCTGCTGGCCCGCCTCGCCGCCGATTACGGCGTGCCGGTCCGCGCCGGCACCCGAATCGAGGTGAAGCTGTCGCAGAAAGACCTCAGCACTCTGGTCGGCGCCTCCCGCGAGAAGGTCAACCGCCAGATCCGCCAGTGGGAGGAGGAAGGGGTCCTCGCCCGCGACAGCGGCCGCATGGTGATCGCCGACGCGCGGGCCTTGCCATCGTTGCATTGACGTCATGGCTGAAGCGGCAAAGAACAGCCAGTGGGTGCGCCACCTGCGGCTGACCACCGGGCTGACGCTGTTCTTCTACGTCTCCACCCATCTGCTCAACCATTCGTTCGGCAACATCTCCATCCCGGCGATGGAAGCGGGCATGACGGTGCAGAAATGGATCTGGCAAGGTATCATCGGCACAGCCGCCCTCTACCTCGCCCTGACCACCCACTACAGTCTCGGCCTCTGGGCGTTGTACGAACGCCGCCATTTCGGCTGGACCGTGACCGAAATCGTCCAGCTCATTCTCGGCCTGAGCATTCCGCTCCTGCTGATGAACCACCTGTTCGTCACCCGCATCTCGCTCGCCGTCTACGGCACTGAGAAAGGCTACGCCCAGGAGCTTTATTCGTTCTGGGTCGCCGCGCCGATACTCGGCGTGCTTCAGGTCAGCGTGCTGATCGTCGCCTGGATCCACGGCTGCATCGGCCTGTATCAGTGGCTGCGGATCAAACCGGGCTTCGGCGCCTGGATGCCGTACCTGTTCTGCAGCGCGGTCCTGCTGCCGCTGCTGGCACTGCTGGGCTTCTACCAGGGCGGCCGCACCATGCTGTCCCTGGCGCAAGATCCGGCCTGGCGCGCCGCCAACCTCAACCCCTGGCAGGTCGGCACACCCCCGATCAACCACCAACTGTGGCTGTGGCGGAACTGGAGCCTGCTCGGCGCCCTGGTCCTGATCGTGCTGGTGCTGCTCGCCCGACTGGTCCGCGCCTGGCGCGAACGCCACGGCACCGCCATCCGTGTCACCTACCCTGACGGCCGCACCGTGCGCGTGCCGCTGGGCTTTACCGTGCTGGAGGCCAGCCGCAGCGCCCGCGTCCCGCATGCCAGCATCTGCGGCGGCCGCGGCCGCTGCTCCACCTGCCGTATCCGCGTCATCGCCGGCGCCGAGCTGATCCCCGCACCCTCATCCAGCGAGCAGAGCGTGCTGCGCCGGGTCACTGCCGAACCCGGCGTCCGGTTGGCCTGCCAGTCCCGCCCGGCCGGCGATGTCAGCGTCGCCCCGTTGCTGCCCGCCAACTGGCCGATCGAGGCCCTGCGCCGCCGCGAATGGCCGATGCCCGGCGAGGAACGCTTCGTTGTCGTCCTCACCGTCGATATGCGCGATTCCACCCGCCTCGCCGAAACCCGCCTGCCGTTCGACGCCGTTTTCATCGTCGACCGCTTTGTCAGCGCGGCGAGTTCGGCCGTCGAGGCCAACGGCGGCCGCATCAGCCATTTCCTCGGCGACGGCCTGATGGCGGCATTCGGCCTCACCTGCGGCCCGGGACAGGCCTGCCGGCAATCACTGCACGCCCTGGTCGCATTCACCCGCCAGGTCGAGGCGCTGAACCGCGTCCTGCTCACCGAAACCGGCGATGTGGTGCGCTTCGGCGTCGGCATCCATGGCGGCCAGGTGGTGGTCGGCGAAATCGGCTCCGGCGCCATGCGCACCTTCACCACCATCGGCGATGCCGCCAACGTCGCCGCACGGCTCGAGGGGCTGTGCAAACGCTTCAGTTGCGAGGCGGTGATTTCCCACGACGTATGGCGCATCGCCGGGCTGCCCCCGGACGCGTTGCCGTGGGAGGACGCCGCCCTGCGCGGCCGCACCGCCACCCTGCGCGTCCATCCGGTCAAACGGGCCGAACAACTTGCCGCCCTGCTGCAACGCCACGCGGAAACCCAGTCAGCGTGACCGTTTTCGTTCCGGGCCGGTTCTCAAGCGGTCGGTCCTATTCGTGGTCATGCATCGCCAAGCATCAGGAATGTGGCATTTTTGAAAGTGACGTTGCCCGCCTGCGGAAAGTAAGTGAAAATCACCGCTCCAGCCGTGTTGAAGGGAGCATCCTGCAAGCGCACCGGCCGCCACCCGCCAGCCGCGACATCGATATTGGCAGCGGTCGGTTCTATCGCGTTGGTCAGCAGCGCGAACCGGTATTTCTTTCGAATCACCGGCAGGTAATCGATCACCGCGTGGTTCGGCAGATGCTGCAATACCTCTTTCGACAACAGCAGATCACCGCCCGGTAATTCGTCGATCGCATTCAACACCTGGAAGCGAATATTGGGCGCCGTGAAACGGTTGCGATTGCATTCAATAATTTCAGGGACAATATCAATCCCAGTATAATCCACCTGCGACCAGTCTATCAGATATGAGAATTGCCAGTCACCGCAGCCGAAATCCGTCACTGTGCGGATCCGGTTCGCCGTGATGAATCGCTCGATAAACGCTCGATATTCGATGGTGTTGGCCGGACTCGATCCCGGGCCCGACCCGTGGCCCCATCGCTGCTCGCGGTAGATGGTCTGAAACGCCTGCCAAGGCAAAGAAGGCTGCTGCATGAAAGATATGTCCAGTGCCGTGAACCTGCTGTCAGGTGGCTAAAGCAACATCATGCCGACTGGAACAGTCGGGGTGATAAAGTTGCTCGCTCAAACAAAGCGAAACAGCGGGCCAACTGTTTCCGGTCAGTCTGCAAGCGCTCCCGGTCGGCACCCAATCGCCGCACCTGCCGTGGTCGGGTCCCTGTTTCATCCGCCCGACAATAAATCGTCAACAGTTAACAAAAGGTTATTCGCCTCACAACGCAATTTGGCAAAGCCATGCGGCGGCGGTCAGATTGGGTGACCCTACAAAAACTTCAGCGCCAGGAACCCGCCCACCAGCGCCACCGCGAACGCGCTCGTCACCAGTGTCAGCCGCCGCTCGATGAACACCCGCACCGCGTCGCCGTAGTAATGCAGCAGCGTGGCCGCCAGGAAGAACCGGGCGCCGCGGGTGATCACGCTCGCCAGCATGAACAGCGCGAAATCGAACCGCGCCGCCCCGGCCGCGATTGTGACGATCTTATATGGGATCGGCGTCAGCCCTTTGATCAGGATGATCCACAGCCCGTATTCCTGGAACTTCGCCTGGAACGCCGCATAGGCCGCGCCATACCCATACAGCCGCAGGATCGGCTGCGCGAGTTGGTCGAACACCGCATACCCGATCAGATACCCCAGCGCTCCGCCCGCCACGCTCGCCAGCGTGCAAATCAGCGCGAACCGCCACGCCGAACGGGGCCGAGCCAGCGCCATCGGCACCAGCATGACGTCCGGCGGAATCGGGAAAAAGCTTGCCTCGGCAAATGCGATCAACGCCAGCCACCAGGACGCATGCGGAGAAGCGGCCAGCGTCATCACGCGGCCATACAGGGTACGAAGCATGATGGCGCTTTACCGCATGATCACGCCGGGCGGCCAGCGTTTCGTCGGGCCGCACCTGCATCACCGCCATCCTTCACGATTCCTTAATGTTTTTCAGGCAAGCGGTCCGGTGCAGACCGGTATCCCGGCCGGCGGTTTCTGAGCTTTGTCAGAAGCGAGTGGGTGGCGAAAACCAGAAATCCGTATGCAGATACGTACTCTGTTCCTGGTTTGCATGGCCGCGGTCGCGGCACTGGCCATCTGTCTCGGTGGCTGGATGCTGACGCAGATGGTGGTGGAATACCATCTGGCCGGCCGAGTGGAGCGCAGTGTCGACATCGACGCCCTGCTGTTCGCGGCACTGGATAAAATCGGCTTTGAACGCCCGGTTGTCGGCGACGCGCTGCTCGCAGACGCGCCGGCGGACGCCGCTCTGCTCGCCAAGGTGGCCGCCGCCCGGCAGGATACCGATGACGCGCTGACCCAGGTCGAACGCCGCATTGCCAGCCTGTCCTATCCCGGAGCCGCGGCCCAGATGGCCATCGTGCGGCAGACCCGAACGGACCTGGCGAAATGGCGGGTGATTGCCGACACGCCGTTGATCCTGCCCAAAAGCCGGCGCGATCCGACCATCTTCAATCGCTATGTCGTCGGTCTCAATGCCGTTTTCGAGGCGACCAGCGTCGCACTCGATGTCGGCGACATGTTGGCGGCGCTGCACGACGGGACCGTCGCGGAACTGATCACGCTGTCGCGCCATGCCTTGACGACGCGAGGCCTGATCGGCGCACGAACCCTGCCGCTGATGACGGCAATCGATGAAGCGGTCAAACTCGACCCCGCCGCGCTGGCCGTGCAGGCGCGTTTCGGCGGCATGTTCGCAACCAACTGGCAGCCGATCATGGCGCTGTCGCGCCGGCTGTCCAACATGCCCGATCTCGTCGCCACCATCGAGGCCGCGCGCAAGGCCTCTGACGATTACGAAAGCATGTGCCAGGATGTCATCGCGGCGGGTCGCAGCGGCACGAATTATCCGATTTCGGCGTATAATCTGGGGCGAAACGGCCTGCATGCGGTCTCCTTTCAGCTCAGGATCCGTGACGAGGCGCTCAGTATCGCCCGTAGCCGCGTGCTGCAAAGCCGCCAGTCCGCAATGGTCGATGTCGTGATCGCCGCCGTCGTCCTGTTGTTCACCTTTATCGCCATGGCCGGTGTGCTGATGCTGCTGCAGCGCCGCATCGTCTCACCGGTGCTGGCCTTGACCGCGGTCATCGGCAAGATCGCCCGGCACGAATTCGATGTGGCGATCCCGGCGCAGGATCGCCATGACGAGATCGGCCACATGGCCGTCGCGCTCGGCGCGCTGCACCGCGGCGCCATCGCCGGCGAGGAGAACAAGGCGCGCATCACCCACCTGGCCCGCCACGACCCGCTGACCGGCCTGCTCAACCGTCTGGCGATGCAGGACAGCCTGGAGCACGCGGTGGCGAGGGCCGGGCGCGGCCAGACATCGGCCGCGCTCTGCCTCGACCTCGACCGGTTCAAGGCAGTCAACGACACGTTCGGTCACCCCACCGGAGACCTGTTGCTGAAGGCCGTCGCCGGGCGGCTGCTGGCCTGCGTGCGCGACGTGGACATCGTCAGCCGGCTCGGCGGCGATGAGTTCGTCGTCCTGCTCGTCGCACTCGATCACCCCGACGATGCCGCGATGGTGGCGCAGCGCATCGTCCGCGCATTGAGCGAACCGTTCGACCTCGATGGGCAGACCGCCAGCATCGGCTGCAGTATCGGCATTGCGATCACTCCGCGGGACGCTACCGCCGGAATCGCCCTGCTGAAGCGCGCCGATACGGCCCTGTATCGCGCGAAACAGGAAGAGAAGGGGAGCTGGCGGTTCTTCAAGGCCGAGATGGATGAGCATCTGCAGGAGCGGATGGCACTGGAGCACGACCTGCGCGACGCGGTGCGCAATGACGCCTTCGAGCTGGCTTACCAGCCACAGTATACCATCGCCACCGGCCGGTTATGTGGCTTCGAGGCGCTGGTGCGCTGGCGCCACCCGGAGCGCGGCCTGCTGGGACCGTCTGCGTTCATCCCCATCGCCGAGGAAGCCGGGCTGATCGTGCCGATCGGCGCCTGGGTGCTGCGGCACGCCTGTGCCGAGGCGACGAACTGGCCCGATGACCTGAAGCTCGCGGTCAACCTGTCCGGTGTCCAGTTCAAGAACCACACACTCGTGGAGACCGTGCGCCAAGCAGTGGCCGACGCCGGCCTGCCGGCGACAAGGCTGGAGCTGGAGATCACCGAAACCATTCTGCTGGGCAACAGCGCCAGTCACTTCGCCATCCTGCACGAACTGCGCGAGATGGGGGTCCAAATCGCGATGGACGATTTCGGCACCGGCTACTCATCACTGAGCTACCTGCGCAGTTTTCCGTTCACCAAGATCAAGATCGACCAGTCCTTCATCAGAGACCTCTCGGAGCGTTCGGAGTCCCGGGCCATCGTCCGAACCATCGTGGCGCTCGCCAGCAGCCTGGGCATGACGACAACGGCAGAAGGCGTGGAAACCGAGGACCAGCTCGCTGTCTTGCGCCGCGAAGGCATTACCGACGTGCAGGGCTACCTGTTCAGCAAGCCGATCTGGGCCGAGGAAGCTCGTCTGCTGGCCGCCGAGACCGCCATCGTATGAATGGATTTCAAAGGCTACGCCTTTGATGGGGTCGCGGGGCAAATCCCCGCGCCTTGCCGTAACCGAAACCGCTGGATTTTCCCGGTCTGAGTCTTCGGCAGTTCATCCAGAAACCGGATAGACCGAGGATACTTGTAAGGCGCAATCACCGCCTTGACGTAATTCTGCAGCCGCAGCCGGGTCACGTCGTCCGCCGGCACGTCCTCCGCGAGCACGACATGGGCCTCGACGATCTGCCCCCGGTCGGTGTTCGGGACCCCGATCACTGCGCATTCCTTCACATCCGGCGAAGACAGCAGCGCCGCCTCCACCTCCGGCCCGGCGATATTGTAGCCGGCCGAGACGATCATGTCGTCCGACCGCGCGGCGAAGTGGAACGCGCCCGCCTCGTCCTGGCTGAACGAATCCCCGGTGAGGTTCCAGCCGTCGCGCACATAGCCACGCTGGCGAGCGTCGGCCAGATACCGGCACCCGGTCGGTCCGCGCACCGCCAGGTGCCCCACCGTCCCGCAAGGTAGCTCGTTCATATCGTCATCCACGACCCGAGCCTGGTACCCTGTCACCGGGCGGCCGGTTGTTCCCGGCGCCATGTCCGCGATCCGGTTGGTGATGAAGATATGCAGCATCTCGGTCGCGCCGATCCCGTCCAGGATGGGTTTTCCGGTTTTGCGCGTCCATTCCTCGAACACCGGCGCCGGCAAAGTCTCCCCCGCCGACACCGCGATCCGCAAGGACGACAGGTCCGCACCCGCATCCATCGCCTGCAGCATCGCCCGATAGGCCGTCGGCGCCGTGAAGCTGATCGTCGCCCGGTAGCGCTGGATGATGTCGATCATGTTCGGTGGCGAGGCGTTTTCCAGCAGCGTCGCCGCCGCCCCGAAGCGCAGCGGAAAGATCGCCAGTCCGCCCAGTCCGAAGGTGAAGGCGAGGGGCGGGGACCCGACGAACACATCCTCCGGTGTCACGCCCAGCACCTCGCGGGCGTAGCCGTCGGCGATGATCAGCAGGTCGCGATGGAAATGCATCGTTGCCTTCGGCTCGCCAGTGGTGCCGGAGGTGAATCCCAGCAGCGCCACGTCGTCCCGCCCGGTATCCACCGAGGCGAAGCGCACCGGCTTGCCCAATGCCACACGGTCCAGTTCGGCGTCATGGTTGGCCGTGCCGTCGAACCCGACCACGGTGCGCAGGAATGCGCTGTGCTTGGCGCAGGCCACAAGCTCGTCCATCAGCCGCGTGTCGCACAGCGCCAGGCCGATCTCCGCCTTGTCAACGATGCGGGAAAGTTCGCCCGACCGCAGCATTGGCATGGTGTTGATCACGACCGCGCCCGCTTTGGTCGCCGCGAGCCAGCACGCCACCATGGCCGGATTGTTGGCCGACCGGATCAGCACCCGGTTGCCCGGCTGCACGCCGTAGTCGGCAACCAGCGCGCCGGCGATGCGGTTGGTCCAGTCGGTCAGTTCCTTGTAGGTGCGGTGCCGGCCGTTGCCGATCAGCGCGGTGTGGTCGCCGAAGCCTTTGCGCACCATCGCATCGGTGAATTCCACCGCTGCGTTCAGCCGTTCGGGATAGTCGAACCCGTCGAGCAGCAGATCGGGCCATTCCTCCGCGGGAGGCAGTCTGTCGCGGGTAAACGTATCCACATGCGCCGAAGGTCCCAGCATTCCCGATGTGTCCCCTCAGACTTGTCCGCACGAAAAGCCACGCCGTATAAGACAGCAACCGGGGGGACCTGTCAGCCACGCAATTCGGGGACTTTGTCAGCCACACTATTCGCGTGGGCGGACAGGGCGCCGAAGCCACCAGAAGCGCCCCCCGCAACAAGGAGACGCCGTCGCCATGACCACCACCACCGTCGCCCGCCTGCTCGCCGACAGTCTCGAAGCGCATGACATCGACCAGATTTTCTGCGTGCCGGGCGAGAGCTATGTCGGCCTGACCAGTGTTCTCACCGAACGCAATTCGATTCGCATGATCGTCTGCCGGCATGAGGGCGGGGCCGGGTTCATGGCCGTCGCCGACGGCCGCCTGCGCAACCGCGCCGGGGTCTGCATCGTCTCCCGCGGGCCGGGCCTGTCCAACGCCATGGTCTCGCTGCACTCCGCCTACCACGACGCCACGCCCCTGGTGATGCTGGTCGGCCAGGTCGAGCGCAAGGATTTCGGCCGCCTGGCGTTGCAGGAGCAGAACTATTCGAAGCTGCTGTCGGACATCACCAAAAGCGTCATCGAGGTGAACGAACCCGAACAGGCCTCCGAGGCCATCGCCCGCGCCTTCCACATCGCCGAATCCGGCACGCCCGGCCCGGTCGCCGTCATTTTGCCCGAGGACATTTTCGACGAAGCCACCGACGCCGAACTGAACCCGCCGCGCCCCCGCGTCGTCGCCGGCCCGCGCACCCAGGACCTCGACCGCCTCGCCGACATGCTGGCCAAGTCCGAACGCCCGCTGATCCTTGCCGGCGGCGCCCTGCTCGCCGACAGCCTGTTCGACCATGCCGTCTATGCCGATTTGCGCCGCCTGTCCGAAGACTGGGTCCTGCCGATCAACCCGACCCACCGCCGACCGCAACTGTTCGACGCGCGCCACCCCAATTACGGCGGCTACATGGGCATCCGCGTCCCGCCCGCCCTGATCGGCGAAATGAAAAAAGCCGACCTGATCGTCGCGCTCGGTGAGCGTCTGACGGACACCGTCAGCCAGTCGTATTCGTTTCCGGCGGCGCCGCAGCCGCAACTGCCGCTGGTGCATATCTGGCCCGACCCCAATGAGGTCGGCCGCGTCTGGCGCGCCGACCTCGGGATGCCCTGCGATCCTTATGAGGTGGTGAAGGCCCTGCTCGCCCTCGGCACTCCGGCAAACGCGTCGAAGCGGCGCGGCTGGGTGGACGGGTTGCACAAGATCCATTTGTCACTGCTGGAAAAGACCTGGGAGCCGACCACCGACGGCATCAACTTCGCCGCCATCGTCTGCGAGGTGGACAAACACCTTGCAGACGACGCCGTCATCACCTCCGACGCCGGCAATTTCGGCTCCTTCATCCACCGCTATATCGGCTTCAAGCCCGGCCAGGAGTTTCTATCGTCTGTCGTCGGCGCGATGGGGTCCGGCATGCCGATGGCCGTCGCCGGTTGCCTGCGCCGCCCCGGCAAGCAGGTCGTCGCCTTCATGGGCGACGGCGGCGCCCTGATGATGGGCAACGAGATCGCCACCGCCTGTCAGTACGGCGGGTGCCCGATCATCATCATCTCCGACAATTCGATGTACGGCACGATCGGGATGCATTCATATGTGCGCTATCCCGATCGCAAGTTCATGGACGCAACGCGCCTGACCAACCCCGACTTCGCCGCCTGGGGCCGCTCCTTCGGCGCCGAGGGCATCACCATCCGGGAAGAGTCCGAAGTCGGCGAGGGCATTGCCCGAGCCTTCGCGGTGAAGACCAAGCCGGTGGTGGTCCACTGCCTGACCTCCGCGCTGCAAATGAGCGCCTGGCGGCGCTACCAGAACGGCCCAACGCTGGTATAAGCGGCGGGCAATATGAGCGGTTCGAATGAGCACGTCGGGCACAATGGGACGCCGTCGCAAGCAAAAGCCTTTCATTAAACCAAAATATCTTGTTGGCGCGGTGGTCGGCCTCGTGGCCGCGTGGTTCTTTGTGCATGCGTCGCAAGCGCTTCCGCGTGGCTCCGGTAATGTCATGATCGCGGCCATCCTGTTCGCCGGAGCAGGGGCCGTGGCTTGCATAATTTTGCGGTTCGGCTGGCGTGCCTATGTAAGGCAAGCATTATTCCGTATAGCGCGGACGGTCACTGAAGAGAATTTGTCTTCGTTGACGAGAAGGCGAGCGCAACTGGTTAGGCCCGATGCATACGGTAAGCCATTATTCGACCGGTGGGAAAGGGAGATCGATTACTTTGTTCAGAATCACATTGAGCCGTTGCTAACCTCACCTGAGATCAAGGCGCTGCCGTGCAATTACGATCAGATTGTGAGGATTATTTGGGACCGTGTCGAAGTGTCAGTACGTAACGAGCCGGCATTGCGGACATTTTCGAACAATATGTCGCCTACAGAGTTCGAAGCCTTTTGTGCAGAGCAGCTTAGACAAGTTGGATGGCATGCGCGCGTGACGATGCAAAGCCGCGACCAAGGCGTTGACATCATTGCCGAGAAAAAAAGCCGCCGAGTTGTGTTCCAATGCAAACTCTATTCACGCGGCGTCGGCAATAAGTGCGTACAGGAAATAACAGCCGGCAGGGTCCATGAACAGGCCGATTACGGAGTCGTCGTTTCCAACAGCAGATACACGGACGCTGCCGAGCAGCTTGCCGCCACAAATGGTATCCTTTTACTGCACTATCGAGACCTTGGAAATATAGATGAAATTCTCGACGGCCTGCGCAAAATATCTTCGTCGTCGCGTCGTTGAGGAGCCTAGATGGATCGGTTCAGCCCGCGAGTGGCGGCGCGGTTAGCGGCTGCCCTGGTTGACGCCGGTAACAGTCCTGAGCATTTCCCAGATCGTCGCCGGTCGGTTCCTGTAACGGGCAGACGTGCGGTGGTAACGGAATATCCGAACATCATTCGCTATCGTATCGCCGGCAACACGGTTGGCATCCTGTGTATCCGCGATAGCGTGCGCCGTCAGACGATGTCCTTGAGCGTTTCCACCATGACTGGAAACGTTCCAGCTTATTTTCGCGAGCGATTTCATCAGCCCGAGGATCGCGCCGCGATTTTTGTCAGGCTGATACAGCGCTCACGGAGAAAACCGTTTCATCGCCGCGTCGGTTGGCAATGGCTAAAAATCCACCCTGCGGGCTGCGTTACATAAGCGTTACCAATTCATGCCAGCCAGCGCGTTCTCCACGGGCCAACTGGAGATGCGCATGACGCCGTCGAGCGGGCGGTCCATCTCCAGGATCAGAAAGATGGAGCCGCCGATCGCCAGTGCGCAGATGAGGAAGGCCACCACCACCGTGCCGTTGCGCGGGGCGTTCAGGCCAAAGCTGGCAAAGATCACCGTTACCCAGGATACCAGAACGGCCAGCACGATGCGCTGCACGTTCGGCCCCTGCTGCTCGATCAGCAGCCAGCGCTGGCGCAACAGGTTCACGTTGATCTGGATCGCCTCGTCCTGCAGCGAGGCCTGACCCTTGTCGACCGGCTTCAGAGCGCGGATTGCCTCACGGACGTGTTCCAGCAACAGGCGGGTCTTAGCGTCGTCGGCGATCACCGCGGCGCGGCCGTCCGGAGGCCAGCCCTCCTGCAGGAAGCCGTGCGTGTAGTCGCGCAGCAGGTCGCGCGGCACCGTGGCGGGACCGCCGTAATCACGCAAAGTCTCGTTCAGCAGGGCCAGTTCGGCGGCATAGTTGCGGATCGCCTGATCGGTCGAGTCGTAGGACGACTTGGCAGTGGCGATCAGCAGTCCGAGGACGAGGGATGCCAGCACCGACAGCATGCCGGCGCCGAGCCGGATGACGTCCTGGGTTTCGCGCGACAGATCGGGTTCGGGCAGCAGCCGGTGCAGGTAAAGGCCGCCGATGCCACCGGCGAAGATGCAGGCGGAGACCAGCAGGCTGACGGCGACGATACTCATGGTCTGGCTCTCCGGATCGCTGCGCCTTAACCTGGACGATCGGCGGTCACAAGCCAGCGCATCGCGGCCTGGCTGGGCCGGTCAGTCCAGGGAGCGGCCGATTGGTTCGGGCATGGTGCGGAAGACCATCGCCCGCAGCCTACGATGTCGGCGGCGAGGACGCTGCCGTCGCTCAGCAGCGAAAACAGAGGTCGGGCGAGAACCGCCGGCGGGCTTATTAGGCCGCGACGAGGACGCCGGGCTGTATTTTGGCCATGTTGCCGCCGAAACGGTCCCTGAAGGCGGCGGCGTCGATTTCCTCGAGGTCGATTTCGCGGTTCAATACCTGCTGCTTCCATTTCATCAGGTCGGGATTGGCGTGATCGTAACCGAGTTGGTCGGCGAGTTCGATTTGGGAGACGGCGTTCTGGTAGAGCTTATGCGCGTCGCCGGGGTACCTGGGCGCGGCAACTGCGGTTCATAGAAAATGCCAAATTTCATTGGTCCGCTCCTGGTGTTTCGCGTGCCGGCTTTTGGGTACTCTATCGCACGCGGGGGCTCTGTCCATCATCAGGATGTGCGGCGGTAGAACGGCGGGCGGGTTCGGACCGGGTCGAGCAACGACCAGTCGCCTGGCTCGACGTCGAAGCCTTTTGGGAAGGGCCCTCGGAGTTCCATGCCGAGGGACTGCATGACGCGGTCGTCGCGGTAATAGCACTGGGCGGTGGTTCGGGTCACCGCATGCACAGCCGTGCCGCCGGTTCGTCGAAAGTGTTCGGCGACTGCGTGCTGGCGGGCCGGGGGAAGGTCGGCGAACACGCCGCCGGCGAGGGTGTTCAGTTGTTGCACGGCCTGTTTGACCGCGGCGGCATCGCGGCCGAGGCTGGCGACGATGTCGGCAAAGATGGTGTCGTCGTCGGCTCCGGGGACGCGGTATTCGGGGCTGGCGGGGATCATCAGCCCGACCAGGCAGCGCAGCGACCGGCGTTCGTCCATCGATAGGGCGTCGGCGAGATCATCATTTGTTGGCATGACCGTCTCAATCGAACAGGGTTGCGAGGCGTTGCTTGATGCTGTTGGCGACATACAGCGCCAGCGCCTGGATGGTGCAGGTGGGGTTCACGCCGGCGGAGGTGACGAAGATGCTGCCGTCGACGATGAACAGGTTTTTCACGTCGTGGCTGCGGCCCCACTCATTGACCACCGATCGTTTCGGATCTGTGCCCATGCGCGCGGTGCCCATCAGATGCCAGCCGCCGACCTGCAGCGGCGCCTCGGAGCCGATGTCGTTGGCGCCGGCAGCACGGAGGATTTCGGTGGCGCGGGCGACGGCGTGGTCGAGCATGCGGCGGCTGTTCCGGCTGAGGGTGTAGTCGATGCGGGGCGCGGGAATACCGCTGGAATCCCTCAGTTCGGGGTCGAGGGTGACAGTGTTGTGTTCCTCCGGCAGATCCTCGCAGATCGCCACCATGCCGGTGCGATGGCCGAACAGCCGGCGGTAGGCTTTGTGGTGGTCCTGGCCCCAGGGGATGCGGCCGGTCGTCATGCCGGTCAGTGCGGTCTGCACGGCGCCCTGGCCGCGGGCAAATTCGAAGGTGTAGCCGCGGAGAAAGTCGCGCGTGGGGTCGGTTTCGTAGAATTCCTGGCTCCAGATGCAGTTGCCGGGGCCGCGGTAGCCATCCAGCGGTTGGTCGAAATACCCATAAATCTGCGCGTACGGATGGAACATCAGGTTCTTGCCGACCAGGCCGCTGGAATTGGCAATGCCGTCGGGAAAATGTTTCGATTTCGAGTTCAGCAGGATGCGTGGCGTGCCGATCCCGTTGCAGGCGACGATCACCACTTCGGCGGCCTGGAACTGCTCGATCCCGTCGGCGTCGTAATAGATGACGCCTGAAGCCATGCCCTGCTCATTGGTGGTGATTTCCCGCACCCGGCAATGGGTTCGCAACTCAACGCCGGCGCGGATCGCCTGCGGCCAGTAGGTGATGTCGGTGCTGGCCTTGGCACCCTGCGCACAGCCGCCGGTGCAATGGCCCAGATTGATGCATTTCGCCCGCCCCTCGTAGTCGGTGGAGGCGATGGCGCTGTCGGACGGCCACCAGTGCCAGCCAAGCTTGTTGAGGCCGCGGCCGAGAGTTGATCCGGCGCGGCCGAGGGGCAGCGGCGGCATCACCGGCTGGTGCGGCGGGTAGGCAGGATCGCCGGCGAGGCCGGAAACGCCGGTCATGCGGTCGTTCTCGGCGTAGTACGGTTCGAGTGTTTCGTAAGTGATCGGCCAGTCATCGCCGACGCCGTCCAACGAGCGGACGCGGAAATCCGACGGGTGAAAGCGCGGGAAATGCCCGGCATAGAGAATGGTTCCGCCGCCGACGCCGTTGAAGTTGGCGATCTTGATCGGCGAGTTGTCCTCGTTGATCGGATAGTCCTCGGCGCGGGCGCGGCGGTTGGGGTTGTAGTTGAAATCGCCAAGCTGTCGCGCTTCCCAGTCGCGGCCGTTGCTGGGGTAGTCGGTCGGTTTCGTCCACCCCCCCTGTTCCAGGCAGACGATGCGCATTTTCGTTTCGGCGAGGCTCCAGGCCACGGCGGCGCCGGAGGCCCCGGCGCCGATGATCAGTACGTCAACCGGTGTCGTCATGGTTGGGTGTCCTTAATTGCCGCGCTCGAAGCCGGGGCGGGGAACCAGGCTCATGAGCATGTGCTCGAAGCCGCCATCGACGATGATTTCCTGGCCGTTGACGAAGCCGGCGCGGTCGCTGGCGAGGAACATGATGACCTGCGCCATGTCCTCGGGCGTGCCGATGCGCCCCAATGGAATGGCGGCGGATCGGCGCTGGGTGACACTGGGGTCCTGGTAGAACATTTCGCTCATGGGGGTGCGGACGAGACCGGGACTCATGACGTTGCTGCGCACGCCGTGCGGGCCCCATTCGACGGCGAGTTGTTTCGACAGCATCAGGACGCCGGCCTTGCTGACGCTGTAGGCGCCGGAAAACCCCTGTGCCTGGCTGCCGGCGATCGAAGCGGTATGGACGATGGCGCCGCGTCCCCGCTCGATCATGGCTTTGCCGAAGGCCTGGGCGCAGAGCAGGTAGCCGGTGAGGTTGACGGCGAGCAGGCGGTTCCAGTCCGGAATCGAAACGGTGGCGAGCGATCCGGCGAGCAGCATGCCGGCGTTGTTGACCAGGATGTCGCAGGGTCCGATGGCCTGGGAGGCGCGTTCGGCGGCGGCGACGCTGTCGGGGTCGGCAATGTCGCATGTAAGCGCAAGGGTCCTGGCGCCCGTCGGGCGGAGTGCTTCCTCGGTGGCGCGGCAGTTTGCTTCGTTGTTGTCGAGAAGAACGACGGCGGCGCCGGCCTGGGCCATGCCGAGGGCGACGGCGCGGCCGATGCCGCCTCCGGCACCGGTCACCACGCAGACACGGTCCTGTAGTCCCAGCCACTCGGCACTTTGTTGCGCCATTGCGTTGCCTCCCTTGGTTGGGAGGGAGCGTAGCGCGATGGGTGGCCGGATGGTAGCCAGGGCGTCAGGCTTCCTCGAGATCGGTGCTGAGAGCGCGCAGTTCCGTCGTGTGGGGGTGTCGCGTGCGGCAAGCGCGCAGGTCTTCGGTAGTCAGGGTTTCGACGATCTCGCCGGCCTGCATGACGGCGATCATCGGGCAGAGATGGGCGATCACGGCGAGGTTGTGGCTGACCATCACGGTGGTCAGGCTGCGGCGGGCCTGCAAGTCGGCCAGCAAGTTCAGCACCTCGGCCTGGACCGAGACGTCCAGCGCGCTGGTAGGCTCATCCAGCAACAGCACCGCCGGTTCGGTCATCAGCGCTCGGGCGATGGCGACGCGCTGGCGCTGGCCACCGGACAGTTGATGCGGGTAGCGAAAGCGGACGGCCGGGGGCAGCGCGACTTCGGCCAACGCGCGGATGATCCGCGCCTCCCCGTCCGCCATCCCGTGCACCAGCAACGGTTCGGCGAGCGCGCGGTCCACCGTCTGGCGCGGATGCAAGGAGCCGTACGGGTCCTGGAACACCATCTGCACGCGGCGGAAGAAACCCCGCCCGCGCCGCGGTGCGAGCCGAACCCCGTCGATGCTCATGCGGCCGGTCCAGTCGTCGTTCAGGCCGGACAAAGCGCGCAGGATGGTGGATTTGCCGGAACCGCTCTCGCCAACGATGCCCAGGCTGGCGCCGCGCGGGACAGTGAAGCAAACGTTCCTGACGGCTTCGACGGCGCCGAAACGAACGGTCAGGTTTTCCACATTTATCACGTGAGCCAGGCCGGGTCGCGGACCATGACGGGCAGGCGCGGTTTGGCGTGCGACAGGGTGGGCAGGCAGTCGAGCAGCCCACGCGTATAGGCGTGCGTGGCGCGGGCGAGGTCGGCGGCGGGCAGTTGCTCGACGATGCGGCCGGCATACATCACGGCGACGTCGTCGCAGAAATGCGAGACCAGCGGCAGGTCGTGGCTGATCAGCACCAGGGCCATGCCGCGGCGCGCGACAAGATCCTCCATCAGCCGGAGGATTTCGGCCTGCACGGTGGAATCCAGCGCGCTGGTGGGTTCGTCGGCGATCAGCATCTCGGGGTCGGGGGCCAGCATCATGGCGATCATGACGCGTTGGCCCATGCCGCCGGAGAGTTCGTGCGGGTAGGCGCCGGCGACCCGGGCAGGGTCGCGGATGCGGACCTGATCCAGCAGGTCGATGGCTCGTTCCGCCGCCTCCCGCCGGGTGCCTTTCTTGTGGGCGCGCCAGGCCTCGGCGATCTGCTGGCCGGCGGTCATGACCGGGTTGAGGGAATATTTCGGGTCCTGCAGGATCAGCCCGGCGCGGCGCCCGCGGATGTCGCGCATGGTGCGTTCAGAGGCGCGCAGGATGTCGATTCCGTCGAAGGTCAGGCGGTCGGCGGTGAGCCGGGCGTTGGCGGGCAGCAGGCGGAGGATCGCTCGGGCGGTGAGGGACTTGCCGGAGCCGGATTCGCCGACGATGCCTAGTTTCTGCGCGCCGATGCGAAGTGAGACGCCGCGCACGGCGTGGGAGAGGCCGGTTGGGGAGGGGAAGGCGATGGAGAGGTTGTCGATTTGGACGAGCATTCGCGGGACCCGGAATCGTCCCTTAGTTTGATGGCGATTGGCTGTGTCCGCCAGATGCTTGCCCGAACCGCAACGACGCCATTTCAGCCGTTGCGGCGCCGCGGGCAGAATGTCGCAGCGCGATGACCGCGTCTCAGTGGCAGCCTGGCGCCGCTGGGCTCGTGCCGCATCCACCCGCGGTTGCGTTGACATGCTTGTGAGACTCGGGCGGTGAGACTGTGCCACCCTCGGTGGTGCCGTGGGATGTACACTCACAGTATCCCTCGACTGGCATCGAAGTGGGACAGGTCAGTTTTTCCGTTCGGCAGGTGTTCGCGAGGGCCTGGCCGCCCGTGAACGCCATGGTGGTGACGAATGCGGCGGCTAGATAGCTGGAGACTTTCATGCTCGTGGGCCTTTCAGGTGCGTAGAGCGGGTCGCTCGATATTTAGCGCTCGGGTGAGCCTGCTGCTCTGACAAGTGCGAGATGCGCCATCAACTTGCCGAGTCGATTCTGCGGTGGTGCGGTGCGCCCGATCCCATCGTTCACCGCTGCTTCGGATCCAGCACGTCGCGCACGCCGTCGCCCAGCAGGTTGAACGCCAGCGACGCCAGGAAAATCGCCACCCCTGGGATCATCGGCACCCACCATTGCTCCAGGATGAAGCGCCGCGCCGTGGCGATCATGGCACCCCACTCCGGCGACGGCGGTTGCACGCCCATGCCGAGAAAACCCAGCGCGGCGGCGGTCAGGATGATGGAACTCATGTCCAGCGTCACCCGAACGATCAGGCTGCCCAGGCACAGCGGCGCCACATGGCGCAGGATGATGCGGAACGATGAGGCGCCCGTCAGCCGCACCGCCGCAATGAAATCGGTGCCGCGGATCGTCAGCGTCTCCGCCCGAGCCAGCCGGGCGTAAGGCGGCCACGCGGTCAGCGCGATCGCCGCAATCGTGCTCGGCACCCCCGGCCTGATCGCCGCGACGAAGGCCAGCGCCAGAATCAGCCGGGGAAACGCCAGGAACACATCGGTGACGCGCATCAGCACGCGGTCCGCCCAGCCGCCGATGTAGCCGGCGATGCAGCCCACGCCCAGCCCGATCGGCGCCACCACCAGAACGACCGCGACGACCATGCCCAGCGTGATGCGGCCACCGAACAGCACCCGGCTGTAAACGTCACGGCCGAGTTCGTCAGTGCCGAACCAGTGCGCGGCGGACGGTTTGGCAAGGCGATTGGCAAGATCCTGGGCGCTTGGGTCGTGGGTGGCGAGCAGCGGCGCGGCCATCACGGCGGCGAACAAAAAGATCGCCAGCATCAGCCCGGCCAGGGCCACGGGATTGCCGGCAAACTGCCGTCCCATGCGGTAGCGCCGGCCCCAGGCGGCCTGACGGCGTGACGCCGGCGTTTCGCTCAGCAGCCAGTCGCGCCAACCGATACCGGCACCCCGCCTCATCGCGCCCGCGGGTCCAGCAGCCGATACAGCACATCGGCCAACAGGTTCAGCGCCAGATACGACACGCCGATCACCAGCGTGGCGCCAAGTACCGCGTTCATGTCGGCACTCAGCAGAGAGACGGTCAGGTACTGGCCCAGGCCGGGCCAGGAGAACACCGTCTCGGTGACGACGGCGCCCTCCAGCAGGCCGGCATAGGTCAGCGCCAGCACGGTAATCAGCCGGACGGCGATATTGCCGAAGGCGTGGCGCCAGACGACGCGCATGGCGGACAGGCCTTTGGCGCGCGCCGTGATGATATACTCGCCGGCCAGCGCATCCAGCATGAAGGCGCGGGTCATGCGGGTGATGTAGGCCATGCTGAACCACGCCAGCACGCCGGCGGGCAACAGCAGATGCGCCAGAGCGTCGTGGAACGCCTCCCAGTTGCCGGCAAGTAATGAATCGACGGTCAGGAAGCCGGTAACGACCGGGACATCGCCCTCGAACATCACGTCCTGGCGCCCGGTGCCGGGCGCCCAGCCCAGGGTGGCGTAAAAGATCAGCAACGCGAGCAGGCCGAGCAGGAAGATCGGCACGGACTGGCCGGTGAGGCAGACGATGCGCACGATGTGATCGGTGCGGGTGCCCTGGCGCACCGCGGCCCACACGCCAAGCGGGACGCCGGTCAGGGTGGCGACAATGATGGCGACCGTCGCCAGCTCGATCGTTGCAGGGAAGAAATGCGCGATGTCGGCGACCACGGTGTTCGACGTCATCACCGAACGGCCGAGATCGCCATGCAGCAGATTGCGAAAATAGATCCAGAACTGGACCAGCAGCGGGCGGTCGAGCCCGAGTTGGTTGCGCACCTGCTCGATCACATCGGCCGGGGCATGGTCGCCGACGATGGCGATGACGGGATCGATCGGCATGACACGGCCGATCAGGAAGGTGACGAGCACGAGGCCGAACAGGGTGATCAGCACGCTCGATCCGGTGGCGGCGAGCGCGCGGGCACGCCGGCGGAGGTTCATGCCGTCTTCGTGATGGCGTTGTATTTGGTGTAGTCGGGCAGCGGGCCGATGACGAAGCCGGACACGCCTTTGCCCAGCACGGCGCTGGAGATCGCCTGCAGCATCATCACGAAGGGTGCGCGTTCCTGCGACATTCGCTGCATCTGCTGGTACATCGCGACGCGCTTTGCCGAATCCAGTTCCCGGGCGGCGGCCTCCACCATCCCGGTCAGTTCCGGATCGACGAAATGACTGCGCCAGGCAAGGATTTTCAGCTTCGACGTGTCGCTGTCATCGGGATTGGCACAGAACGCCTGAGCGTTTGAATTTGGGTCGAAATAATCGGTGCCCCAGTACAGCATCGCCATCTGATGCTGCCGCGCTCGGGTCTTGGTGATCACCTGCTTGGTGTCGCCGACGATCAGATTGACCTTGATGCCGACCGCGCCGAGGTCGGCCTGCACCGCCTGGGCGATGTCGGCGTAAGGCTGAATGGAAGGGCAGTCCATGCTGACGGAAAAACCGTCCGCCAGCCCGGCTTCCGCCAGCAGGGCCTTGGCCTTCGCCACATCCTTGTGGAACGGCTTGTCGGTCAGCGCGCCGGGCAGCCCGACCGGCAGGAAGCTTTGCGACACGACGTAGCTGTTCGGGGTGATGTTTTTGGCGATCGCGTCGTAGTCGATCGCCCATTTCACCGCCTGGCGCACCTGCGGTTTGGCAAGGTCCGGCACATTCTGGTTCAGCGCAATGTAGATCTGCGAGCTCTGCGGCGAGGACGTCACATGGAAGCCAGGGTTGCTGCCGATCGTCTGCAACTGATCCGGCGTCAGGTTGCGCACGATGTCGGCGTCGCCCTTCTGCAGCATCAGCAACTGGGCCGAGGGATCGGCAACGTGGCGGATGATGACGCGCCGGCTGGCGGCCTTGATACCGGATTGCGGGTTAACGTCGATGGTAACGTGGTCGCTGGCGGCGTAGGAGGTGAGCTGATAGCTGCCGGCGCCCGCGCTGTGGGTCTTCATCCAGGCGTTGCCGAGATCGCCGTTCGCGTCGTTCGCCAGCACGATGGCTTTCTCGACGATGGATCCCACATTGGCGGACAGGCAGAACAGCACGAAGCTGGTGGACTGCGCCGTGGGCAGCTCGAAGTGCAGGGTTTGCCGGTCAACCGACTTGATCAGGCTCTCGACGTTGTCCTTGGTGAAGCCGAACTGGGTCAGGATGAAACCCGGCGTCTTGTTCAGCTTGACCACGCGCTGGAGGGAAAATGCGGCGTCCTCGGCGGTGGCGGGCTTGCCGGACGGGAAGATGACATCGGGCTTGAGGGTGAATGTGAAGACCTTGCCGTCGGGACTGACGGTCCACGATTCGGCGGCGTCGCCGATCACTTTGGTGTTGTCGGCATGATTCGGCGCAACCAGCCGGCGATAGACGTTGCCATCGACCTCATTGTTGCTGAATTCGTACGATTCGGCGGGGTCGAAACTGATGATGTCGTCGATCTGCTTCGCCATCACCACGATATCGGGCGGCGTGGCGGCTCGGGCCGCGGCGGCTGTCGCGAAAGGGCTGCCGGCGGCGGCGGCCATAAGCGAACGGCGTGTCAGCATGGTCTATCTCCCCGATTGTCGGCGGCCAGCATAGCGATGCGGCCGTTCGGGTGGGAAGGCTGGGGGCCTCGCCGTCAGGCCATCAGCTTCTGCGGCGCCGGCATCGTGCCCACGGATGCCGCACCCTCGACGAGTAATGTGACAGCGAGGCGGGCATACTCGGTGCGGCTCATCGGACCATCTTCGCGGAACCAGAGATGGTGCCAGTTGAGCATGCCGAACAACGACATGGTCAATGGCTTCAGCATCGCCTCGCCGCGCGCCGAGGGCGGCACGCAGGGCGCGATTGCCGCCGCAAAACGAGCCACCAGGGCCCGTTCCATCTGCTTCAGCGTGTCCTGTTGCGCCGGCGGCAGCAGATGCATCTGACCAATCTGGATGTGATGGCGGTTGTCGGCCGTGCGGTAGGCATCCAGCACCGCCTCGGCCAGCCGGAGCAGGTGACCCCTGGGGTCCGGCGACGACTGCCGTTCCACCGCCTCGGTCACCGCCAGCAGGTGTTCGAGGTGGGAGCGGATGATGTCGAACAGCAGTTCCGACTTGTCGGTGTAGTAGTGATACAGCAGCGCCTTGGACATGCCGCAGGCCTGCGCCAGCATGACCAGCGAGGTCCGGTCGTAGCCATATTCCGCGAACAGGGCGGCGGCCCGCTCCAGAATGTCGGACCGTTTGGACTCGTGATCGGATGCCCTGGGACGAGCCATCGTCGTTCTGTGCCTTGAAAAACGGAGCCGGGAAAAAAGCGCTTGCATTAACTGACCGGACGGTTAATTAACGGCGGGCGGCACATAAGTCAACGTCATTGCCGCAGCGCCTATCTGTCCCGGTGGGGCCGAACAGGGAGAAACAATATGGGCTGGAACGGAACCAGACTCGGGTATGACGCCATCGAAACGGCCAGTCTGGATGAACTGCGGGGCACCCAACTGGCGCGGCTGCAGTGGTCGATCCGGCACGCCTACGACAATGTCGCGCCGTTCCGCACCAAGTGTGAAGCGCGCGGCCTGCATCCCGATGACCTGAAACGGCTGGAGGATCTGGCGCAATTCCCGTTCACGACCAAACAGGACCTGCGCGATCATTATCCGTTCGGCCTGCTCGCGGTGCCCCCCGAACGGCTGGCGCGCATCCATGCCTCCAGCGGCACGACGGGGAAGCCGACCGTCGTGGCCTATACCCGGCAGGACATCGACACCTGGGCCGGTCTGGTGGCGCGTTCGATCTACGCGGCGGGCGGGCGGCCGGGCGACCGGCTGCACAACGCTTACGGGTACGGATTGTTCACCGGCGGCCTCGGCGCGCATTACGGCGCGGAACGGCTTGGCTGCTGCGTCATCCCCATGAGCGGCGGGCAGACCGAAAAGCAGGTCCAGTTGATCGAGGACTTCCGGCCGCGCATCATCATGGTGACGCCGTCCTATGCGCTGAACATCGTCGAGGAGATGCAGCGCAGCGGCCTGGACCCGCAGAAATGCAGTCTGGAGATCGGCATCTTCGGCGCCGAACCCTGGACCGACCTGATGCGCTTCGAACTCGAACACCGGCTGGGGATCGACGCCGTCGATATCTACGGCCTGTCGGAGGTGATGGGACCCGGCGTCGCCAGCGAATGCGTCGAAACCAAGGACGGCCCGACGATCTGGGAAGACCATTTCTATCCGGAGATCATCGATCCGGACACCGGCGCGGTGCTGCCGGACGGCGAACCGGGCGAACTGGTGTTCACCACACTCAGCAAGGAAGCGCTGCCGATGATCCGCTACCGGACCCGGGATCTGTCCCGGCTGCTGCCGCCGTCCTCGCGCAGCATGCGGCGGTTCGCCAAGATCACCGGCCGGTCGGACGATATGCTGATCATCCGCGGCGTGAACATGTTCCCCAGCCAGGTCGAGGAACTGGTTCTGCGAATCCCCACTCTCGCGCCCACTTATCAGATCGTCGTCAGCCGCGAGGGGCACATGGACAACCTGGAGGTCAACGTGGAAATGCGGCCGGCGGATGAGGCGTGGCTGGCTTCGGCGCCTGCGCATTTGTCGAAAGAACTGCAGCACAGCATCAAGACCTACGTTGGTCTTTCGGCGCGGGTGAACGTGCTGCTGCCGAACAGCCTGGAACGGTCGCAGGTCGGCAAGGTCCGGCGGGTGATCGACCGCCGGCCGCACGCGGCTTAAGCCCCGCAGCGGGAAAGGAAAGCACGATGTACGCACAGATGGTGAAAACCGGCGTCGACGAGGTGAAAAGCCGCGATCAGCTCAGCCCGCAGGAGCAAGAGTTCCAGGATCGTATCGATGCCGACGGCAAGATCGAGCCGAAGGAGTGGATGCCCGAGGCGTATCGCCGGACGCTGATCCGCCAGATTTCCCAGCACGCCCATTCCGAGATCATCGGCATGCAGCCCGAGGCCAACTGGCTGACCCGCGCGCCGACGCTGGAACGCAAGGCGATCCTGCTGGCCAAGGTGCAGGATGAGGCCGGGCACGGGCTGTATCTGTATTGCGCGGCCGAAACACTTGGGGTGAGCCGCGATGAACTGATGCAGCAACTGAACAGCGGTAAGGCGAAGTATTCCTCCATCTTCAACTATCCGACGCTGACCTGGGCCGATGTCGGCACCATCGGCTGGCTGGTGGACGGCGCGGCGATCATGAACCAGGTGCCGCTGCAGCGCTGCTCGTTTGGGCCCTACGCGCGGGCGATGGTGCGGATCTGCAAGGAGGAGAGTTTCCACCAGCGCCAGGGCTTCGATGCGGTGACCCGGCTCGCCAGGGGATCGGCGGCGCAGCAGCAGATGGCGCAGGATGCCCTGAACCGCTGGTGGTGGCCGGCGCTGATGATGTTCGGCCCGCCGGATGCGGCCTCGGTGCACAGCGCGCAGTCGATGGCATGGAAGATCAAGCTGAACAGCAACGATGAGCTGCGGCAGAAATTCGTCGATCAGACGGTGCCTCAGGCGACCTATCTGGGGCTGACCATTCCGGACCCCGATCTGGCCTGGAACGCGGAGCGCGGACATTACGATTACGGCGCGATCGACTGGGACGAATTCTTCCAGGTCGTCGGCGGCAACGGTCCGTGCAACCGCCAGCGGCTGCGCACGCGAGTGGAAGCGTATGAGGGCGGACAATGGGTGCGCGACGCGGCCGACGCCTACGCCAAGAAACGGGCTGCGCGCAAGGCGGCATGACGGGAGGGCTGCGAGCATGAACGAATGGCCTCTTTGGGAAGTCTTCATCAGAAGTCAGAGCGGACTGTCCCACCGCCACGTGGGCAGCCTGCACGCCGCGGACGGCGAAATGGCGATGCTGAATGCGCGTGATGTTTACACGCGGCGCAACGAAGGGGTCAGCATCTGGGTGGTCCGCTCATCCGATATCGTCGCCAGCGCGCCGGACAAGAAAGGACCGCTGTTCGAACCGTCCAACAGCAAGGTTTACCGGCACCCGACCTTCTATGAAATCCCTGATGAACTGGGGAATATGTGATGGCAGCCGACGCATCGCTGTTCGAATACCTGCTGCGCCTGGGCGACAACTGCCTGGTCCTGGGGCACCGCCTGTCGGAACTGTGTGGGCTGGGTCCGGCCATCGAGGAAGACCTGGCGATCGCCAATGTCGGACTCGATCTGATCGGCCAGACCCAGTTCTGGCTGGGCTACGCCGCCGAGGTCGAAGCAAACGGGCGCAACGCGGACACGCTCGCCTACCTGCGGGACAGCGGCGATTTCCACAACCTGCTTCTGGTGGAGCAGCCAAACGGTGACTTTGCCGTAACAATGGCGCGACAGTTCCTGTTCGACACCTGGCATTATCTGCTGCTGGTCCAGCTTGGCCGGTCAACCGACCCGCGGATCGCGGCGATTGCCGAAAAGGCAGTGAAAGAGGTCAGCTACCATCTGGAACGCAGCCAGCAATGGATCCTGCGGCTGGGCGACGGAACCGACGAGAGTCATCGTCGGATGCAGACCGCCATCGACGATTTGTGGATGTACACCGGTGAACTGTTCGAGGCCGACGCCATCGATCGCGCGATCGCCGACCGCGGTGTCGGCCCCGATCCCGCGTCGTTGCAGGAGCCATGGAAGCGGCATGTTCACGCGACGCTGGAGGAGGCGACGCTGAAACCGCCGAAATCGGTCTGGATGCAGCGTGGCGGCAAGCGCGGCACCCACAGCGAGCATCTGGGCTACATCCTGGCCGAGATGCAGTTCCTGCAGCGGGCCTATCCCGGCGCGACGTGGTGAGCGGCGCAATGAACGCCCCGCATCCGGCCGCGACGCGCCCTTCCGTTGCCCAGGTGTGGGCATGGCTGGGCGAAGTACCGGATCCGGAAATCCCGGCGGTCTCGGTCGTCGATCTGGGCATGATCCGGGACGTGCGCTGGGACGACAGCGCGGGCGAAACGCTGGTCGTTGCGGTCACGCCGACCTATTCAGGCTGCCCGGCGACCAGTGTCATCGTGCTGTCGATCGAGGCCGCACTGCGCGATCATGGCATCGCCCTCCTGCGGCTGGAACGGCGGTTGTCGCCGCCCTGGACCACCGACTGGATCACCGCGGCTGGCCGAGGCAAGCTGGAAGCCTACGGCATCGCGCCGACCGCGGAACAAGCGGGCGGGTTCTCCCCGCTCGATCGTGTCTCGCGCAGCCCGGCGGTGGTGCGGTGCCCGCGTTGCCAGTCTACCGAGACGACGCGGGTCAGCGAATTCGGCTCCACGCCCTGCAAGGCGCAATACCAGTGCCGAACCTGTCATGAGCCGTTCGACTATTTCAAATGCGTCTGACCGGGAGCCCGTCGATGTCCCGCTTCTATCCGCTGACGGTGTCCAGGGTGCACCAGGAAACACGCGATTCGGTCGTCCTGACATTCGATGTGCCGGCAGAACACGAATCGCTGTTCCGGTTCCTGCAAGGGCAGTATCTGACGCTGCGCGCCTCGATCGACGGCGAGGAAGTCAGGCGGTCCTATTCGATCTGTGCGGCGACCTATGAGGCGCAGCCGCGCGTCGGTATCAAGAAGGTCGCCGGCGGGGTGTTTTCCACCTGGGCGAACGAGCAGGTCGTCGCCGGCCAGGTGATCGACGCCATGCCGCCGGCCGGCAACTTCCACGTTCCTTTGGACGAAAGTAATGAAAAGCACTATATCGGCTTTGCCACCGGCAGCGGCATCACGCCGCTGCTGAGCATCCTGAAATCCACTTTGGCGATCGAGAAGCGGTCCCGCTTCACGCTGGTCTGCGGCAACCGAGCGTCCAGCACGATCATGTTCCGTGAGGAACTGGAGGACCTGAAAAGCAAATTCCTCCAGCGTTTCAACCTGATCCATCTGTTGAGCCGCGAGCAGCAGGATATCGACCTGTTCAACGGCCGGATCGACCGGGACAAATGCGACCAGTTGCTGACGCACTGGATCGATCCGAAAGAACTCGATGCGGCGTTCATCTGCGGGCCGCAGTCGATGATGCTGCAGGTATCGGACAGTCTGCAGGCACACGGCGTTGACCGCCAGCGGATCAAATTCGAACTGTTCGCCGGGGCCGAACCGGCGCGGCGGAATCGCCGGCAACCGGCGGCCGAGGTCGCCCGACAGTCGGATCTGTGCGAGGCGACCGTGATCATCGATGGCCGGTCCCGGACGTTCCGGTTCGAGAAGAACAGCGTCACGGTGCTGGA